>Ga0316190_10000659_pt1 | contig 24237 bp, 25 predicted proteins | sample Eddworburrow2_MG_FD_204929 | JGI IMG/M metagenome (GOLD analysis project Ga0316190, IMG submission 204929) | Coastal sediment microbial communities from Maine, United States - Eddy worm burrow 2 | ecosystem: Environmental > Aquatic > Marine > Coastal > Sediment | place: USA: Maine | collected... | reverse complement strand
CGGGCCCGATCCGAGGCCAGGAACACGTAGCTCCCGGCGTGATCACTACCGGTCATGGCCACCTCCAGCGGCGTCCGGGCCTCCAGCTCGGCGGCCCGACCGGGCCGATCGTCGAGGCGTCGTTGATCGAGATCCAATGACGAAGGACCGCGCAGGTCGGTGCCCAGGGTGCCCCCCGGTGCCACCCCGTTGACTCTGATGTCGGGGGCCAACTCATGGGCCAGGGAAACGACGAGGCCCCGGACCGCGAACTTTGAGCTGACGTACAACGCCCCGCCTCGCCCGGGATAGAACCCCGAAGTCGAAACGGTCAACACGACATTGCCTCTCGATTCCCGCAGAGCAGGTAGGGCGGCGCTGACCCCGAGCATCAACGACAACACATTGACGCGATACGTCTCCTCGAATGCCTCAGCCAACTTGCTCGCCTCAATGTCGCCAAGACCGAGATAGAAGTCGAAGATGCCAACACAGTTGACCAGAACGTCAAGGCCGCCGAGACGGTCGAAGGCGCTGGCCACAGCCCGTTGATTGTCGGCCAGCACGGTGGCGTCGCCCTGAACCACACCGCAGTCCGGCCGCTCGTGGCGCAACGCCTCACACTTGTCCCGCGCCAGCTCGAAGGCAACCACTCGGGCCCCCTCATCGATGAAGGCATCGACGACGCTGCGTCCGATACCCGACCCGGCGCCGACGATGAGGGCCCGTTTGCCGTCCAGCCAGCCGCTCACAACAAGATGGCCAGGTTCTGGGTGCGTAGCACGGACTCATCGACGGTGAGCCAGCGCACGGCGAGGCGCCAACCGTGGCTGCCGTCACTGTTGTCGGGAGAACCGTTGGTGCCATCACCGACGCACCGCAGCACATCTCGACGTCCGGCCGACAGCATCTCAACCGGTCGGTCATCGCCGCGGCTGCGGATCAACAACACCGACGAATCGACCCGTATCTCGTTGTCGGGGCCGTCGCCGGTGCGGATGTTGGTGACGAGGTGACGGGTCCGCGATCGTGGGTCCTCGGTCCAGGCGTGTTCGGTGCCGAGTCGTTCGACCCGTTTGGCCAGTGAGTAGTGGTCTTCGTCGAAGTGGGCCATGTCGTCCAAGGTGTCGCTGCCGGCGTTGGCCATGGTGGTGACCCGAACCGGCATGACGTAGCGGATGTCGGCGGTCAGCAGCACGATCCAGTCGTCCCAACGGTGCTCGTCGAGCAGGAACGCCTCCTCAACCAGGAAGTGGCAGGCGATCAGGTGGCGGGCATGGTCGTGGGGGAGTCCCCGGTCGATGGGGGCAGGGATGGTGCTCATTGCCCCGCATCCCGGTCGAGGTAAGGGGTCAGAGGGTGTCGATCCTCAATCGGACCACCTCCGAGATGGGTCGACCACAGGGTCAGCCAGTTGCGTTGATTGAACTCGCCGAAGCCGACCCGGGCGAATCCCGGTCCGGCGAAGTCGGTAAGGGGTGGCGTGATTGCGGTGTCGTCGCCTCGCAGCCCCATCCTTGAGTTCAGCAGCAGGTCTCGGGCCATTGAACTCTGCGATGCGGTGGTGATCGACACCCAGTTCTCGATGTCGTCCTGTTCGAACATGCCAGAGGAACCAAAGCACATGAGGTAGGCCTTGTAGGAATCCTCCTTGAACTCCTCCGACGCCTCGGCATCGACCACGAACCAGGACAGCACCTCGGTCTCGGTCGCCGAGATCGGTTGCCACTGGCGCAGCGAGATGAACGGAACGACATCGTCGTCGCTGCCGCCGCCCCGGATCTTGGGCCAGTTGTGCACCAGGCTCAGATTGGGAAACAGGGTGGCGGCCGAGACCATGAAGCCATCCCGGCCGACCAGATCTCGCTGGGCCTGGCTCCACTGGCCGGCCATGCGTTCGATCATGTCGTCGGGGTAGCCGACGTGATGCATGCCGTGGTGGAAATCGCCCGGTGGCAGCTTGTAGGTGGTGCCCCCGCCCCGGCCCGCGTAGTACAGCACCCCCTCTTTACGTTTGTTGGCCGTTGGCTCGCGGAACAGCGAGATGTCGACGACACTCCGGTGGGTGAAGGGGGTGTGGTACATGTCGCCGACGAAGTTTTCGCAACCGATCTTCCAGTTGGTGGCCGCCCGCCAGCGTTGCGGGCCCCGAATCTCCATGCCCGATTCGCTCTGCCTGGTGTAGAGGTCGAGGTAGAAGGCGAAGTCACCGAGGTGGCCACTGAGGGGTCCGGCGTTGCCGTCGAGGTTGGCGAAGATCAAGCCATTGTGGACCTCGACCTGCCCTGGGCTCAGCAGCCGGTGCTCGGCTCGTGGCAGCCCATCGTCTCCGCCGTAGGCGTCTTCGTGGAACGGCAGGCCACTGAGCACACCGTCGTTGCGGTAGGACCAGGCATGGTAGGGACAGCGGAAGTGTGAGGCGTTGCCTCGCTCGGCCCGGCAGACCTGCATGCCCCGGTGCAGGCACATGTTGAAGTGGACCCGTACCTGATCATCGAGGTCACGCACGACAATCAACGAGTTGTCAACGATCCGCCGCACCACGTAGTCGCCTCGGTTGGGGATCTCCGACTGGTGAGCCAGGAAGACCCACGACCGAGGGAACAGCCGAGTTCGTTCCAACTCGAACACCTCGGGGTCGCTGTAGACATAGGCCGGGATGACCCCGTCGCCGATGTGGCCTGCAATCTCATTGGGGTCAATCATCGGCTTCTCCTCGACCTGGCGCCATGCACGCTCCCGGCCGCCGGATCAGCTTGGTCCAAGCTCGCAGCGTCGGCAACAACGCGACCGGCCAGGTCCGCCCCGGCCCCGCAGTGTGACTTCTTGGGCACGGTCGGAGTTCATCAAGTAGTCTCGCGTTGTACAACGTGGCTGCGGGCAGTGACCACCGCATAGGTGAAGAGAAAGGATGCCAATGGCAGGCCAGACTCATCTCGAGGCAGCACGGGTCCGTCGCGAATCGTTGTACGAGGCATTGGTTGGGTTGGAGGATGCTCTCTCCACCCCCGTCGGTGACGGTGCACGGTGGCGACTACGAGTGGCCATGGCTGTGGACCACGCAGCAAACCGTGTTTTCGAACACGTAACCGAGACTGAATCTCCCGACGGATTTCTTCGTCAGGTGATCGACGATGCTCCACGACTGGTCTGCAAGGCGGCCAGGCTTCGGACCGACCACGAAGAGCTGGAGAAGGCCGTTCACGGCCTGAAGGTCTCGCTGGGCGAGATCTCTGACGCTGATGTTGCCCGCCGCGGCAACCGAATACGAAATGAGGCGCTGGAGTTTCTTGGTCGCTTGGCCGCTCATCGTCAGCGGGGAGCGGACCTTATCTACGAGGCCTACCAGGTGGATATCGGAGATTCGTCCTAGTCGGCGGCCCCAAGCGCCGACCAACAGGGACGTCTTACAACTGCTGACCGAGGAGTACATCAGACAGGGTACGCAGATCCGGTTCGGCTGCGTCGAAGGCCGGGACCTTCGTGTAGTCAGTCAATTCTCGAATGCCCAGAGGGCTGGAAGCAACGATGCCAGAGATGGCATCGGGGTACAGGTCGTAGATCTCCTCCAACACGTGGATGCCACCGATGGCACCGAACGCGTCGGAGGCGCAGAAGACCAGACGGTGGATGCGGTCTTTCACGTCCGCACTGGCCAACAATATGGCGGTCTCTCGCTGCATCAACCCGTCGGCCACCTCAACCACCCAGAAGTTGCGAGGGTTGTTGGCGAACTTGAGGTCGAGATCGTTGAAAATCCCGAGGACCTCATCCTCCGGGAGCATGTAGGTCGACGGGTAGCCGAGGTAGGTGAAGTCGTTGTAGACCGCAGCCCCGGCATCGTTCATGTGGAGAATCTCCTTCAGCGACGCGGTGCCGGTCACCTTGGAGGCCCGCACCTTGTGCCCCATGGACGTCAGGGCCCAGGCAATGGCGGCCGCTGCGGTCGACTTGCCCGAGTTCATGGCGGTACCGACCACGAGCACCAGCTTCGACCGTGGTGTTTTCTTCACCGTCGATTGCGGCTCGATCAGGGAGTGATCCCTGGTCGAGATGGGCTTGCCGGCCTTGTCGACGACGTGACCAAGGATCCTGACCGTCGTCGGCGCCATCACTCGGCTGTTGCGCACCTCCACCCTTCCGATCACCCCCGAGCGGGCGACGAGGTCGGCATAGTCCATCGGTTCATCGGGGACAAAAGCCTCGAAGGCATCGGTGGCATACCGATTTCCGTAGACGAACAATGCCGTCGTCGAGTCGGTCAGGCGGTGTATCCGCCCATTTTTGTTCTCCAGTTCGCGGTGATGTCCCAGGGTTGCGATTCGTCCGTACATGACGTCACCCGGTTTGGGGCGTGCATCAGTTGGGACATAGGACTCAACGAGCGAGGACTGGATGGGAAACGCAGCGCTTGGCACGATATAGCCGCGCGGAATTTGATTCACCGAAATGACCTCCACGGATATTGGATTGCGGCGGGAATGGTTGAGAAAAGCAAAGTTATGGCAAACAGCGGAAACTAAACTCCTTCAAATTGGAAGGAAAATTTGTCTAGCCGCCAGATCGAATTACAACAGGATTCTTGGTGAACGCCAACCTTTCGCCTCCCTCAATCGACAAAGCTGCTGCGTCAGCTGCCCCGCCCAAGGTCTGCCGCTTGACTGACGGGTCTGCGCCGACGGCTGCTCGCCTGGCAGGAACCACCACCGGACGATAATCAAGCGTTGATTACTGGTAGGGGTGTTGCTTTAAGGGGTACGACCGACGAGACCCCGAGGCCAACTGGGGGAGTCAGCAGCAACACGCATGGCGTGGTACTGAAGTTGGCGTTGGGGTATCTCGTCGGCCGCTCTGATGGCCCAGCCGGACCGCATTGCTTGCCGGGCCCCGATTGTGTTTCGGGCGCCAGTGGGTGAAACTGGCGACGCATTTGCCTTTGCCGACTTAGCAGAAAGGCGAAGGTAAGGTTCGAACGCAAGGTCACGTGGGGCGACTGGGGCAACGAAGGAGGAGTCTTCGCTACTTGGCGAATGGGGCTTCCAATAGAGGGTTTCTAGGGTTGACCTTTCGTGTTGAGTGTGGGTGATGGTCTGAATGTGAATGCATCGTTATATGGGTATGTGACGTATGAGGCATACTAAGCAGGCCTATTAGTCGTTGTCCAGGGAAACGTGCAGTTTTTCTGGTGGACAGGAGGCCACGGAACAGCCGAAGAACCGTGCTGGGCCGCGGAGAATGACGATGGACTATTGCCCTTGAGGACTCGTGCCCTCCACACTTGGGCCCATGGGTATGTCGGATGTGATGCGGGCGCGTCGCGTTGCCCTGGGCATGTCCCAGGGGGCGTTGGCCGAGGTCGTCGGAGTGAACGTCAGGCAGATCGCCCGCTACGAGGCAGACGAGCAGCAACCTGCACTCAATGTGGCCGCTGCGATTGCCGCCGCACTCGACGTTCCGCTGTCGGAGTTGGCCGGTGTCGATTCGCCTCCCCCCGACCTGAGTGGCACTTGGTGGCTCGCCTGGCAGGTGATCGTCAGTGGCCGGAGTCAGACCGCGGTGGAGGAGGTCCGTCTCAATCACTCGGGGCAGGCCGTCCTGCTCGTGATGGAGCGGGTGCGGTCGACCCAGGTCTTTGGTCAAGGCTGGCGAGGTGATCTTCGCCTCTGGGGCAAGGAGGCGCTGACGGGCTGGTTTCAGAACGGTGATCCCAGCTCCCGGACCAAGGGCACGATCTACTTTGTGCTCGACGCCGAGCAGGACCTGGCCCGAGGGCGGTGGGTCGGCATGGATAAAAACGGTGCCGTCGCCAGCGGGTGGGCTTCGCTGGCCGCTGACAGCGATGAGGCACGCGCCGTCGTCGAGCAACTCATCGTCGACGGCAGGCCGGGCCGGGGCTGACCGTGGTCGATGCCGAGGCCCTAAGGTCGGCGGCCATGGACTACGAGTTCTTCACCTACGACGTCCCCCGGCCCCACGTTGCCTGGGTCACCATCGAACGGCCCGAGGTGGCCAATGCCATCCACACCCCGGCCCATGTCGAATGGAGTGCCATCCTCGATTGCATCGCCGACGACGACGACATCTGGCTCGCCGTGTTCACCGGGAGCGGGGAACGGTCGTTCTGTGCCGGCCGAGATTTGAAACACCTGTCGGCGGTTCAACAGCAGGGCCCCGACGCCGTCGCCGCCAACAATGCCCAGATGGCTTCCCTGACCCGCCTGATCGACCGCCACGACTACCCGAAGCCGCTCATCGCCCGCGTCAACGGTGCGGCCCGGGGCGGAGGCTTCGAGGTGGCCCTGGCCACCGATCTGGTCGTCGCCGCCGACCATGCCAGCTTTGCACTGCCGGAACCGTTGCGGGGAATCTACGCCGGTGGTGGCGGGGTACACCGCCTACCCCGCCAGTTGCCACTGAAGTTGGCCATGGAATATCTGCTGACGGGGAAGGCGATGTCGGCGGCGGAGGCGCTTGAGCTCCACCTCGTCAACGCCGTTGTTCCGTACGCCCAACTCGATGACGCGGTCAACGCCCTGATCGACGACATCATGGCCTGTGCCCCGTTGTCGATCCGGGCTACCAAGCAGGCCGCCATTCGGGGCCTCGACCTTCCTCTTGGCGAAGCACTTCGAGCGCAGTACCCGGCGGTCAAGGCCATGATGGCCAGCGCCGACGCCAAGGAGGGTCCACTGGCGTTCTCCGAGCGGCGAGCGCCGGTGTGGCAAGGTAGGTGATGGGCAAACGACCTCCATTCCGATTCGGCGTTATGTACGACTGCCGTCGTCACCCCGACAGCGAGATGTCGATGACCGACGTCTACACCGCCACCATCAACCAGGCGGTGCTGGCCGACCAACTCGGGTTCAGCCACGTGTGGTTCACCGAGCACCATTTTCTCCAAGACGGCTACCTGCCCGCCTTCCAGCCCCTGGCCGGCGCCATTGCCGCCCGTACCCAGCAGATCCGCATCTCGAACGACATCGCCCTGTTGCCTCTCTACCATCCGGTCCGGCTGGCCGAGGAGTTGGCGGTTCTCGATCACCTGAGCAACGGTCGCATGGAGTTTGGGATCGGGATGGGTTACGTCCCCTCGGAGTTTGAGGCCTTTGGGGTGCCGCTGAAGAACCGGGTGTCGATGACCGAGGAGGGGATCGACATCCTCCGCCTGGCCTGGGGCGACGGTCCCTTCAGCTATCAGGGCAAGCGCTACCAGTTGAACGACGTCGACGTGCACCCCAAGCCGGTGCAACCGGGAGGACCACCCCTGTGGATCGCGGCCATGAGCGAGGCCGGAGCGCAGCGCGCCGCCCGGTTTGGGACCAACCTGTTGCCCCAGGGCCAGCGGGCCGACGTGCTTGACCCTTGGCGGGCGGCGGTGGCCGCGCAGGGTGGAGATCCGGGCAACCACCGGGTCGGCATCATCCGCTCGGTCTTTGTCACCGACGACGCCGAGCGTGACTGGCCGATGATCAAGACCGCAGAGCGCTACCGCATGAGCATCTACAACCGGTTCATGGCCGAGACCCCCGACGACTACGGCTGGCAGGACGGTGGCGCCATACCTCAGAACGTGATTGTCGGTACCGCTGAGCAGTGCGTTGACCAGCTGCAGGACTTCATCACCACCTACGGCATCACCGACATCGCCACCTCCGGTCTGCCACCCGGCATCGACCCTGCCATCATGGCCGAGAATCTGGAACGGCTCGCCGCGGAAGTGATCCCCCACCTGGGTGATGGCCAGGACAGCACGTGACACATCCTCGTGGCACCGCAACCTGACCGGAGCGCGTCCGGCGGGTGGCAGCCAGCCGAGGTCTGGTCGGGTCAGGTCGCTCTCCCCGATGTGCTCGTCAGCGTTGTTGTCGACGGCATCGACCCCGGGGCGTAGCTGAATGTGAGCGTCATCGATCTGCCACTGCCAGCCGTGCTGCGAACCCGACCAGCATCCGCGCCGAGGGATCGTTGGATCCATCGCACCAGGCCGGGCGAGTTGAGGACTCGGTCTCGGACAGTCGCGCTCATGTAGGCGTACCGGACGAAGACGACGAGCGTCATAGCCATGAACACCAGCCCCAACAGGACCATTTGGGCATCGAACAGCTGTGGTGTGCCGTCAAGGAACTGAGGGAGGAAAGCAAAGAAGAAGATCGTCAACTTCGGATTCAAAACGTTCAGCAGAATGCCTCGACGCACCACGGCCAAGGTGCGCTGGTCGACAGCATCGGTGTCGACACCGAGCTGCAACGCCCCACCTGATCGGATCATCGACACACCCATCAAAATCAGATAGGCCACGCCGACCCAACGGACAACCTCAGAAAGTGTCGCGCTGGCCTGCATCGCGCCGGACAATCCGACCGTCGCCGCCAGCAGGTGGGGCACGATGCCGGGCGTGCACCCCGCCGCCACGTCGCAGCTCGTGCCCTTCGGATTCGAACTTTCAGCGCGCCGAGGACCAGATCGATCGTTTCGACGACCGGTACCGAATGCTGATCCGGCGGGGCAGCATCGAGGAGCACTGCCAGCACCTCTTCCTCATGATCAACCTTCCACGCCGTCGGGAGAAGTCGGAGGCGCCGACGGTACGCAGTTTCGAGGCTCACGCCGGCCCCGGGTTGAGGAGGCGGGCAAGTTGAATGCGCCCAGTTGACGCGTTGGCTTCGAGTTGGCGAACCTCCCGGTCCAGGACCTCGATCCCGGCCCCGGTGATCTTGTAGTACTTGCGCAACCGTCCATCGACGACCTCTTCGCCGGCAACCTGCAGCCAGTCGTCGCCGACCATACGCTCCAGCGCTGCGTACAAAGTTCCTGCCCGCAACCTCACCCGTCCTTCTGACAGCTCCTCCACGGCACGAATGATCCCGTATCCATGCAACGGGCTCGGAGCGATTGCAGACAAAATCAGAAACGTCGGCTCTCTCAGCACCGTCAAAGTATATGCCGGTACACGGTATATGACGGCAAAGAGACCAACCGAGTGCACTCGCCGCGAGCCTGACAGTTCCCTGTGCATCTTTGGTCAGCTGACGGCGATGGCGATGGCTCCGGCGATGGCTACTGCCACGGCGGCCGCGTGTTGGAGGGTCACGCGTTCGCCGAGAAGTGTGTAGCCGGCGAGCACGCCGATCCCAGCTGAGGTCTCTCGAAGTCCAGCGACCAGTCCGAGCGGCGTCGTCCGAGCCGCGATCATGACGAGCAGGTACGCCCCCGCGGACGACGCGCCACCGACGAGCAACCGCCCTGGATGTCGAACGACGGCTTGGCGCATGGTGACGGTCGATCGGCGGGTGACGGCAAGCACCACCGTGAACAACAGAGAATGGAGCACGAACAGTGCTGCGATGTAGCGCACCGATTCGTCGCCTGCTCTGACGCCTGCTCCGTCGGAGAGCGTGTATGCGGCGATCATGACACCAGTGAGCACGGCCCACGACACGCCGTTCGGAACGTGTCGTAACCCGATGATGGCGAGACTGGAGGTGACGAGGACGATCCCCAGCACACCAACGGGGCTGATGCTGTCACCGAGCAGTGGAACACCGATGATCGCAACCAGCAGTGGCGCGGTGCCCCGGGCGATCGGGTAGGCGGCCGCGAGATCGACGCGGTCGTAGGCACCCGCCAGCGCGTAGCCGTATCCGACGTGCAGCACACTGGAGGCCACGAGCCAGCCCGCCACCGACCGGTCCGGGAGCCCAAGGAACACGAGTACGGGCACGTTGACGAGGGCTCCTGCGGCGGCCACCGCCCAGGTGGCGATGAGACGATCGTCGCTCGCCTTGACGATGAAGTTCCATCCGGCGTGGAGAACGGCGGCGGCGATGACAAGCAGTAGTGCCGGGGAACTCATTTCGCTCCGCTTCGTGGGCGGGCGGCCAGCCAACTCATCTCATATTCTGACTACGGGAAAAAGCGTGATACAACAGCACACCACACAACAGTTGGGGAAGCGATGAACACCACCGATGCCTTCAGACAGCTTCATCAAGAGGGCCTGTTCGTGATGCCGAACCCGTGGGACGTCGGCTCGGCCAAATACCTGGAGTGGCGGGGCTTTCCCGCCCTGGCCACCACCAGTTCGGGTTTCGCTGCGACCCTGGGGCGTCTGGACCAGCAGGTCGGGCGCGACGAACTGCTCGACCACGTGCAGTCGATGACGGCGGCGTTGACGATCCCGCTCAGCGTCGACGCCGAGCGCTGCTTTGCCGATACCGCCGACGGGGTGGTCGAAACCGTTCGGCTGTTGGCCGAGGCGGGAGCTGCTGGGCTCTCCATCGAGGACTACAACCCCACCACCGCTACCATCGAGCCCCTGGCGGTTGCCACTGAACGGGTGGCAGCGGCAGCCGAGGAAGCGGGGCGACACGGCCTAGTGCTGACGGCCCGGACCGAGAACCACCTGTATGGGGTTGACGATCTCGACGACACCGTGGCCCGGCTCGTTGCCTACCGCGACGCTGGCGCCGAGGTCGTCTTCGCCCCTGGGCTGTTGACGGCGAGCGGTATCGGGCGAATCGTCGACGAGGTCGGGGTGGCGGTCAACGTCCTACCTTCGCCGTCGGGCCCCTCAACCGGCGAACTGGCCAACGCCGGGGTGCGTCGGGTCTCGACCGGGGGCGCGTTGGCCTGGGCCGCCTACGGGGCCCTGGGGCGAGCGGCCGACGAGTTGCTGACGGCTGGCACGTCGACCTACGGCAACGATGCACTGGCCGCCTCCGATCGCGACGAGGTGTTTGGTTCATGACGGTGACAACTCTGGATGGCCTGATCGAGCCGGACACCCCCTGTTGGCTGCCGGCGAACCTGACGAAAACGGTCGAGCGCCAGTAGTTTCGGCCTGATGGACGATGTGACCCAGCGGATGGCCGACGAACGAGCGTGTGAGCGGTTGATCGCCCGCTACACCCACCTGGTCGACTTCGGTGACGCCCCGGGAATTGCCGACCTGTTCACCACGGCCGGAACCTGGCGCAGCGATGAGGTGCTGATGGACGGCCAGTCGGAGATTCGGGCCGGCTTCGGGCGACGTCAAGGGGTAACCCGTCGACAATCGCGCCATGTCTGCACCAATGTTGTGGTCGACGTGGACGGTGATGAGGCCACCGCTTTGTGCTACCTGGTCAACTACCGGCACGACTCCGAGAGCGGGGTGGCCGAGCAGCCGGCACCGGCCGATGTGCCCAAGTACGTTGGCGAGTACCACGATCGATTTGTGCGCACCCCCGACGGCTGGCGCTTCGCCGACCGTCACTTCCAGCTGGCTTTTGTGCGTCCGGCCAAGCATCCCCGGGCGTCCTGAGTCCGTGGCCCCGACCAACCCCGACGTGTTCGAGATGCCGGAGGATCCCTCCTCGGGTGCAATGCCTACCTACTCCCTCCTGCTCGACTGGCTGCAGCCTGAGATCGAGGACCTCAGCGATGCGCAGCTGGATTTTGATGACCTCCACCCCGACCGGGAGTGGATGTGGTGGTCGATCCGTCGCCAGGTGTCGCACATGGCTTGGGACTCGCTGGTCTTTCCCTACCGGCGCTGCGCCCCGTTGCTGTGGCCCGATGCCGAACCACCGGCTCCCATCAACTGGGACGACCACCTGATGGGTAGGGGAGCGCGCTGGGACCGGGTTCTCGACGAGGACCGCTTCAGGGATCTGCCTGCCATCATCGAGAAGTTGAGCAAGGGGATCGAATGGTTGACCAGGGTGGTGACCGAACAATCGATCGAGGTGCTGCGGTCTACCACCCGCAGTGTGCACGGCACCGCGTTCTGGGCCTACGTCATCCAGACTCTGCCCCGGGGTGCGGCACCGGTGGCCGATCCGCCGGGCCACATCCTCTATGACCTTGAGGGCTCACTGTGGATGGTGTTCTACGAGTTGTTGACCCACGTCCGCACCATCCAACGCCTCAAGATGGCCCAAGGCCTTGAGGTCGTTGTTTCCCTGCCCCGGGTCGGCTATCTCCGACTGCCCGAATACTGGGGGGCGACCGACGCCAACGGCCCCGACATGAGTCGCGTGGTTTCCTGACAGCCCTGACGCCACGGCGGCCCCGCCGCCCCGACCGGCAGCGAGTCGGCCGTTGCCTACTCTCCCTTGGCCGCTTCGATCCTGGTCTGCAACTTGCGCATCCCGGTCAGCCACTTCTCCGGCGCCTCGGTTTTGAACTTCATCCAGTCCTGGGCGATGGGGTTGGTGAGGATCAAGAATCGTTCCTCGGCGAAGGCGTCGGTGACCTGTTGGGCCACCTCGTCCGGCTCGGCGATGGGGCCCGCGGCCGAACGGGCCCATTCGGAGTCGGCCTGATCGCCCAGCATCGGGGTGCGAACCCCAAGGGGGGCCAGGAGATAGGTGCGAATACCCTGGTTGTGGTAGGTGATCGACATCCATTCGGCCAGTCCGACCACCGCATGTTTTGAGGTGGCGTAGGGCGCGTTGCCGTGGGAGGTCAAGATGCCCGCCATCGACGCAGTGTGTTGAATGTGGCCCTCACCCCGGGCCAGCATCGACGGCAGCACGGCGCGGATGGCGTAGACGTGGGACATCACGTTGACTTCCCACTGCCGTTGCCACTCCTCGATGGGGGTGTTGAGTGGGTCCCCTCCGCTGGCGATGCCCGCGTTGTTGCACAACACGTCGATCGGTCCGTGTTCATCCTCCACCCGCTGCAGCATTGAGGTCACCTCGGCCTCGGAGCCGACGTCGACGACCTCGGCCCGACCCCCGATGGCCGTTGCCACCGCGGTCGCGGCCTCAGCCTGGCGATCAACGACCACCACCTCCCTGGCACCGTCGGCGGCAAAATGCTCACACAGCGCCTTGCCGATCCCGCTACCGCCTCCGGTAACAACGCACACGCGATCCTTGACCTTCATGACCAACCTCCGAGCTCTCCGTTACCAAGACAGTATCGACCCCTTCGCACCTGGTCGATGTTGAGCCCACCGACAACGGCTGCGGACCGGCCATCGCCCGGTAGCAGCGGGGGACGGACCGAGAAAAGCTCCCCAATCCACCTTCGATTCGTGAAGCGGCAGCCGAAAGGAGCTAGTGTGACCTCGGGGAGCACTTCCGGGTGCTTCGTTCCCGCAGGTAGTGCTGCCAAGCGGGACATCACTCAGCTGTCGACGACAGTTGTTCTGGAGCCAGCAATGTTCCAGGGCCTGACTGCTCAATGACGGTGGGGTGGCGTGCGGACCACTCGCAGTAGAGGCGAGAACGGCGCAGCACTGTTTGTACGAGTCTGTCGATGACCGCTGGCGTTGCCGGTGTGATTGGGCCGAATCGGACAAGATCACGAATTGGAGAGACACGATTACCACTTCGACTGTCCCCTTGACGTCGCTGTCGACCAGCGAGTTCAGCGACCTCGTCCAAGCCCACCTCGACGGGGTGGCCGACGATGCAACAGCGACCCTGTTGGCTGACAATAAGCGGTCGTGGGTTGCGGCGCTGCTGCGGCTCTATGACGATGCTGAAGAAGCTCTTGATGACATGAGCCGTCGGATTCGCGGACCGGAGCGAGCCTTGGTGCTGGCCGACTTCGAAGCCGAGATCCGCCGCATCGACGACATGTTGACCGATCTCGTCGGGCCACCACGCGGGGCGAACCCAGCCGAACCTCGGACCCGGGAACCCGAACCCACCGGACCACCCCAGCTGCAACTGTCATGGTTGCCCGGGCGGGTGGTTGCCTGGTCCGCAGGCAAGGGAGCAACGGCGGAGTCGACTGAGCAGCTTCTGACTCGACTCTCCGCCTCCGGTGCGGCGAGCATCGGGTGGGAGGAGCACGCACCGGTCAAGTTGCCGACCGGTGCCCGGGTCGACGCCGTCTCGGTTCCCGTTGGGGCCAGCCTCGGGTGGTTGGCCTCGTTGGGGGCAACGATCGACGACGACGCCACGGGAGCCAGCGTCGCCTGGTTTGGTCTGGTGACGGCACTGGCCGTGCGGCTGGTGGCCCAGGGGCGTATGGTGCCCCAGCTGAAAAAGGCCCGGCGTTCGTCTCGTCCGCAGTCCAAGCAGGCCGAGAAGGAGAGTTCGTCGGGACCCCAGGCCGGCACGTTCGCCGTTCGCTGGGCACCGGCCCTGATCGATTCCGACGAATTCAACAAGCTGGCGGCCACCCTGCCCGGGGCGCTTTCGGTGTTGGAGAATCGACCCGATCCCAAGGCCATGACCAACGCCGTACTGAGCGACATCGTTACCGCCATCTGCAGCGAGGCCGCCAGTCGGCTCGACGTTCCCGCAGGCCCTCCCGAGCCGGCAACCAAGAGCGACGTTGCCGAGGCCTTTCTCGCCAACCTCGCGGGCGAACCCTTCAGTGCTCCTCCCCGTCTTGCATCTGAGCTGGGCCGCCGGGTCGATCAGTGGGCTCGTTCGGTGGCGGGAACGGGTAGAGCGAGACTTGTCCTTCAGCTCGATCCCCCCGACGAGGCCAACGCCTGGTACCTGGCGGTGTTTGCCCCCAACAACGAAGATCAGCTGTTGCCGGTTGAGCAGGTGCTGGTCAACTCCTCGAACACCCGCCGCAAGGAGGTCGAGGAGGAACTCTCCCGTCTGGAGCGCCTGTACCCCGAGTTGCTCCGCCCCGGCGCCCGCCGCCGCGGCGAGGTTGTGCTCAGCCAGGATGAGGCGTGGCGGTTGATGACCGACGCAGGCAACGTACTGATCGCCGCCGGGTTTGAGGTCCGGGCCCCGGCGTTGTCCCGCAAGAAGCCGTCCCCGGCGTTACGCCTCACCTCCGAAGAGGCACAGGAATCGGTGGTCGGCGCCCAGCAGTTGGCCAACATCCGCTGGTCGGTTCTGTTCGATGACATTGAGCTGACGGCGGAGGAGATCTCTGCTCTGGCCTCACAGGCCCGTCCCCTGGTGAAATCGAGGGGTCGTTGGGTCGAACTCGATCAGGCCGATCTGGCCGAGGCAGCCGCCGCCCTGGCCGAACGGGCCGACAAAACCCAACTCTCCGGCGCCGACATGCTGCGCCACGCCTTGGGCCTTGAAGGGACCCCGTTCTCTGGAGGGGTGTCGATCGCAGGTGAAGGCTGGACCGCTGACCTGCTCAAGAGTGCGGCCGACCTGCCCGACGACCCACCCCTCACCCCCGAAGGTTTTGAAGGGGAACTCCGGTCCTACCAGGCCGACGCCAGAATGTGGCTCAGCTTCCTCGATGGAGCAGGACTCGGTGGCTGTCTCGCTCTGGATATGGGGTTGGGCAAGACCCCGACCATGTTGGCGCACCTGCGGGTGACGATGGACAGCGGTCCAGCATTGGTCGTGGCTCCGCCGGCGGTGGTTGGCAACTGGGCCGCTGAGGCCCGCCGCTTCGTACCCGACCTCCGGGTGGTGGTCCATCACGGACCCAATCGGGCCGATACCCGGGCCATTCCGGGCATGGTCGAGCGGGCCGATGTGGTCATCACCACCTACGGCACCGCGGTCCGCGACGTTGACGCTCTGGAGAAGATCGAGTGGGGCAAGATCGTGCTCGACGAAGCTCAGGCCATCAAGAACCCGGCCTCGGAGACGGCACAGCAGTTGAGCCGAATCAAGGCCCGGACACGGGTGGCCCTGACGGGGACCCCGATCGAGAATGGGCTTGGCGACTTGTGGGCCATCATGGAGTACACCAATCCGGGTCTGGTCGGGCCGCGTAACGCCTTCGTGGCTCAGTTGTCGCACAACGGCGAGGGCAAGGCCGGAGCGGAACAGGCGCTTCGTGCCCTCAACGGCATCCTGGTGTTCCGTCGTACCAAGGCCGAGCCTGCCATCGCCGCCGAGTTGCCCGACCGCATCGACGAACTCGATCTCTGTTCCATGACCACCGAGCAGGTTGGCCTCTACCAGGCCGTGCTCGATGAGTTGCTGGTTGCGACCACCAGTGAGGACGGGCCCAAGAAGAAGGGGGCGGTGTTGGCCGCCATCACCGCCCTCAAACAGATCTGCAACCATCCCTCGGCCTACGAACACGACGACAAGCCCCTCGACGGGCGCTCAGGCAAGCTGGCCAGACTCAACGAGATCGTTGACAGCGTCTTCGCCGCGGGCGAACGGCTCCTGATCTTCACCCACTTCGCCTCCTGGGGCGAACGCCTGGCCGACTATCTGACCGACCGGACCGGGGTGCCAATCCAGTGTTACCACGGCGGACTCAGCCGAGGGGCGCGAGATCGCATGATCGAGAACTTCCAGGCCAGCACCGAACCGGGCGCCCTGGTGCTTTCGCTGAAGGCGGGTGGTACCGGACTGAACCTGACCGCGGCCAGCCACGTTGTGCTCTATGACCGCTGGTGGAACCCGGCGGTCGAGGACCAGGCCCGCGATCGGGTGTGGCGTATCGGTCAAAAGAGCACAGTGGTCTGTCACCGACTGGTCTGTCCCGGCACCGTCGACGAGCGGGTGGAGGAGGTCGTCGCCGGAAAGCGTCAGATCGCAGACATGGTGCTCCCCAAATCGAGTTCGGTTGGCGACCTCGACGCCGCCCAACTGCAGAAGGCGTTGGGTATCGACCCCGACATGGTCCTGGCCGAACTCGACACCGATCTTGTCAGCGAGACAGCCTCGACGGCCAAGAGCGGCCCGTCTCAGGGCAAGCCGTCCGGATGCACCGGGGGCGATGCGGCCGATGCCGCAGTGACGGATGCTGAAGGTGTGGTGTCGGTTGTCGACACCGGGGGCGGATCTGTCGACAGCGGCGGGCAACAACAGCAGCAAGAGGCAGAGGTGTCGGCATGAGCAGCAAGGGTTCAAATCGGCGACAGGGCGGTAGGCGACGGAGCAAGAGCCCCAAGAAACAGACGATCAATCCCGAGTCGTTCTGGGGTGACCCGGAAAAGCTGCCCCGGGACGAGACCAACGTGCGGATCACCACTGACCCGGCGGCGGTGGTTCGTTCACTGGGCCGACCCCCACTGTCAGGCCACTTCAACGTGGCCGAGCACTACTTCACCGCCGTCTACGACCGCTCGGTCAGCCTGGCCAGCGCCCTGGCGGCCGCAGGCAACCTGGTCGAACCCGAGGAACTGATGGGGACACGGGACGGCGTGTCCGAGTGAACGGCCAGGCCTGACTGAACGGTGTCGGCGGTAGCCACGCTCAGCCGACGACGGCGGGGTCCGGCACGTAACGGGCAACAAGGAAGTCGAACCCCGACTGCAGCGAACGTCCCGGGCCAAGGTCTTCCTTGGCTTGTTGTGCGCTCTCAGCTGAGATGGGGACCGCTCCCGGTGCCTTGAGGTGGGCTTCGGCCACCCGTTCCATGGTGACAAAACCGGCGACGGCCTCGCCAACGTGGGCTCCGGTGGTCAATAGCCCGTGATTGGCCAGGATGATGGCCCGGTTGGAGCCCAGGCTGTCGGCGATGCGCCGACCGCCGTCGATCGATCGAACCTGCACCTCCTCGTCATCAAAGAGGGCGTGATCGTCATGAAAGACGCACGCCTCCTGGGTGATGGGCTGCAGCAACCGCCGCTCGGTGGAGAACGGTGTGCCCCACTGGGTGTGGGTATGGGCGGCAGCAACGACGTCGGGGCGGGCATCGTGGATGGGGGCGTGGATCCGGTAGGCCGTCTCGTTGATCGAATGATCCCCCTCGACCACACTGCCGTCGGGGCCGACCAGTACCAGGTCGTCCACGGTGGCTCGACCGAAGGGCACCGGGTAGCCCAGCAACCAGAACGAATCGACGTGCTCCGGATCGCGGGCGGTGATGTGGCCATCACCCTGATCGCCCCAGCGTAGGGCATCGAAGATTCGGTAGGCGAGGGCCAGTTGGTGTTTGCGCCGCCGCCGCTCCCGTTCGATCTCGCAGGCGGTGTCGGCGTCGGCGCTGGTTCCAGTGTCGGCGTTGGCGTCGGTATGGCTCTGGGTGATGGTCATTGTCGATCCTCTCGATTGGCTTGTTGCGGCCTGCCGGTGACAACAAGCGGGAAGCGGGTTGGCTTCAATGGTGGTCGATTGGGGGCGGCTCACCACAACTGGCTGTCAACAGCGAAGCCGGGCCCTGCTCATGCTGTGTCGTTGGGCAACGGTCACGGCTTCGATTAGCTTCGGGTGGCGTTGACCGGGAGCCAGCCGGCGACCGGCACTAGCAGGGAGAAGGACATGAAGTTCGGCGTTCACCTACCGCAACTGGGCCGCTCGGCCGATCGGAAGAACCTGATTGAGTGGGCCGAGGAGGCCGACCGCCTGGGTTTGCACTCGGGGTGGGTGAGCGACCATGTCGCCTGGCCGCGCGACATCGAATCGAAGTACCCCTACACCGACGATGGGAGCTTTCCCGGCGGCTTCGACATGCCCTGGCTCGATCCCCTCGGCACATTGATGTTCGTTGCCGCCCGAACCGAGTCGATCCGTCTCGGCACGACGGTGCTGATTCTCGGCTACCGACCTCCGGTGCTGACCGCCAAGTGGATGGCCACGCTCGATGTGCTGTCGCAGGGTCGAGCCATTCTTGGTGTCGGCGTTGGTTGGATGCGCGAAGAGTTCGAGGTGCTCGGCATGCCCTTCGACCACCGGGGAGCTCGGGCCGACGAACAACTGGAGATCTTCGAGGCCCTGTTCACCCAGGACACCCCGAGCTACGACGGCACCTACTACCAGTTCCCCGAGGTCGGATTCAGTCCCAAGCCCCCTCAGGCTCCGATCCCGGTCTGGGTCGGCGGGGCCACCACTGCCGCCTTCCGTCGTACCGCCCGCTTCGGTCAGGCCTTCCACGCCGCCTTTGAACCGGTGGACGTCGTGGCCCGGGAGTGGCAGGAGGTCCAGGATGAATGCGACAAGATCGAGCGCGACCGGGCCGAGTTGGAACTGTCGACCCGGGTCTACCTCGATCCCGATGGTCGAATGCCCTCGCCAGTCTCGATCCAGGGTTCGGCCGAGGAGATGATCGATTGTGTCGGTCGTTGGGCCGAGATGGGTGTCGACCACATCCTGGTTGATGTCGTCGCCGGGGGTGGGGCGGCTGGCCGTCTGGATGCCCTGCGGGCGTTCATGGGTGAGGTTGCCCCGGCCCACAACTGAGCGGGTCTGGGCCGGTTCGGCGCCGTTGAGCGCCACCAGATTGCCACTGATAGCTCGCTTCTTCCTACGGGAAGCTCAAGTTCGGGGGACCAGTACCGACAGATCCACGATGAAGGACCGCCCCCGCAGTACGTCGCTTCGAAGCCAGATCCTGTCCCGAACCCTGATCGTTGGTCTGGTCCCGTTGGCCAGTCTGGCCTTCGTGGCCGTCCTTGGTCTGCACGCCCTGAACATGACCGCCGATCGGCAGGTGGCCGAGAGCAGGGAGGCCGATCTTGGCGACACCATGCTGGCCCAGCTCTCAACCGAGGCCGCCTCAACGGGACGCGAGATCGACCTGGTTCTCGGTCGCAACCTCAATCGACTGGCATCGTTGGCCACCGAGGCCACCATCGTGGCCGGAGCGAGCCAGGGTGCCCCCATCGGGGCGCCGGCGCTGGCTGAGGGCCAACGGAATGCTCCGACCCTCACTGCGGTCGCCTACACCGATCGCAATGGTCGAGTGGTGGCCGATACCGGCAGTGGTACTGGCCGCGAGCTGGGGGATACGGCGCTGTGGCAACTGGCTTGGACCAACGGAGCCGGCGTCGGCCCCGTGGTTGCCAACAGCGAAAATGTCGCGCCGGTGATCCCGATTGCGGTTCGCATTGACGACGCCCAGGGGGTGCCGGTTGGTGTTCTGATCTCCTCGCTGGACAGCGCGGAAGTTCGGGCGGTGGCCGATTACCGGATCGAGTCCGGGGTCGACATTACGGTGCTCACAACGGACGGTTTGCTGTTGGCCGAGACCGAGAGTGGCCACGCAGCCGAGCGGATCGGCAATCCGGGCCTCAGTGATGCATCGCTGTCACCGGGAGTGCAACGAGCTCTCGACACCATCGATGGCGCCGTCATCACCATCGATGGGGCCTACGGCTTCAAGCCCGTGGTTCTCGATGCCGCACTGGCCGTCGGGGGATCAAATGAACAGGCCAGTGGGCTGCTGGTCGTCACCGGTCAACGAGCAGGCGGAACAGGTCACCTGCTGGCCGGCCTCGAGGAGCTGGACCGCAAGATCGACGCCGCCAGCAGGCAACTGTTGGCCGTGGTGCTGATCGTGGTCGTCTTCGCCGCCTTTGTCGCCATCACCATCGCCACCATGCTCACCCGCGAGATTGTTGGGCCGGTGGACGCCTTGACGGCCCGGGCCCGTCACGTCGCCGAACACGCCCTGCCGTCGGCAGTCCAAGACCTTCTCGAGGGTAACGGTGACAGTGGTTCGCCCCAGGACATCGCCATCGAGATCGAGGCCGACAACGAACTGCGGGACCTGGTCCAGTCGTTCAACTCGGTGCATGGAACCGCCATCACCCTGGCAACCGAACAAGCCCGCCAGCGTCGCAACACCTTGCAAATGTTCACGAACCTGGGTCGACGGAACCAGTCGCTGCTGAAGCGTCAGCTGCGTCTCATCGACGAACTGGAACGCTCCGAAGAGGACGGCGAACGGCTCGGTTCGCTGTTCAGTCTCGATCACCTCGCCACCCGCATGCGGCGCAACGCCGAAAGCCTGCTGGTAATTGCCGGCGATCGGGCCCCCATCGGGCGGGCTGATTCGGCCCACATGGAGTTGGTCGTACACGCCGCTCTCGGTGAGGTCGAACACTATGAACGGGTGACGACGGCGACGATCGATCCCGCTGTCGTTGTCGGGCGGGTGGTGAGCGACGTGGCTCACATCCTGGCCGAGCTGATCGAGAACTCCTTGACCTTCTCCCCGCCGGATTCGGTTGTTTGGGTCGGTGGGATCGGCGGAGCGGAGCACTACACGGTGTTGGTCCGCGACCACGGCCTTGGGCTCAGCGAGGATCAGATGGTCGAGTTCAATGATCGGCTGGCTGAGGGGTTTGACGTCCAGATGGCGCCGTCGACCCAACTGGGTCTGCTCGTTGTTTCGAAGTTGGCTGCCCGCCACGGCATCCTGGTGCGGCTGGGCGTCACCTCCGACGGTGGCACCGAAGCCACCATCAAGATCCCGAACCATCTGGTTGAATCCGCCACCGGGGCCCAGATCCCTGAGCCCCAGGACCATCGGACCGAAACCGAACTTGAACCCGTCGGCGCCGTGGCAGCCTCAACTACAGCTGGTGTCCCGACCTCAACCGGGGTTCTGGTGGCCGAGGCCATGCCCATGGTCGAGACGGAGTCCGACAACGCCGATCAATCTCTGCAGCCGGTTGCAGGCAACGAGGGTCGCCGAGCCGAGGACCAGACAGGTGGGGTCACCGACGAGTCAGTCGTGGGGGCACCGACCGGGCTCTCAATGGCCGCAGCGGTGGCCGATCGATATCTGGGTGATCTTTCCCCCGCTTCATCGGCCCGGGTCACCACCGTCGTTCGACGCGAATCTCGCCGCTCAACCTCGGCCGGCATCAACCGTCGCACCAGTTTCGCCGACCGCAAGAAGCGGGCAGTGGCGACGCAGAGTTCTCCCGAGGTGGTGGCGGCCGAAGCCGACGAACTGAAGCAGCGATGGACGAGTTTCCGCCGGGGTCAGGATCAAGCCCGGCCCACCACAGACGCTCCCGAGCAACCGGCCGCCGCCGAGCAGCCGTCGAAAGGAACCACCAATGACGGTTAGCGAAGAAGCGAAGAACTTCAACTGGCTACTGGCCGACTTCGTCAAACAAACCGACGGCGTGGTCGAGGCCATCGCGGTGTCATCCGATGGTCTGCTATTGGCCGCGTCGGAGGGGCGCCAGCGTGAGAACGTGGAGCAGTTTGCCGCCGCCGTCAGCGGGCTGACCAGCCTGGCCGCCGGGGCTGCGGGCTGCTTTGGCTACGGACAGGTCGAGCAGCTGATCATCGAGATGTCGGGCGGCTTCATGTTCGTCTCGGCCATCGGGGACGGCTCGGCACTTGGTGTCCTGGCTGAGCGGACCTGCGATATCGGACTGATCGGCTACGAGATGACCATGTTGTTGAACCGGGCCGGTTCGGCCCTCACCCCGGCGCTCGTCAACGAGCTGAAGAACCTGCTGGCCGTCTGATCCATGCCCGGGATGTTGGACCATGAGGACGACGACGGCTTCGATGTCCGGCTTGTACGTCCCTTCACCTTGACTCGGGGCCGTACCCGGAATGAGACCATGTCGGTTGCCATTGAGGCCCTCGTGGCCCAGGTTCAACCTTCGCCGAATCCGTTGGAGGCGCTGGGCCCGGTGGAGCAGGCGCTGTGGCGAGAAGCGGTAACCCAGCAGTCGGTGGCCGAGCTCAGTGTGTGCCTCGACCTACCGCTCGGGGTTATCCGAGTTCTGGTTGGGGATCTGGTCACTTCCGGCCACCTTCAACTCGGTCGTACCGCGACCCTTAACGACGTCAATATGGTGAAGAGGTTGATTGATGGCATCCGTTTGCTCTGAACTCGACCGTCAGCCCATCCCGGCTCCGGTCTCGGTGAAGTTCGTTATTGCCGGCGGCTTCGGCGTCGGCAAGACGACCTTCGTCGGCAGCGTCAGTGAGATCACACCCCTTCGTACCGAGGGAGCCATGACCGAGGCCGGCGCCGGCGTTGACGATGCCCGACTGATCGCGGGCAAGGAGTCAACGACGGTCGCCATGGACTTTGGTCGGATCACCGTTGAGGACGATCTGGTCATGTATCTGTTCGGCACCCCGGGTCAGAGCCGCTTTGGGTTCATGTGGGACGACATTGTCGAGGGAGCCCTGGGGGCGCTGGTTCTGGTTGACACCCGTCGCCTCGACGACTGCTTCCCGGCCATCGACTACTTCGAGGAACGCAACATCCCGTTCGTCATCGTGCTCAACCGGTTCGACACGGCCCACTGCCCTGATCTGGACGCCATGCGGTACGCCTTGAATGTCTCGGATGATGTTCCCTTCGTCGACTGCGACGCTCGCCAACGCGAGTCGGTCAAGGTCGCTCTGTTGACCATGCTCGAGCACCTTCTGGTCCGCATGACAAGGTCACTGCCGGCCGAGGCCGCCATCCGCTGAGGCGGGGACGCCCGTGCAGAGTTCCCCGCTCTGGAGCCGCCGCTACTGAGTTGCAGCTCTTGAGTTGCAGCTCTTGAGTTGCAGCTCTTGAGTTGCAGCTCTTGAGTTAGAGTTTCCGGGCCATGGCCTCGGCGGTATGGCGCCCATCGAGGCTCCACCCCTCGGTGTAGGTAATCATGGAGAGATCGCCGAGTAGCGACGGCAGCTCTTCGTCGTTGAGCAGGAAGCGCTCGGTCGGGCGCTCGTTGCGTTCGAGATTGCTACGGGTGGCGATGGACACCGCCAGCAGTCCGCCGTCGGTCAGTTCGTCGATCATGGCCGGAAACAGCGCACGATTCAGGTAGTTGAAGCAGGTGATGAGGTCCCATGGGCCGGACGGCAACGGGTCGACGGCCAGGTCGGCCTGCACCAGATCGATCTCGACGCCCGATCGCTCGGCCCGCACCGCCGCCATCTCCAACGCCACCTCGGAGACATCGGTGAGGGTCACGGTCAGCCCGCGGGCGGCCAGGATGACCGCCGCCTGCCCGGGGCCACCGGCAACGTCGAGGGCCCTACCCGACCGGGGCAGGTGATGGAGGCTGCGGCCGAGCATCAACGGCGTGCCTCCCTCCTCGCCTTGGCGGTAGCGGCCGTTCCATCGCTCACGATCGTCAAGTTGTTCGTTCATGTGAAGCTTCGTTCCTGTCCTTGCTAGTTTTTCGATGACACCGGAGCCCCGACCTGGATCGGCCGGCGCCGTGCCCCGTTGGGCTCCGATGGTCAGACGAAACAAGGAGCTCCATGACCGACGAATTCAGCGGCACCGACCAGGTGGTCCGATGCCAGGCCAGTGTGCCGACGGGGCCCACGTCACTGTACGCGGCCTCTGCCCCCGGCAACGACGGGGCTCTCGGTCCGCGAGCCGGCACCAACCAGGCGAGGGCGGGGGAACACAGCTCTTGACCACCACACTCGATTGGTACGGTTGCGCCACGTTCCGGCTCAAGACCGAGAACCAGATCATCTTTCTCGATGCCTACATCGATCGGGTCGAACATGCCGAGGGCCCAGGCCTGGCCGCCGATGACATTGACGAGTGCGACTGGATCGTTGTTGGCCACTCCCACTTCGATCACCTCTACGGAGCCGAGCGCATCGCCCGTAACACCGGTGCCACCATCATTGGCAGCTACGAGACGGTTCGTGTCATGGAGGCCCAGGGCATACCGCTCGACCAACTAATCTGCGTTGCCGGTGGTGAGCG
>Ga0316190_10000657_pt1 | contig 24247 bp, 21 predicted proteins | sample Eddworburrow2_MG_FD_204929 | JGI IMG/M metagenome (GOLD analysis project Ga0316190, IMG submission 204929) | Coastal sediment microbial communities from Maine, United States - Eddy worm burrow 2 | ecosystem: Environmental > Aquatic > Marine > Coastal > Sediment | place: USA: Maine | collected... | reverse complement strand
ATGTGAACTTAAGCTTGGTTGAGTATGGATCAATTGTGTCCGCAAAGACTTCTTCAAGTAGTCAGGAATGAATTGTTTGTAGTATTACTGGCTTTTCCCGCTTGCTTTATTCTGTCTATGGCAGGATTTTTGTGGAGAGATATTCTTGGCAACCATCTGGAATTGGTGTCAAAATATGCGTAAATCATTTCGCCGATTATTTTTAACCACAGAACGAAAAATTTAGTGTTATGACTAATATGAAATTGAATAGCTTGATTGCAGTTTTAGCATTGATGATGACTGGTAACGCACTAGGTGCGGATATGCCAGAACTTGCCTGGAAGATGAACTGCACGGCTTGCCACGATATAGACAAGACGATTGTCGGGCCATCTTGGATGAATGTTGCCAGAAAGTACAAGAATGTTACTAACTTTACATTTAACGGTAAAGACTACCCTCTTGTGGAGGGCTTGATGATGAAAGTGTCCAAAGGCGGCTCAGGAAACTGGATCACAACTCCTTATCCTATGCCTGCAAACGATGCTATGGGAACAAAGCAGGCAGAGATTAATGAGCTGGTTACTTTTATCTTGAATTTGAAGTAGTAAGGTTGCTCTGATTCAAAAACATACGACGGGCCTTCAATGAGTCAGCCGCTGGAGAGTTGTTGATGTGTCATACGTGTTTCCTGATGATCATTCAGTTACAGTGCCCATTGAATCGATAGGGCATATAGTTATGTCACCTGACTTCTTTGAATCTTTGTGCATCTTCCGTTCACTAAGTATTTGGTTCGCTACTGTATGGCCACGTGTAATTCGGTCTCGGACTGACACTCCCCCTCTGTAATTGGCCTCCAAGTGTAGTCCGGGAATATGCCGCAAGCGGTTTGTAATTGCTTTCATTCGTGCTTGGTGGGTTCCGTGATAGAGCGGCAATGCCTCGCTATGCCTGTCTATGCGCACCATCTCCGGGACGCACTTGATGTCCAATAACGAACCTAAAGTTCTGAATGCCTCGTCCAGGACACGTTCATTGTCCCAATCAGCAACATGAGGTGCGCGTGCACCACCAAGATAGGATGTCATCAATACTTTGCCAGGTGGTGCCCGATCAGGAAACAAGGAACTCATCCACAAATTGCCTGTCAGGGACGTGCTTTCCCCTCTCGGTGCTAAGAATCCGGTGCCATCCAGAGGATGTCCCACAGCATCACGAGCTATTCCTGCATGTAAAACAGTCAGGCTGGCATAGCTTATTCCACGAAGCAATTCCGCTAACTCATTGTCCAAATTTGTGAGCAGTGAAGCAGCCACAGGAGCTGGTGTTGTCACGATAACGTGGGGTGCAGATACAATGCGTTGCCCATGCGGTGTTGCAGCCGTGGCCAACCAACCTTCCTGGCTGCGAACCAGTTCTGCTGCGGTGTGACGAGTGCGAAATTTGATTCCCGGGGTATTGGACAGAGTCTCAACCAAAGTTCCCATGCCGCCAAGAAAGGAAAACGCATCAGTAACGCAAGCCGTACGACGGCGTAATACACGGTTAACCAGAACGCCTGCAAAAATGCTGCCATAGCGCTGCTCTAGTGCTGTAAGACGAGGCAGGGCGGCAGCGGCACTGGTTTGATAAGCATCCGCAGCCAAGGTGCCGGCAATAAACGGCTCTATGGCCTTTTCCAACATCTCACGACCAAGCCGACGGGTAATGAAATCGCTTACTGATTCATCGTCACTTCCATTGGCAAAGATAAAGGGCTCAGCCAGCAAGCGTAATTTGCCGCGCAGACTCCATAGGGGTGAAGCTAACATTGCCCCCAGTCTCATGGGAAGTGCCTGCAAACGACCTTGGCTCAGCAGATAACGCCTCGCCTCAGCGACCGGTAAACGTGATGTTTTTACCGATTCCAAACCCGACTCACGTACCAGCTCTGAAATCTCGGGGCGAAAATTCAATAACATGGAAGCAGCACGTTCAGTAAGATAACCCTCCTGGCGAGTACTTAATATTTTGCCACCGGGGCGATTGTTTGCCTCCCAGACTTCGACGGACAAGCCGCTACGTGCCAACCACCAGGCAGAAGCAAGCCCTGAGATGCCACCACCGATAACGAGCACATCAGGTTTATCCATCTTTATTCTGCTGGTTTCTGTTTTGTTTGGCATTCTCAGTATCTGCCTGCACATTGTCATGAGGTAAAGAGGACGTGGATGTCAGGTGCGCCTTTTCATTCCCGGGTGGCATGTTATTGGGTACTTGAAAAACTGCGTTCGAGATTTGTGTTACCTCCATCGCTGCCATGGCCTGAATATTTGGCCGGGGTGGGCCAGCACTACCGAATCGTCTTGCAGACAAGACAGCCAAGTGTTCCTCGGTCACTTTATTCAAACCCAGTTCAAGAACATAACTTTCAGCGCGATGCTTGACCATTTTGCGCAGAAAGGACGGGACTCGTAACAGACGCTTCTGCGCCAGCTCACTCCAAACAAGATTTGTTGGTTTTTCAAGCAATGGTTGTATGACGTCGGTTCCGTCCGGCACGTGGGCACACCAAGGATCAGTATCCATCAGGGTGCCACCCATAGCGAGAGGGCGAGCGCGGCAACCACCGCACAACTTCTGGAATTCACAGCTGCCGCACTTTCCCTGCAGCTTGGGATGGCGCAAGGTTTGGAATGTGGGTGCCTGATTCCAGATGTCCCAGAATTCTGCATCTCGGATGTTACCTTCTTCTTCTGGAATGTATGGGCAGGCCGTAACACCACCTTCTGGAGTAATGCGGCAATAATGGGTGCCAGCCAGACAACCCCCGCCTTCGTAGCCTGCTGCTCGTGTGAGCATTGAAGAGGGGTTACGTTGGTAGGCGATGCGATTAAAGTGTGGTGCGCAGCGAGCGCGAATGAGCAGATCTTGGCTTTTCTCTTGAGCCTCTACCAATTGGTTAAGCACTCTTTCATAGGTGATAGGGCTAATGTCCGACATGGATTCACCGCGGCCAGTACAAACCAGAAAAAAAACATTTAGTACTCGAGCGCCAGAAACACGGGCAAAGTCAATCATGGCAGGCACTTCGTCGGCGTTCGATTCTGTGACCGAGAAGTGTAACTGGAAGGATAAATCGTGGCGCTTACAGGCTTCGATTCCGTTCAGGGTTTTCTCCCACGCACCAGAAAGACCACGGAAGGCATCATGCTTTTCAGGATCCAGAGAATCTACACTGATACCTGTACCCATTGCGCCAGCGGCCTTGAGTGACTGCACACGCTTATCAGTTAATGCTACGCCATTTGTTCCGACCACCATTGAAAGTCCAAGCTTGGTGCCATGCGTCAGCAGTTCTTCCAAGTCACCACGAAGCAGCGGCTCTCCACCGGTAAGAACTATCATGGTTTCAGTACTGCGATTCGCAACATCATCCAAAAGTTTGAGCACCTCTTCAGTGGTGAGCTCGTTTTTTCCGCCGTATTTCAGAGTTTTTGCGTCCATGTAACAGTGGGCGCAGGCTAGGTTGCAGCGCTTAGTTAGGTTGATGGCGAGCAAAAACAAGCTGTTTGTATCTGCATCTTCTGTGTATGAAACTTCCATTGTCAATTCACTATGGATTGGGTTTGCTACGTGGGTCTTGTGGATCCATATGGAAATAACCTTTGGTCTGCCACTCCTGCTTGACTGTGTCCACTGTGGCTAAATCGATATGGGAGCGATTATTGTGTTGCGCCCAGACTTCCACTTCCTTGATCAACATGCCACGTACCATGTCTGGTGCACGGCTGAGACTATCGCGGGCATCTTCATCCCAAGGCATGGTTTCGCTGACGTTGTTTGATCCAGCTCGGAAAGTGTCAAGTACCTGTCTAACAAAATCTGCAGATATTTCTTTCAAGCCATTTTTTGTGGCAATAGAAATTATTGCTTTACGTGTCATATCACGGCTCATGCCCGAGGGTAGGCCTTGCATTAATTTCTCTGCTTCGCCGAACCATGGTAATTCACTATTGGTGGTAGTTGATTTACTACCGAAACCAAAGGGGCAAACACCAGGCTCCGCTTTGGGAACGGATATGCCTTGGTCCTTTATGGTTTTTTCCATTTCAGCTCGAGCCAGTTTCATGCCACTTTCGGCCACTGCCAATGAGATTTCATCGTGACCATTTTGGTTCGCAAAATTCTCTATGCTTTGTTTGCAGCTGTCTCGCATAAAACCTTCGGGTACCCTCATCAGGCGTGCCAGCGCGGCGACCTGCCAGTGATATCCCGTAGAGCCAGATGCTGAGGGCGCAGGACAGGAGTCTGATGACTGAGCATCAAGAAAAGATTTAATATGTATTGCTTCTACCGAGGTGCTTTTTTCCTGACGGGCTTTTTTCTCGGCACGCATGCTGAGATTACTGCGCACTGATAGGTCTTTGATGGATAGTAGCAACACGACAGCATCATCAGACCAGCGCATGGCATCTTCTGCCTCCGGTTTACGCTTGAGTTCTCCTGCGTCGTAGGCGGCCACAATTTCCCCCAAGGCCTTTTCTGCATGGCTTGGCATAAGTTGTGCTGTAGCCTCGTCCACAATTTTCTGGGTAATGACAGTATGGCCATGTTCCTGTGCATAACGAAGTATGGACATGCGTGCCATGCTACGAACAAATGATGGTACCCGATCCATCCTGCTTTCTGCTTCAAGAGTCCACGAGGTGGTAATGCCCGACACAACATCTATTTCAGGTACATGTTCACGCATGCTGAGTAAAATCGCACAGTCCACATTTTGCAATAAATGTTCGCTATTGCCGCCAATATCAAGTTCATCGTCGGCATGGATGCCCAGTTTACCGATGATCAGAAGTGAGGGCTTAATCTTCCTGGCGTATTTTTCGATGGCATCGTGAGGTTTGCCGTCCAGTAGTTCTGTTTCTATTTCGACACCCGAATCTGAGGCGATGGATCTAGCGACACTCAAATGGCCGTCATATATCTTTGCTAATCCGGAATCAATGATCTCTTCATGTAACTTTTCCTGATCCTTGAATTTGAATACCTTTCCAGCCTCTTCTGACAACACACCGGCAATACGGTTAAATGCAACGTAATGATAATAAGGATCGAAGGCCGAAATAACCTTGACGGGTACTTGCCAGTGTTTCGCTAATGTCAGGGCAGTAAGCAATCCCCCGTAAGCCTTGGGTGAGCCATCAACGGCGACGACGATTGGACCATCGTTGATAGCACGGCCAGGTTCCTTGATAACCAGTGTGTCGATTTCCGAACGCCGCGACACCCGTGAACATACTGTGCCCAGCCTGCTTCCATGGACTGAGCCGAGACCCAAGGCTCCCATGATCAGCAGGTCATAAGCGCCCGAATTTGTTTCCCGGGTTAATTCACGATAATTTTTCCCTTCCAAGGAACAACGCTTAAAGTTGATGCCGAGTTTATCGCATGCGCTTGCAGCCTGATCTAGATAGGAATCGGTAATAATGGATAAACCGCGCGTAATTAGATCATCGTGTACATCTCTTTGGCGTTCCAGTTCCTGTTCCTGCCTAAATTGGTCGGGCAAGCCACCTTCCATTTGGCGGAATCGCATATCATGCATTTTTGCAGCATAGACATGTGAGCCCGTGATTACGGATTCGTTTTCCAAGCTCGCAAAAGCTACCGCGCTTTGCATAGCGGCATTTGCGTGGTCGGAGGAATCCAGCGCAACCAAAATACGTTGATGCAAACGATGGTTAATTGTTGGCTGTAACTCTTCGGCAGAAGTCACTGAAACTTGGGGTGTCATATGATTTACCTCAATATTACCTAGCAGTTCATTGCGTTTTATTCATACAATTCCCACAAGAAATAATGGCTAATTCATTATTGATGTTGACGGCGGCAATTAGCCCAGCTTTCTTAGGAATAGAATAGGAAGGCGCAATAAGCTGCAATCAATTCGGCATTGGTTTTTGTCTCGCTGTTCTTGAGCGCCTTTGCCAGTTTTGCGAAAAGTGCATTGAAAATGCATTTCGGACCAGCGCGGCTAATGTCTGGTCACAGTATAAGGTGAGGTGGGAATGGTAACCCCGGTTTTCTATCCCATCCAAATTGTGTTGTTTACAAGAATTTTGCCGGTGACCCGGTCAAGCTCTTTAGCCAACTCTTGGGCCTATTTGGCACCCTTTGCACATCTGAACCCAAGGTCGATCAATGCGGTACCTGGGAATAAATGAGTACGTTTGGCAGCACGAAAAACGACGCTGAGCGAATCATAATGACCGGAACTTGCCATCCCACCTCGCACCACCCGTTGGGTTTTGCCGAAGAATCTACTGCTGGATGTGGAGCCGGGATAGGCATCATACCAGTCTGCTACCCACTCAGATACGTTGGCAGCCATATCGTAGACACCATAGGCCGACATATCACCCGGATAAGACCCAATTTGCGAATAAGGCGCCTCATCATCCTCTGACATGGTATTTATTTTACTCGCATCCCATTTATTTCCCCAGGGATATTCGAAACCTTTAGGGCCACGAGCAGCTTTTTCCCATTCTGCTTCGCTAGGCAGGCGTTTCCCCGCCCATTTGCAATAATCTGTTGCATCAAACCAATTCACGGCAGTAACCGGCATAGAGTCACGTGAATTTTGGATTTTCTCCAGTTCGTCGAGTAATGCCTTTTGACTCATTGTTGTGACATCCATGTCCAGCAAAAATCTGTCGGCTGCGATTTCGCGCAGCTCCTGCAATGATAAATATGACAGGAAGTTTATGCTGGCAGCATAGCCGTTCTTTGCCCATGTGAAAGGGACTTTATGGCGTGTTGCTATCACGAATTCGCGGTATTGAGCGTTGGTAACTTCGTATTTGTCAATCAGGTAGGCCGACAGTTTAACCTTGTGTGCAGGACGTTCATCGACGTAAAGGCGATCATTGAATCCATAAGGATTAAGATCGTTGGCACCGCGGTACATCGCGATGTTTTCCTCTTTATCGCTCCCCATTTTGAATGTACCTGCAGGGATCAATACCATGCCCTTGGTCGCCGGTTTGGCTGCGGCCCAGACTGGTGAAGTAAGTGCAAGGCTAGTTGCCAGTACCAAGCAAAATATACTGCTAAATTTATGTTTATTTATCATCTTTGGCGCACCTGAAGCCGAAACTGGAATTCTTTATATTTTGTTTGAAATAACTGCGATTGAATGAGGGTGCAGAAACCCCGCACGCATAAAATGAGCAGTCCCACCAAGAGCCGCCTTTCAATGTCTTGTATAGCTTGCCATAATTTTCGCTTGGCCACTGATTGCCAGGGTACTGGGAGTACCAGGAGTCAGTCCATTCCCATACATTACCTGACATGTCGTACAAACCGTAAGGACTTTTTCCACCTTCAAAGGCACCTGCAGGTGTAGTGCCGCCATCCATATGGAGGGTGGACCACCGCACAGGGGAATTGACATTGTTCACTTCAAAATCGTTTCCCCATGGATAATTTCTACCGTCAGTTCCACGCGCAGCCTTTTCCCATTCGATGTCAGTCGGCAGGCGCTTGCCAGCCCACTTGCAGTAATCATGCGCGTCGTACCAGGAGACGAAGACCACTGGATGGTCTACCTTACCTTCCGGATAGGTGCGGCTGCGGAAATGTTTGGGTGATTTGCGTTTTGTTGCATTTATGAATTGCTTGTACTGCAGGTTGGTAACCTCATATTTGTCTATCCAGTATGCTTTCGTCTCAGCTTCGTACTGCGGACCTTCATCCGGTAAGCGATCATTGGATCCACGGATAAACTTTCCTGCCGGGATAAGGATCATCTCGTTAGGTTCTTTGCCTATACGGGTCTCCTTGTAGAGTATAGGCACACTCATTCCCGCTGTTGCATCCTGTGGGGGAGCGACTTTTATCCTATCGGCATAGATATCCGTATATTTATTATCTTTCTGAAACTCATCATTTTCTGCTACGTTTATTATCGAGTCGTTTACATCAGACGAATGACATTCCATACAGTCATTGGACATGTTGGATTTGTATATGTTTACTTGATTTTTTTCGTGGCACGCATCGCAAGACTCTGATGCCTGGATGGAATGCTGGAAACGAGTAAGAGCAGTTTCTTCGGCAGCTGAGGCCAAGCAACTGAATCCGAAGATTGATATGGATAAAATTAAATGATTAAAGTTTGCCGATGACATTTATTAGCTACAGTCTAGAGTTCAAGCAGCAGGCATTTTCCCACGATAAGGGTTGCGGTTCAAGCAAAGTGTGCGCTATTTTGCGGGATAGGCAGACGAAACCAATGGGTAGGGGTCGGGGGGAATCTTTTGAACAAAAATGTTTTAGGATAAGCCCCTCATGCTTTGAGGTAGCTCATTTAATAAATCGTTGAGGTAGGTGGGTTGCTGTGCCCGGCTCAGGTATAATGCGCGCCTTTGAAAATAACTAAATTTATTGGAGAGGTTATGCCAATCTACTGCTATGCCTGCGCAGCTTGTGGTTTACGAAAAGATGTGATGCAGAAAATCAGTGATGTGCCGCTCAAGACTTGTCCGGAATGCGGCAAGGAAACGTTTGGCAAGCAATTGACTGCAGCAGCTTTTCAGTTAAAAGGCAGCGGTTACTATGTTACTGACTTTAAGAATCCTCCGAAAAAGCCAGACATGAAGCCCGTAGCAAAACCTGAAGCAAAATCTGAAGCCAAACCTGAAGCCAAACCTGAAGCCAAACCTGAAGCAGCATCTGCGTCGACAGGAAAAGTTTCCCAGGCCCCGATAACAGGCAACGTATGAAAAAGTATTTTATAACCGGCCTACTGGTCTGGGTTCCGTTCGGCATTACCTTGTGGGTGTTGGATCTGACCATTAGCACAATGGATCAGACACTGATGTTATTGCCGCAAGCGTGGCATCCTGACAAGTTGCTTGGTATACATATCCCTGGGTGGGGCACGATCTTGACCCTCCTTATCGTGGGGATTACTGGTATATTGGTGCGCAATATGCTGGGACAACAGTTACTACGTTATTGGGAAGGGCTGTTGTTGCGCATCCCGTTCGTGAATGGCATATATAAGGGCGTAAAACAGGTAAGCGATACAATACTGTCGGGTCAGGGCAATTCATTTCGCAAAGTATTGATGGTGCGGTACCCTCATCCACAGGCTTGGTCATTGGCATTTCAGACCAGCGTCCCTGCGCGGGTATCCAGTCAGCTTGATGGCGAGTACGTTGCGGTATTCATTCCCACCACACCCAGCCCCGTTAACGGTTTTTATTTCTTCGTTCGTAAGGACGAAACCATCGAGCTGGATATGAAAGTGGATGATGCCTTGCGAACCATTGTGTCGATGGGCGTGGTCGTCGTACCCGAAGAAAAGTCTAAGATCATCCAGCATTCCAGATAATACTAATCCTATTTTTATTTAAGAAACTGACTAATGCGAACTCATTACTGCGGACTTATTAACACCGATCAACTTGACCAGAACATAAGCCTGTGTGGCTGGGCGCATCGCCGCCGTGACCATGGCGGGGTTATTTTTATTGATTTGCGCGACCGCGAAGGCATTGCTCAGATTGTCTGCGACCCCGATCGTGCAGAGATGTTCAAGATTGCTGAGTCAGTAAGAAACGAATTCGTGTTGCGGATTACCGGCAAGGTGCGTCGTCGCCCCGAGGGTACGAGCAACGAAAATATGACTAGTGGCGAAATCGAGATACTCTGTCACGAGATCGAAGTGCTTAATGCTTCAGTCACGCCCCCATTTCAACTTGACGATGATAATCTGTCGGAGACAGTACGCCTGACGCATCGTGTGATCGACCTGCGCCGTCCTCATATGCAGAAAAACATGATGCTGCGTCACAAGGTGGTGAAGGCATTTCGAAGTTTCCTCGATAGTCGTGGCTTCATTGATATTGAAACTCCGATGCTGACCAAGTCCACGCCGGAAGGAGCTCGTGACTATTTAGTGCCGTCCCGGGTACATGCAGGCGAATTCTTTGCGCTTCCACAATCGCCGCAGCTGTTCAAGCAACTGCTGATGGTGGCGGGCTATGATCGTTATTATCAGATCACAAAATGTTTTCGTGATGAAGACTTGCGTGCGGACCGTCAGCCTGAATTCACTCAGGTGGATATCGAAACCTCTTTTCAGTCTGAAGAGCAAATTATGGTATTGACGGAAGAGTTGATGCGAACTGTATTCAAGGAAACGCTGGAAATTGACTTGCCCAACCCGTTCCCGCGCATGGCATATTCTGAAGCAATGGCGCGCTTTGGTTCTGATAAACCGGATCTACGCGTGACTTTGGAGTTAACCGAGGTCACTGACGCCGTAAAGGATGTAGCATTCAAAGTTTTTGCCGGCGTGGCAAATTCAGAGAATGGCCGTGTGGCAGCTTTACGTGTTCCGAACGGCGGTACGTTTTCGCGAGGTGAAATTGATGAATACACCAAGTTCGTGGGTATTTACGGTGCGAAGGGATTGGCTTACATCAAGGTCAATGATGTTACACAATTGAATGAAACTGGTCTGCAATCACCTATCGTAAAAAACATTCATGAGACAGCGCTGAAAACTATTGTTGAGCGCACTGGTGCACAGAACGGAGACATTATTTTCTTTGGTGCGGACAAGACTAAAGTGGTGAATGATGCATTGGGCGCACTGCGTAGCAAGATTGGGCACGATAAAGGATATACCAATGGAAATGCATGGGAGCCAGTGTGGCTGGTAGATTTCCCGATGTTCGAGTATGACGATGATGCCAAGCGCTGGAATGCCTGTCATCATCCGTTCACATCGCCCAAGGATGAACACATTGAATTCCTCGAAACTGATCCCGGTAAGTGCTTGGCCAAGGCATATGATCTTGCTCTAAATGGTTGGGAGCTAGGGGGTGGTTCTGTGCGTATTCATAAGGAAGCGGTACAGAGCAAAGTGTTTCGCGCACTTAATATTGATGCCGAGGAAGCGCAGCTCAAGTTTGGTTTTCTGCTAGACGCGTTGCAATATGGTGCGCCACCGCATGGAGGATTGGCGTTTGGTTTGGATCGCATTGTCACCATGATGACAGGTTCAGAGTCCATTCGTGATGTTATCGCTTTTCCTAAAACACAGCGTGCGCAATGTCTGTTGACGCAAGCTCCAAGTGAGGTAGATGAAAGGCAATTGCGTGATTTGCATATTCGCCTACGGAAGCAGGTGCAAGCAACAGTGGAAGTTACCAAGGAATAACCTCGTTGTTTGTATTGCGAAGTACGAAGAAATATTTGGCTACCCAAATTGGTGGGAAAATATTTTGCAAGGCCGGTCAGCCAGGTTTTGGGTGCTGATCGCGGCAATATTAGCGGTGACATTGTCGATAGCGGCAACTCCGATTGCAAGTGCAAAACCGTTCGGCAAACAGAAACTGACATGTCATTTATTGAGGTAAGAGAACTGCCTGTTGAAGCGAGCAGTGTTTTGAGGGTCATCAAAAAAACGTCCTGTTCGTTTACGATCGTGGCGGTTGGATGTTCAGAAACCTTGAACAAATATTACCGAAAAAATCGCGTGGTTATTAACATGAATACACTGTGGAAACACCTAGGGTAAGTAATAGCGGTGCGCGTCGCATTGTATGCGGCGCATTACATGAGTGCTATTACAGCGCTGATCATAACCAAACATTTAAACGAATTCGGGAGTAGCCATGTGCACACTGGCAAAGGAGCTTGGCAATCCGGAAATTGCCGGAAGTTATCTATTGGGTTGTAGTGAAACTGAATTGCAAAACGCGGTTGTGAGTGCTGGCTTGGTGTTATTTGATGCCGACCTTAAGGGCATCAAAGGCAAGCAGAATTTACTCAATGCACTATCGCTTTCAGCGACTTTCCCACGCGGATTCGGAGTGAGCTGGGATGCGCTGGCTGATGCGCTATGTGACTTGTCATGGCATGGTGCAGCGTCAGGCTTCGTACTATTGTTGCGTAATGCCAGCGACACACTTGGCCTTTCTGCCAACGACAGGGAGATAGCGCAAGACATACTTTCTGATACGGTAGTGTATTGGCGGCAGCGCAAAAAACCATTTTGGGTTTTTTTCACCTGAATGAAGCACTATAAGCAGCCGGTGTCTGTGTTGGTGGTGATCTACACATTGGATGCTTCTGATGGGGCTGTTCCGCGTGGTACTGATAGAAATCAACAATACCCGAGAGTGTTGTTGCTTGAGCGTGCTGATCACCCAGGTTATTGGCAGTCAGTGACAGGTAGTTGCGAGCGGGGAGAAACACTGTTTGAAACGGCGATGCGAGAGGTGCAGGAAGAGACCGGGCTTGATGCATCTAAATACGAGCTTACCGATTGGCAATCGCAGAATATTTATGAAATTTATCCGCAATGGAGATTTCGTTACTCACCTGAAACCACGCATAATACTGAGCATGTGTTCGGCTTGGAGCTCCCACATGCAACCCCGATCAAGCTTGCACCACGTGAACACTTGAGTTTTCAATGGTTGGCATGGCAGGATGCAGCTGAGGCAGTATTTTCGCCCAGTAATCGAGCGGCAATTTTTCAGTTGGCAGAGGTTATTCGTCCATACACGGAGACGGACTAAATGGATAAATCGAAAGTTTTCGATAGGACTGCCCTAGGTAATGCATTGCTGTCAGTTCAGTACGGGAAGATCAGGGGTGATGCCAAGCGAATATTGGCGTTGATCGATGGTAATACCAGTATCGGTGCGATTTTTGAAAAAGTTCCTCATAGTGTCCGGATTCATTTGAATGACATATTCTCGCAGCTGCTATCTGAAGGCATGATTAAGGAAAAAGTCAAAACGCTAGACGAACGTACAAACTCTACTGAAAATAAAGATCATAAACAAAAAGCTGTGCTGATTACCCAACAGTCTGAAGAAAGCAGGATAGCTAGGGTGATTGAGAAGGAAAGCAAGCGGCGTATTGAGCTTGAGCATGAGTTGGCAGAAGTGCAATCGCAATTGGAAGCTACAAAGGTGCGACAACAAGAAGTTGAGGCGGTTTGCCGCAAGTTGCAAAAGCAGGTTGCAGGCTTTGAGCGAGACAAAAGTGCAAAATCGCCTGAAGCCGCACAGTCTCCGTCGTCGCAAGTTGATGCTGAAATGGAGTTGCATGCGTCGCTAAACGATTTCAGCTTGTTGAATCAGGCGTTACTTGACCAGCAAAAAAACTTTGATAGCACATTAAAGTTGCGTAACTATCAAATGAAGCTTAAAGCGGAACAAAACCAAAATGAAACTGAAGTCATGGATGAGAAACTGGCACTCTTGAATCCGCATTACAGTAAGCTAAGGAATCTGGAATTTTTTAAAGGTTTTGAAAATGCTGAACTACTTCGTTTCATTGATTTCGCAAGATGGCAGAAAGTGCGAACGGGTGAAATAATTTTCAATGAGGGTGAAGTGGGTCTTCCTTTCTATATCATTGTTTCAGGTTCAGTAAATATTATCAGCGCCTCGCAGAGGATTGCCACTCTGGGTTGGGGTGACTTTTTCGGCGAGTTGGCATATTTATCGGATGTGAAACCGTTGCGTTCTGCACAAGCGGTGGCTGCAACTGAAGGGGAGCTTCTGGTAGTGGAACCTGTGGAAATTGAAATTTCTTCGGTGCAAATGCGCCTTAATGTGGTTGAAGCGTTATTGCGAGGGCAAGTTAAAAGAGCAATGCTTTCCAGTAAGCGTATCGATAACTTGATGAGTCATCTAAATACAAAATATGATAATGAATAGCGCTGGCAAAATTAAATACAGCTATGATCATCCGAATTGCCCGACTGCAGCAGCGTGGGCAAAAACACCACGCGAGCCTGACATGCGAGAGAAAACGGACTTGTTAGCACGTATCAAGCACATGTTGTTTGAACAAAATGCAGTGCTGGTTGCGCATTATTATGTACATCCTGATTTGCAGGATATAGCTGAAGCAACTGGAGGTATTGTTTCAGATTCATTGGAGATGGCAAATTTCGGCCATCAGCATCCCGCAAAAACTATCGTAGTGGCAGGTGTACGCTTTATGGGTGAGACTGCCAAGATACTCAACCCGGAAAAACGTGTGCTGATGCCGGATTTGGAAGCAACCTGTTCGCTGGATCTCGGTTGCCCAGCGGATGAGTTTACAGCTTTTTGCGACGCACACAATGATCACACAGTAGTCGTATATGCCAACACCAGCGCAGCAGTTAAAGCTCGTGCTGACTGGATGGTGACAAGCTCGATCGCATTGCCTATCGTCAAGCATCTCAAAGAACAGGGCAAGAAAATCCTATGGGCACCGGATCGACATCTGGGGAATTACATACAGCAACAAACTGGAGCAGAGATGATAATGTGGCAGGGCTCCTGTATTGTACATGACGAGTTCAAGGCTAGTGAATTACAAGTGCTAAAGGCACAACATTCCAAGGCAAAAGTTTTGGTTCATCCGGAATCCCCAGCGGAAGTCATCTTTTTGGCAGATGTGGTTGGCTCAACTACACAACTTATCAAAGCATCACAACAGATGGAAGCTGAAGAATTTATTGTGGCAACTGACAATGGAATTTTGCACAAGATGCGCACCCTGTCTCCACAAAAATATTTTATTGAAGCGCCCACGGCGGGTAATGGCGCAAACTGCAAGAGCTGTGCGCATTGTCCATGGATGGCAATGAACGGGCTGGTCAATTTGGCTGAAGTACTTGAAAGCGGTCTCAACGAGATCCATGTTGATCCCGATATTGCACAACGCGCATTGTTGCCAATCGAACGTATGCTGGATTTCGCCAGACAGAGCAATTTGCCGACCCGTGGTATTGGCAATGCTTGATTGACTGTGATGAATACGCTGTCCATCGCCACTTACAATATCCATAAAGGTTTTTCTCATTTTAACCGTCGTGTTGTGCTGCACGAGTTGCGTGATCGTTTGCGCGAGTTGAATGCTGATATTGTTTTTTTGCAGGAAACGCAAGGTGAGCACACACTTCATGGAAAGCGGTTTCAAAATTATCCACATGGTGCTCAACATGAATTTATCGCCGAAGCGGTTTGGCCGCATCATGCTTACGGGAAGAACTCGGTTTATGAGGCTGGACATCATGGGAATGCGATACTGAGTCGCTTTCCGATTTTGCAATCAATGAATCTTGATATTTCTGCACATCGATATGAAAGTCGTGGTTTGCTGGAATGCGAAATTGAATTAAACAGTCAGCAGAGCGTTCATTGCGTTTGTGTTCATTTTGGTTTGTTTGCCAAAGGCAGGAGGGAACAGACGCGTATGTTGATTGATCATGTCCAAAGCAAAATCCCTTCTGACCGTCCGCTTATCATCGCTGGTGATTTCAACGATTGGCGAAATCAGACTAGCCGTACATTAGCAGCAGAACTAAATGTACATGATGTGTTTCATCTTAATCACGGTCGTCCCGCACGAAGTTTTCCGGCCCGTTTGCCGATGCTGCGTCTGGATCGAATCTACGTGCGTGGCTTTAATGTGCTAAACAGTGATGTGCATATTGGTAGTGAATGGAAACGCCTGTCAGATCATGCCGCGCTTACGACCAGGCTGAGAAGTCATGGTCTGGTTTAAACGCATGCATAGTACCCATCAAATATCTGGTCATCAACTGGGTTTGATGAAGAACGGAACCGAATTCTTTCCCCAACTTTGCGCGGATATCGATGCTGCGCAGCATTCGGTCTATCTGGAGACCTATATCTATGCGGCGGATAAGGCTGGCCGCATTGTGTCTGATGCTTTGCAACGGGCTGCAGCTCGTGGTGTGGAGGTTAGATTGTTACTTGATGGCTACGGCTCGGCAGAGTTGCCAAAGCAGTGGGTGGATGATTTACGTAAAGCTGATGTTCGGGTAGGGTGGTTCAGACGTGAAATTTCACCCTTCACATTACGTCGGAACAGGCGCCGCAGGTTGCGTCGCATGCATCGCAAAATGGCGGTGGTAGATGGCGAGGTGGGGTATATTGGCGGCATCAATATCATCAACGACATTCCAGCGCATGCCAACTTGTCCGAGCCACAGCTAGATTATGCCGTGCGTATAAATGGCCCGTTGGCTTTGGAAATTCAGGCGGTAATGCGCCACTTATGGAGCGTAGTGTTTTGGGCTAGCTTTCGTCGGCGAGATAGAGAATTAAAATGGCTATTCAGGAGTATGCAAAAGCCATCGGATGTAGCAGATATCAAGATTATCCTTCGTGATAACGTGCGCCATCGCCGCGATATCGAGCGGGAATATTTGCATGTTATACAAACTGCACGTCGCGAGATCATCATCGCCAATGCTTACTTTCTTCCCGGAAAAATCTTTCGTCAGGCCTTGATGGATAGCGCCAAGCGGGGGGTACGTGTGATGTTGTTATTGCAAGGACAGGTGGAATTCTGGATACAGCATTATGCGACACACGCACTTTATGAAGAGTTGTTAGGCGCTGACATTGAAATATACGAGTATCAGGCCAGTTATCTACATGCCAAGGTTGCGGTGGTGGATGGTGTGTGGGCAACCGTAGGATCTTCCAATATTGATCCATTTAGCTTGTTGCTGGCACGAGAGGCTAATCTCGCCGTGCGGCACGCCGGATTTTCAAATGAGCTGCGTGAGAGTTTGCTTGCAGTTATTGAAAATAAAGCCCGCCGGGTCTATCCAGCCAGTGGGAAATATCTGACGAAATTGATGTCACGATTTAGTTACAGCCTGATCCGATTTTTAGTGGGGGTGGCAGGAATATCCTGGTGGAAATGATAACGCAACAACTTGCGCTGATCTAATTTGCACCGCCAGCCACACAATCAATTATTGTTTGGTTATCTGATCCGCTAAGTGGAATTAAAGGAGGCATCGGATCCCCACTGCAAGCAGTATGTGTTCGCTTAGGAAAAACTTGATGGATAGTTCGGCTGGTAAGGATAGAGAAAATTAACACTATGAATTAATATAAATAATTATTATGGTTAGGTCACAAAGGAGTTATTTGGCGTGTTGGCTTCTACTCCAGTTTAGGCTATATCCAGCGTTTCGTTTTAAAGAAAGCTAGCAAGCCTGCAGCCACTATAGCCATGACGCCAAGCAATCCATAATAACCGTAATGAAACTTTAGCTCAGGCATGAATTCGAAATTCATACCATATAAGCCCGCCAAAAAACCCAAAGGAACGAACACTGCTGTTATGACAGTTAGTACACGCATAGTCGCATTTAACTGGTGGGAGGAAATGGACAGATAACCATCAATCAAGTCACCGCATATTTCGTAATGCATTTGCACTAGACTGTGTAGTCGCTCAAATCGGTCATGCAGGTCATTCACTTCATGAATTTCGATGGTTAAGTCCAGCTTTTTGTCTTCATTGGCCGCAATAAGGGAGTTGGTAATGCTTTTGTGGTAGCTGAACACTCTTCTAAGCTTCAGTAGTTTGGAACGAAAGGATATCAATTCGTTCATCATCTGATCATTACCATTTCTTTGTAACGCGTCCTCCATATCGCTCAAGTTGCTTTCAAAATTCAGCACGGATTCCAGGTATATCCCTGCAGAGGCATGCATGATTTCAAGTCCCAGCTGAAGTGGATTCTTGCCACATGGTGATTTCCCTAATTCATTAGAAACATGATCAACGCCAAGCGATTTTTCTGTATGTATTGAAACCAGATTACTTTCGCTAACAAAGAATGCTATTTGCTGATGTTCAAAATCTATTACCTCATTGACTCGCAATATGCCTCGGTACACTATGAAGGTGTATTTTTCAAATAACTCAATTTTCGGAGGGTGGCGCTTACGTAATGCATCTTTTATAGCTAAAGGATGAAATCCTAATTGGGTAAGGAAGTCATCAACATCCTCCTCATCTTGAGTTTGAATGTCCACCCATACATTAGAGAGTGATCCCTCTTGCCATTTTTCGACCAATTGTTGGCGGCTTATATCCAGTTTCTGATTATTATCAATTTCCTGTACTTTGATCATGGGTCTTAATATTTAGTATGAAATAACGGGAACATGCATACTCTGTTAGAAATCAACTTTCCCCAATGATATTGGGAAGCAATCCAGGATTGATAATCTGATGGCGTTATCAGGATATTGGAAGGTTGTTAGAATATCCTTGCCCGCATTAGAGTTATGCAACGACTTCGTTGCTATAATTGTACTCTGAATATTCTCCCTCTAGTTATGCGCGCCAGCCCAAGTTCTAAATTGCCAGCCAGTTCAACTTCCAAGCCTGATTCAGGCACACGTAGCGATTGGAAAACCATTTACTCGCTATTGCCATACTTATGGGAATTCAAAGGGCGTGTTGCATTGGCGATGACATTGCTGGTGCTCTCCAAACTCGCCAACGTTGCAGTGCCACTGACTTTGAAGGAGATCATCGATTCTCTGGATAAAACTCAAGCGGTGTTGATGGTGCCGGTATTTTTAATTATAGGTTACGGTTTATTTCGACTGTTCAGTACCTTGTTTGGCGAATTGCGCGATGCGGTATTTGCAAAGGTGACGCAACGAGCTATCCGGCGTTTGGCCCTAAAGGTATTTGAACACTTGCATAGTCTGAGTCTGCGCTTTCATCTGGACAGGCAAACCGGAGGGGTATCGCGAGACATTGAGCGTGGTACACGAGGTATTAGCTTTTTGCTCAACTTCACACTCTTCAATATTTTGCCGACATTGCTGGAAATTGTGCTGGTCGCCGCGATTCTGTTCAGCAAGTACAGCGCGTGGTATGCCGTTATTACATTTACTACACTAGTGATTTACATAGCTTTTACCCTGTTTATAACCGAATGGCGCATGGTGGTGCGGCGCACCATGAATGATCTGGACTCCAAAGCAAACACCCGTGCTATCGACAGTCTGCTGAACTATGAAACGGTGAAATACTTCGGCAACGAAAAATACGAAGCCGACCGCTATGATCATAATATGCAGCATTGGGAAACTGCTGCTGTGCGAAACCAGACTTCTTTGGCATTATTGAATTCGGTACAAAGCATCGTCATCGCTATTGGGATCACTACACTGATGCTGCTGGCTGCTAGTGATGTGGTGCAAGGAAAGATATCAGTAGGTGATTTGGTGCTGATCAATGTGTTTATGATTCAGTTGTATATGCCGCTACATTTTCTCGGATTCGTTTATCGAGAAATCCGACATTCATTGGCTGATATGGAAAAAATGTTCAGTTTGCTATATGAACATCATGAAATTGCAGATTCACCGAATGCGGCAGTTCTGAAAGTGGGCAGTGCTACGGTTCAATTCGAAAATGTCTGTTTTGCTTATGCTCAGGACAGGCAAATTCTATTTGACATCAGTTTTTCGATCCCTGCCGGACACACATTAGCTGTGGTAGGCGCAAGTGGCGCAGGGAAATCCACGCTTTCGCGTTTGCTGTTTCGTTTTTATGATGCACAACAGGGGCGCATCCTTATCAATGGGCAGGATACCCGTGAACTGACGCAAAGCAGTTTGCGAGCAGCCATCGGGATAGTCCCACAAGACACTGTGCTATTTAACGACACGATTTATTACAATATTGCCTATGGTCGTCCTGATGCGACGCGTGAAGAAGTGATTGCTGCAGCACAATCGGCACACATCCATAATTTTATAGAATCGTTGCCTCAGGGCTATGACAGTACCGTGGGTGAGCGAGGTCTGAAGCTTTCCGGTGGAGAAAAGCAGCGAGTGGCAATTGCTCGTGCAATATTAAAGAATCCGGCGATATTGATCTTCGATGAAGCAACATCCGCACTCGATTCAAAATCCGAGAAAGCTATTCAAGCTGAGTTGCGTGCAATTGCACAAAATCGCACTACACTTATCATTGCGCATCGTTTGTCTACTGTGGTTGATGCTGATCAGATATTGGTAATGGATCAAGGTCAAATTGTTGAACGTGGTTCACACCGGGAATTGCTCGCTAAAAATGCACTATATGCACAAATGTGGAATCTGCAGAAGCAGGAAGAGCAGGCGCATCTCAATGATTAATTTACCTATTTATACGAATTTTGGAGTATGCTAGAAAAACTGCAATTACTTTGATACTAGGCAAGACGATGAAAAAACGAATTTTGATGCCAATCTTGCTAAGCTATGCGTTCGTGTCACATTTTTCGCACGCCGAGGTTAGTCACGATAATCATAACAAACTAGCAAAGAAGGTTAGTGGCACGTCGTCTGGCAGAGCCAGGTCACCCAATATTCGCTCTCACATTGCGCTCATTTTTGATAAGCAGTCGCAAAGCCCGGTATACGCCAAAAATTCCCAACAAGTTGCGCCGATTGCATCGATAACCAAACTGATGACTGCTATGGTGTTGCTGGATGCGAAGTTGCCCATGGAAAAGGAAGTAACTATTGATGCCGCTGATCGTGACAAGCTCAAGTGGTCGCGATCCCGACTAAAAGCAGGCATGACTTTTACTCGCAATGAGTTGCTCAAATTAGCATTGATGGCATCTGAAAATATGGCGGCATCCGCTTTGGCGCGCAGCTACCCGGGTGGCAAGTTGGCGCTGATAGCTGCCATGAATGCCAAGGCAAGCGAGTTGGGCATGGAGAACAGCAGGTTTGTTGATCCCGCTGGTCTAAATCAGGGTAACGTATCTACAGCGCAGGACTTGGTCAAAATGGTATCTGCCGCACGTAAGTATCCATTAATCCATCGATATACCACCACGACATCACTTTCTGTAGACGGGTTGAAAGGCCGTGAGATGCGTTTTGGTAACACGAATCCATTAGTCAGAAGCGCCTCTTGGGATATTGGTGTGAGCAAAACAGGCTACATCAGCGAGGCAGGATTATGTTTGGTTATGGAAGCAAACATTAACGACCGTTCGGTAATCATCGTGCTGCTTAATTCATGGGGAAAGTATACCCGTACAGCAGATGCCAACCGTATCAAGAAGTGGATGGAAAGTCCCTATATGCGGAATCGTAGTGTGCGACATGGAGAGTCGTGAATCATTTGGGCTAAAAACTATAATGCGATGGAATTCATCTAAGTCGATCTATTAAGGCCTTGGTATGTACGAGTTGTTTTTTCTGGTGCTACTCATCACCATTGTTGTGTTGAGTCTGCGTCGCGGCAAGTCTGTGGTGGACAGGCCACTTATCATTGAACGTGCCGGTAAATACCATATCACCTTGGCCCCACAGCTTGTAGGTGTGCAGTCTTTAATCGAAAAAATCGCTGAACAACTTACCCTGTCACCTCCAACTCGCGAGGAACTCCCCAGTTTTTATTTTGAAGTCCGCGACCCCAATGTGCATGCGAAAAATGCGGAAATTTATTTATTAGCTATCGCATATCGCGGTGGTATTCTCTACGCTCAGGCAATTAATCCGCAACCACTCCTGCGTGATGCTGATAGTCACCTGAAGCAGGTACAAGCTTTTTCCGAAGCCGTGATGGAATTGCATCCACTCAAACACCCATCAGATGATAACGAAGTAAAAATGATGTACAACGTGCTTGAAATTAACGCACATCAGTTGAATATAGTCTTAACGCGGCTGGTTGGCTAAGAATAGAACTCTTGTCTTGACAAGTGCTTGATGCGGATAAGCCTGGAAATTATAGAGCCCGATATTGGATAAATTAAGCAAATGAAAGTGCTATTGGTAGAAGATAGCAAGGTCGGTATCCGAGCGGTATCCAGGTATCTTGAAGAGCTTGGCGTGGATCTACTGGTCGCAGAAAATGGTACTGACGCCATTGAGCTATATCGCAGAGAGCGTCCCGAGATCATTTTGCTCGACATTATTCTGCCGGATATCAACGGCTATGAAGTGGCAAAAAAAATACGCAGTATGCAGAGCAAGGAAGATTGGACAGCCATCATTTTTTTGAGTGCGATGTCCAAGGACGATGATCTTGCTAGAGGTATCGAAGCGGGTGGTGACGATTACCTGATGAAGCCAGTTGGACGAGTGGTACTTCAAGCCAAAGTGTCGGCCATGTATCGTCTGGTGCGTATGCAACGTGCGCTAGTCCAACTTACAGAGCAATTAAATCAATCCAATAATCAGTTAAACGAAGTCAATCTGGAACTTCACCGGGTCTCTATGACGGATGGCCTGACTGGTATTGCCAATCGTCGTTTATTTGATGGCGCGCTAATACGTGAATGGCGGCGATGCGCAAGGATACAGAAGCCAATATCCCTCATCATGCTCGATGTAGATTTTTTCAAGAAATTTAATGATAGATATGGTCATCAGGCAGGCGACGAGTGTCTAAAACTGGTCGCCAGTGAAATAGCCAAAGCAGTTCCGCGCGCCAGTGATCTTGCAGCACGATATGGTGGCGAAGAATTTGTGCTAATTCTTGGCGAGACAGAAGAGGAAGGTGCTCGCTGGGTGGCGAGTCGATTGTGCGAAAAAATTTCCGGACTGAAAGTGAAAAATGAAGATTCCCCTCATCACTATGTAACGGTCAGCTGCGGTATTTGTACGGTGCAACCTGGCGATGATATACCAGTCGCACAATTGGTGAAGTCGGCTGACAATGCGCTCTATCTGGCGAAGAGTCTGGGGAGAAATACCATTGCTTATCTCGATTACGGACAGGGTGATTAAGTAACTTGATATTTACGGGATTGTCTAAAAGATTATGGGGAAGCTACTGTTTTATTACACTTGTGTAATAATCAAAACCGTAAATTACTTGGCATATAATTGTGACATCTCATGGCTGAGATTCCCTAAATAATTCGGCATCTTGATATTCTTGCCAAATCAATGCACGATGCAATGATGAAAATTTATCCTTCTATCTTTTGTGCATGGCGGCATCATGCAAAATATCCATGAAATTACTCACTCAAATTACCAAGCACGTCTATGATTTTCTGTGGGGCAAAGATATAGGTTCCGCTTCGGTACTGCGTCGCAGACTTATACTATCACTACGCACTTTGTATGCAGTAGGTCGCGATTTAGTTGAAGGCCAACTCACATTGCGCGCAATGAGTCTGGTTTACACCACTTTGCTCTCTCTGGTGCCACTGCTTGCGCTGTCATTTTCGGTGCTCAAGGGATTTGGCGTGCAAAACCAAGTGCGTCCAACATTGCTGGCTTTGCTTGCCCCCCTGGGAGACAAGGGATTACAGATTGCCGATCAGGTAATCGGTTTTGTCAACAACATCAAGGTCGGTGTGCTCGGTGCACTTGGCTTGGGTTTGCTTATCTACACTGTCATTACGTTATTGCAGAAGATTGAGCTCGCCTTGAATTATGTGTGGCGCGTCAAAAGTGCCCGCCCGTTTGCCCAGCGCTTCAGCCAGTATTTGAGCGTACTCATGATCGGCCCGTTGCTGATTTTCTCTGCGATGGGCGTTACTGCAGCCTTGTTTGGAAGCAGTGCCATGCAGGCGTTGATTGCGATTGAACCATTTGGCACGCTGGTTAGTTTGGCGGTCAAGCTCCTGCCTTTCCTGTTCGTTATCGCGGCGTTTAGCTTCGTCTATGTGCTTATGCCCAACACGCGTGTGCGCGTGAGTGCGGCACTGGTGGGTGCTACTGTCGCTGGGATATTGTGGCAGACGCTCGGTTGGGGTTTCGCCGCATTCATTGCAGGCTCAAGCAACTACACAGCGATCTATGCCAGCTTTGCGATCGTTATTTTTTCGATGATATGGCTGTACCTGAACTGGCTCATCGTGCTGATCGGTGCCAGCATCGCCTGTTATTTTCAGTATCCTGCCTTGCTGGTTACACCCAGACGCGAATTCCGTCTCAGTAATCGTGTTAAGGAGAAACTTGCACTGTTGATCGCCACATACATTGGCCGCAACTATTACAAAAATGCGCCCCCCTGGTCGCTAGGCACACTTGCCAATCATATGGGTGTTCCGTTGATGTCGGTTGATGCGGTACTCAAATCTATTAAACGCGCCGGTTACATTACCGAGACCGCAGACGATCCACCACAATATCTTCCAGCGCGTTCATTTGAAACGATTAGTGTAAAGGAATTGCTCGATACCGTGCGCGCAGCCGAAGAATATCCCGGGATGAGCGCAGAAATTTTGTCGCACGAAGCAGGTGTGGAGTCGCTGCTTATGCGCATGGATGAAGCCGTCAGTTCATCGTTACGCGGAAGCAGCCTGCGGGAACTGGCCATGGCAGATGCTACGGCTGTAGTTAAACCGGAAAGTTAAAAAAATACATGAAACTGCTGGGCACAAATACCAGTCCCTATGTGAGTAAGGTGAGCCTTGTTCTGCAGGTGAAGA
>Ga0316190_10000656_pt1 | contig 24318 bp, 16 predicted proteins | sample Eddworburrow2_MG_FD_204929 | JGI IMG/M metagenome (GOLD analysis project Ga0316190, IMG submission 204929) | Coastal sediment microbial communities from Maine, United States - Eddy worm burrow 2 | ecosystem: Environmental > Aquatic > Marine > Coastal > Sediment | place: USA: Maine | collected... | reverse complement strand
CTATTTGCCCGACAGTGCAGATCTGATCATTAACCTGACCATCAATGCTGAGAATGATTCGGTTCCTCTTACTTTTTATCTTGGCAACTACGAAGATGGTGTCATAGACTGGCAGGATACAGCCACCACTGAGGAATTTTACCTCTATTCTGCCTTCGACAAGGACTATACAGTCAGGGCCACCTATACATCCGGAAATCAAACCATCATGGCCTTTGACGGTGACAATATGATCCTTTACAATGCTGGCTCGGAGTGTGGATCACCCTGCTACATCGTAAAAGGGGGAATTTTCGATCTGCGACTGCCTGAGTGATCGTGGAAAAAAAGATTTGATTCCACGCCACAATAACTTTAATTTCACGCCTATGGGAAAGCGATCTGTGCTGACTGTTCTGTTTCTGGGCCTGCTTTCGACGAGTATGCTCCTGGCTCAGCCCAACAGCCATGGCGTTCCCATTGTAAGCAACTACCCTCACGACCTCACCGGAGGTAGCGAGCAGAACTGGTGCATTACTCAGGATGCCCGGGGAGTTATTTATGTGGGCAACAACGATAAAGGCATCCTGGAATATGACGGTGTGGAGTGGCGCAGAATTCCGGTCCCCAACGATCCAGCTATCCGTTCCATTGTCCTTGGCGACAACGGGTTGGTCTATATAGGAGCTGTGTCTGAATTCGGTTACCTGGCTCCTGATCCCATTGGAAACATGCAATACCAGTCGCTTTCAGACAGCCTGGACAAGGAACTCTACCCCTTCTCAGCCATCTGGAGAACCTACAGCCACGAAGGGAAGATCTACTTCTGTTCATTCGACTACATCTTTATCTATGAACCATCCGAAGATTTTCTCACTGTTCTGGAGACTGGCAGGGATTCCTACTACTCCTTCCTTGTAAGCGGTACCCTCTATGTTTCTGATTACGAAGAAGGACTGATGAGCTACCGGGAGGAAGAGATGATCCCATTACCAGGTGGAGATTTCTTCAGTAAGATGACCATCACAGGGATGGCCCCTTTTGATGAAAACAGAATCCTGGTGGGAACCTTTTACCAGGGTCTCTATCTCTATAACTTCAATACGGGGACAGTGGACGAGGCCTTTGTAAATGACGAGGTGAACGAGTATCTCATCGAGACAAACATCACCTATATCGGCTCCTTCAGGGAAGCTTTTGTGGTCTCCACACTGGCAGGAGGGGTGGTGATCCTGGAGAGAAACGGTCAGGCCAGCGAGATCATCGCAGAAAACGAGGGCCTCATTGATCAGCAGGTGCCCTTTGTCTATTTCAATGAAAAAATGGAAGGTTCCAGTCCCCTGTGGATCGCCAATTTCATGGGCATTAGTAAACTGGAACCGGAAAATCCATACCGGGTATTTACTGAAACATCAGGTTTCGAGGATTTTATTACTGATATCAAAGTATTCAATGGCCGGCTGTTTATTTCTACTTTCGGGGGACTTTACTACAAGAGTTCCTCCTCCATCGGGACGCAATTTATCCAGGTTCCGGTAACCCGTGGTAATATCATTCGTCACCTGCTTCTCTTTGCGCCTTCCAGAGGGAGGGAATTCCTGCTGGCTTCCTCCGATGAGGAAACCTATGTAATTGACAGGCAAATGAACTCTTACCTGCTGGAAGAACTGGTGACAAATCCTCCCGATGATCGTCGTGATCGTGCAGAATATGCCGGCCGGACTCTGGTTCAGGACCCCAATAGCGCTGAAAAGATTTATGTGGGAAGGGGCCAGGTAGTAGGATTGCAATTTTCAAGAGGCAGGTGGGAAGAATTCATGCGTGTGGAGGCACTACGTGAGGATGATCTTTTTCTCAAGAAATGCATCGATAAATACAATTTCTTCTGGGGCAGTGCAGAATTTATGGTTTCCAGGGTAGATATTACGAATCCCAATCAACCCACCTCCAAATCCTTTGGAAGGGAAGACGGATTGCCTTCCGATGATAAAAACCATGTGTTCCTGGACCCTGAAACTGAAGAAGTTCTCTTTGGGACCAGGGATGGTTTTTACAGGTACGACTATTTTCGGGATACCATATTCCGGGATACCTTTTACAACCAGGTCCTTCCTCCAGGCAGAAACCTGATCATGGCCTTTCACCAGGATGGTGAAGGTGACTTTTGGTTCTCCTTTGAAAATGATCAGAGCCAGTGGACCGAACTGATGGCGCGTAAGAAGGGGGATCGCCTTGAGATTGTCGAGGAGAAAGCCTTCCAAAGGCTGGCCAATGTATCGGTGGATGTATTTTACAGCGATCCTGAGAATAAGCTGTGGTTTGGGAAATCCAACAAACTGTATCATTTCAATAAAGAATTTTCAAGAATTGATTCTGTGTCCTTCCAGGCTCTGATCAGGAGTGTGACCATTGGCTCCGACTCACTGATATTCAACGGGGCCGCTTTAGGTGAGCAAAATCCCAGGAATGCACGGCCCCATATCTCATACAAATTCAACAACTTACGTTTTACCTGGGCCGCACCCTTCTTTGAGCAGGAAAAGGAGATAGAATTCTCTTACAGACTCTCTGGCTTTGAAGATCATTGGTCCCCCTGGAGCTCTGTCCCCTTCAAGGAGTTTACCAACCTTCCCTACGGCTCATATTCCCTGGAATTAAAGGCCAGAAATGTTTATGGAACAGAGAGCATTCCTGCCCTTTGGTCCTTCACCATTTTAAGACCCTGGTATGCCAGATTTTTTGCCTTCCTTATTTACCTGGTCCTGGCCGTACTTCTGGTCTTTGTGTTAATCAAACTATATACCCGAAGGCTCAAAATGGAGAATCTGAGACTGGAGGAGGTGATCCAGGAGCGAACTGCGGAGATCAGGAAGCAAAAGGAGGAACTTACCGACAGCATCGAATATGCCAGCCGGATCCAGCGTGCACTGCTGCCTTCCCAACTTATGCTCGATCAACACCAGATTGAACACTTTATACTGTTTAAGCCAAGGGATATTGTGAGTGGTGATTTTTACTGGATCGGTTTAAGGAACAACAAGCTGGTGGTGGTAGCGGCCGATTGTACCGGACACGGTGTACCAGGAGCATTCATGAGCATGCTGGGGATGACCTTCCTGGACGAGATCGTGATCAAATCAGAAATCACCAGCACCGATCAGATTCTGGAAGAGTTGAGAAAGCATGTGATCGCTGCCTTGAAACAGACAGGGAAAAGCGTGGACGAGTCCAAGGATGGCATGGACCTGGCCCTGGTCGCCCTGGATCTGAAGAAGCAGGAATTCCAGTTTTCGGGTGCATATAATCCCATGTACCTGGTAAGAAAGCTGAAAAGGGGCGAGAAGATCAGAGTAAACAAAGGGCAGGAACTGGATGTACCCAGAGGGGCTATCTACAACGACAGTTATCTGCTGCAGCAGATAAGGGCCGACCAGATGCCCATTGGAATATCTGAAAAGAAACTTCCCTTCTCATCTACCCACTTTATTAATGAAGGCTACAACATCTATATGTTTTCGGATGGTTACCTGGACCAGTTCGGGGGTCCCAGGGGTAAAAAATTTATGTCGAAGAATTTTAAGAAATTAATCCTCGAATTGCAATCGCTTCCGCTCAGGGAGCAGGGCGCAGCCATGGAGAAAGTGCTTACCGACTGGATGGGCGACGTCAGTCAGATAGACGATATCCTGGTCATGGGACTAAGAATGAATGAGCCGTGAAAGAATCTGAACTCACAAGGAAAAAACTGCTTGATCAGCGCAGGGAATTAATGGCAAGCCTGAAGTATGCCAGTTTTATTCAAACGGCCGTGCTTCCCAACCGGAAGTACATGGAAAATACACTGAAGAAATTCTTTGTGTTTCACAAACCCCGCGACATAGTCAGCGGTGATTTCTATTACTGTGTGCGTAAGGAAGAGTTCATAGTGGTAGCAGCAGGTGATTGTACTGGCCACGGTGTTCCCGGAGCCCTGATGAGCATCATGGGAATCTCCTTCCTCAACGAGATCCTGAGCATCCGGGGCCCTGTCCGCTCGAGCCGGATTCTCAACCTCCTTCGTGAAAGGGTAATGAAGGCCTTGCATCAAAGGGGATATGAGCTTGAAAACAAAGATGCCATGGACATGTCCCTTTGCGTATTTCATCCCAAAACAAAAGAGCTGCAATACTCGGGCGCCAACAATCCATTGTTCCATGTCCGGGACAAGGTTCTCACTGAGATTAAAGCCGACAAAATGCCCGTCGGAGTTGATGCCATAGAGGAAAATTCCTTTACTAATCATAGCATGCAACTAAAGCCCGGCGATATCGTATACCTATTTTCCGATGGCTTTCCTGATCAGTTTGGCGGACCCGAAAACAAGAAATTTAAATATGGTCCGTTTAGAGAATTGATAATCGGCATATCGGATCGTTCCATGGATGAACAGAAAGAGGAGCTGGACAGGGTGATTACTGCCTGGAAAGGGGATACATTCCAGGTGGATGACATACTTGTATTCGGAATACAGTTTATTTAAATGTCCACAAGATGCAATTAGTTGCTTTTAAGATTAAGAATTTTCGTTCCATTGTTGACACCGGATGGCACCAGTTGGCTCACGACAACATCACCAGTCTGATTGGCCAGAATGAATCGGGTAAAACATCCATCCTTGAGGCATTGAAATCATTTCACGATGGCCAGCTTATCGAAGACATGCTCAGAAGTGACTTGAGTTTGCCCGAAGTATCCTGCAAATTTACCTTCAGCTTTGCTGATGTGGAAAACCGCATCAACAAAAGAAGATTGAGCCCCGAGATCCGGAAACTGATCAATTCTGTGGAATTTATTTCGCTGACCAGAGTCTGGGAAGACGACATGGATTCACACATGGAAATGGGCAATGAATTGCAGGAGATCTATAACGAGAGAGCCGATCAGATCATGCAGCGTGAACTGAAGGTTCTCCAGAATCTGGAACATTTGAACAGGGACATTGCCACGGCCTCCAAGAACCTGAACAAAGCCAGCGATGAAGTGGACTGGACTGCAGAGAAAGTTGAGACCGTGCGGAACAGAATGGGCGAATTAAAAAGAAACATGCGTAAGTTTTCGGCCCGTGATAAGAAGTCCGGATGGAGGAAGGAACTGGAGCAGGAAGTGGAGATGCTGGAAAGGCTGAATGAAACCCTCGCTCAGAAAAAGGCCAAACAGGAAGAAAAGAAGGACATCCTGGATGCCCTGGAAGAGAAAAACAGTGTAAGTAAGAGGCTTGAAGAGATAAGAGAGCAGATTTCCCAGAAAAAAGGGGAACTATTATTCGCACAGGAACAACTGAAACAGGTACTCCATATGACCGGAATGTTCCCCAGCGACAAAGAGCAACGGGCTGCAGAAATCAGGGAGGAAATATACAGAACGGATATTGACAGACTGAAAAGTGAGATTGCTGGACTGCAGGAGGAACTAAGTATCCAACTTCTGGCACTTGAATTTGTCTTCGAAGGAATGTCCATTGATAATGCCGTGCAGGCAGCTGGCAAGGAGATCATTGCGGGCAAGGAGTTCTACAGTTCCACCGATTTGGCAGAAGAGATCTTTAAGATCCTTCCCGATTTTGAGCTATTCGAGGATTTCTCTTCCCTCCTGCCCAACCGCATCGATCTGGAAGATATCATCAAGACTAACAAGCGGGCCGAAGGTTATAAGGCAGCCATCAATTTCCTGACTATCACCGGACTTGAATATTCATTTTTCCAGCAACCATCAAGCAGGATCCTGAAACAAAAGATAGAAAACCTGAATGGGGAACTCACTCTGAACTTCCAGGATTTCTGGCGGCAGAATGTGGGGAAAAATCATAAGATCAAGATCAATTTTGAATTGTCACATTACGACCATACAAATCCCGAAAAAAGTGGAAAGCCTTTCATTGAATTCTGGATCAAGGATGAACAGGAAAGGCTCTATCCGAAACAACGAAGTCGCGGAGTCAGGTGGTTCCTCTCCTTCTTCCTGGAACTGAAAGCCACCGCCATGGACAAGAGCAAGCACAATAAGGTGCTGCTGATCGATGAACCGGGAGTGAGCCTGCATGCCAGGGCCCAGGAGGATGTGCTGAAGGTTTTTGATGACATCAAGGAGCGAATTCAAATTATCTACACCACGCACAGTCCGCACCTGATCGACGTCAACAAACTTTACCGGATCCTGGCAGTGCAAAGAGCCGTTGAAGATGATATGAAAAGCGAAACACTGGTTTACAGTGCCCGTGCGCTTAAATCGGCCACTGCAGATACCCTTTCACCCATATACTCCACCATGGGCGCCCGTCTGAGCCAGCAGGAGATCATTAAATCCTTCAACAATGTCATTGTTAAAGACCTGGCCTCCTTTTATTTCCTGAAAGCAGTGGTCGCACTTACCGGATTTGAAAAGGAATGCTATTTCCTGCCTGCCTCCGGAGCTGAGAGCATCCCCATGATGGTCAACATATTGATCGGTTGGGGCATCGATTACATCATTCTCAATTTCGGAAACTCCGAAGAAAGGTTAATCCATGAACAACTGAGGAAAGAGCAATACGACAACAAAATAGACCTGGCCAAAAAGCAGATGCTCTTCCTGGAAGAGTACCAGGATACCGAGGACCTTTTTTCCACCATTGACTTCAAGAAATTTGTGGTGAAGGTGCGTGAAGGCATCACTGTCAAGAACTCAGATTACCTGAAGGACAACAATTACTCAAGGGCCATTCTGGCTTCCAGTTTCCTGCAGGAAGTAAATAGCGAAAACGTTCTTTATAAGAACCTGGACGATGAGACACAACACAATCTGAATCAGTTTGTAAAACAGCTGGCCGCCATGCTCAGCTAATCATAAGCCATAGAATTCATGAGAACAGTATACCGATATCTTTTCCTGGCCTTTCTCCTGAGCAACACATTCACCTCGAGGGGACAGGACACTTTACTTTTGTTTCATCCAACGGCTTATAACATCCAGGTGGTTCAGAACCTGGTGGATGAAGGCCTGTTATCGCTGGACGGCTACCATGTGCTTGGTGTGTACCATAAGCAGGAGGCCTATGATTATACCCAGGCTGAAGCCTATCTTGAATCGCAGCATAATACTCTTGTCAGTCTCAGGGCCATCCAGGCTGATTTGAGACCTGACAATCTGTTTGGGGAAAATCCTGCCACCCTGTCCTTCAGGAACTTATTTGAAGGCTCCCAGGGGGCTCTCTTCATGGGAGGGCCCGATATTCCACCCGCGGTGTATAATGAAGCGGTGCATCTGCTGACATCGGTCACCGATCCCTACAGGCACTATGTGGAAATTTCCTACCTCTTCCACTTGCTGGGAGGTAGTCAGGATGCCACCTGGGAACCCTATCTTGAGCAAAACAGGAACTACCTGGTGAGCGGCATTTGTTTGGGCATGCAAAGCATGAATGTGGCCACCGGGGGCACCATGATACAGGACATTCCCACTGAATTGTACGGTATATGGAATGCTGAGGAAGTCCTTGCCCTCCCCGCTGACCAGATGCACCGCAATTACAATGATAAACTGAACACTGGCTGCGAAGGTCCGACCTCCTATCACTTTCACCATGTGAAGCTTGAGAAGAGGGATCTTTTGACCAAAGGAATCGGATACAGGAGTAAATCAGCGCCCATAGTGCTCAGTTCACATCACCAGGCCATTGAGGCTCTGGGCTCAGGATGGCAGGTGGCGGCTACTTCCATGGATGAGAAAATCATTGAAGCCATTGCTCACCTTAAATATCCTCATGTTTTTGGGGTGCAGTTCCACCCCGAAAAACCCGGATTGTTCGATCCATCTATTGAGCACCCTCAGAGCTGCAACAGCACCATAAATTTCCAGGAGGTCATAAAAAATACAGACTCATACACCTTTCATTCTGCCTACTGGATTCAGTTGGGAGCTATTCTACAAAAAAACAGGTAGATCCGAGACTATTCGATTTCGATGAAATTGATATCCAGGTCGAGTATGGAGGCATAGTACTCACCTCGTTCCAGGATATCATCATCCCCCTCCTCATACACCCAGTTGATTTTCAGCTCGTAACCATCGTTATCCACCTCCTTTAATTTCTTGAGGAGCCTGAGCATGTATTTGGATGTACCGCTGTTCAGGTACTCCATTTCAATATCTACATGGGTATGTGCCGGGGGTGAGGATGCAAAAGCTATGATCCAGTCAAGAATATCCTCATAGAAAAGCGAAACATCCTCCGGAATGGACCTGCCCTTAAATTTTATCTTACCGGAAGGATCCAGTAAAACGTATGGCGTTTTCTGAGTAGGTTGAAACTCTAATTTATCCATCCCATAACTAAAAAGGCACTCCAATATAGTAAATTTTGCGGCAAGGGAGTGCAATTCATTTTCATTTTTATCACATATTCTTGGTGCAGATTCAGAAATACATCCTGGCCAGAGGAGTCACGTCATCAGAAGAAAAATATCCTTCAAGATATCGATAATATCCGGTAATAGCAATCATGGCAGCATTGTCTGTGGTGTAGGCCAGTGGTGGAATGAAGAGCTCCCAATTATTTCTATTGGCCTCCTCCCCTATTGCTGCCCGCAATGCACTGTTGGCAGAAACCCCTCCAGCCAGGGCAATCTGACGGATGCCGGTCTTACTGGAAGCTCTTCTGAGTTTGTTCAGAAGAATGTCTATAATGGTCTTCTGCAGCGAAGCTGCCAGGTCTGCTTTATTCTCTTCAATGAAAGCAGGATCCTCTTTCACATTATCCCTTAGCATATAAAGGAAGGAGGTTTTTAAACCACTGAATGAGTAGTCGAAGCCCTCGAGCCGGGGTTTATTAAAAGAAAACCTGAGCGGATCACCCTCCCTGGCCAGGCGATCCACATGCGGTCCACCCGGATAAGGCAAACCAAGCAACTTGGCACACTTGTCAAAGGCCTCACCGGCAGCATCGTCGATGGTCCGGCCGATAATCTCCATGCTATGGTGATCCCTGACTACCACCAGCTGGGTATGTCCCCCCGATACCAGAAGACATAAAAAGGGAAAGGTAGGCGCTGGTCCCGGAGATATTTCCGACTGGATAAAATGAACCATGATATGGGCCTGAAGGTGATTCACCTCAATCATGGGAATTCCCAGAGCTGCTGTAAACCCTTTGGTAAAAGAAGATCCCACCAGGAGAGAGCCCAGGAGTCCGGGTCCCCTGGTATAGGCCACTGCATCTATTTCATGCCGTGAAACACCTGCCTCTTTCATGGCGCTGTCCACCACCGGAACAATATTCTGCTGATGAGCCCTGGAAGCCAATTCAGGTACCACTCCCCCATACTTTATATGCACTTCCTGACCTGCAATTACGTTGGAAAGAAGACGGCGGTCCCTGATTACTGCAGCAGATGTATCATCGCAGGAGGATTCTATGCCAAGAATGACGGTGCCCATGACAACTTTTTATATTTTTACAGCGTTCAGATTAATGGAAGGTGTAAAAGTATTAAAAAGTTAGCGAAAATAGGATTGATCGTAGTGCTATTGCTTCTGGCAGTTCCGGTACTTTCCTTGCTATTTTTGCAAAACAGGCAGGTTCAGACCAAGGTGAGCAAATTGGTGGCAGAAAAGCTGTCTGAAGAACTCCAGGCCACTATCAGCCTTTCCTCAGTGAACTATTACTTTTTCAAAAGAATTCAGCTCAGAGACGTCTACGTAGAGGACCGCCACGGCGATACCCTGCTTTATGTAGAGCTTGCCAAGCTGAGAGTTAAAAATCTGAGATCCGAAAATAAAGGCATTGAAATCCGAAAAGCTACTGTTGAAAATGTTTGGATGAACCTGGTGATTGACAGCAGCAACGTGGTCAATATTAAATACTTTACCGACAAATTAAAGAAAACCCATGTGCCTCCCGAGCGAAAAGGGATGATCCATTTTGGAGAGATTACCATGACCAACGGACGCTTCTCCCTGTCCAGAATGAACGCCCCTCCTGCAAAGTCCGACATCGCCTTCAGCGATTTCCACCTCAACAATTTGGAAATCGATCTTGAGGACCTGATCTTTTACCAGGATACTACCAGCATGAATATCCTCTCCCTGTCGGCCGTGGAAAAATCGGGATTCGACATTAAGCAACTGGCCACCTTCTTTTCCATAGGTAAAAGACACATGCACTTTACGGACCTGGCAGTGAATACGGCCGAATCTGATTTACAGGTTCCCAAACTTACCTTCGATTTTAAACAGTGGAACCGCTTCAAACATTTCTCCCGGGAAGTGGATCTGAGCTTTGAATCGAGGCAGTCACTGGTGCTTATGGACGACCTTTCCCGCTTTGCCTCCGGCACCAATGGTCTGATCGACCGTGTTTCATTGGACGGGAGCGTGCATGGAAAACTCAGTGATCTGAAAGGCGACAGTCTGTTTGTGACTTTCGATCAAAACAGCACACTGGCATTTGACTTTGTTATGATCGGCCTGCCCGACTTTCATAACACCTTCCTGGATTTCAATTTCAGGGAGCTAAACACATCGGTCACTGCCCTTCACGATCTTCTGATCAAAGGAAACAAGCCTGAAGATCACTTGCTTTATCCCTGGATCAACCTGGGGGATCTGGATTTTGAAGGGCAGTTTACAGGCTACCCCGACAATTTTGTTGCGGCCGGATACATGCTGACCGATATGGGAAAGATGTTGATGGACCTCTCTTTCAAGCCCGATAGCCTGGGGATTCAGTTTGAGGGTCACCTTTCCACGGGAGACTTTATGCTGGGTGAATTCCTCGATCAGCAAGCTTTGCTCTCTCAACTTGATATGGATGTTTTGGTGGATGGAAACCTTTACCAGGGAAACATTAAGGCCGACCTCAACGGAACCATTGATACCCTTGTATTCTCTCAATACGCCTACAGCAATATCACCCTGGACGGAGCACTTACCAACAAGACCTTTGACGGGGGCTTTAGCATCAGCGACCCCAACATCAGGATGGATTTCGAAGGAAAAATGGACTTCTCTGAACAAGTCCCTGCCTATAACTTTACTGCCGATGTGGCCAGGGCCCGGCCACACTTCCTCAACCTGGGCATTGAGGATCCAAACTCCTTTGCCTCATTCCTGGTGGAGATCGATATGACAGGCCGCACCCTGGATGAGTTGAACGGAGAGGTCCGGCTGGTGAACAGCCTCTTCGAGCGAAAGGGGGAACAGGTTCAGCTCTACGACATGAATCTGACCACCCAAAGCACCAGCGATACTACTATAATATTGATTGAATCGGAACTCTTCGATGCCACAATCGGAGGCGATTTCACTCTCAGCTCACTGCCAGAATCCTTTCGTTCTCTGGCCGATGAATACGTAAATGCAGTTCCAGGAATGGATCTTGCCCCCGACAGTGTTAATCATTTCACCTATCATATCGATCTGAAGCGGGTGAATCCCATCCTTGATTTTTTCTACCCTACTTTGCAGATCGGCGAAGAGAGTCATATCCAGGGGGAATACCATCCTTCAGAAAAACTATTTAACACCACAGCTTCATTATCAGACCTGGTTGTGGGACCCGGAAAATGGGCCAATGTGGAGATGTCATCAGAGATTGCCTTTGATGAGTTTCATTTTCTGTTCCAATCAGACTCCCTTATCTATGGCAAGAATTATGCCCTGGAAGATCAAAATTTCCAGCTCCATACTTCAGGGGATACGGCTCACCTGGATGTGTTTTGGGAAAACCAGGCCATTCCACGCTACAGTGGTGCAATCAGTCTTAAGGGTGCCTTCCAGCCAGATTCCATGGAGGACCGGGGATTCCTGGTAGATGTAGAACCTTCCTCCATAGTGATCAACAATGAAGACTGGGACATACACAGGGCCTCTGTTCTGTTCAGAAAGCACCTTACCCAGGTGGACAGCCTTTCAGTGAAGAGTCAGGAAAGATACCTGGTAGCCGATGGCACCTTATCGTCGGACGGGGACCAGGATTTTAACCTTGACCTCAGGAACCTGAATTTAAATGAACTCTCCAGCGTGGCCGGGATCAATGCCGAATTGGAGGGGAGGATTTCGGGCATCCTTACCTACCGCAAGATGGATGGGAGCCCCTATATTTTCTCCGATCTTTCTGTGGATACCCTCAGCTTTAACAGGCAATTGATGGGTCCCACCACCTTGAATGCAGCCTGGGACGATTCGCAAAAAAACATTAACATGGTATTGCTGTCAATGCTTAATGGACAAAGGACCATTGAGGTGGACGGTGATTACACCCCGGAAGGCAAGCTCCTTGATTTTGATATCCATTTGAATGAGTTTGAGCTTCAGACCCTGGATTCATATGCAGGGAACCTGGTGAGTGAACTTGGAGGTACAGGGAATGTTAGTCTTACACTGGACGGTACCCTGAATCAACCCAAACTGAACGGTACCATTGACTTCAACAGGGGATCGGCCACCATCTCCTACCTGAATACCAGGTACCAGTTTGATGATCCCATACGGATTTACAACAACAATTTCTACCTGGAGAATTTCATTGCTTCCGACAAATTCGGAAACACAGCTGAAATTAATGGAACCGTCTCCAATACTTACCTGCGCAATTTTTACACCAGCATACATATTGAAGCCAACAGGCTGATGTGCATGAACACCTCTTCCCTGGACAACGAGGTATTCTACGGCTCCATCTTTGCCACAGGTGATGTAGGGATCAGCGGAGAACCCGATGCTATCAGGCTATCCATCAACGCCATCACCGAAAGAAATACCGCCATATACCTTCCCCTTTTCAACGCCCGGGAAGTGCAGCAATCCGATTTCATCTCCTTTATCCGGCAGGACGATTCCGAAGTGGAGGAATTGCCCGCCGTAAAGAAGTTGGGCGGCCTTGAGATGGAACTGGATGTGGAGGTGACCTCAGATGCAGTAGTGCAAATGATCTTTGATCCAAAGGTTGGGGACATCATCGAAACCAGTGGCCGGGGAAATCTTCGTATGATGATGAATCCGAGTCAGGGATTCAGAATGTTCGGGGATGTGGAGTTGCTTAAGGGGGATTACCTCTTCACCCTTCAGAACGTGATAAACAAACGTTTTGAGATAGAACCAGGAGGAAGAATCAGCTTCAGCGGTTCCCCTACCAATGCATCCATCGACCTTGCAGCTATTTACGGTACCCGGGCAGCCCCCTACAACCTGTATCCAGGAGATCCCTCGGATCCCGATGCCGAAAAACTAAAGAAAAGAATCCCGGTAGAATGCCACCTGAACCTTCAGGGCGAACTCCAGTCTCCAACCATTGTCACCGGCATACAGATGCCCACTGCCGAGCCCAGGACCAGGGATTTTCTCGTGAGCGCAACCAGTACCGAAGAGGAGCTAATGAAACAGTTTCTTTCCTTGCTGGTTATCAACAATTTCTACAGTGTTTCGGGCTTTGGAATCCAAAACATGGGCGCCGTAAACTCCTCCATAGCGGGTGTGACTGCCAGCGAATTGCTCTCCAACCAGCTAAGCAATTGGCTATCCCAGATAAGTGATGATTTCGACATAGGATTCAACTACCGTCCGGGCGACCAGGTAACCAGTCAGGAAGTGGAAGTGGCCCTTTCCACGCAGCTGCTTAACGATCGTGTAATCATCAGCGGAAACGTAGATGTGGGCGGACAGGAAACCAATCCTTCGAGTGGTTCGGCCAACAACCCCTACATCATGGGCGATTTTGAGGTGGAGTACAAAATAACCAACAACATAAGTGTGCTGGCCTTCAACCGGGCGCGCGACGAGCTTATTTTCGAGACTGCTCCCTACAAACAGGGAGTGGGTGTCTCCTATCGTGAAGATTTCAACGATCTTAAGCAACTGATGGCCCGGTACCGTGAGGGACTCACCAACCGAAAAAAGAAGAAGAAAAAGTCCGATGAGGCTGATATTGAAGAGTAAAACTTTCATATCTTAGCGCCTTACTATTTTCCAACTTTAACTATTGAATTATGTTTGTAATAATGGTTGTTGTGTTTGTTCTCGGGTACCTTGCCATCGCCCTGGAACACCCACTCCATGTGGATAAAGCGATACCTGCTTTGGCCATTGGGACACTGATGTGGGTACTTTACATTTTTGGGGCTCATGACATTTTCTCCGCAGGACTCAGCGAGGCCTGGAATTCTTTTGCCCATAGCGGGGAAGCTCACGGGGAACTTGGAATTTCGGCCATGAGGCACTTTATCGTGGAGAAAGAAATTATCCACCACCTGGGCGAGATCTCAGAAATCCTCTTCTTCCTGCTGGGTGCCATGACCATTGTGGAGGTCATCGACAAGCACGACGGATTTAAGATCATCACCGACAAAATCAAGACCCTCAAAAAGGTGAAGCTCCTGTGGATTTTGAGCTTCCTCACCTTTTTCATGTCAGCTGCTCTGGATAACCTTACCACCACCATTGTGATGGTGGCTCTGCTAAGGAAACTGATCGATGACAAAGAAACACGCTGGTTCTTTGCTGCCATGGTGGTTCTTGCTGCCAACGCCGGTGGAGCCTGGTCGCCCATTGGGGATGTAACTACCATCATGCTCTGGATCGGGGGACAGGTGACCACGGGCAGCATCATTGCCAAGGTGATTGTTCCCAGTCTGTTTACCATGATCGTTCCCCTGGCACTTCTCAGCATTACCATGAAGGGTGAAGTAGCCCGTCCCGAGGTGGATGCCAACGAAAAGATCTATACAACTCCCTTTGAGCGGAAGCTTTTCCTGATCATGGGTGTATGCGGACTTCTCTTTGTTCCGGTATTCAAAACCATCACCCATTTGCCCCCTTACATGGGCATGCTTCTTTCCCTGTCGGTGATCTGGCTGGTATCGGAGCTGATCCACAAGGACAAACCGGACGAGATCAAAAAGCGTCTCAAGGTCATCTACATCCTGCAAAAAGTGGATACCCCCACCATCTTCTTCTTCCTGGGAATCCTTTCAGCGGTAGCAGCCCTTCAGAGTGCCGGGCAACTTACCATACTGGCATCCACCCTGGATGATAAACTGGGCAATATTTTCCTTATCGACATGGCCATCGGTGTACTATCGGCCGTGGTGGACAATGTTCCTCTTGTGGCAGGAGCCATGGGGATGTATCCCATTGAAGATGCAGCCAGCATTGCGGCAATGACCGATCCTGCAGCCATAGAGTATGCCAGTAATTTTGTCCAGGACGGACTGTTCTGGGAGTTTCTGGCCTACTGTGCCGGTACAGGTGGATCAATCCTGATCATTGGCAGTGCGGCCGGTGTGGCTGCCATGGGAATGGAAAAGATCGATTTCATCTGGTACATGAAGCGCATTTCCCTGCTGGCCCTCCTGGGTTATGTGGCCGGAGCTGGTGTTTACTATCTGCAATCTCTTATTCTCCAGCATTGATGCGGTATTAGGGAGCTGTTAATAACTGAAACAAATCTTTGATAACGGGGTATACTACAACTAAGTATATCCCGTTATTTGTTATATATTCGACCCAAACTTATTATACATGAAAAGCTTGATTTTTCTACAGGCTACCAACCTGGATACAAGTAGCATACAAGGTACTTCCACAGAATCTTTTATCGATATAGCCTTGAAGGGAGGATGGGTCATGCTCCCCATCGTGCTTCTGAGCTTCATTGCAGTCTACATCTTTTTTGAGCGCTGGTTCGCCATTAAGAAAGCGGCTCGTGTGGATCAGAACTTTATGAACCGCATCAAAGACTACATCATGGATGGCAAGGTGGATTCGGCCAAAGCCCTCTGCGAAAATACAGACAATCCGGTGGCACGCATGATCGAAAAAGGCATCAGCCGCATCGGTCGTCCCCTTAACGATGTAAATGCAGCCATTGAAAACGTTGGCAAACTGGAAGTCTACAAATTGGAGAGGGGTCTTCCCACCCTGGCAACTGTGGCAGGAGGTGCTCCCATGATCGGTTTCCTGGGAACAGTAATCGGAATGGTTCAGGCCTTCCACCAGATGTCCACCGCAGGGAATAATATCAACGTGGGACAACTTTCGGGAGGTATCTATACCGCTCTGATCACTACTGTGGCTGGTCTGATTGTGGGAATCATTGCCTATTTTGCTTACAACACCCTGGTTGCACGTGTGGATAAGGTGATCAACAACATGGAGGCAGGAACCTCCGGTTTTATCGATCTGCTCAATGAACCCGCTAAATAGGGAATCATGAATTTGAAATCGAGGAACAGGGTAATGGCTAATTTTGCCATGTCGGGCATGACCGACATTGTATTCCTCTTGCTGATCTTTTTTATGCTCACCTCCACCCTGATTGCTCCCAATGCCCTGAAAATGCTGCTTCCCAGCCGCGGACAGGTGACCATCCAGGCAGAATCACGAATTCCCACAGTGACCATTCACAGTGGAAGCCGGATTGTAGTGGATGGACGAACTGTATCGCTGGCTGATCTTGGCATGGTCCTTGAATCCAGGTTGCAGGGTCTGCCCGATCCCACCATTAAGGTGGTAACCTCGCCGGCTGTCTCTGTAGGAGATGCGGTAACAGTCATGAATGTGGCTGCAGAAAGAAACTATACCGTTGTTCTGAAACAAGAGTAATGGCTATTGAATCGAGACATAAGACCAATAAGAACTTTGCCATGTCGGGCATGACCGACATTGTATTCCTCTTGCTGATCTTTTTTATGATTACCTCCACACTGATTGTCCCGGCGGCCCAAAACGTCCAATTGCCGGAAAGCAACAACCAGACCCAGTCCAATCCGGTTCTGGTGGTCTCCATTGGTCTGGATAAAAGCATTTACGTGGACGACCAGGAATACAGACTGGGAGAATTGGAAGGAGTGCTCAGAAAAAAACTGGAGGACTACGGCGAGGCCCCCACTGTCAGGTTGAATGCTGACAGGGACCTCAATATGGAAGAGGTATTTGCTTTTCTTGAGATTGCCAAGCGGAACCGTTACAAGGTAATTCTTGGAACAAGACCTTCCGGCTGATCGTTATATATATACCATGAAGCTCAACAGAAGAGGCCTCATAGCGACCATTGTCTATCATACACTGCTGATTTTGCTGCTGGTGTTTGCCGGACTCACCTTTCCCGATCCACCCCCGGAGGAAGAAGGAATCCTGGTGAATTTTGGTACAGACGAGACCGGATTTGGCGATTTTGAACCCATGGGGGATGATCAGCAGGCCGGTGATCCGGAACAGGAGATCACCCAGGCTGCGGACGAGCCCAGCGAGGAATACGTAGAACCGGTAGAAGAAACTACTCCGGCCTATACCCCACCCGATCCCACTCCCATTGACCAGACCCAGGATGTGGAAGAAGTGAAGGTGAAGGAGAAACCCAAACCCACTGCCGAAGAAATTAAGAGGCAGCAAGATGCTGAAGTGGAAAGGCAGCGGGTGGCCGAGGTGGAGCGACAACGCATCGAGCAGGAGCGCATTGAAAGGGAGGCCCGGGAAGAACAGGAACGGATTGAACGCGAACGCCAGGCAAGGGCCGAGCAATTAAACAACATGGGCCGCGATGCCTTTGGAAATCAGGGTGTGGGTGAAACCGCAGGTGGCGAAGGGATTACGGAAGGCAGCGGCAACCAGGGGGTGACCGACGGGAGTCCTGATGCCGATCGCTACGATACAGGCGGCGGACTGGGTGATGGGATTTCTTTCGGGGGACTGGGTTCACGCTCGGGCAGCCTGCCCAAACCCAACATGGCCGGTTGTGACATTACCCAGAAGATTGAAGTGAAAGTGGAGATCCAGGTAGACAAGGAAGGAAGGGTGGTGGCCGCCATCGTCCAGAGTGCCACCTACCAGAACAAATGCATCTGGGACATGGTAGTGGCTGCCGCCAAAAAGAGTCGATTCTCGGCCGACCAGAGTGCCAACTACAGGCAGACAGGCTGGATCAAGTACATCATCGTCCCCTAGCTACTATCCACTATCCCCTATCCATTATCCACTATCCACTATCCACTATCCACTTACAATACCTTAAACGCATCCAGGATCAACTTGGTGGCAGCAACCAGGATGGCCACAAGCACGAAGTAGCGAATAAATTTTGCCCCTCGTTTTACTGCCATCTTAGTCCCTATCCAGGCCCCTGTCATATTCCCCACTGCCAGTACCAGTCCCATCCATAGGTTCACATCCCCGTGAATGAAAAAGATGACGATGGCCAGAGGCGTATACAAGAGGATTACAAAAAGTTTCAGAGCATTGGCCTTAAGGAGTTCATAGCCACTGGCCAGTACCAGGCTGGTAAGCAGGAAGAAGCCCACCCCCGCCTGGATAAATCCCCCGTAGATTCCCACAAAGAAATAGACTATTACCTGCAGCCAGTAAGGAATCGGAGGTTGTTCTTCGTGGCTGTTAATCCAGCGGTTGGGTTTCAGAAGCATCAGAAAGAAGACCAGGATCATCACCCCTGCAATAGCCAGCTTCATGGCCTCGTCGTTCAGGTTCACAGCGATAAAGGCTCCGGCAATGGCTCCAAGTGCGGCCGGAAGGCCCACTTTGAATCCCGAAGGAAAATCCATCACCTTTTCTTTGTGAAAACGCCCTACCCCCACCACATTCTGGAGAAAGATGGCAATCCTATTGGTTCCGTTGGCCATGTTGGGGGGCAAACCCAGGGCCATCAGTACCGGAAGGGTCAGTAAGGAGCCGCCGGCGGCCAGGGTATTGATGATTCCTGCCACAATCCCGACAGCCACTACTAAGATATAGTGATACCACTCCATGCAGGCACGATCAGGCAAACATGGGGTAATCGGCCATTAGCTCGTTGACTTTTTTACGTACATCGTCAATCAACTTATGATCATCAATGTTCATAATGACCTGGTCAATCATCTCCACTATACCAGGAATCAGATCTTCCTTCACCCCTCTTGTAGATATGGCTGGTGTGCCCACCCTGATTCCACTGGTCTGGAAGGGGGATCTGGAGTCGAAGGGCACCATGTTCTTGTTCACTGTGATGTCGGCTTCCTCCAGGATTTTTTCCACTTGTTTGCCTGTAATATCCTCCACCCGTGTTCGCAGATCGATGAGCATGGAATGATTATCGGTGCCGTCGGAAACCACCTTATAACCCAGCTTAATAAATGCATCGGCCATGACTGTAGCATTCTTCTTTACCTGCTGCTGATAAATCTTAAAATCGGGAGTAAGTGCCTCCCCGAAGGAGACTGCCTTGGCCGCAATAATATGTTCCAGAGGGCCTCCCTGGATTCCCGGGAAAACGGCTGAATTGATAAGGGAAGACATCTTGCGGATCACACCCTTCTTGGTGGCCCGGCCCCAGGGATTATCATAATCTTTTCCAATCAGGATGATTCCTCCCCTTGGTCCACGCAGAGTCTTGTGGGTGGTGGAGGTGACAATATGTGCATGGGGAAGCGGATTATCCAGTAATCCGGCTGCAATCAATCCCGCCGGATGGGCCATATCGACCATGAGGAGGGCTCCGATCTTATCAGCGATCTCCCTCATCCGCTTATAATCCCACTCACGGGAGTAGGCAGAGGCTCCGCCCACAATCATTTTGGGTTTTTCCTTCAGGGCCACCTCTTCCATGGCATCATAATCCACCTGGCCTGTCTTTTCATCCAGACCGTAGGATACAGCCCTGTACAGAAGCCCGGAGCTGTTGACCGGAGAACCATGGGAGAGATGACCGCCATGACTCAGATCCAGTCCCATGAAAGTATCGCCAGGTTTCATTACAGTCAGGAAAACTGCCATGTTGGCCTGTGCCCCGGAATGGGGTTGAACGTTGGCGTACTCAGCTCCGTAGAGTTCGCAAAGTCTCTCGATAGCCAGACTCTCTACTTCGTCCACTACTTCACAGCCCCCGTAGTAGCGATGTCCCGGATAGCCTTCAGCATATTTATTGGTCAGGCAGGAGCCCATGGCCTCCATCACCTGCTTGCTGACAAAGTTCTCGGAGGCAATCAGTTCAATGCCCCTCTTTTGCCGTTGATGTTCATGATCGATAAGTGTAAACAGATCTGTATCCCTATTCATATTGCATCTATTTTAAAGTATCTCCAAATTTAATGTTTTGGAAATGTAATGATGAGAAACTTCGCTCGTCTTTTATAAAAATCTTCACACATATGTCCTTCAGTCAACTGAAACAGGTGCTCCGCCTGCTGTTCAAAGAGAAAAGAATCACCATTATCAACATCATCGGATTATCGGTCAGCCTCGCCTGCGCCCTTTTTATGCTTCTCTGGGTGCAGCACGAACTAAGTTTCGATCGATTTCACGAGGACTTTGACCGGCTTTACCGGGTCGAAGAGGACCAGTACTATTCCAACGCTGAGCCCTACCATGTGAATGTGACTCCCTTTGTATCGGGACCGGTCTGGAAGGATGAGGTCCCCGAAATCGAAGAGCAGTGCCGCCTGGCCTTCCGGGGTGGTCACCTCTTTACTGAAGGGGACAACAAATTCTTTGAAGACGGAATCGTAGTGGTCGATTCCTCCTTCTTTGATATGTTTACCTTCGAATTTAAATATGGAAACAAGGAAGGTGTGCTCAGGGAACCAAATACTATGGTTATGATCGAAGAAGTGGCTAGCAAATACTTTGGCGATGCCGATCCTGTGGGCCGGACCATCCAGGTAAACCAGGATCTGATTTTCACCATTTCAGCAGTCATTGAAGATCCTCCCAGCAACAGCATTCTCGGCTTTAAAGTCCTCTTCCCCTGGAACTATCTTAGCCTGGAGGACCGTAACAACGACAACTGGGGTTCCAATTCCATCATGACCTGTGTGAAATTGCAGGAGGGAGCCGTAGATACCCTGGTGAACAGGAAAATTACCGAAGTCACCAACATCTATAAGGAAAACAATACCATTGATTATATGGTGGCCCCCTTTTCAAAGATTCACCTTCACTCTTACTTTGGATTTGGAAGATCGCCGGGTGCCATCCTCTATGTATACATATTCGGGGCCATTGCCTTCTTCGTTCTGCTCATTGCCTGCATCAACTTTATGAACCTCTCCACAGCCCGTTCCTCCATTCGTGCCAAAGAGATCGGACTCAGGAAGGTGAATGGGGCATCCAGGATGCACCTGGTGCGACAGTACCTGGCCGAATCCTTTGTTCAGACCCTGATCTCTGTGGTGATGGGCTTCCTGCTGGTACTGGTCCTGCTGAACAAGTTCAACCAAATTTCGGGAAAGGACATAGAGCCGGCCGGACTCTTTGCCCTCCAGTTTCTCCTGGGTACTCTCGCGGTACTGGTGTTGACCACCCTGCTGGCAGGCAGCTACCCTGCGCTCTACCTCTCAGCCCTGAAACCCTTACGCGCCATCCGCGAACAAACCGACCAGCGTACTGGAAGCGGATTATTGCGCAAGATCCTGGTGGTCTTCCAGTTTACCCTGGCGGTGATCCTGATCACCGGGGCCATGGTTGCAACCCGGCAGCTGACCTACATGCGTAGTGCCGACCTGGGTTACAATAAACATAACCTGGTCCACATTAACCTGCGGGGAAATCTGAACCAGGAATATGAAACCCTGAAGCAAACCTTCATGGAACATCCTGGTGTATTGAATGCCACTGCCTCTATGCAGGCTCCCTACCGCATCGGTTCCAATTCCAGCGGGATTAACTGGGAAGGCAAGGACCCGGAGCAGGATGTCCTCGTCTCCTTTACAGGTGTACATCACAACTTCACCGAGTCCATGGGAATCACCCTGCGCTCAGGCCGCGATTTTAGCGAGGATTATCCCTCTGACATGTACGACATGGATACCCTGGCCAACTGGATCATCAATGCCACCCTGGCCGATATTATCGGTAAGGAAGAAATCGTGGGCATGAATCTTACTTTCATGGGCATCCAGGGCCAGATTGTGGGTGTAATGGAAGATTATCACTTTAAGCCTCTGGGGAACGAGATTGAGCCCATGGCACTGGCTCCCCTTCCTGTGGAAATGTTAATGCACATGGTGGTCCGACTGGCTCCGGATAAGCCCCAGGAAGCACTTTCCTTTATGCAGGAGAAGTGGGAAGAGATCTTGCCCCAGTACCCCTTTGATTACACCTATGTGGATGAAGCCATTGACAACATGTACCGGGGTGAGGAGAGAATGTCCATCCTCTTGAAGATCTTTACCGTGGTAGCCATGATCATTGCCGCCCTGGGACTTTTTGCGCTGGCCTCCTTTACAGCCCAGCGAAGGACCAAGGAAATCGGAATCCGTAAATCCATGGGGGCCCTGGAGCACCAGATTACCCTGATGATGATCCGCGATTTTTCGCTCTATGTGCTTATCTCTCTGGTGATTGCCCTGCCGGCTGTCTGGTTCATTGCCAACCGTTGGCTTAAGGAGTTCTCTTTCCGGATTGAACTGAAACCGGATCTCTTTATATACACTGCACTGGTAACCACCATAGTGGCCATCCTAACAGTACTCTACCATGCTTTCCGTTCGGCCCGGCTCAACCCTGTGCTGGCCCTGCGTTACGAATAGGACTAGAGGAATATCAGATTGTGCAGCAGGTAAAGAAGTGCTGCCAGGCTTGCACCGGCAAAAGGCCCCATTATTGGTGTCCAGGCGTAGTTCCAGCCGCTGCTTCCCTTATGGTCCATGGGTAACAGAGCATGCATGATACGTGGACCCAGGTCCCGGGCCGGATTGATGGCATAACCGGTGGTCCCTCCCAGGGAAAGACCAATGGCCGTGACCAGCAGGGCCACGGGTAGGGCTCCCAGGGTACCCAAGCCGATCTTTGCTTCCACCTCCGAACCCAGGGTAAGTTCCGGTTCGGCAATATAGAGGATCACAAAGATCAACACAAAGGTTCCGATCAATTCACTGATGAAATTATTCACCGGCTTCCGGATGGCGGGAGAAGTGCAAAAACAGGCCCTCTGAGCCCCACTATCCTCTGTCCGGTTAAAGTGGTGTCGGTAAAAGAGCCATACAGTAAGCCCTCCTGCCATGGCTCCCAGCATCTGTGCCAAAATAAAGGGCAGCACCTGGTCCCAGGCAAATTGTCCCGCCACAGCCAGGCCAAGTGTAACCGCGGGATTGATATGTGCGCCCGATACGGGACCAGCCACCGAAACACCCACAAATACACCCAGTCCCCATCCCAAAGCCACTACAATCCAGCCACCCTTATTTCCGTAGGTATCTTTCAGACTCACGTTGGCCACCACTCCGTTCCCCAGGAGGATCAGAAGAAAAGTGCCGATAAATTCAGCTATGTATTCGTTCATAGGTAAAAGGTTAATGGTTAATTTTAACTGTTTTCCCAGTCTTTGGCCCGGGAAACGGCCTTGTCCCACTCAGTGATCAGCGTCTGACTCTTCTCCCTGGAGATTTTGCTGGTGAAAGTCCGGTCCATGGCCCATTGCTCTCCAATCTCTTCCACCGAGGCCCAGAATTTTACGGCGAGACCTGCCAGGTAGGCAGCTCCCAGGGCCGTGGTTTCGATGTTTTCGGGTCGGATCACGGGAATGCCCAGGAGATTGGCCTGGAATTGCATCAGGAGGTCATTGACTACTGCTCCTCCGTCCACACGCAATTCCCCTATCTTCATACCTGCATCATCTTCCATGGCCCCCATCACATCGTTTACCTGGAAGGCAATGCTTTCCAGCGCCGCCCTGGCTATATGTCCAGCCGTAGCTCCCCGGGTAAGCCCAGCAATCATACCCCTGGCATACTGATCCCAGTGGGGTGCCCCCAGTCCGGTAAAAGCAGGCACAAAACACACGCCCCCGTTGTCGTCGACCGTTTCAGCCAGTTTTTCCACATCGGCCGATTTTTTAATGATGCCCAGTCCGTCACGCAGCCACTGTATCACCGCTCCACCAATAAAAATGCTGCCTTCGAGGGCATAGGTGGTCTTGCCGTCAACTTGCCAGGCTATGGTGGTCACCAGGTTGTTACCTGAAAGTACCGGCTTTTCCCCGGTATTGCATAAGATAAAACACCCGGTGCCATAGGTACATTTGACCGATCCCGGTGCCAGGCACATTTGTCCAAAAGTAGCTGCCTGCTGGTCCCCGGCTATTCCGGCGATGGGAACAGCGCTTGAAAAAATGCCTTTGCCTGTCTCACCATAGACCTCGGAAGAAGATTTTACTTCTGGCAACATGCTGGCGGGAATTCCAAAGAGATCCAATAGTTCCTTGTCCCACTCCAGGGTGTTGATATTGTAAAGCATGGTCCGGCTGGCATTGGTCACATCAGTGACATGTACCTTTCCGCCAGTGAGCTTCCAGATAAGCCATGAATCGACGGTCCCCAGAGCAAGTTCCCCTGCCTTTGCCCT
>Ga0316190_10000655_pt1 | contig 24323 bp, 17 predicted proteins | sample Eddworburrow2_MG_FD_204929 | JGI IMG/M metagenome (GOLD analysis project Ga0316190, IMG submission 204929) | Coastal sediment microbial communities from Maine, United States - Eddy worm burrow 2 | ecosystem: Environmental > Aquatic > Marine > Coastal > Sediment | place: USA: Maine | collected... | reverse complement strand
TCAACAATGTTCAGGTCTTTCAAAGCGATCAGACGAAACTTTTCCCCGAGCAGGGCCCCGATCTCCTCCAGCTTATGCATATTATTGGTGGCAAATACAATGTCCATATCCATTAAAAACAAAAAAGGCCGCAAACAGTTGCGGCCTTGAATTTACAAATTTTGACGCTGCTAGGCTCCCCCGCCAGCTCTGAAACCTCCACCAATTTTTGCCGGTCTTGGATTCATGCACATGACAGGCAGGCTCTCAGGATTTGCGATGATATACTGCTCTGGTGCCCCTAGCATATAATCGATCCACTTGATATCGCGTGTGGCCATGATAAGGATGAGGTCAGCATCATGCTCCTTGCCAAAGCTAATAATCTCTTTTTTGAAACTCTGATTCCCGGAAGATGTAACTATTTCGTATTGAATGTCATGCCCCTTCAAAAAGGTTTCAACATACTTGATGTTTGAGAGAATTTTCCGCTTAAATCCCTTGTCCTTTGCCTTGGATTTCAGGATAATAAACTTGGACCCAAAATTTCTTGACAGATAATAGATCCAATTAGCTTTTTCTTTGTTTTCCCGTTTGAAATCAATGGGCAAAAGAATTGTGTCGATCTTGTCCTTTAAGGGTTTGTCCTGAACTACAAGAAAGGGGATTCGTGAAGAAACAACGACTTTAAGCGCTTTGCTGCCAAATAATTTTTGTGCTCCCTTCATCCCATGAGTTCCCATGATGATCATTTCAGCTTTCATATCTTTGGCGGTTTCGCCAATGGCATGAAAGATCGATCCTGTGACGATCAGAGTATGGGGTTTCTTCCCAAACTCTTTCCCCAGTTTTTTAGATGAAGCCTCCATTTCACCCTGTTTAACATCAGCATCCTTTTTCTCTGCAACTATGTGTAAGAGAAGAATATCCCGGTTCAGGGCTTTGGAGATATTTACAGCATGCTGAAAAGCGTTCTCAGCTACCTGCGAGAAATCCCACGGTACGATAATTGGCCTTTCTAACTTTTCCATAAATATCCTATAATTTGGTTATCAACGATGGGTAAATATATTTTTCTAATTTTGATAATACCAAGTACAGCGGCGATTGCACTGATTGACAAGTTATGAATTTATTTTTCAAGTCATATAAATATTGCTTGATTTTTTTTCTGCTCATCACTTGTGAATCCAGCTTCAATCGCGGTATTGCGCAGGATCTCAACCTATATCTGACCCCATGGATCCAGGAGATAATCCTGCCCTTACCCGATGAGGATATTCCCAACCAGACCTTCTTCAGGGACCATCTTGGGACTCTGTTCATAGGTAAAAACAATGGCCTGACGGTCGTATCAGGACAAGAGATGAGACACCTGGCCATGGCTGGACCGGTCTTCGTCGGTGGCGATGAATCAGACACCCTGTATTATGCTGCCCAAAACGACCTGGGCTTCCTGGTCAGGCAGCAAAACAATGAGTATAAGAAGGTTTCAAGGGTCCATTTTTTGTCAGCTTCCCAGCGAATTTTTATCCCTACTGCTTTTGAATCAGAAGAAGATTACGTGGTCCTAACTACCAATCGAGGGACCTACAGTTTTTCCCGAAAGAAGACTGAAATCCTAAGGGATTTGAGGACACAGGAACATTTCCCCCAGACGGATTCCTTAATGCACATGGAGATGGTTCGCCAGGTCGGCAAGAAAACGGGTATCACACAGAATGGAATCCGCCAGGTAAGCAGGTTCAACGATTCTGAAACCTGGATTCTGGGAGCTTACTCACTCCACAGGTTTATCGATCCTCCACCCCTTTCCATCATGGAAACGGCTTCACTTATTCCCGGTCGAATCCTGAATTCTGAGGTGAGCAGGGGGCAGATTTTGCTGGGAACTACCCAGGGATTATACAGTCTTAATCAGCATCGAAACTATGACAGGCAGTGGAAGGTCACCAATTTACATATCGAAGATAATAGTCCGGTCAGGCTTATGCATTCTGCCTATAACCAGACAATCGCAGCAGGTCCTGATGGGCTTTATCTGATCAGGGGAAACCAATCTCTTACCCTCGACAAGAAGAGCTTTACCGGGATCCTGATTCTGAGACAGGGGAGTCTGCTAGCAGCGGGCAACCATGGTCTGCTGAGGTATGATCAACGGGGATCTGATTGGAGAATGACCATCGTTGATCCTTCTCTGACCCATGCACACTCATTTGTGGATTTCAGGAACAGGCAGTTTTTTCTATGTAAAAACAGAGTATTCCATATCACACGTAGAGCGGGAAGTGCACAGCCCATTCAATTTCAAACAGGGGAGATCCTGATTCGCCTGATCAACCTGGGAAACGATCTTCTCCTTGTGGGAAATCGACAGATCTATCGTTACGATGAAGCCGAGGAAACCTTTCATCCCTTAGCCCAAAACGGGCTTAGCTCTTTGATGATCGAATCTGAATTAATCATTCCGGCAGGGCAGGATGAATTCTGGCTTCTTAATGATCATGGACCAGATCAATCCAGAATAGTACATGCCAGTAAACTGGATGAACCTGAAGAGGCACAGACTGCCTTTCCAATTCTTCAAAATCTTGGTGAAGTCGTGAAGCTTCACTACCAGGACAGTGTTCTTTTTGTGACCGGGAAAGATAAAATTTCCTTTTTCGATCTCCGAAGGTTGCAAAGCAATCGAATGACCGATCGTGTTCAGATCGAACAGGCTCTGGTCACCGACCATAAGATCCAATTCAGGTTTAAAGGCCTGGAATTACAAAACAAACCTGAACCTCTTTTCAGACAGAGGATCCTGCCACGCGAGGAAGATTGGTCTGATTGGCACAGAAACAGATCCTACACTGTTTCCAGAATGAAACCAGGGAACTATACCATTGAAGCAGAGGCCATGGATCTCTATGGCCGTATAAGCCAACCTGGCCGGATGATATTTTCCATTCCCACACCCTTCTATGGCCGTTGGTGGGCATTTGTAGTATACGGGTTCATGTTCCTGGTGGGACTCTTCCTTCTCCGGAAATGGCGTTTGCTCGGCTACCAGCGCGCCGTATCGAGAGTCTCGGCAAGGATGGAAAGCAGAATCGAGAGCCTGGCGGCTGAAAAAGAGCAGTCGGATAAGCTGGTGGCCGAAATACTTCCCCAGGAAACAGCCCGTCAGATGAAATCCACTGGAAGGGCCAAGTGGGACAAGTACGAAAGAGCTACAGTACTATTCTCGGATATTCAGGGATTCACGAAAATTGCCGAGGAGATGAATCCTGAGGCTCTGATTGACGAGTTGGATCATTTCTTTTTCCATTTTGACTCGGTGGTGGAAAAATATAACATTGAAAAAATCAAAACCATTGGCGATGCCTACATGGCCGCAGGCGGGATCCCCCTTAAAAACAGCACCAATCCGGTGGAGGTGGTGCTGGCTGCCCTGGAAATGCAATCCTACATGCAGCAATTGAAATCATCCAGGGCCAATATCTGGGACCTGAGAATTGGCATCCATACAGGTCCGGTCATCGCAGGTGTGGTGGGTCATAAGAAGGTCTCCTACGATATTTGGGGCGACACGGTGAATACAGCTTCACGAATGGAGTCTTCAGGCGTTCCCGGGAAAATCAACATTTCCGGCATCACTTACAGCATGGTCAAGGATTTTTTCCTTTGTGAATACCGGGGAAAACTACCGGTTAAATACAAAGGGAATATCGACATGTATTTCGTAAACGGCTTACGCCCTGAATTATCGGTCGATCTGAAGGATATTCCCAATAAACGTTTCTTTATTAAACTTCAGATTCTCAGGCTGGGCGATCTGGAAGAGAAAGTGTTTAACGAGGTACTAAAAGAATTGCCCGAATCACTACACTTCCACAGGCTTGAATATGCGAGAAAAATCTATATGCAATCCTTCCTTCTGTGTCGCTCGGAAGAGATTGAGCAGGAAGACCGGCTATTGGTAAGGACCGCTGCACTAATGCTATTTACTGGCTTAACCCAGGCTTACCAAAACTTTGAGAATCGCTCCGCTGTCCTCGCCAGGGAGATCCTTCCGGAATTTGCGTACACAGAAAGCCAAATTGATCAGATCAGTAACCTTATTCTGGCCACGAAGATGCCAGTCCAACCCAATAACAGGCTGGAGACCATTCTCATCGATGCAAGGATGGAATATATTGGCCGGCCCGATTACACCGAGAAGATTAAGATGCTCTACCAGGAATTGAAGGAGGCAGGTTCGAAAATCAACGGACAACAGTTCAAGAAGCAGCAGCTTGAGTTGCTGTATAATTTCGAATTCTATACGCTGGCTGCCAAACGTTTAAGAGAAGTATCCGGTCCCGACCAGATGTCCACTCTCGAGCAGGAGAGATGGATATAAAACATCCTTTTAAAACATCCTTTCTTTATTGTTGCAGAGGCTTGGATTGATTACTTTTGACCTCTTACATTAACCTCTAAGGGCAACAACATGAATCTCGACTGGAAAAATCTTGGTTTTACAATTATGAAGACCGACTACAATGTTAGATGTGTCTTCAAAGATGGTAAATGGGGTGAATTAGAAGTCTCTTCTGATGAGTATCTACCCATTCATATAGGAGCAACTTGCTTGCATTACGGACAGGAGTCCTTCGAAGGATTGAAGGCTTTTACCGGGAAAGACGGACGTATCAGGCTATTTCGTCACGAAGAGAATGCCAGAAGAATGATCAAATCCGCTCAGGGTATTCTGCTGGCGGAGGTTCCTGTGGAACTGTTTATGGAAGCGGTTGAGAAAGTGGTGATGGTGAATAAAAAGTTTGTACCACCATATGGGCTGGGTGCTTCACTCTACATCCGGCCACTGTTGATCGGAACTGGTCCGGAAGTGGGGGTCCGTCCTGCTAAGGAGTATACATTCCTGATATTTGTGATGCCAGTGGGACCCTATTTCAAGACCGGATTTAAACCGGTGGATATGTTGGTCTGCAGGGATCATGACCGGGCAGCCCCACTGGGTACCGGCCATTTAAAGGTAGGTGGCAACTATGCAGCCAGCATGAGCTCCATTTTAGAAGCACATAAGAAAGGCTACGCCACTTCAATGTATCTCGATGCCAGGGAAAAAAAGTACATCGATGAATGCGGACCTGCCAATTTCTTCGGGATTAAGAACAACACCTACGTTACACCCAAATCTCAGTCCATTCTTCCATCCATTACCAACCGTAGCCTGCAGGCTCTTGCTGAAAATATGGGCATGAAGGTGGAAGTTCGTCCGGTTGAATTGGAGGAACTCGCCACTTTTGAAGAGGTTGGAGCCTGTGGAACTGCAGCTGTAATCACACCCATTGGAAAAGTGGTGGATGAAGAGAAACAAATCACCTATTCTTTTGGGGATGGAATCGATGCGGGACCGGTCACTACAAAGCTGTATGAAACCCTTGTGGGCATCCAGAACGGGGATCATGAGGATTCCTTTGGCTGGACGAAAATCCTCGATTAAATTCCTATCTTTGCGACAGCCATTTTTTTAGGCATGTCAAAGAAGGAAAACAGGACATATTCCCGTAGGATACGAAGCTCTTACATTACCTCTATCATCAGTATTTCGCTGGTCTTGTTGCTGCTTGGGATGGTGGGACTTTTGCTAATCAATGGTCGCAACATCCGCAAACAGGTTATGGAAAGCATAGGTTTCAATGTGATCCTGAAAGAGAATGTAAAAGAGGCCGATATTTATCAACTTCAGAAAATATTGGATTCCCGGGAATTTATTCTCTCTACCGAGTACATTACAAAAGAGGAAGCTGCACTGGAAACCGAGCAAATGCTGGGAGAAGATTTTATCCGCTTCCTGGGTTACAATCCCCTTCCTCCGTCCATAAGGTTAAGATTGAATCAGCCCTGGGCAAATCCGGACTCAGTCATGATCATCGAGCAGGACCTGATGAAATACAATTCCATTGAGGAGGTATATTACAAAAAGTCCCTGCTGTATGCAGTAAATGAGAATATTCGTCAGATTACTCTTATCATCCTGGGATTCTCTATCCTGCTTGCCCTGATCTCTGTGACCCTGATAAACAATACCATCAGGCTCACTATCTATTCCAAGCGTTTTGTGATCAACACCATGCAGCTGGTTGGGGCTACACGCCGGTTTATCCGGATCCCATTTCTCTACCGGAGCGCGGCCAGCGGTTTTACAGGGAGCCTGGTGGCTCTGACCCTCTTATTCGGACTTATCTATCTGCTCCAGGATGAGTTTGAAGGGGTAATATCGCTGAGAGATTATGACATGCTGGCCGTTCTTGCACTGGGGGTGATTCTCACAGGCATTGTCCTGAACTGGGTTTCCACCTTTTTTGCAGTGAACAAGTTTCTGAACATGAAAACAGATAAGCTATATTAATACAATCGCAATGAATAAAAAAAGCACCGACAAAGAGAGTTTTGCGCTTGCTAAAGAGAATTACATTCTGCTCATCATCGGATTTGCCATCATCGTACTTGGATTTATCCTGATGATCGGGGGTAAATCTGAAGATCCCACGGTGTTCAATGAGGAGGAGATTTTCAGCTTTCGCAGGATAACTCTGGCACCCATTGTAGTATTGGCGGGATTCATTTTTGAGATCTGGGCCATCATGAAAAAACCCAAATCCAAAGGACCACAGGATTAAAACACCCTTTTTTTTATGACATGGTTTGAAGCATTGATCCTGGGCTTGGTTCAGGGACTTACTGAATTTTTGCCCGTAAGCAGCAGCGGACACCTGGAAATTGGGAAAGTATTGTTAAACGTGGAGGTAAGAGAGAATCTGACCTTCACTGTATTGGTCCATTTTGCCACAGTACTAAGCACCATTGCTGTTTTCCATCGGGACATAAAAAAACTAAGCATAGGCCTTATGGCCTTCCGGTGGAATGAAGAGACAAAGTATGTATCTAAGATCCTGGTGTCCATGATCCCTGTCCTGTTTGTCGGAGTATTTTTCAGGGAAGATGTGGAAGCGCTCTTTTCGGGCAACCTGGTCCTGGTAGGCAGTGCACTGCTTGTCACAGCTGCCCTGCTGATCTCCACACAGTTAGTAAAAGCAGGTACTAAGAAGATCCCCTTCCTGGATGCTTTCCTGATGGGAATTGCTCAGGCGGTAGCAACCATTCCCGGAATATCACGATCCGGAGCAACGATCTCCGCTGGTTTGCTGATGAAGAACGGTCGCAGCGAAGTGGCCCGCTTCTCCTTCCTGATGGTGCTGGTGCCGATCATCGGTGCTGCATTTCTTGATATTCTCTCCCTGTCATCCTCTCCGTCCTCAGGCGGAATTTCCACCTTGTCTCTGGTCATTGGATTTGTAGCTGCCTTTCTTTCGGGCTACCTGGCCTGCACCTGGATGATTAACCTGGTGAAGAAAGGCAATCTGTACTGGTTTGCCATTTACTGTGCCATTGTTGGAATCGTATCCATAATATTTGCCTGATTTGATGGAATATAATCATCCCGAAACATTCCTGGAAGGAACGGTCCTGTATATTGATAAACCCCTGACCTGGACCTCCTTCGATGTGGTCAACAAGATCCGCAAATCCCTGAAGTACCATATGGGGATTCCAAAAATCAAGGTGGGTCATGCAGGTACACTGGACCCGCTGGCCACCGGTCTGGTTATCATATGTACCGGGAAAGCCACCAAACAGATCATGCAATTCCAGGACATGGATAAAGCCTATACTGCACAGGTAAGGCTAGGGGCCACTACACCTTCCTTCGATCTGGAGACAGAGGTGGATCAGACCTTTCCCTGGGAACATATTAGCCAGCAGCAAATAGAAAAGGCTTTATTGACATTTGAGGGAGAACAGGAGCAAATGCCCCCTCTTTATTCTGCCAAGAGTGTGGATGGGAAACGTGCCTATGTGATGGCCAGGAAAGGAAAAACCGTGGAACTGAAGCCACAGAAAGTTCATATTTCCAGCATAGAACTATTGTCGGTCAGTCTCCCGGACCTTTCTTTGGCTGTAGAATGCAGCAAAGGAACTTACATCCGGTCCCTGGCCAGGGACCTGGGTGAGAAACTGGATTCCGGAGCTCATCTGACCGGGCTAAGACGCACCAGAATAGGCCCTTACAAGCTGGATCTGGCCATTTCTCTAGAGAACTTTGAAAATAATCTTAAACTTTTGTAACCTATTTGCGTTTCTTACGTATAACGAGGCTCGCATTGACCAAAAATTCACAATCCCAATATGAAGTTATCCCAATACAAATTTGACCTGCCCACAGAGCTGGTTGCGAAATTTCCAGCCAAGAACCGTGACGAATCAAGGATGATGGTTTTGCACCGCGAGACCGGGCAAATCGAGCACAAAACTTTTAAAGAGATCATCGGCTATTTCGACGACAATGATGTGATGGTCTTTAACGATACCAAGGTGTTTCCAGCCCGCTTGTACGGAAACAAGGAGAAGACCGGCGCCGAGATCGAAGTCTTCCTCCTGCGGGAACTCAACCGCGAACAACGTCTCTGGGATGTGCTGGTGGATCCTGCCCGAAAAATCCGGATCGGGAACAAGCTTTACTTCGGTGAAGATGATGTATTGGTGGCTGAGGTCATCGACAACACCACCTCCAGAGGCCGTACCCTTCGCTTCCTTTACGACGGAGAATACGATGATTTTAAGAAGACCCTGTTTGATCTGGGAGAAACCCCACTTCCCAAATTCATTGAAAGAAAGGTTGAGCCGGAGGACAAGGAACGCTATCAGACCGTCTATGCAAAGCATGAGGGTGCTGTTGCTGCTCCTACTGCCGGTATGCACTTCAGCCGCGAGTTGCTGAAAAGGCTTGAAATCAAAGGAATCGATTTCGGCTATATCACCCTGCATGTGGGCCTGGGTAATTTCAGGACAGTGGATGTGGAGGACCTGACCAAACATAAAATGGATTCGGAAAGAATTACGATTCTCGATGAAGCCGTGAAGATCGTAAATGCTGCCAAGGAACGTAAAAGCAATGTCTGTGCGGTTGGCACCACCGTGATGCGCACCCTGGAGAGCTCCGTTTCCACAGACGGATTCCTGAAAGAATTTGACGGGTGGACCAACAAGTTTATCTTCCCTCCCTATGAATTCAGTGTGCCAAACAGGATGGTGTCCAACTTTCATCTCCCCTATTCTACCCTGTTGATGATGGTTTCTGCTTTTGCCGGATACAAGCTGTTGATGGATGCCTACCAGGTGGCCATCAAGGAGAAGTATAAATTTGGCACCTATGGAGACGCTATGCTGATCCTGTAAACGATCCGGCATGCCCCTGATCAACTCCATCTTCTCCTGGGTAAATGTGAAAAGGCTTCACCAGATTGAGCTGTTTAAAAAATACCCGATCGACGTTCAGAAGGAGGTGTTCATTAAGCTGATCGAGCAGGCCATGCGCACCACCTGGGGAGTACAGTATGGATATGATTCCATCAACTCTATAGAGGATTACCAGCAGCGTGTTCCCATCTCTACCTACGACGATGTAAAACCTTATATCGGCCGGCTCATGGAGGATGAACAAAATCTGCTCTGGCCCACCGAGATAAAATGGTTTGCCAAATCCTCAGGGACCACTTCCGATAAGAGCAAGTATATCCCGGTGAGTTATGAATCTCTTGAAGATTGTCACTTCCGTGGCGGGAAGGATATCATTGCATTCTATACCCAGCAAAAACCGGATAATGGTATTCTCAAAGGGAAAGGCCTGACCCTTGGAGGAAGTGCTGAGGTAAATAAATTCAGCAACCAGTCTTATTTCGGGGACCTCTCTGCGGTAATCATCAAAAACCTGCCCTTCTGGGCACAGTTCATACGAACCCCTGCTGCAGAGATCGCTCTGATCCCGGATTTCGAGGAAAAACTGGCCAAAATCACCAGCCTTACGGTTAACGAAAACGTCACCAGCATAGCCGGGGTACCCTCCTGGAACCTGGTCCTATTAAAGGCCATCCTGGATTTTACAGGGAAAAGCAACATCCTTGAGGTTTGGCCCAACCTGGAACTTTTTACCCATGGGGGTGTCAGTTTCGCACCCTACCGCGAATCCTTTAAAAAACTGATTCCCTCTGATTCCATGAATTACCTGGAGACTTACAATGCTTCCGAAGGATTCTTTGGCATCCAGGATGATCTGGAACGGGATGATATGTTGCTTATGCTGGACCTGGGCATATTCTATGAGTTCATACCTGTGGAGCACATCCATGATACTAATCCCCCAATATATACGGTAGGAGACGTGGAACTTGGGGTCAACTACGCCATGATCATCACCACCAACGGGGGTTTGTGGAGATACCTGATCGGAGATACGATAGTATTCACTACTCTTTATCCCCATAGAATCAAAATCTCCGGGCGAACCAAATATTATATCAATGCTTTTGGTGAAGAGGTGATTCAGGAGAATGCTGAAAATGCACTTATGGCTGCCTGCAAAGAAACCGGTGCAGTGATTAAGGAGTATACTGCAGGTCCTATGTATATGAGTGATGAATCCAAGGGGGGACATGAATGGATGATTGAGTTTGAAACTCCTCCAGGCAGCCTGGAACAATTTACCCAGGTACTGGATCGCACCATGTGTTCCATCAATTCGGATTATGAAGCCAAGCGCTATAAAAATATTACCCTGATGCTGCCAAAAGTAGTATCCATTGAGGCCGGGACCTTTTATCTATGGATGCAAAAACGGGGCAAACTGGGTGGCCAGAACAAAATTCCAAGGCTGGCCAACGACCGAAAATATTTAGATGAGCTCACAAACATTCTAAGCCAATAAAAGTTACTATCTTTAGTCTGATTCACCCAATAAATGAAGAAGTATGCATGTAGCCGTTGCGGGAAACATCGGGTCTGGTAAAACCACTTTAACCAGTTTATTAGCAAAGCAATATGGATGGGAGGCCCATTACGAGGATGTGGATGACAATCCCTACCTCAATGACTTTTACCAGGACATGCAACGGTGGTCCTTTAATCTGCAGATCTACTTTCTCAACAGCCGCTTTAGCCAGATTGTAAAGATCCATCAATCGGGCAAAAAGATCATCCAGGACCGCACCATCTACGAAGACGCCTACATCTTTGCCCCCAACCTGCACAGCATGGGACTGATGAGCACCCGGGACTTCGAGAATTACTTTGCCCTGTTCAATCTGATGAGTTCCCTCATCGAACCTCCCGACCTGCTGATCTACCTGCGCGCCAACATCCCTACCCTGGTGGACCAGATCCAGCAGAGAGGCCGGAAGTATGAAAACAACATACGCCTGGACTACCTGAAACACCTGAACGAGCGTTACGAAGCCTGGGTGGAAACCTACAGCCTGGGTAAGATGTTGATCGTGGATGTAGACAATCTCAACTTCCGTGATAAGCCAGAAGATTTAAGTTCCATCATCGACAACATCAACGCACAGATTCACGGACTGTTTTAAAAAAGAGCGAGCCGAAAATTCAGCCCGCTCCTTATATTAGCCCTGATTTATTCCCTTCAGCTTATTCGGTGCTTGCTTCTTCCTTGGGAACAAAGACCAGATCCACGATGTTGGGATCCTCATAAAATTCTTTCATGACCTTCAGCACATCTTTGGGAGTCAGATTGTTGACTATGTCCTCGTAATTGGCAGGGTCGTCGTAGTTTATCCCATAGATACAGTAGCTGAGAAGTGTGGAAAAATAGTAGGAATTGTGCTCCTTGCTCTGCTGCCTGTCCTTGAGGATGTTCTCCACGGTTTTGGAGAGATCCTCTTCTGAGGGACCCTCACTGGCCAGCTTATCCAGCTCCGCATAAACGAGTTGCTTCAAATCAGCAGCTCTCTCCGGATCACAGTCGAATTGAATTTGCATCCTTGCTTTCTCAACCGGCTCTTTACTCAGGGAGGTTCCAATTCTCACCCCATAAGTGCCGCCTTCTTCTTCACGGATAGATTCTGTGTAGCGAAGGTCCAGTATATTCTCAATAACTCTCATTACCATGTTCATATATGGAGTAAATTCCATCTCCTGGTTGATCACGATATTCACATTGGCTTTGGGGGTGGCCAGACTCATGGGAATGATTTTCTCTACCCTCCCTTCCGGTTCATACACCTTGCGATCGATCCAGCTCTCCTCCCTGTCCAGATCTCCAATGGCCCCAATATATTTTTGAGCCAGTACTTTTACCACTTCCTGCTCCATATTGCCCACAATGACAAACAGAAAATCGCTGGCATCAGCAAATCGATCCCTGTATATCTCTTCGAGCCTATCGTATTCAATATCCTCAAGATATTCCGTGTCCACTACCCTGGTCCGGGGGTGATAATCAGTAAGGATCAGGTTCAGCGAATCGCCCATCACCTTCTGGGGGTTGTTGTTCATGTTCTCCACATAAGCCAGGAACCTGGCTACAATGGCATCATGAGCCTCCCTGTCAAATCTGGGTTCATTGAAATGCAGATAGATCAACTGCATCATCGTTTCCACATCCTTTGGACTGGCGCTTCCGTTCACTCCTTCAGAGAGATCGCCCAGACTCAGCTGGAGGGAGACGTTTTTGCCGGTAAGCATTTTCTGAAGTCCCATGGCATCAAATTCTCCCACCCCGTACATGCTGACCAATTGAGCAAGCATATCGGCATTGGGCACATCTTCTGCCCCATAGAGTGAGCTGCCCCCCTTGCTGTATCCCCGGATCTGGACCTGGTCCTTTTCAAAATCAGCATGCCTGTAAACCACAGTGGCCCCGTTGGACAGGGTCCACTCCACTGCATCCAGTACCTCCAGTTTCTTCTCACTGACAATGTCGGCAGGGGCGGGTTCTTCGGAAACCAGCGATTCTGCCAGAGCCTCATCCTCGTAAGGCTCAATCTCAGCTGCAGTAATCTCTTCCAGAATGGCCATGGAAGCTGCCTCCGACAGGTGTTCCACACTGTCACCTTCGGGCCCCTGCACCACCAGTACTACATTTTCACTGCTAATCCACTTGCCCATGCGCTGGCTGAAATCTGCCACTGTAATGGTGGGTAAAATAGCCTGCACAGCCTGGTAGCCAAATTCAACCGAAGGATAGGCATCCCCCTCCAGGAAGTTTGCTACATAGTCATTGATATACTCATCGTTGCTGATCTTATCCCGCTCTTTGTAATATTTTTCCCATTGGGACAGGATATCCGCCTTGGCACGTTCCAGTTCCCCCTGGGTAAATCCAAATCTTTTAGCCCGCTCCAGTTCGGTCATCAGGGCTGTAAAACCCAGCTCTTCCAGGTTGGGTTTGGGAATGGCAATTGCCTGAAGGACTTCATAACCCCTCTCAAAATCCCCATAATTCAAAAATCCAACCACAAAAGGAGGATCCCCTTTCTGAACCAGTTCCTGGAACCTTTGTCCCATCATGGCATTCAAAAGTTGATGGATATAATCCTCTCTGTGATCCATGAAAGTTTCCGGTCCGGAATTTAATTTCCTGTGCCGGATCATATACTGAATTATCGTCTGGTCTGCTTCTGCATCGGTCACCAGTCCATATACAGGTTCCTCATGATCGGGAATCTCGAAAAATGGTCTTTCAGGAGGATTCTCCACTGCCGGGATCTGGGAGAAAAGAGTGATCACCTTCTTCTCCATCTCCTCTGCATCAAAATCACCGACCACGGCAATGGCCTGCAGATCGGTGCGGTACCATTGATGATAGAAATCTCTGAGAGCACTGTACTCAAAATTTTCTATCACTTCCAGATCGCCAATCACATCCCTTTCGGCAAATTTGGAGTTGGGATAGAGGTATTTCAGCGATTCGGAATACATCCTGAAATCTGCTGTCTGCCTGGTTCTCCACTCTTCCTTGATGACCCCCCTTTCCTTATCAATCTCCTCTTCGCTAAGCAAAAGGTAATTGGACCAGTCATTAAGCACCAGCAGACAACTATCGAGAAGTCCGGGCTTGTTCGCCGGAATTTCCGACAGATAATAGATAGTCTGGTTCTGGGCTGTATAGGCATTTATATTTCTGCCAAAAGCCGCCCCGTGCTTCTCCAGAAAATCGATGATCCCGTTCTCAGCAAAGTGTTTGGAGCCATTGAAAGCCATATGCTCCAGGAAGTGGGCCAGTCCGTTTTGATTGTCCTCTTCCAGAAGTGCCCCCACGTTCTGAATCATATAGAAGGAGGCCCGCTCCTTGGGCTCCTGGTTTGATTTTATATAATAAGTCATCCCATTATCAAGTACCCCGTGACGAACACTTTCGTCATTGGGAAGAGGCTGCATGGGATCCTGGGCCCTTGAATTTGCAAACAAGGCAAGCAGGAAAATAAGTGAAATAACTGTTCTAAGATGCTTCATGATTCGGCTTTTATTTAATGGAAAATTCAAGTTACATAGAAATTGGTGATATAATTATAAGACCGGAGGTACTTTTTTGTTAATTTAACTTTCTACCAGTTAAAAATCCTAAATCAATTACTATGCATGTTTCCAGACGAAATTTCATAAGAGTTGCAGGAGCCGGGGCAATGGCTGCGCAGACACCTTCTATACTTGCATCCGTACCATCTTCGCCTTCTAAAGACTCAGGCATACCCTTTCAGCTTGGGATCGCCTCCTATACCTTCAGAGAATTCAGCCTGGAGAAGACCATTGAGATGACCACCAGGCTTGATATAAGTAAGCTCTGTCTGAAAAGCATGCACATGCCCCTGGATTCCAATGCAGAGGAGATCAAAAGCATGGCTGCAAAGGTGCGGGAGGCCGGAATCGATCTATACGGAGGTGGCGTGATCTATATGACAAACGCCGAAGAGGTGGAGAATGCCTTTGCCTATGCTGGCTATGCAGGCATGAAAATAATCGTAGGGGTACCCGAGCACGAACTTCTTGAGCTGTGCAACCGGAAGGTTAAAGAAACCGGAATCGTGCTGGCCATCCACAACCATGGTCCGGGCGATGAGAAGTATCCTACCCCCGAGAGTGCTTACAAGCTTATCAAGGATATGGATCCCGGCATGGGCCTCTGCGTGGATATTGGTCACACCACCCGAATTGGCGAGGATCCCATTGCCGATACTGCCAGGTTCATGGATCGGGTGCATGACATACACATCAAAGACGAAGATAAGGCGGAAGCTTCGGGCCAGACCTGTGAGATCGGTCACGGCGTCATTGATATCCCCGGCTTTCTGAAGATGCTTCTGGAGAAAAATTACAACAAGGTGGTCAGTTTTGAATACGAAAAGGACGGGAAAGATCCCCTGGATGGGCTGGCCGAATCGGTGGGTTATGTGAGGGGAGTGCTGAAGATGCTCACCTGAGCAACCCGACTTCCGACTTTTGACGTTTAATAAAAATAGCTTATCTCTGGAAATTAGCAGGGGCACAAAGACCATATCCGACCTTGTACCCCTGAGCATGTTTCTGGATGGGTTTCTATTTGGATTCCGGCAGGAAATTCTCCAATACCCATAATTCGGAATCCGTGGAGGCTCCTCCTCTGCCTGCAAAGGAAAGTTGTCGCCCGTCAGGACTGATCGTAATGTTGAACATACCCCAGCTTCTTTGTAGTCCGGCCTTTTCTGGCTCGCCACCCTCTACAGGTATCCGCCACAGATCCCAGATTCTCATATCGGACGTATCAGGTGCCGAAAACAGGATATATCGTCCATCCGGCGACCAAGCTTGATGAATTCCGGGTGTTCCCATTTGCGTTTCTCCGAAATTCCATATCTCTTTTACTTCTCCCCCGGAGGCCGGCATGATATTCAGGGATCTTATCCCACCCCAACCTGCATTAGAAAAGCAGAGCCAATTATAATCAGGAGATAGCGCAGTTCTGATTCCTCTTTCAAGCTGCGGGTAACGAAACAGTTCCTTCTCTTCACCGGACCTGAGGTCACGAACTACGATCTGCGAGATGCCGGCATCTAATTTAGCACGTGCAAAGAAACCCTTCTCATCAGGACCGTATGCCCCTCCCGTAAGACGCTCATCCGGGCTGCAGAGATAAATCAGGCTTATCTCACCTGTCTTCAGGTCGACACGGTATATACTATAACCCGAATTACCTGTTGAACCACCGAAGGTCATATATCTGCCATCAGGGGACCAGTCGGGCCCGGCAATATGTCTGAGCCCGAGCCGCCAGATCTCTCTGTAGAAGACCTGTTCCTTCCCTGTATCGAGTGATCGAATGCATAGGGCATTACCGACGTTGGTGGGATAAGGAGAGTTGCCCCGTCTGGATACATAGGCCAGATATTCCCCATCCGGGGAGAAGGATGGTGTGAAATTTCCTCCTTCATAGGACTCTACCAACTTCCTGGGAGGGCTGGTGACTTTGCCCGTCGCGGGATCGAGGTCGACAGCAAAGACGTCCTCCGTTGCCCTGACCACTCCATAGTAAAGGGCGCCTTCGCGTGTTAGGCTTATAGGCAGAATCCGCTCAATACCGGGCTTGATTAGTCTCGGTTCTCCCAGGATTTTTGTACCGGAGAGGCTAACAACCCACAGGCCGAGATCTCCCGTCCTGTCACTGGCAAAAATGAGCCATTGGCCATCCTTCGAACATCCAAGCAGATAATCGTCGGCGGGATGTTGGACGAGTGGTGTTTCCTGCCCTGTGTCGATGTTCACTACAACGATGTCTCTCTCAGGATTTATAGTATCTGTAAGGGAGTCGTAAATGATATGGCGGCTGTCAGATGAGAAGCGAATTGTTGTTGGAAATATCTGGCGCCTAAGATCGGAGAGCACTCGGACTGAGCCATTGGTAGTGGAAACAAGCACAATCTGATCCAGCTCATTTCTTTGAGAAACTATTGCTACAAGGTGCCTCCCGTCGGGTGACCAGGATAAGCTCCACATTTGACTACCTCCGGCCAACTGAGTAATCACTCTGGGTTTTCCACCCTCGAGGCTAACAATTCTCAATTCAGTGCGCTCGCTCACCGAATCTGAAATGTACAAGACATAAGAGATCTGTTTGCTGTCGGCTGACCAGACCGATGCCCCCGCATAATGGGAAACACTCGCGTTTTCATTTCCTTCAGTTCTCTCGTTGGTCAGTGGACGATCCTGTCCTGTCTTTAAGTCCCGCAGGGCAATATTATCAGTGCGCCAATCCCAATAGGAGAGATGTCTTCCGTCCGGGGATATCGCTCCATACATTGAGATATCAGCCGGCGGATTCTCCAGCCTACGAGCTGTTAACGACCGGGGCTTGGGACTGCTAAGTGCCGCCAGCTTTTCCTTTGCGAGAGCCACCATCTCGATCTGATCAGGATAGGTGTTCACCAGACGAGTGAAATATTCAGTGGCTTTTTGTTTGCCCATTTTCTCATTGATCAATCCAAGATGGTAAAGTGCTTTGGCAGCCACCGGACGGTCATCCGGGTAATTCTTAAGAATATCCAGGCAGAGTTCAGCTGCCTTATCAAGGTTGCCCGTCACTTCTTCTTCGTAAATGGCTGCTGTAAGTGCTACCGATGCCTTGTTTTCCTGTGCAGATACGGAACAAGTCAGAAATACCAGAGCGATCATCAATAAAAGTCGTGTTTTCATGGTTCAAATTCTTTTGTATATAAAAGTACCATGGGTCATTGTTAAGCCACTGAAGATGCCGTTAAGTTTGGTTAAGATCGGGTGAAGATCCATGAGTATTAAATTTGTATCCCACCCCACGTATGCCTGTTATCCAGTGAGACTGATCCGGATCATCATCTATCTTCTTGCGAAGATTGGCAATATGTGTATCTACGGTCCTTGACGTAACATAAACCGTCTCGCCCCAGATTCTGCTGAGAATATCATCGCGTTTGAGTACATGTCCGGCATGTTGCATCAGCATTTTCAAGAGGTCGAACTCGATGGTAGTGAGCTGAACAGGTTCGCCATTTTTTGTGAATTCATATTTCGAAGGATCCAGCTCAAAGGGGCCAACCTGTATTGTTGTTTCTGCAGTCTGCCGATCCCTGATCTCCGACCGGCGCAGCAGGGCTTTCATACGGGCATGAAGCTCGAAGGTACTGAATGGCTTTGTTATATAATCGTCTGCTCCGAGCTCAAGGCCCAGCACCTTGTCGAATTCCTGACTCTTGGCCGTCAGCATGATGATCGGAGTTCCGATATTGCGCCGCCGTAATTCCTTGCATATCTCCAGGCCATCGAGCTCCGGCAGCATCAGGTCAAGGATGATGATATCCAGGTCCAGGTCCAATGCTTTTTCAAGTCCTTCCGGACCCGTGGAGGCAGTCTCCACCCTGTAACCTTCAAATGTAAGGTCATCCTCCAGTGCCATCCGGATGTTCCGGGCATCTTCGATGATCAGGATCCTTTTCATATTTACCTCAGTTTTTTCAAAATGTTTTTCGCTCAGTAGCTTCTAAGTTCCCCCAAGCGGTAAGCTAACAGTGAACATACTTCCCTCACCCGGCCTGCTGTCAAGGGTCAGGTATCCTCCGTGGTCCTCAACAATCTTCTTCACAATTGTCAAACCAATACCGCTTCCCCTGATGCCCGATCGCTGTGATTCCCTGGACCGATAAAACCGATCAAATATCTTCTCCTGATCTTTGATCGAAATCCCTATTCCATAATCCTTAACAGAAAGCTGTATCTGATTATCCTTTGAAGCCAGATTTATTTCAATTTTTCTGGATGTTCCTGAGAATTTTAATGCATTGTCAACCAGGTTATACAAAACCTGGAGAATGGCATTTCTGTCAGCCCGGATGACCGATACCTTATCTGGGCAGCTGTAGTTGATTTCAAAACCTGTTTCCCGGATCATTTCCCGGATTGATTGAATAAACTCCCGGGTGAGTTTATCCAGGTCGAGATCAATGAACTCAAATTTCCTTCGATCCTCATCTATCCTGGAAAAATCAAGGATGTTGTCTATCAGATGGCTCAGGTGCTCACTCTCCTCGAGCATCGCTGAATAATACTCCGTTTTGCGCTCTTCATTCTCTACCCGCTTGTGATGAAGCATTTCGGTCATCATATGGATGGAGGTGAGTGGACTTTTCAATTCGTGTGACACATTGGAGATGAATTCAGATTTCAATTTATTCAGCCTGAGTTCAATATTGAGGGTATAAAGAATAAAAATAAATCCCAGTAGCATGAGCAGTACGATCAGGATAAAGGCAAATAGATAAATGCCGCTTCCTGCCTTAAGTAATGTGGCCATAAATCCCGGCCTGTTTTCACTTAGCAGCAGTTTCAATTTCGGGAGATTTTCGGGGAAAGGGAAAGAAAGATACCCCGCTTCGTCAGTAATGACTCTTGAAAGAATAAGATTTCCGTTAAAAGCTTCCATTTTAATATTTAACGAAGAGTCGGGATCAATACTCTTTGCAAGTTTTTCCGATAAAGACCTTAAATAAACAGGGAAATCGATTACCATGACGCGTTGTTGATCATTATTCCTCCCACTTATTAAATAAATGGCCTGAAGATCACTTGAACTAAGCGGAATACCGTAGCTCATATGTTTACTGCTTCCATATTGATAGTGACCTCCGGGAGCAATAAGATCCGGCTCGCCAAGAAACCTGATCAGGTATTCAGTTATGGCTCTCCGGGTGTCAAGCTTCCTCATCAGAGAGTCGGTGATCTCATCCGGTTCATTTATGATCTCTCTGAAGGATTGGTAAAACATTTCAAACTGGTTTACATCGTAATCACAGTCAGGATGGAGCAAGAGCTCCAGGGATTTATGCAAATTGATCCTTATTTTATCCTCTTCTCCCAAGGCTTTGTTGATTTTCAATATTTCCAGACCAGCTATAAGTGCAAGAGGTATCTGTCCGTTCAGAAGGCTTCCCTTGTAATCCTTCTGCATTTCTTCATACATAGCTTTTGCCCTTTCAGGCTGGTTCATTTTATTATACAGCCGGGCTGAAGCTACCAGCACCTCCTTTTTTTCTTCCGGATCAGTTGTTTTGAGGATCCTTCCTTTATAGAACCTGAGAGCATCAGAAAATCTTTGTTCGGCAAACTCGAGTCGCTGGCCTTCTTTAAGGAGAGAATAGCTATTTATAAGGTCAGATTCGCTGGTAAGAAATTCTGCAGGAGGATAGAGCAGCTGATGGGTGATCAGCTCTTTTAAACCTGTCGAGTCTTTGACGAAAAGAATAAGTACTGAAGGATCATTTCTTTTGGCGCCGTAAATTATCGAATCAGAAGTTTGTTCATCCATGAAACTTCCAAGATCGGAATCTATCTCAGAAAAGAAAGTCTGGCTGCTGGTTTCGAGCTTTTTCAGGCTATCTTTTTCTCTAAGGACCTGGTCGTTACGGATACCCCGGAAGGCCATGTACCCCAGGATAATGCCTGGTAGCACAACTCCCATGAAGTAATAGAGTATGATCTTCTTTCTGCGTGATCCAGGTTTTCCGGGATTCATGACACTTCATGACTGATGATAATCAAATTTACATAATATCAGGCGCTTACATGTTAAGAAATGGAAGAACTATGTCAAGAATTGAACAAGGATGCAGAAAAAGATGATTGGAGCCCTGATGGAAAATGGCTTTCAGAATCACTGCAACATTCTTTTACATAATTTTTACAATTTCCTGACAATGAGCATGCCCTGTTGCCCTAAATTTGATCAATAATTTAAAGGAGGGCCAAAGAATGAAATCACTGTGGATTACCCTTTTCCTTTTTGCCACTTGTACTGCCTCAGGTAATTCTCCTTCTTTAACCCAGACCCCCGAAAACTTATATCAGAAAGGCGTTGAAAGAACAGAAAAGAAGGAGGATGCAGAAGCCACTCAGCACCAGAAAACCAATTTCTCCAAAAGGAAGCAGCCTCAACTGGATCGAATTGAAACTGCATTATCCAGGGGACGCGCTCCTGCTAGCACCTATTTGGGAATAGAAGATTCAACAACACATCATTTAATTAACGGCGAAACTCTGATTCTCACCAAGGGAACTCAATCCTTTTTGCACAATGTCCTGCAATTTCTGAAAACGGCTGGTATAACAATTATAACTGGTGGAATCCTTACCATTTTAGCAATTTACCTCCTAATCATGTTGATCATCCTTCTCCGAGTTTTCCGTTCAGACAAGAGGGTGTCGTAGTTTATCATCCAGCAAGCCTTTCGGATAGAGAACTTGATGCTTGCAGATTCCTGATCATCTTTCCATTTTTTTCTCGCAGATTGTATTTCCATGACAATTATCTTACATAACTTATACTGTTTCATGACAATGAGCCTTTCTGGTCGCAATAGATTTGCCATAAAACCAAAAGGAGGACCAAAAAATGAAATCAATGTGGATAAACCTTATTCTTATTGCAACTCTTCTTGTTGCAGGTAGCCAATATTCCATATCCCAGACTCCCGAGCAATTATATCAAAAAGCCCTCATGAAGGAGGAGGGTGAAGGTGCACTCCAGGAAGCCATCAGCATGTATGATCAGGTTGCAGACAATGCAAATGCTGACCACTCATTGCGGGCAAAGGCCTTGTTGCATATCGGTTTGTGTTATGAAAGAATGGGAACCCAGGAGGCTATTGAAACCTACCAGCGTCTAGTATCTGAGTTCCCCACACAAAAAAACGAGGTTGCCATCGCCAGGGAAAGACTTAAAAGTCTAATGCCAATTGCCGAAACTATCACTGAAGAACCCGAGGGAATCAAGATCAGGCAAATATGGGAAAGCCCCTATCTGGATGACCTTGGGACAGTTTCTTACGATGGGCAGTTTCGCTCCTGTGTTGATTGGGAAGGTAGCGGAGATTTGGCGCTCCACAATCTGGAAAGCGGAGAAATTCGCCCACTGACCCATAAGGCCTCTCTGGGAGATACAGGCAGTTTTGTATTGAATACGGCGATCTCCAAAGACGGCAAACAAATCGTATCCACCTGGTGGAGACCACATAATACAACCGATTTAGTTCTTTTTGATATAGAGAATGAAAGCTCAGAATTGTTATACAGTCAGGAGGGGGAAGAAGTCTATCCTTATGCATGGCTCTCTGATCATGAATTTGCAGGCCTCCGGCTAATTCCAGAGGAAAGAATGCTGCAAATCGTCTCCATAAATGTTCCGAATAAAGAATTACAGCTTAGAAAATCATTCACAAAATGGCAGGATATCCGCTTTGCCTGTTCTCCTGATGAGAAGTATATCGCATATCATTTTGCCAATGATTCCGACGATGAAAATCTTGATATAAATATTTTAACTGCAAACGGAAATGTTGATATTCCTTTGATTAACCATCCGGCTAACGAAAGGGTGTTTGGTTGGGTACCCGGAACTAAGGTATTCCTGTTTCTCAGCGACCGTTCTGGTTCATGGGATCTATGGGCCGTAAAGCTTGATGAGACCAGAATAGCAGGACCGGCAAAACGCCTATATACTGATATTGGCGAGGTGGATCCGATGGGATTTACTCAAAACGGCAAATGTTACTTCGGTTTTTCCAGGCGCAATTTTTATACGAGCCTTGCACCCTTTAATGCAGAAACAGGTGAGGTCGACATAGGGTCAGGCAAATCTTTGAAGGGTTCCAATTACGGACTAACATGGTCGCCGGATGGACAATATCTGGCATATATCAAAATTAACGATGGTAATGCCAACCCTGTTCAATTCATTGTTCAGGATTTAAAAACAGGGGAAGAACAAAATCCTTCAAATAAATCATTTTTCCCCGCTGGATACAATTGGTCCCCTGACGGAAAATCTATACTTGTGGCAGGAAAGGAAGAAAATCAAATCCGGACAGAGGGTTATAAAGGAGAAATCTTCCTGATAGATGTGGAAACAGGTCGGACAGATGAAATTCTTCAGCTATCTGATTACGAATACAATGTCCCGGAAGATGATTCTTCTCCCCTGTCCGGACCTGAGTGGTCTTCAGACGGCAATAGCTTTTACTATATGTTTCATAAAGACCGACTCGTTAAGCATGATCTGGAAACAAGAGAGGATAAAGTACTATATAAATATTCAAATTTCGAACCGCGGATACTCAGGCTTTCGCCTGACGGACAAAACCTGCTCTTTGGACTAAAGTATCCGGGGGATGAAAAAAGCCGTCTGTGTACCATTCCTGCAGAGGGAGGAGAAAAGAAAGAGGTATGCACTGCCCAGGAAGCCAAAGACTTTGGACCAGCGTTTTGGTCTCCTGATGGGAAGAATATTTACTTTGTGGAGATCCTGGCGAGTATGCAAACCAACCTTTGGCGCGTGCCTTCATCAGGAGGAAAACCTGAGAAAGTATGGAGCTCGGAGTCCAGGGTGGATATTTTCGATATTCACCCTGATGGTGACCAGATAGCTTTCTCGATACGTGAAAGAAAAACCGAGGTCAGGGTTATTGAAAACCTTCACAACGAAATTGACAAAGTATTCAATGAAAAAGAATAAATGCTGATATGAGCCGCAGGTTTATCCCTTTTACGAGGCTTTCAATTGTATTCATCCTTGCAATGGTGCTTTCCGGGGGGATCCTGACCTATTTCAGTATCAATAATATTTCCAACCTGAAGGAACTCACCGAGAAAAGAGTCCTTGAGGAACAGAGGGAACTGGCGACAAGATTTTCAGTTTCCCTGAACGATAGTCTGGAGAAAATAGCCACCGGATTAATCCATGAATTTGATCCGGTGGACTTAATAAAAGATACCCTGATTCAAATAGCCAATGATCATAATTACATTGTACATGCATTTCTCCTTAAAAACAACGGGCAATTATTATTCCCAAATTTTTCCGGAATACCTGAGCTTTCCTTAACATCAATACTCTCAAACAAATTCACTGTTGCTTTTGAGCAAGGAGAGAAAGGTGAATTTTCTGAAAATGATCCGGAAAAGGCCAGAAACTATTATCAGTCAAGCCTTGACCAGTCCACCGGAGCAAGCGATTCTGCAACAGCATTAAATGCTCTGGGCAGGATTTCAGTTAAACTAGGTCATTTTGAGGATGCCAAAGTATATTACAGTTACATCATCCGTGAATATTTTCATCTCACCGACAGGAATGGATTTCCCTATGCTTATTATGCCCTGACCCATCTATTTACTTATACTGATGTGAATGATCTTAAAGAGATTTCTCCGATGGTTGAATTTTGCCTGGAAAAATTAGAAAATGGATTCATTCCTCTGAATTACCAATCTGAAGACTTAATGAGTCTGGCGTCAGAGTGGTACGTTAAAAACACAACAAACGATCCCAGCAGATTCTCACAAATAGACAGATCAATAAAAAGAATTAATCAACAGCTTCAATTTGTGAATCAACATGGTAATGAAATTATCGGGATCATAAATGATGCCGAGACGAACAAGCCAGA
>Ga0316190_10000654_pt1 | contig 24367 bp, 23 predicted proteins | sample Eddworburrow2_MG_FD_204929 | JGI IMG/M metagenome (GOLD analysis project Ga0316190, IMG submission 204929) | Coastal sediment microbial communities from Maine, United States - Eddy worm burrow 2 | ecosystem: Environmental > Aquatic > Marine > Coastal > Sediment | place: USA: Maine | collected... | reverse complement strand
ACGAAGGGGACCAAGTGATCGCGTACATCCGCCAGTGGCTCATCGGCCTTCGCAAGTTCGGCGGCGACCTTGCCGAGGTGTTCCGCCCGCGCAACGAGGTCGAGGTAGTCCTCATCCACGCCAGTGGGCCAAAGACGGGCCAGGTCTCCCGCAGATTCAGGGGCCGGAACGTAGTCACATCCTGGCTGTCCGCGAACGGCGCGGCACCGACGTCGGGGCGCGACCTGCTTCGTCGAATCCTCGTCCCCGCTGCCTTCTCGGGGAGCCTCGCGGGAGACCCGGCGGCGACCATCGACTCGGTGGTTCTGGGCTCGGGTACGACGGCAGAGACGAGCGCCGACACGGGCCTTGCAGCAGGGATCGCTCTGTCGGAGAAGGCGGCGTCCACGGTCGAGTTCGATGCGTCGAACCCCTACGTGACCTTCCTGTTCGACTACTCTGAGGCCGAGGTGAACCAGACCATCTCGGAGGCCGCCCTGCTCTCTGGGCGGGGTGACTTCTTGGCCCGGAAGACCTTCTCGCCGTTCTCCAAGACGAGTGACTTCACCCTGCAGGTCCGCTGGACAATTAGGTTCTAGACTTGTTTGGCCTGGGGCCGGGTGTGCAGCCGCGCTGACCGCAGAGACTCCGCGAAGGGGTACACTGTCAACAGCGCTCAGCGGGCCAGCAGACAGGTCCCCTCGGGACGAGTTCCTCGAAGTCCGCCGCCGAGCCCCTCGCAATGCTGCTACTCGGATGTCTAGGGAGAGCCCTCGCAATGCTGACTACTCGGATGTCTAGGGAGGGCCATTCACATGAGCGTCTCTGATCAGTTCCGCACGTTCGCCGAGATGGACACGGCCGCCGACTTCATCCAGTTCCTCGAGGCACTGGAGTCAGGCGGCGCGGGCGCAGGGACCAATCGGCCCCTCGCCCGACTCGCACGAGGGTTGGACGCGCTGCTCGATGTCGTGCAGTCGCTCAAGGTCTCCCAGATGGCGATCGGCGGAGGCACGTTCACCTGGAACGGCTCGACGTTGTCATGGTCCTCAAACATCAGCATCAACGGGCTGAACGAGGTCGCTGACACACTGACGGCTCCGGTCATCCCCGCAGGAAACGTCAATATCTCCTCGAACAGCGGGATCGCCTACTGCAAGGTCGATCGGGTGAGCGGAGGGAGCGTCACAGGCCCGATCCCAGCGTCGAACATGCCCTGGTTCATGGCCAACGTCCTGACGGGGGACGCGGACCGACTCGACTACTTCATCATGGCGCTCCGGAACGGAAACGACGTCATCCTCTGGGACGGCCGGCGTATCCGCCTAAATGAGTCGCTCACGAACAACGGGTACACCGACTCGCAGTACGGCCCGCAGGCCGAGCTCACCCTAGTCCGGGCGAACCAGAGGGAGAATCTGAACGCGCAGCTCACGGGCGGCGGGACGCTGACCTGGAGCCAGCCGACGGACACCTTCGGGTGGTCCCAGGAACTCGTGGTCGAGTTCCCTTCCTCAGCCGGGAACAACGCTATCGCGGCTGGCAGCGCTGTCATCGCGGCAGGCCAGGTCGCCTACGTCTCCCTCTCCCGCGAGCCTGGGTCCTCCGTCGGCGTGAGCCTGACAGTCTTGAACGACGGGTCTGTGCCCGACGACGATGACGCATATGTGGTGGCCCTCCACAATCCGACGGATGGGCGCCTGTACCTCGCGGACGGGACCGCGCTGTCTGACGGCGACTCGATCCTGCTCGGCGGCGTGGCCAACGGCGTGCAGTTCCAGTACTACCAGCCAGGCGACGGATCCCAGACCACTGACCTCACGAACGGCGCCCCAGCCGCCTCCTACACAGTAGGGACTGGCGAGCTCATGGTCTACCGCAACGGGGTGAAGGCCAAGCGGAGCCTCTCCTACTGGAACGGGACTTTCCCGACAGGGGCCCTGCTCAACGGCGGCGCCTTCGACTCGGATGACGAGTACGTCGAGGAAGATTCGGGGGACGGGACAGGATCCCGCGTCCTCTGGCTTCGAGACAACTCGGGCGACGCGTTGGGGCACGCCACAGGGACCCACACCCCCGCGTTCAGCTGGCCCTCGGCGACGGACCACCTAGAGGCGTTCGTTGGGGTCCACGGCCAGGGCCCGAGCCCAGTCGAGTCAGTGGCCAAGCTCGGAGACGCGACCCTCCTCGAGGGAGCGGTCAAGCTAGAGGAGGGCGCGAATGTCACGATCACACCCAACGCGGGCAGCAACTCGCTTGTGATCGCCGCGTCTGTCATTGCAGGGGTGGCCGACCTCAACGGGGTCACGGCTGCGGTCGAGCTGGTCGGCGGAACGGGGGTTGCGGTTACGCCGGCAGGACAACAGATCACGATCGACGGCGTGGAGAACCTGAGCGACCTGTCGGATGTCTCCGTTGATGAGGCTGCCGCCTTCCAAGGGATGCAGGCCCCCTCTTCTGCCAACGTAATCACGACGCGATCCGACCTGATGTCCTTGGTCGGCTTCGACCATCTCTGGGTCGACGTCCTGGGGAACATCCGGACTGCTGGAGGGATCCTCCGGTTGGGCAGTGCCGTGTATCCGCACTCGGTGACGTCGGACCCGTCAGACGAGGTCATCTGCTCGACCTCCGACCTGATCGGAGCCGAGAGCCTTCAACTCAACGACTGGAGCGCCATCTATGTGGGGCCTGGCGTGTCCCCCGGGGACCCGCCGGTCATGAAGATCTCCCGGTACTTCCCAGACCCCACGACTGAGTGGGGTCGCCACCCTACTCAGTCGTCCTACTTCTACGTCGGGTGCGTCTACGTGACAGGAGGGGCCGACTTCATCCAGTTCTCGAAGTCCAATGGATGGACCTACCTCGGCAGCTCCTTCGATGTCACAGGGCTCTTCTCGAGCTACCCGCAGCCTGGGACCTTCCTGGTGGATCTGCTCGGTTCCTCGGGCCTCCGCCTGAAAGACAAGGCCCCGCCTGGGCAGGTGGGCATGACGCTGCAGATCAGCAGCTCCTTCGCCAGCAGCGCGGGCGCCGTCCACTGGATCCAGACCGGCATGACCGACGTACTGGGCCGCCGTCACCGAGCCGTGATGGGCACGGGCCTCGATCCCGGCATTGACGCAGGCATCGGCGAGGCGGTCTCCTTCTTCGACATCCGGATCCCTGTCGATCCGCAGTTGGGCGCGCTCTTCCGCATCCTCGATTCGCTCTCCTGGGATTCGGTCGACGTGGCCGAGATCTACGCCTTCTCGGACGGACGCTACTCGGTAGCTACTGCTCGGGGCGACGATTACGCCTAGGAGGTCGAATGTCCGGAGGTATCAAGCGTGAGCAGGGCAGGGACACGGCGTCCCAAGAGGCCGCCTGGCAGGACCGCAGTACGTACATCACGGACGGCGGGGACTGGTCCTGGGATGCTGGGACGGATCAGCTCTCTTGGAGCTCGACCATCGTTGTTCGTCGAGCGGGCGTGGCCGACCACACCGTCGCGGCGGGCAGCGCGGCGCTGAATGCAGCAGGCCAGGCCATGTACATCACGCTCGACCGGACTGGCGGGGGCGAGGCATCCGACGCGATCGCGGCGATCTCGGACCCAGCCAACCAGGACGAGGACCGCATCGTCCTCGCGGTCCGGAGCAACGCCGGCAGGGTCCACCTCTTCGATGGGACGGTCCTCTCTGATGGTGAGACGAAGCAGTTAGGCGTCGGGGTCCCTTCGACCAACCGGGACGAGGCGGTGTCCGACGGCTCGGCCGCGCAGACGGTGGGATTCTCGTACACGCGAGGTTCGGGTGAGCTCGCCGTCTTCGTAGAGGGAGTCCTCCAGAGACTCGGGACCGACTACCTCGAGACGACCTCCACCTTGGTGACCTTTCAGGGCGGGTCGGTCCCCGCAAATGGCGAAATCGTCACGTTCCTCGGGCTCGCGGGAACGACGGGTCCCGCAGGGCCCGGAATCGCAGACCTCGAGGAAGCATACACCGCGGACCCCGTTGTCGACACAGTCTCCGGGACCCCGGTCCAGATCCGGCAGAACACGGGCCTCGGCACGGATGCCCTGCTCCAGGTCGGGGACGACTCCGCCCTCGACCGCTTCGAGGTCTGGCGGAACGGGACCGTATCCGCGAGGAACGCGGTCCGTATCCGCGACAACACGACAGGCAACTACTGGATCCTGGATGTCCAGAACGACGACCTCGTCGTCTACCACGACGCCACGAACTTCGCGGTTCGGCTGGCCGACGCCGGGAGCGGACTCGAGTTCGGCTCGTTCGACGGCTCATCCTTTTCGGGTGGCGGCGGCCCGCTGCGCTGGACTGAGTACGCAGGGACGTTCAGTGGCGGCGCTCCGACAGTCATCAGCACGGGCCTCGGCGCCGACGCCATCAAGGGCGCCCTCCTGTCCGCCAATGACCTCGGGCTTTCGCACGACGCGCTGTGCGAGATCGGGCTCGGATCGAATGCGACGCGGGCCCTGTTCGTGAGTCAAGCAGGCGGGACGGTCACCATCTCGGGGGACCGGAACGCCTCCGCAGTGGTGGGAAGCCAGCACTGGGGCCGCGCCTACCGCCTCATCGTCTTCCACGAGTGACTCATGTACCGCTACCTCATCGAGAAAGAGACCGGCCGCATTGCTGTTCGCTCAACGGGAAGCCTGGCGCCCGGAGATGCGGACAAGCAGGTCATCATCGAGAGCCACCAATCCTTCTGGCCTGGTACCCACCTCTACGACTTCGGGCTGAGGAGGTTCACCAAGCGGCCGGCATCCGAGCTCGCCATCAAGAGGCGGAACAGCGGGCTCGCGCGTGAACGGGAGCGACAGACGTGCAGGGAGACCGCGAAGGAGATGCTCTCGCTCCCTGACCCGTTTCCGCGACTGTTCGAGCTTCTCCTGACGCTCCCCGAGGACATTCTCCTCCAGGAGTTCATGGCCGAAAAAGAAGCTCGCAACGCAGAGGCGCCCAGGGAGTAGCTCCCTGGGCGCCTGTCATGGTCGTTGGGTATCGATCAGCCGGCCCGCACCGACATGATCTGGCGGGCGATGACCGCTGGGTAGGAGTTCGCCTTCGGCGTCAGGCCGTGGGCCTCCGCCACCTGGTGAAGAATCTCCTCGGGGAGATTCTTCAAGGAGGTCTTCTCGTACACGATCTCGACGCCCTCGATCTCGGTCGGGCTCCCGCTCGCGTGCCCCTTCCCGTTCGAGGACTCGGACGACTTGGCTTCCGGCTCCTCCTCGTCGTCCTCGTCGTCGTCCTCGTCGTCCGAGTCCTCCTCCTCCTCGTCCGAGTCCTCCTCCTCGTCGTCCTCGTCGTCGTCCTCGTCGTCGTCCTCGTCGTCGTCCGAGTCCTCTTCGGAGAGCCCGAGGTCGGCGCCCTCGAGGGGCGAGAGGGCGGCGTGGATGTCAGACGCGATCTTGTTCGGGACCTCGACGAGGAGGATCTCCTCTGGGCTGTCCTCCTCGGGGCCGTAGGCCGGGTCGAACTGCTCCAGGACGGCACGGGCGGCATCCTCCTGCCGCTGATGGCCCACCTCAATGAGGCCCACCACCCCGCGAATTCCCAGCAGGGTGTGCGTGGCGATGCTGGCCTGGGCCTCGCTGAGGGCGTCGAGGCGACCCGACAGCGCGTCGAGTCGCGCGTTGATGACGCTGAGGACTTCGAGGACTTCGTGGACTTTGTCGTTCACGGGGCTCTCCTGCTTTGCGGTCTGCTTCTTGGGGGTCTGCTTCTCGGCGGTCTGCTTCTTGCGGGCCCGCGTCTTGGGCGCGGCGGAGGGCGCTGCCTCAGCCTTGCGGGTTGCTGTCTTCTGCATGAGGACCTTGTCGAGGTCGGCCCCGGCGAGGCCGAGGTCGGCCATGTCCTCAGCGTCGAGGTCGCCCGCGCGGGCCTTCGCCAGCGCGCGAAGGGCCTCGTCGCAGGAAGGGAACTCGTAGCTCGGGTTGTCTGCGGTTCCTGTCCTGCGGATGGTGGATCCGTAATCGAAGACGCCATCGCGCTTCGCCTGGATGAGCGTCTTCAGGGCGTCCCGCTCGAACTGTCGGACCGAGCCGGACGCCTCGATGGGAAGATTCCCGAACGTGAGGCTAGCGAGGCCGACCCATCGGGTGCGGCGGTTTCCTACTTGGTCGAGGGGCATATCGGCTGTGAGACTTGCCATTTGTCAGTCCTCTGGCGGCTGGTGGTCGTTGACTCGTTGGAGGTTGTCGGTGTAGCACTCGACAACCTTGTCGTGCGGACATCCCGGGCAGAACAGGTCGCAATCCATGGCGGACGCCAGAATGCTCCGACGGCTGTCCTGGAGGAAGCGGTAGGTCTTCGCCCTGATCTCTGCGAGGGGGTCCTCGACAAGGTCCTGGGCCCCGAGCAGGAGGTCAATGAGCTCCCGCTCGGGGAGTTGCCGGCTGGCGTGCACGATGCCTGCACGCCGGGCGAGCTCGACGAGCTCCGAGAGGCTCAGTTCATCGAGCCTCTCCCAGTCAACCGGCTGGTCGTTCTTCTTTCGCGCAGCCAAGTCTACTCCTCTACTCCGTTGGGCAGGGGTAAGGGTCTTGCCCCAGATCGAGCGGCTGAAGAACGGCCACAAGTCGAGGCAGGTCGTCTGGAGCTTCTCTCTTATGCGCGTGGATCGAGAAGTTCGCAAAGTCGCGCAAATCGAAGAGGGCCGCCACGCAGTCCTCGGCCAACTTGACGTAGTTGCTCGTGTCCTTGTTCTTGAACGGGTACTTGACCCGTTTGTCCCTGCCGAACTTGAAGTTGTAGAGGTCAAGGTAGGGCAGGAAGCACCAGATGTGCAGGTCATACTCCTGCTCGGGGTCGGGCACGAAGTGGATCAGCCTCGACCGGGAGACGCCTCCGCCCAGGCCAACGAACAGGTTCTTGTAGCGCTGGCCGGCCTTCGTCATCACCTTCCGCCCGCGCTGGACGAAGTAGAGGTTGTTGACGCTCTCCGGCAGCTCCGGGAAGTCGAATCGGATCCGGTCAGCCGTCACCATGGGGCCCCCCTTGCGTCCTCCTGCCTCCGCGGCCCGTCCGGCTCGGGCTCCTCCTGCTTTCTCATCCCCTCTCCGAGCGGAGACGGATCCTGGGGCGGGACCCATCGCCCTCGCGGTCCGGGTTGTGCCGGACGCGCTCGAGCTCTTCCTTCCTTCGGGTCTGCTCGCGGGACACGACGTTGATGACGCGGCGGAGCTGCTCGTAGGCAGCCTCGAGGAGGACGTGCCGGGCCTCTACTCTCGCCGTCTGCATGTCGATCTCGAGGTACCTGCTATCCAGGAGAACCTTCTCTGCGGCCTGGTTCGCTGGAAGCTTCTCCACGTCCTTGTAGTACTCGCTGAGTGCGGCCTTGACGATACGCTCGGTGCGCTTCGTCATCATCTTCTCGACCTGTGCGTAGGCCACCTCGGATTGGACGTAGCTTGTCCATCCGCTGAAGAATGAGAATAGCTTGCCCGTGTCCTCGTCCGTCACCTTCGTGATGTCTTCTGGGGCCAGGGGCATGCCCGCGTCCGTGAACTCGACGAGCTCCTCGACGTCATCCGGCATGCCCGGCATGGGGAGGCGGCTCGAGACCGCGAGCTCGAGAAGGCTGTCGTCCACCTCCTCGACGAGGCCCTCGTACTTCTTGATGAGCGCGTCGATCGCGGCCGGTGTTGCTGGAAACTTCATCGCTCCAAATCCTCAGCTCGAATCAACTCGGGGCGACAGAACCAGGCGAACTTGCACCTCTTGCAGGTGTAGTCCTTGCCTCGCAGTTTGGGGGGCAAGGACCCACCCCCGCTCCCGTACGCGTCGACAGCCTTCACGACGTCCTCCGACCGCTCAGCGGCGATGTGCCACTGATCGCGGTCGGCCTCGGCCTCGAAGGCGATCAACTCCCCTGTCGACTTGTTGATGTAGATGTACTCGACCACGTCGACAGACGGGTCCATGCCGACGTATAAGGCAGCCTGCTGACGGTGGTCCTTCTTCGCGCCGGTCAACTTCTCAGCGCCCGCATCCGAGATTGTCTTGATCTCGTACAGCCTCCGCTGGCTGACCCTTCGTCCGTCCGCCGCCCCGGAGATAGGCAGCGTCGGGTGCTGAAGTCTCACCTCCGCCTCGAAGTCCGGGTAGGCATCTCCCAGAGCCGCCTGGAGGATGTCGTGGAAGACGTGGCCCGCGTCGAAGACGCGGCGGAGCTGCGGGTCGACGCGCTCCCTCTCTCGCTTGCCCATCAGCCCGTACGCGACAGCCCTGTCGCAGGGGTGCGTCGAGATGTGGGACGGCGAGATCCGCCCGGGCATCCGCTTGTCCCGGTTCATTCCCCACAGGTAGTCGTCGAGCACGGTGGTCAGGAGCGGGTCGAGCTGCGTCGTGAATCCCTCGACCTCGAGAGAGAAGTCGCTGGCGTCTCGACCTTCCTGCCGGACCGAGCAGGACGCCTGGTAGGGGCACCTTCGGCACGTCGAGTCACGAGCCGTTCCGCGTGGCTCAAGCTGTCCCCGACGAACGCCTCCCAGGTAGGCGGCCTCGCGGGCCAGGACTTCGCCGAGGGGCCCGAAGTCTCCCCGAAGTCGGTAGCTCTTCCAGCCTTGGGTGTTCCTGTCGATCAGGACGATCCAAGACTCCCTCGTCTGTGGGTCCAGGAGCCATGCATGCAGCGCGGCGGCTGCCTGGACGCGGTAGCTGGGAGATGTACGCTCGTACTCATCGGGCGGGACCGGGAAGACCTCAACTGGGACACCCGCGAGGGTGCCGAACAGGTCCGCAGTGACAGCGCCGTGCAACACGCGGATGTTCCCTGGCCTGAACGTCTCTCTGTGCGCCCCTCGGAAGTAGCGACGAACGGTCCGTCGAATGGACTTCGCTCCCTCTCGCAGGAGAATGTCCTGCGCTTTTTCGGGCTCCCGCTCTGCGCCCAGGAGTCGAAAGGCGTGTCGGGCAGGGCAGCCGTGGCGGACCAGCTGCTCGACAGTCACTTCAGGGAAGTTGCTGCGCTCTTCTAGGTTCCTGTAGATCGCGCTCACTGTCTTGCTCTGCATTCAACTTCTCCACGATCTCTGTGAATTGGTACTCGGTGAGGACCACGCCCGGGGGGTCCAGCGTCAGCGCGTAGGGGGTCCTCACGGAGGCCACGCCGCGGCCCGTCGTGGCGGTCCGGGGACCTGGGGCCTTCTGGACAGGCGGTCGGACCACGGCCCCGTAGAGCTCCTGCCGAACCACGACGCGCCGGTCCGGGCCGGCGCGGGAGTCGCAGTTCAGCTCGACGTGCAGGTACGGCTCCTCGGCAGCCATCAGCGCGCCCTGGACCAGCTTGGTCCAGGTAGACTGCGTCAGGCTGTAGCGCTCGGTCCGCGTCCGCTTGGCCTCCACCCGCCAGCCGTGGAAGACGCGCCCATCCCCGTCCTCGTTGACGGCTCCGGACATCAAGGTCTCGCGCGCGCCGACGAGCGCGTTCGCTCGCTTCTCCTGCCGCACCCACCCCTTCTCCTTGAGGTGGCGCGGCTGCGCACCTGGCCTCGCGTGGGGGCAGCGAGGGTGGTGCGGGATTTGATCGTCGACTCGGTAGCGCTCCCTCGAGAGCCTCCGGCCGACGACGATGACCCCATCCTCCCCGCACTCCGAGCAGGCCACATCATGACTGCCTCGGCGTAGCGACATTCGGCCTCCTAGCGGGGCGGCCCGTCGCCGGACCGCCCCAGTCTCGAGAGTTCCCCGGAGAGGGCCCGAGGAAACTCATTCATGGCCTACCTCAGGTGGAGTAGAGGGCCTTCGCCCCCTCCACGATGCGGTCGCACAGCTCCTGGTCCTCGAGGATCTTCGGGATCACCACCCGCCGCCCCTGGCCGAGCTTCTTCCCCTCGAACGAGTAGTGGGACCCGCTCTTCGTGAGGATGTTGAGTCCGAGGCCCAGTTGCAGGAGCTCGGCTCCGCGGTCGAACCCGCTCCCGAACGAGAGGTCGACCTCTACGGTGCGGAAGGGGGGGCCTAGCTTGTTCTTGGTCACCTTGATCCGCGTACGTGCGCCGACCTGCTCTTCTTTCTCCTTGATCTGCCCGATGCGGGTGACCTCAATGCGGACTGAGGCGTAGAACTTCAGGGCCTTGCCGCCCGTCGTCGTCTTGGGGCTGTTGTGGACGACTGCGCCGTCGACCACGTAGGTGTGGTTGCCCTCAACCGTGATGTCGAACCTATTGGGGTGCGGGTACGACATCACTTCTTCGATGCTCTTCACCTCGATGGGTACCCCGACCTTTCGGGGCCAGATCTCGGTGCCCCACTTTGCGGCGGCGCAGAGGTGCTGGAAGTCCGGGTGGATCTTGTAGTCCATGCACTTGGGCACGAAGGGAGCGATTGCCTCCATGAGCACACGAGTGCGGTCTCCGCTGAAGAGAAGTGTCCGCTTGCGAATCGTCGGCTCCACTCCGTCCAGCAGCTTCGAGATCTGTCGGACGGCGACCTCCTTCTGTCGGTCTGTCCAGCGAGCGCAGGAGATCTCGAACTTCCCATGCCCCCGTTTCTCGTAGTGGCCGCTGAACGACCCATCGTCCATGCACCAGATTGCCAGCACTCGCAGATTCCGAATCAGGAGCGGGGTGTCTGCGATGTCGAGCAGGTCTGACGAGGGCTTGAGGTTGAAGTGGGTCGACCCGTTGCTCCAGCCTACAGCGTCTCCGAAGACGCCGGCCTTCCACATGGCGTACTCGGCCCGGTCCTCTCCATGGCCAATGTGGAGCTGCGTCCGCGGCCCCCTCTGTCGGACAGAACCGTCCCCAAGGACTTGGGCATACGCCAGGTCTCGCTGGTGGTAGTTCAGTAGCGCCTCCCCTTCGCCCAGAAGGGTGTCGCCCTCCTGAACATCGCCGGCTGAGACCTCGGTTCCGTCGTCGAGGAAGAGCCTGTGATTGGCGGTGACCTTGAAGTTGGTACGGACGTTCCGCCCGTCGGGCGACTCACACACGAACTTCAAGAACGAGTCGGCAGGGCCGTTGTCGTGCCAGTCGACGATGCGCCTCGACTCGAACTCCCCGGTTTCCGTGTTGTAGCTGACGACCTCAGCCGGGATCTTCTGGTTCACGATCTTGCCGATCTTCTCCGTCGTTCCGTCAGCAAGACAGACGCGGCTGTCGTAGTGAAAGCAGCCGAACGTCACACCGATCTTCTCGCGCATCTGGTTGATGAACGCGACGCAGCAGCCCGACTTTGACACGTCGCTAGTCAGGATGCGCAGGGCCTGACTCATCAGGCGGGCATGAGCCCCAACTGAGTGGTCGCCGATCTCGCCCTCGAGCTCAGACTTCGGCGTCAGAGCGGCGACGGAGTCGATCACTATCAGGTGGACGGCGCCGGACTTCACGAGCGTCCGGGCGATCTCCAGCGCCTGCTCCCCGTTGTCGGGCTGGACGACGAGCATCTTCTCTAGGTCGATACCCAGGGCCTGGGCGTAGTGCGGGTCAAGCGCGTGCTCGGCGTCGATGAACGCTGCTGTCAGGCCCATGGCCTGTGCCTCAGCGATGGCCTGCAGGAGCAGAGTTGTCTTACCGGATGCCTCCAGTCCGTACACCTCGACGACCCGTCCGCGAGGCAGGCCGCCACACGTCAGGGCGATGTCGAGAGATAGGACCCGCGTCGGGATGACCTCGGCAGACGTGTCTCGAATGGCGTACTTGCCGCGGAGCGTGCCTGCAATGCCCCTCCCGAACCGCTTCTCCAGATCGTCGAGAGCCTCCTCGATGATCTGGTCGGCCATGCTCTCGGCGGCCTTGCTCTCGGCGGCCTTGCCGGCCCCCTTCCTACGTGCAGGCATCAGGACCCGCCCGCAGGCGGGCCTCCCTTCTTCGGGGCAGGGGCGTCAGCCTGCGGAGGGGGCGTCCGCTGGGCCTTCTCGTGGGCAGTCTTCTCCTGCTCGGTCAGCACGACCGCGCGCTTCTCCATTCCTTCCTCGCCGGTCTGGGCGGCATCTTCCCTACTCATGAGATCTCCTACTCGTTGTTGCTGTCGTCTATTTGAGATCCCGCCAACTCTGGATCTTCTTGGGCTTCGCGGCCAGGGGGACGGGAAGTTTCGACCCAAACGGGACTTCCATGTAGTCGCCGACGATAGCCATGCACTCGTCGACGGTCTCCTCGGGCGCCTGGAACAGGAGCTCGTCGTGAACCTGGAGGAGCATCTGGCAGCCGAGCTCCTCGGTGAGGTACTCGTCGGTGTCGCAGCAGATCATAGCCATCTTGACTACGTCCGCCGCGCTGCCCTGGATGCGGGAGTTGGCCGCCTGCCGCTCTGCGTGGCCCTTCTCGCCCCACTGGCTGCTGTTGATGTCGCCCAGGCGGCGGAAGCGGCCCGTCATGGTCTGGACGTACCCGTCCTCGCGGGCCGACTTGAGCGTTGTGTCCAGCCAGGCACGAACGCCTGGGCGGGCGTCGAGGAACTTATCGATGAACGGCTGGGCCTCCTCCTTCGAGCAGCCCCAGTCCATGGCGAGACCGTAGGCCGTCTTGCCGTAGACGATGCCGAACCCGATGGCCTTGGCATCAGTCCGCATCTTCACGTAGCGCGGGTCTTCCTCAACCTTCGCCTTGTGGATGAACTCGTCGTAAGGGATGCCGTACATCCGCGACGCCGTGTCGCAGTGCATGTCAATGGTTCCCTCGCGGTATGCCTCGACCATGCCCGGGTCGCCGGACAGGATAGCGAGGATTCGGAACTCCAGCTGGCTGTAGTCCGCGCCGAAGAGGACGTGGCCTTCGTCGGCGATGAACGCCTGGCGAATCTTCTGCCCGGCCTCGAGGCGAGACGGGATGTTCTGCAGGTTCGGGTCTTTGGAGTTGTGACTGAAGACGCCGCAGGATTCGTAGCTGTGATCCTCGGCTACTTCGAAGTCATAGACGAGAAGGCGGCTGCAAGGGCGAATCGCCACAATCGCAAGGACGCGGCCTTGCAAGCCGAGAAGCGAGGCGCCTTCCGCGCAGTTCGGTACAGGGGGGTTACTGCTTCCGCGTTCTCCCGGGTCGATACCCAGCTCCTGGACACACCCACGAAGCGTCCTCCACTCACCGTCGGCGAGAAGGAGCCGGTGGTCCAATGTGCAGGTAAGAACCTTCCCGTTACTGAGCCGGACATCGTACATCTGATCGATGCCCTTCGTGAAGGTGCTGACGACGGGCCTCCAGCGGCCCTTGTGCGTCCAGACCTCATCTCCTACCTCGACCTGGTCTGCTCTGACAAAGCCGCGGCGAGTTGTGATGGGCGTCCATGCCGCGACGCAGCTCAGGCGGCCTGTGAGCATCGTAGGCGTGAACGTCGTGTGGATGTGCCCATCCGTGTGGAGCCGCTTGACCAGACCCTGGCAGTACGTCCCCTTGTTCTTCTGGGCCTTCTTGTAGGCCACGATCATCTGGGCTTCCTCGACGCCCCTCGCGACGAGGAGCTTCATCACAGCCTCGTCGGTGCTGGGTGCGCCCTTGCCCGTCCTCTTTAGGACGGGGAGACCCATATCCTCGAAGAGCAACTTCGCGACCTGCTGGGAGCTCCCTGGGTTGATGGGGTGGCCGGTCCGCCTCGTCAGCTCGGCAGCCCAATGGTCCATCTCAGCTTGGAACTTGTGGCCGAGATCGGTCAGGTAGGGGACATCGACCCGGATCCCGCGCCGCTCCATTAGGTAGAGCGCCTGAAGCTGCGGCTCCTCCGTGTCCCAGTACAGGTCACGCAGGCTGTACTCGTCGTCGTGCCAGAGCCGGACCCGCGCCAACTTCGACAGCAGGAACTCGGCGAGCTCTCGAGTCGCCCAAGGGTTCAGGCTCGCGTAGTCGAGCCACTTGTCCCAGAGTTCGTGCCCCGGCCGGATGTCCGAGGTCTTCACCTTGCCGAACAGGGTCTTGTAGGGCTGCATCGGCAGCCCTAGGTGGTCGGCCGCGCAGGTCCGCAGATCGTGCTTGTTCTCCCTCGCGTCCTCGTCAAAGAGCCAGTCTAGGACAATGGTGTCTGCGATCTGGCCTCGGACCCTGGCACCGGCGTTCGCGAAGCGGTGCATGTTGAACTTGGCGTTCGTGAACGCCTTGCGGACCTTCGCGTCCTCGATGACTGGTTTAAATGCGGGAAGAAACTTCCTATGCACGAAATAACGCGTATCCTTGTCAGGGCTCAGGCCCACGACAAGGATATCGTCGTTCATGTTCGTACGAGGCTTCCCGAGGGTCTTGCAGTCCACGCCCAGCAGGGCCGAGTCCGCGCATCGGCGGACTGCCCCGTCTATCATGGCCGGGTCGTGGATGTACGTTGGCGGGGGGCATCCCATCACGAACTTCATCACATCACTCCAGCAGGAACTTCAGCTCTTCTAGGACCTCGGGCAAGGCCCCGAGGTCGATCTCACTCTCTCCGTCCTCGCGCAGCACGGGAGCAATGTGCTCCTCGATGACCTCGCGGAGGGCGTCGACGCCCTCCGCGATCCTCCTGGCCCTGGCCCTGGTCACGTCCGTTTTCCGCAGGTCGCGAAGGTCCGCCGCAAACTTCTGGCGGTACTCGGCCAACAGGTTGCGGAAGGCGTGCGGTCGGGCGGCGAGGTATGCCGCCTCTATAGCCTTCTCTGACCGGCCGATGAGGCGGAGGATGCCGACTGCTACTCGCAGTGGCGAGGCCGCATTCTTCGACAGCACATCCGAGAGGACCTTCGAGTCCCCGACCAACAGAGGGTTGTGGCACACGCTGTTGGTGAGCCTCTCATAAGCGTGCTCCGGCCGGTACCAGCACAGGGCGGCCCTATCGAAGTACAGGTCCCTCCCGGAGGCGTCCTTCGTCATCCCTGTAGTAGGGACAGGCGTCATGAGCCCGATGATCGGGCTCCCCTCGATGCCGGCGTAGGTGACGGGCACCTGGCCGTCCTCGGCATGGGCAGGCACCCATGCGTCGAACCCCATGTCTATAAACGCGCTGAAGACTGGTCCGAGGACGCTGTAGACCTTCCCCGCGAAGCGAAACTGGTAGGTCTCCGCTCCGCGGGATGCGATCTGACTTGTCCCCGGCCGTCCCCCCGAGCTCTTCCGGTAGGTGGGTCGAGCCTGCCCCGTCCGGTAGAGCTCGGAGAGGTAGACCACCTCCTGCTGCTCCGCGATGTCCTCCGCGGCCTTCACCAGCCGCTCGTAGACATCAGTGATCTCGCGCCTCCCATGCCATCCCGAAAGGAAGACATCTGAGTTCCCGACCCCACGGGGGGGTCGGAAGACGCCTGCCTCAACCGAGAGGCTCTCTGCGAACAGGACGCGCCAGTCCACGCCCTGCTGCCTCTCCTCTGCGTCGTCCAGGATCTGGATAACGGCGTCAGTCAGCGCGAGGGCGCCCCCTGGCCAGATGAACGACCACGCTGGGTCGTAAACGATCAGGGTGTCGCCCCTGAGGCGCATAGTCGCTGGCCCTAGGCTAGCGACTATGTGCTCGCTGAGTTTCAGCATGTGCAGTCCTCCCGTTAGACTGAGGTCGCTCCCCTGGAGGCGACCTCAGTCCTTATGCGAGAGAACCGCTGCTAGTTGCGGGTCCGCACCCGCACCCGGAAGCCGTCCTCCTTGGCGCCATCCTGGAAGGGGCGGGCTCCGCCCGAGGACTTCGGCTTGTACGGGCTCTCGCGGCCCATTTGCCGGGCCTGGCTCTCCAGGACGGCCTGGACGTACTTCTCCACGTCCTTCTCGCCGTCCGTCTTGAACTCGTCCTTGTCAGGATTCAAGAACTGGGGCCGGTACTTGTCGGCCACGTCCATGGGCCTGAGCAAGTCGGCGATCTCGTCCTCGGTGAAGCCCATCCGCTCGAGGCGGTCCTCGGGAGGCCCGAAGTCGAAGGCCGACTTGTCGAAGCTGTACTCGCGGAACTTGTCGCTCGAGCCCTCACGCGTCGTTGTACTGACGCCGACCTCGATGTCCTTGTCGTACAGCCCCGCCCGGAACACTCCGGGCTCGTCCATCCCCTTCTCGAATTCCTCGCCGGCGTTCTGGTGGCCCTCGGGGTACGCGCCGACGCCGATCCAGACTTCCTCTGGGAGGTCGTGATCGTCGAATGCCTCCCCCTGTGACTCCGTGCACAGGGGGCACTCGAATACCGTGTTGGCTACCTTCGCCCTCTCTTCGTCGTCCATCCTCCGTAGATCGTCTTCATCGACGATCTCGGTCGCACAGTTTCCGCAGCGGTAGCCGATGGTGTACGCCTCCAGTTGGTGAGACGAACCTACGTCTTCCTGCCAGAAGGCAGTCTCCGCGAGCCCCTGACTGATGGTGTAGAGCTTCTCCCGAAGTGGGTTGCTCCACTCCCACTTCTTCTTCCCTCCGAAGTGGCGGCGGGCCACGTCCGGGTCGCGGCTCTCGCAGTGCTTGCAGCGGCTGCGGCTGCTCCTGCGACCGCCCTTCGGCAGCGTGCGGGTGTCGTGGGCGCAGCGGGTGCGGACCTTCTTCATGCCCTCGCCCTTCTTCTTGGGCACCTCGATCTCGTGCTCCATCCTGAAGTCGATCAGCGCGGCGACCGTCTTCACGCGACGGTAGAGCAGCCGGTTGTCCGCTGACTTGGGCGCGGCTTGCTGGTGGTAGTAGCAGGCGACGCACCTGCCATCAAATCCGTCCATCTTCGCGGTGCATGTCAGGGAAGACCCCCAGGTCGTCACCTGGTGTTGCGCGATGACGAGCAGGCCGGACGGCCCCGGGTCCATGATGCGGATCGGAGCGGCGCGCTCGCCATGCTCCATCTGGAAGTTGTCCGCCGTCCAGGGGCGGCGTTCCCAGTCCTTGCGGCCGGAGGCGTCCTTCACCTCTCTCCGCGCACGGCGGAAGTCACGTGTACTCATGTTCCTCTCTTTCTCACTTTGACTCGGGAGACCCGATGGTGAGCTGGGCGAGTGTTTTCGCGTTCGCGATGATGTAGTTCAACTCTTCTGGGCTGAGGTCATCCGGACTGACGCCCTCAGGCTTCTCTTCTCCATCGACGACGTACATGGGCAAGAAGACCCGCCCCGACCTCGAAAGTTGCCTCACGATCCTTACTGCAGCGCAGCGCCCGTATTTGTCCGGGGTCTGCTTTCCTGACTCTCCGTCGAGTAGGATGTAGTAGGGGCCCTGCAGCTTCTGGAGTTGGCGCCTCTGCGCCGCGGTCAGACTGGAGCCCTGAAGGGCCACAGTCTGCCGAAAGCCGTGCTGGCGAAGCCAAAGGCACGCCTTGTAACCCTCGACCACAATGAGCGGCTCCTCTCTCGACCTCTTGTCGTAGAAGCGGAGGGGGAACACCGTGTCGTAGCCGTACAGGAAGTCGCGGTTGCTTGGCATGTAGTTCTCAACGATGCCGTGCAGCTCGCCGGCGGCCTCCGTGTCTGTCGGAGGCCGGGCGTCGTAAACCTTGTACTTGTTCCTGCCGTCGTTCGTTTCGGCTCTGCCGTTGATAGCGACGAGCCTCCCCAGGTGGTCTCGAATCGGGAACGTGATCCGCCGATTCCTCTCGTCGAACCCCACCTCGTGCCGGTAGAGAACCTCCTCGTCGAACCCCGCTTCGAGTAGTGCGAGGGGGCAGCCCTCGTACACCTGGATGAGGAACTCCGGCAGCAGCTCCTGCTTGCGGGCAGCGGCCCGCTGGAACTCTAGTCGTTGTCGAACCCGCCTCGGGAGGGGTGGAGGCAGGTTCAGTGCGCTTCGGGCGTCGTCGAGTTGCTTGCCCGAGAGGCCCATGTGCCTGAGAAACCCGAGGAGCGTCCCTCGTTGGCCGCAGTGAAAGCAGTACCAGACCCCCGTCCGGAGGCTGATCATGAAGGTCCGTGTGTGATCGCACAGCGGACAGGTTGCTCTCAGGTCGTCGTGGCCGGAGGAACGGACTCTCTGCAGGTACTGGCCGGCAATTCGGCGGACCTGGGACTCCACTCTACGTCCTCCTGCGAACTCTGATCTGCCGTCCCGGCTGCCTCCAGTCTGCGGGACTGAACTTCGTTGCCTCGCCCGAGGGCGCCTCGACCCCGTTTCGGGCCTTGCTCGCCTCGGCTTCCTTCTGGTTCTCGTCGATGTGCTCGACCCACTCGACGTCCGAGGACAGTTGGTCGCCGAACGTCTGGTAGAGCGTCCCGTCGAGGGTCCAGCCGCCGAGCTGCTCGGCGTCGCGGGCTACGTTGATGACGACCGCGAGGCGCTTCGTCCGCTCTTCGTGGATGAGCCGAAACGCGTAGTCCATGCGGCGGGAGATGTGGTCCGAGTGGGCGAGCTCGTCCGAGCTCCTCCCCTTCGACTGCTCTCCTTTGCGGTTGGCGTGGCCGCAAAGGAGAGTCGAGAACCTCCCCTTGCTCTTTGTGTAGTCGACGACCAGGTCGACCATGTTTCCGACGTATCGATGCTCCTGATTCATCGAAGCCCGATCGCCCATCATGTCCTTGGCCATCGCGAAGGCGAAGTCGTGGATGACGACCCGGGGCTTCTTCTCCTCGATCTTCGCCTTGAACCCCGTGACGCCGTCGCCAGCCTGGTCACAGATGATGAAGTTGCCTGTCTCGAACAGCTCGTCCATCACGGCCTCGAGCTGCTCTCGTTGGCTGCTGGACAGGTTGCCGGCTTTCCAGTCCGTGATGCCCATCTTCAGGGCCATTGGGTAGGCACGGTACTTCAGCTCGCGTGCGGTCATCTCCCTCGTGAAGAAGAGCACGCGGACCCCGCAGACGAGGGCGTAGTACAGCGCGATGTAGAGCAGCATGAAGGTCTTCTTGCTCTTCTGCCTCCCGTAGAAGTAGGCGCACTGCCCTAGCTGAAGCCCCTGCGTGCCGCTGTTGAGGTAGTGCCAAGGCCAAGGCAGGCCGAGGAGACCGCCCCCCTCCTGACATCGGGCGAGGTGCCGTAGGACCTCGTCTTTGTCGGCGCCTACGACGTGGTCCGTGTTGGACTGCGAGTGGCGTGCTTGGATCCGCTCCATCCCTTCGGAGGCTTTCGCCCGGGCCTCCCAGGGGTCAGAGAGGTTCAGTTGTGCCACCTCTTCTAGGTGATCATCCAGCTCGTTGGCGAGCGTGTTGGTTTTCAACGCGTGAATGATTACGTCGATCGAGTCTTCTGGCTTCTGGTGCTCGTACTGAGGGGCAAGCTCCTTGCGGAAGTATGCTGGGGACGGGACCTCGTGGAACCGCTCGAAGTGGCCTTCGATCAGTTCCCACATCACGCGGGCGTCGTCTCCCAAGAGAGAGGAGGAGGCGCCGAGCGAGATGGCGTCGGTCATGTCCCGTGACTCGAGCACTGCTGCGACCAGCGCAAGATCATGGTTCATCGGAGGTAACTCCGGTTTGCGATGTGGGGGGCTTTCGGCCTCAGCAAGCTACGCCGAGGGGGCCTCTGGCGTCAACTCGCGACCGGTTACCGGCCCAGTCGCAAACCGCCCCCTTCACCGTCCTCGTCCTCGTCCCAGCCCGCCTCATCCTGCTTGAATGGGTGATGCGGGTCGTGGATCTGCGCTGCGAGTGCAGCCATCTCGGCCTGGTAGTCCTCGTCAGGATCTGACAGGGGCGTCGTCAGGACCTCGACCATGTCGGCCTCGAGCGACTTCCTGAGAAGCTCGAGGGCCTGAACCGACCGTGCGCTCCAAGCGGCGTGCACGGTCATGCCGACGTTGAGGTCGCCGGAGCGCAACGTCATCCGCGCCAGGTTGCGCGGCTGGCCGATGAATGTTGCCCGGATTTCTCCGGTTAACACCTGGTCGATGTTGACGGGCTCGTGGATGATAGCCATCAGCTCTCCTCGGGAGGGTTGCCCCAGAGATCTGGGAAGAATCGATTACCGGCCTCGTCCAGCGAGGTCTCGACGGCAGCGAGCAGGAAGGACTTCACCCGGGCGTAGCCTTCTCGCATCCCCTCTGCAGTAGGGGCGCAAGGGACAGTACCCCAGGCGACGACCTCGAGTTTCTGGCGCCCGAAGTTCGTCGAGGCGCCGGCGCTGACGGAGCAACCTACGGACCCTGGATGGGGGCCGATCGCCTCCAGGTCAGTGACCCAATGCTCGTCCGGGTCCAAGTCCTCGGTCTCCTGTGCGATGACAGTGTCCTCCTCCGCGCCCTCGGGCCTCTCCCGTGCCCGGAGGAGCCGTCCCAACCTCGGCAGCGTTCTACGCGGCATCGCCACGGCCGACCTCCTCGAACCTCACGCTGGGCGCCCGAGCGATGCTGGTGGTTCGGTGGCGTTCAGCCAGGTCCTCGTCGACCTCCCCCCGGACGAGGAGTCGGCGGAGGATGGCGCCGTTGATGGTCCGCTGCACGAGGCGGTCCCCGTCGACGGCCAGGCTCTCGAGCGCGGGCTCCTCGTCGATCATGCCCTGGGCGTCGTAGGTCTCTACGATCTGGGCGCGGTTGACCTTTACGCGTAGCCCGCCGCGGACGTACTCGAGTCCTTCCGAGAGGGCCCTGGGGGAGAGCTTCCGGATCTCCCGCTTGATGCGCTCCCGCAGCGTCGCGATCCGCAGGTCCGCGTCAGCGATATCTGCGGAGAGATCGGGAGACTCGTCGAGGACCTTGGCCCGCAGAGTGCGCAGGAGAGCCTGCTCCGCTTCGATGCGGGCCTGGGCTTCCTCGATGAGGCGAGCCGTCGTGGCCGTCTCAGCGTCCCGCTCCTCTACGAGGATGCGTCGATCCGCATTCAGCGAATCGAGCTCCTCAATCAACTCTTCAACTTCTCTACTCAAGATCGTCTCCTCGGAATGGGATGGGGTCGCCGTAGTAGATGTGGCGGAACATGTCCGCCACCTTGAACGCCTTCTGAACCATGCGGACGGCCATGTATAGGTCGCCCCCTTTCGCGGGCGAGTCGTTGCGGAGCAGGTACGAGGGGTGGAATGTCGCGAACCCGACGCGCGGGATGACGCAGAACTCCCCTCTGTGCTGAACGATCAGTCGCGGGAGGTTCCTGTTCTGGGCGATGCTCGCGACCGAACGCTCCTTCGTCAGCGCCTGGACAGCGACCGCCCCAAGCATGATGACGACGAAGGGATCGACGATGTCGATGGTGCGGTGCAGGCGCTCCGAGCAGCTGCCGACCTCCGCCGGCGTGGGTTTTCGGTTGACGGTCGGGCTGTCCTCCATGGTCGGTCGGCACAGGACGACGTTCGTGATGAACACCTCCTCGCGGGCGGACTCGACGGTGTGGAGCAGCTTGTCCAGCAGTCTCCCGGAGGCGCCTACAAAGGGCTCGTTGGCGCGGTCCTCTTTGTCGCCGGCGGCCTCGCCGACGATGAGTACGTCAGCGTCGGCATTACCTGTGCCGAAAGGGACGTGGTTCCGAGTCCTGCCTGCGGGGTCGCACAGATTGGGGCACTTCGTGCAGCGGTCGTACTCGTCGGCCAGGCGATTGAGCGCCTTGACCTTCTTGTCTGGATGCATTCAGTTCTTCACCAAGTCGTAGTTGTAGCCGAAGGCAGTCAAGTGGGACCGCAGCCGGGCGCATTGCTTGAGGCAGGTGTGGACCAGCTGGTCCTCGAAGGCAACGAGCACAGGCTGCTTCTTGCCGGGCAGTACACGGAGCATGCGCCCGAGGATCTGCTGAGCCCAACCGCGGTCCTGGACCGGCAGGCCCAACATCACCGTGTCGAGCTCCTTCCGGTTCAGCGCCTGCCGAGCGATGTTCGGCGTCGCGAAGACGATGTCGTGATCGTGGAGCTCGCTCTGCCGATGCCTCGCTTTGACCCCGGCGTGGAGCCTTCCGGCCCGCTCCTTATACCTGGCGTACAGCAACTCGATGTGGTCGACCAACCGAGTTAGGAACAGGATCTTCCGGCCCTCGCCCAGCGCTTGGTCGATGTAGGCACAGATGAGATCGTTCCGTGCGTCGACGCCGGCCAGGTAGGTGCAGAGGCGGGCGAAGTTGACGGTGTCTCCGCCGGCGCGGATCCACGTCATCTTCTTCTTGGGCACCCGCGTGTTCGTGTAGATGAAGTAGCAGGCAGGTTCGAGATCCTGCTCGAGGTTCTGGTAGAGCACCGGGCCGAGGTGGGCCTTGTAGAGAGGGTCCTTCCCGTCTGACCGCTCGTGGGTGGCAGAGAGTCCCCAGCGGTTGCCCGAGGTGAAGGCCGCGGTCGTGTTGAACGTGGGGGCCCCGAGGATGTGGCACTCGTCGTAGATGGCGACGCCGAAGTGCTCGGTCATGCCCGGAGGGAGGCGACCCTGCTTCATCCGCTTGGCGAGCGTGGCGATGCTGGCCAGGGTGATGGGCTTCTCCCACTCCATCCGATCGCCCTGGACCCATCCGATCTCCTCCTCGGTGATGTCCGTGTGAAGAAGGATCTCCTCCTTCCACTGGTACATCAGGTCGAGTTGGTTGAGGACGACCAGGGCGGGAACTCGGGCGCTGGCCCAGGCGTGCAGCGAGACGCAGGTGTTGTGCGTGGCAACGTGTCGACTCGTCAGGTAGAGGCTGTCCCCGCTGTTGACACGGATGCACTGAGCCTCTTGCCTCCCGATGAGACGGACGCCCCTGATGTACCTACGCCGGTAGCGGGAACGCTCGTCCCCACGGAGGTGGATCTGGATTCGAAACGGCTCCCTGTCCGTCCGCCTCTCGTCCTTGTGCGCGTACGTCGGGATCTCCGAAGACGCCTTGGCCCGGCCTCCGAGACCCTCGACCAGATCCAGAATCCCCTCGGCAAGCGCAGCGGAGGACGTGGAGTACTCGTACCCGACAGGCTTCCTGTGGCCGCCCGAGTCCATCAATCCACGAAGCAGCTCCTCCCGAGCGTGGATTGGGGCACGCAAGTACCTCTCGGGGATGTACTTCTCGAAAGATCTCTTTCCGAGCAGGCCGAGATCCTTAAGCTCGGCCCAGAGCTTGTTCTCTCCACAGACCGTGGTCTCGATGTTCTTGGAGTTCGGGATCGACCTTGTAGAAGGCCGCATCCCGCTAGAGCCCAGAAAGTAGCCCATCAGCCAAGGAAGAGGGGGCGCCTCCCCTGCGTACTCGACGGGGCTGCACCTCGGGATGGAATGCTGCGCGCCCGCCCGGGTGCGGAGGGTGTCCCTGATCTCCGCGGTGGTCCGTACCTGTCCTGACAGTCCCTTCCTGCGGTCTCCGGGCGTCTGGGTCTCCCAGAGGTGGTCTTCGGTGCATTCGACGACAGCTCCGTCATCAAACTCGACAGCGTAGATAGCCATCAACCCCTGCGGGTAGACGCCGAGGACTTCCGTGGGCGTACCATCCACCCCTACGACGAAGTCTCCGGTCTGGATATCACCCATCGTTCGCCATCCTTCTGGGGTGGCGATCGGCGCAGTTAGCGGTTGCGCCTTCCCGCGGCCGCAGGCGAGTGAGAGGATGCCGCTGCCCCCCTCGACCAAGGCGACGTACCCAGCCTTCTGAATCGAGTCCCGCAACTCGTACGTAGTGTTGACCTTCCGGATCCGGGGGAACGTGTCCTCGGTGATGTCCTCGATCTCGAAAGGCAAGGCGCCCCACTCCTCGTAGGGGAAGAACTCGCGAGGGACAACGAGGTGGTCGCCCGCGTCATTCCACGCCTCGACTACGCTGCCTCCTGGTTCCTGGAACGACATGCTCTGCTTGATTGGCGTGAGATTAGGCACGCGAGACTTCGGGATCCACAGGAAGTGGTCCCGGTAGCCCTTGTCTGGGTCCATTCACTTCCTCATCAGGGTTCGTGCGATTTGGATTTCCATGTCAGCTCGGTCCTCATCGCTGATCGTGTAGAAGAGGGCGACCCACGCCATGGCTGCTTGCGCCGCCTTCGGGATCATGCGGTTCAGGCGGTCCGTACGGTCGGACGACAGCTGGACGTGCCTACGCACGGCGTCGTCCAGCTGGTGGTCCACGAGCGCCTTCCAGCAGCTGGAGGCGTCCTTTGGGTCCATGCCGGTGCGGAGGATGATGTCCTCGAGCACCCTCCCCGAGGGGTAGCTGAGCCCGAGCTCGATCCGGCGGATGTACTCGAGGCTCATCCCGACGGCCTCGGCCAGGGACTTCTTGGTGCGAAAGCGCGGGTTGGCCCCCCGCGCTTTCGTCACCAGGCCCCCGATCAGGATTGCCCCTGGCTTCTCCACCGCCTCTCCTCTGCGCATTGACACCCTCGGCGGGTCCTAAGCTAGTCCAAAAATCAAGTAACCTGTTGGACCTCGCGGCCAGCCCCACTTATACGGGAACAATGGGAGAAGTAGAGGAGACCGAGCAGACGCCGTACCACGGCTGGGAGGACGACACGCTCGTCGACAAGCTCGACGTGTACGTGCAGGCCCTCGAGCTGCTCGATGACCTCTTCCAGGCGAAAATCCGGCTTGGCGAGGGGCTCACTGTCGAAGAGCTCCAGCGCTCTTCGACAGTCCTCAACATCTACTTCCGGAAGTACCGGAAGTCCCGCGAGGACTGGGTGAGGGTCGTGTCGTGACCACTCATCCTACTCATCCCACTCGTAGACCTCCCTCGGCCGAGGGAA
>Ga0316190_10000651_pt1 | contig 24377 bp, 15 predicted proteins | sample Eddworburrow2_MG_FD_204929 | JGI IMG/M metagenome (GOLD analysis project Ga0316190, IMG submission 204929) | Coastal sediment microbial communities from Maine, United States - Eddy worm burrow 2 | ecosystem: Environmental > Aquatic > Marine > Coastal > Sediment | place: USA: Maine | collected... | reverse complement strand
GTTACGGGTTGCGGGTTTTTCGATTTGGGATTTTGGATTGAAAATTTGTTTGACTTTACAACCACAAATTATGATATCTGTAATCCTATCAGAAATTGGATATTTTCAGTAATATGTAACTTCCCAGAAAGGCGGATGTAATGAAAGCTTATCGATTGAAATTAGTTCTCTTCACCTTGTCCATTATGCTGTCTATTTTTTTACTGATGCCGACATTCCAGGTGCAGGCGCAGGATAACCCGTCGATTCAAGCCGACCAGACGGCTGAACCTACATCTCCAGCGGAGGTAGATAGTCATCTCGCCGGTATGAGTGATGCGCAGGTCAGGCAGGCATATGCTCAAAAATTGAAACAGGATGCTCAAAAGCGATCTGCCTTAACTCAGGCGTCGGAGAAAAGGCGTCCAAAAAGCAAAGTTTCTGAAAGTTTTTATGGGGCGGCCAAGACAGCAACGGCGGTTTTAAAACGCCTTGGCGGAGAGGATGGAAGCGATGTCCAGTGGGGCGATGTGGTCGCGAAGCTATCGGCCGGAAAGGGTGCCCCTTATATCTTTGGAACCCTCGCAGGTTTAGCTGTAATCATTGCCCTGGGGCTGGTGTTGCGCTGGCTGTTTTTGCGAACCACCGCCGACATCCGGCAAAACTTAATCAATGCCGTGCGATTGGGGAAATTACATTTTTTCGGACGGCTCCTTTCACGTATACTGCTGGATGCCATGGGTATCGGTGTTTATGTTCTGACAACCTTTATTCTTTTTGTAATGATCTACCAGGAGGGAAAACCGAGTTATGCTATTGTTTCCGCCTACCTGATTGTCAGCTATTACATCATGGTCTTCCTCTTCGGGGCCAGGATAATATTTTCCCCCAACGCCGCTTCACTACGCTTATTCCCCATGGAGGACCGGGATGCATCTTTTATGTACAATTGGATCCTTCGAATTGTATTGATTGTGGGGATCCTTGTCGGGGCAAGCGCAATTCTCCAAAATTTTAACGTCAGCAGGCAGTTATACCTGATGACGTACAGCTCAGCAGGGGCCGTCGTTATTTTGGCTCTGGTGGTCATGATCTGGCAAAGTCGCAAACGGGTGAGCCAGGCGATCTTGGTGGAGGATACCGAGCAGGGACCCAGTAGCGGTTCACTGCGGGCTGGATTTGCCAGGAACTGGCATTATTTTGCTATCCTCTATGCGTTGGCAGCAGGCGGAATCTGGGTTGCCAAAGCACTCAACGAGGAAAACGTAACGGTGGTGAATCTGATCCTCAGCATCTTTCTGATTCCCATTGTTATCGGAGTGGATCAGTGGGTTCAGCGCTTGTTGAAAATTGCTTCGGGCGAGTTTCGCGAAACGATTGATCTGAGCGGCGATGCACCAGCGGAATCCGAGGAGCAGCCGGAGCCTGCCGGCAAAATGGATATCGCGAATTACATCCCGCTGATTCGACGTTTTTTCCGGATCTTTTTAATTGTATTTCTTTTCTTTTCCGCGATGCGGTTATGGGGTATTGATCTGTCGATCGGCCGTGTGTTTACCCGCAGTGCCCTTAGTATCCTGGCGATATTGCTGCTCAGCTTTATCGCCTGGCAGCTGATCAAAGCCAGAATCGATCAAAAGCTTAGAGAGGAAATGCCGGAAGATGACGGGGAAGCAGAGGAGGGTGGTGCCGGTGGGTCTCGCCTGGGAACCCTGCTGGTGTTGCTGCGTAAGTTTGTGTTTGCCGTCATGTTTGTCATCGTCGCCTTGATCATTCTGGCGTCTATGGGCATTAACATCGGTCCATTGATTGCCGGCGCCGGCGTGATCGGTCTGGCGATTGGTTTTGGTGCGCAGACCCTGGTCAAAGATATCATCGCGGGGGTATTTTTTCTGATCGACGATGCCTTTCGGGTGGGTGACTATATAGAAACGGGCGGTACTACCGGTTCGGTGGAACACATTTCCTTGCGCTCGTTAAGGCTTCGTAACGCCCGGGGCCCGGTGCACACCATACCTTTCGGCGATATGGGCACCGTGACCAATATGAGCCGTGACTATATCATTACCAAGCTTGATTTTCGTGTTCGCTATGACACAGATGTGGATAAGGTCCGTAAAATCATTAAAAAGATCAACCTGGTAATCGCAGAAGATCCGGAAATGGGGCCCGACCTGCTGGAAAAAATCAAGTCCCAGGGGGTCAAAGCATTGGACGACTCCGCCATGATCATGCGCTTGAAGTATAAGACGGTTCCCGGCGGGCAATTTGTTATCCGACGGGAGGTGTTCCGGATGATACAGGAGTCTTTCAGAGAAAACGGCATAGAATTTGCCCATCGAAATGTGACGGTTTACATGCCGCCGGGGGAAGAAACCGATGGACATGATAAGAAAGCTATCCAAGCCGGTGCGGCAGCGGCTGCCGCCGCTGCACAGGCGGAAGAAGCTAAGGAGACACCGAAATAACAATAACCACAAATCAGCGATCACCAGCAGAGCAAGGCTCCGGCTACTTCGAGGGGCCTTCCTCCTACTCCCAGCTCTGCTGGTGGTCGCTGATTTGCCTTCCAATTCTGTCAATTCAAGTATGAGTCAGGGCAACTTATGACATGTGGTCCTTTGTTTTTTGCGCGATTCACTCTGACCTTCGCCATATGCGCTTATCTTTCCGACTTCCCCTTTCCCCCTTCCGCATTCCGCCTTCTCTTTACAAACCAATGTTTTGGTGTTATTTTCCACCAACTTGTTATGGCGGAGAAGAAAACCACGTTAACTCAATTCATAAGCCGCCCCGCCTTGGCGGGATGAGAATTTAAAAGGTTCTACCGTTACTGCGAGGGCAACTTGATGGGCGCAAACCTGATCGATGCCGGTGGCTTATGAATTGAATCAGCGGCCACCAGCAGACGTGGCCCCGGCCTCTTCCAGGGGCCAACCTTATACCCCCAGCGCTGCTGGTGGTCGCTGATTTGCTTCGCTCATAATAAAATTGTAGAAATCCCGATGCATATAACTATAAAAATTAGGAGCCGAAAATGGAGTACATCAAAATACGATTTTTAGATGATTTCGGTCAGCTTGGTTCCAAATTCGAAAAAACAATTGATGATATTTTCCGATCGGTGAGTCCGGGTTTCTCGTTGGCTGAGCGTACCTGGAAGCCCCCAATGGACATGAACGAAACCCCGGATGAAGTCATCATTCTGGCCGAGGTTCCGGGCGTCGACAAAGAGGATCTGGATGTCGAAATCAGCAGCAAGGCGGTCAGGATACGGGGTAATCGAATTGCCAGGCATTGCTCGGACAATGCGACCTATCGACTTGCTGAGATCCAATACGGTAAATTTGAGCGCATCCTTTTTCTGCCGGCACCCATCGATCCGGAAGTGGTTTCCGCCGCCTACCAAAATGGGCTGCTTGAAATTCGGCTGGCTAAACTGCCGCAGGAACGGACGCACAAGGTGCCGATTCAGGACGGGTAGGATTCAGGTAGACGGTCATTTTGAAACCGGAGAGACACCCTAAATGTCCTATCTTCACTTGAAAATTTTTAAATATTTACAGAGACAGAATTATGGAGGGAATTATGGCTGATGAACAGTCACCCGTTAAATTGGATGCAGAAAAGGTACCGGAAATTCTTCCGATTCTGCCATTGTACGATGCCGCACTTTTTCCCAAAATGGTACTGCCGCTGGTGGTCCTGCAAGGTGAATCCGTCCAGCTGGTGGATGAAGCCATGGCGAAAGATCGTATCATCGGCTTGATGGTTTCTAAAAAACCTGAAGACAAGGATACGCCGGGTAAGGAAGATCTGGCCGCGATGGGCACCAGTGCAATGATTCTCAAAATGGCGAAAACCCAGGATAATCGCACCCAGCTTTTGGTTCAGGGATTGAACCGTTTTAAGATAACCACTTTTAAAGAAGGGAAATCCTATCTCGTCGCCCGTGTTAAGATAATCAAAGATATCGAGACCAAAGACAATGAGATAGAGGCGTTGATGTCCAACCTTGTGACCCAGTTTGAACGGATTGTGGAGCTGTCACCGGGTCTACCCCCCGAGATTGCCCAGATGGCCAAAAGCATTCAGGAGGCCGGCACCATGGCGGACATGATTGCGTCAACCATCAATTCGACTCCTATGGAAAAGCAAAAAGTCCTGGAAACGATAGACATTAAAGAACGATTGAAAGAAGTCACGCGCCTGGCAAATCATCAACTCGATATCCTGGAACTGGGCAGTAAAATCCAAAATCAGGTCAAGGGTGACATGGACAAAAGTCAACGCGAGTATTACTTGCGGCAGCAACTGAAAGCCATCAAGGAAGAATTGGGAGAAAAAGATGAGGCGGGCGTTGAGATAGATGAATACCGGGCAAAGATCGAGGAAAAGAATTTGCCTGATGAGGCCCGCAAAGAAGCCGAACGGGAACTGGACCGCTTGTCTCGTATGCATCCCTCTTCGGCTGAATATACCGTAGCATCCACATACCTGGATTGGATTACGGCCTTACCCTGGCACGACCGTACACCGGACAACCTGGATATTAAAAAAGCCAGAAAAATATTGGATGATGATCATTTCGGCCTGGAAAAACCCAAACGGCGCATTATTGAATATCTGGCGGTGCGCAAGCTGAAACCGGAATCCAGAGGGCCCATTTTATGTTTCGCCGGGCCTCCCGGAACCGGTAAGACGTCCTTGGGACAATCCATTGCCCGAGCTCTGGGACGCAAGTTTCACCGTATTTCCTTAGGCGGTGTGCGTGATGAAGCTGAAATCAGAGGGCATCGACGCACCTATGTGGGCGCACTTCCCGGACGCATTATCCAGGGTCTGCGGCGGGCGGAGTCGAATAATCCGGTGTTCATGCTGGATGAAATCGATAAAGTCGGGAGCGATTTTCGCGGAGATCCTTCTTCGGCATTGTTGGAAGTGCTGGATCCCGAACAGAATTTTTCCTTCTCCGACCATTATCTGGACGTGCCTTTCGATCTTTCCAACGTGATGTTTATTACTACAGCCAACATCCTGGACACCATCCCGCCCGCTTTGCGCGATCGCATGGAAGTGCTGATGCTTCACGGATACACCCTGGATGAAAAAATAAAAATTGCCAACCGTTATCTCATACCGCGTCAGCGGGAAGAAAATGGTATAACGGCCAAACAAATTAAATTTACGAACAGCGCTGTAAAAAACATTATTGCGGGCTACACGCGTGAAGCCGGGCTGCGCAATCTAGAGCGGGAAATTGCAAATGTATGCCGCGGCGTCGCCACTAAAATTGCTCAGGAGAAAATAAAATCTGAGAATGTCAATGCCGCCGATCTTCACGAATACCTGGGACCCGTGCGATTAACCTCAGAAACCAAGACTCGCATAACCACGCCGGGTGTGGCAACAGGCCTGGCATGGACACCCACCGGCGGCGAGCTTCTTTTTATTGAAGCCACTGCGATGAAGGGGAAAAAAGGCTTAACCCTGACCGGCCAGCTTGGAGATGTCATGAAAGAATCGGCGACAGCCGCATTAAGCTTTGCGCGGGCCAATGCATCCACCATTGGAATCGATGAGGATTTTTTTGATAGCCACGACCTCCACATCCACGTGCCTGCCGGCGCCATCCCCAAAGACGGCCCCTCCGCCGGGGTGACCATGCTGACGGCGCTGACTTCCCTGCTGACCAATACGCGGATTCGAAAAGACTTGGCCATGACCGGCGAGATAACCCTTAGAGGGCAGGTGCTACCGGTAGGCGGCGTTAAAGAAAAAGTACTTGCCGCCCATCGTGCAGGTATCAAAACGATTATTTTACCGGCCTGGAACCGCAAAGATTTAGAGGATATCCCCAAAAAAGTTGAAAAAGATATCCAATTCCATTTTGTGGATAAGATGGCGGATGTACTCACACTGGCTCTGGAAAATAAAAAACCGCGGGTGACCCGAAAACCCCGGGTGGCCAAAAAGCCACGGGCGACCAAAAAGCCACTGAAAAAACAACGAACCTAATCCGGATAAACCGGAAATTTAATTGACTGAAACGTTAAAACTTCATTTTCTTACAACATGTTGTCTGATAGAACCCGATAAGGGCGTAAAGACTGTATCCTTACCTGGGAAACATTTATGTCGGATCATGAGGAGATTGATCAAATTATCAAATCCTTATTTTGCTTCTCCGTAAAAATTAGATTGATTTGTTATGCTACGGTCATTGCGGCCTTATTATGGTTCATCAGCGGCTGTACAACCAGCGAACCCACCCCGCAGCAGCCGGCCAGTTATCCCAAGCCCTATAAAGTTTTTGGCAAATGGTATCAGCCCCTGCCGGATTCCAAAGGTTTTCGTCAGCGCGGGATTGCTTCCTGGTACGGGAAAAATTTTCACGGCAAAAAAACCTCCAACGGGGAAATCTACGATATGTATGCCATGACGGCAGCTCACAAAACCCTGCCGCTTGGCACCTACGTTCGGGTTCAACATCTTGAAAACAAACGAGAATTGGAAGTCCGGATCAACGACCGGGGTCCCTTTGTACGGGGCCGGATTATCGATCTCTCCTATACGGCGGCTAAAAAACTCGGGATCGTGGGACCCGGCACGGCCGACGTCGAAATTGTGGCCTTGGGTACGCCTGCGGCCACCGACGGTGGCACGGGCCGCACTTTTGTTGAGGGCGACTATTATTCGGGCAACTTTACGTTTCAGGTGGGTGCCTTTGCTAATCGTGAAAATGCCGAAAGGCTTAAACGTAAACTCGATGAACAATACAAAAACGCCCATATCACCCTTTATGACCGTGGGGATAAGATCTTTTACAGGGTCCGCGTAGGGGCCTTTAACACCCTGGAAGATGCCGTAAGGAATGAAGCGATTCTCATACAAGACGGTTATCCGGATGCCTTTATGGTGGCGGAATAGCAGATGGGTCAGACCATTTTAAATAGCGTCGTATTTTTAGACAGGGACGGCACGATCAACCACGATTCGACGGATTATATCAAAAACCGATCCGAATTCAAATTAATTGCCGGCAGCATCGAGGCCATCCGACTATTGACGTTTGGTGGGTTCACATCTATTGTTATTACCAATCAATCAGCACTTGCCCGTAAATTAATCTCTCCCGGTGAACTCGATCACATTCATGCCATCATGAAAGCCGCCATCAAATCAGGCGGTGGCGAGATAACGGATATTTTTTTCTGCCCCCACCTGCCGAATGAAGGATGCGACTGCCGCAAACCGGCACCGGGATTGCTCTTGCAGGCGCAGCTCAAATATAATATTGACTTGCCAAGGTCGATTATGGTGGGCGACAGCGCCAAAGACATCGAGTGCGCCCGCAATGCCGGTTGCGGTCAGGCGGTGCTGGTAAAAACCGGCAAAGACGATGTTGCCGAAGATATGCTAAAAGCAAAGCAGATCGATGCGGATTACACCGCCAAAGATCTTTTCGATGCTGCCAACTGGATCCTTGCCAATTTTTCTTTGCCATATTAAATGAATTCATACCAGAAAAACAATGCCTCCTTGATCACCATCGAAGGAAACCTGGAACATATTACCTATTTTAACAAAGAGACCCAATACACCGTTGCGCGTTTGAAGCCCCCCCATCTGACCAGCGGGGTCATCGTGGTCGGTTATCTAGCGGGAGTCAGTCCCGGCGAAACCCTTATCGTCAAAGGCAACTGGCAAACCCACCCTAAATACGGACAACAATTCAAAATTTACTCCTATGAGGTGAGCCTGCCGGCAGCGGCTGAAGGTATCCGGGCCTATCTGGCATCCGGTATCATTAAAGGGATCGGTCCGTCGCTGGCTGAAAGATTGGTGGCGGTTTTCGGTACTCAAACTTTGGAAATTATTGAAAACGATCCTGATCGGCTGGTTGAAGTTGAGGGCATCGGAAAAGCCAAATCTGGTATGATTCAAAGCGCTTGGAAAGAGCACCATACGCTGAGAGAGCTTATGCAATTCCTGCAGGAAATGGGTGTCCAGACCTCCTATTGCACAAAAATATACAAAGAATACGGACCGGACGCCAGAGACTTCATCCGCGAGGATCCTTATGTTCTGGCCGAAGACTTCGCCGGACCCGGATTTACCATCGCCGATACGATTGCCCGAAAACTGGGCGTCGAACAAGAGGCGCCTCAACGGGTGCGGGCCTGCATTCGCCACATCATCATGCAAAATGTTGATGAGGGCCATACTTTCGCTGAAGCAGAAAATCTTTTTTCACGCTGCGAGAATCTATTTCAAATCAGCCGTCGGACCTCTCAAAAGGCCATCGACGAAATGGTTGCCGCAAAAGTTATTGTGGTGGAGCCTATTGAAAACGGTGACACCACCAGTGCCATTTACATGAAGGATTTATATCTGGCGGAAACCGGACTGGCAAACAGATTGAAGGCCATGCTGTCCTTACCGCAAGAACCGGCCGCCATCGATGCTGATCGGATATCAAAAGCGGTCCATGACAAACTTGCCATCAATTTGTCGGCCGAACAGCTTCAGGTGCTTGAGCAGGTCTTTTCCCATCGCATTGTAATTATTACGGGTGGGCCGGGAACCGGCAAAACGACACTCTTGCGTTCAATCAGCACAATATTTGAGAACCAGGGCAAATGTGTGCTGCTTTGCGCCCCTACCGGCCGGGCAGCCCGGCGGATGGCCGAGGTTACCGGGAGAAAAGCCGGCACCATCCACCGGCTGTTGGGTTACAATTTCACTGCCGGCGGCTTTTTGCGAAATCGCGATAACCCGCTGGATACCGATGCTGTTATCATAGATGAAGCGTCTATGGTCGATACTCTTTTGATGTATCATCTCCTGGCGGCCGTGCCGGTATCGGCCGTACTGGTATTGGTGGGGGACATCGCCCAGCTTCCGTCCGTAGGCCCCGGGAATGTTCTGTCGGATATGATCGACTCGGGTCTCATCGCGGTATTCTATCTGAATGAAATTTTCCGCCAGGACACGCAAAGCGCTATCGTCGTAAACGCCCATAAGGTACGTCAGGGTGAACCACCGCTTTGCACGAACCTGAATGGTTTTGATGGTATTGGTGATTTTTATTTCATCGAGCAACCTGATCCCGATCAGGTGGCCGCTAGGATCGTTCAGTTGTGCCGGGATGAGCTGCCCGCTAAATTTGATCTGGACCCGATACATGACATCCAGGTTTTAACGCCGATGCATCGAGGATCGGTGGGCACGATTAACCTGAATCAACTTCTGCAAAAGGTTCTAAACCCGCAGCCTGTTTTGATGGAGGCCTTGGGTAATTCGTTTAAAACCGGCGATAAAGTGATGCACCTGATAAACAATTATCAAAAGGAAGTGTATAACGGAGATATCGGAATTATCTGTCGTGTTGACGGACAAAAAAGTGAAATTTCAGTGGACTACTACGGTAGGACCGTCCTTTACGCAGCCAATGAACTGGATCAGCTTACAACAGCCTATGCGATTTCGGTACACAAATCCCAGGGCTCTGAGTACCCGGCCGTTATCGTACCGCTGGTGACCCAGCATTATGTTCTGCTACAAAGAAATCTGTTGTATACCGCCATGACAAGAGGTAAAAAATTGGTCATCCTGATCGGCGCCCGGAAGGCCCTGCACATTGCCTTGAAAAATGACAAGCCCCATTGGCGCCTTTCAAGGCTAGCTGTTAGGCTTAAGGGAACCAGATCCGCCAGAGGAGGAGAATAGCTAATAAGTGGTTGTTACAATCAATATTGTAGTGAAAACACCATTTCAATGTCGATTCGCTATGAATCCGTATCTTGAGGCACCGGCATTGGAATTTTAAAGAATTGGATTCCCTCCTCTTCGAGGGTTTTTTCTTCTTCTTTGGTACTGACACCCCGGATGTTGCGGGGTTCAGTGGCGCCATAGTGGATTTTTAAGGCTTCTTTTGCAAAATCGCAGCCAACGTCATCAAAATTTTTTTCAACAAATTCAATAGCTTCTTTCCCAAATTGGGCCAAGGCGGCTTCTTCAGCCGAAGGGGCCTTGGGTTTGACAGTTTGGGAAGATTTTATGGCAAATTTGGAAGGCACATGGTGGACCGAAGTATCGTTGCAGACCGGACAGGTGATCAGGTCCTTTTTTTTCTGGTCGAGATAGGCCTTGCGATCTTCAAACCAACCTTCAAAAAAATGACCCTGGGTGCATTGTAAATCATACGCAATCATACGGGTTAATTCATCCTACTATTTGGTGTCATTAAGGAATAACTTTGTTGGTATATAATCCGAATTTTTTTAAAAATTCGTATTAAATTAAAATAAATACAGACGAATTGCTCTAAGAATATCATATGCCCCAACATTTTTAAAGACAATGTTGGCATAATTTGCTATTTTAACAAAATGTTGTAAAATATGATATTAAAAAAAACTTGTCAACATTTACCAGGGAGTGTAGCGGTTATGAAAATTCAGCTTAAACGAATCGTGTCGTTGGGAATTTGCGTGATGTGTTTTTCTGCTGTCGGCTTTGCGGAGACCAGGTATGTGACAGATTTGTTAAAGTTGCCGCTACGAACCGGTCCGAGCACAGAATATAAGATTCTAGCGCTGATTGAATCCGGTCAGCAGGTAGAGGTCGTAGAACCCGGGGAAAACTGGTCCATGGTGAGACTTGACAATGGCAAAGAAGGCTATGTTTTGAACCGGTATTTGGTCGCTCGACCAACCAGCGCTGTTCGGTTGAAAGAGTTGCAAAGCGAACATACCGTCTTAAAACAGCAGGCGGACGCCTTGATTGAGGAAAATGACCGTTTTAAGGAAGAAAACAAAACATTCAAGACGTCCCTCGACAGCAGCGAAAAAGCGCGAAGCAAGCTGGACACGGATTATAATGAGTTAAAGGCCAGTGCGGCTGAATTTTTAAGCCTAAAAAAAAAATATCAGGAAGTCAGTACCCGGCTTGCCGAACAAACAAAAAGAGCCAACGCGCTGGATAAGGAATTGAGCGGACTTGAGATGAATCAATATATCAAATGGTTTTTAGCCGGCTCCGGTGTGCTCCTGGTGGGCTTTATCATCGGCTTTTCCGCGAAGCGCGGGCGTCGACGTCCGTCATTGATGTAATTATGCATATATATTGTAACGATCTTCTCAATTGACCTGTTATCCAAATAGTATTAGTAAATAACGGTAAAATAAATTGATAAACGATTACTTCGCACATAAGGAGAAGAGGTCAACTTAGAAATAAATTGATACCGATATCAGGAACACAGATGTTAATTAATCAATTGGTGGTTTTATTCGTCCTCCTTTTGCTCTCCGGATTTTTTTCCTCCGCCGAAACTGCGCTATTTTCCATCAGCAAGGCCAAAGCCATTCATCTTGCAAAAGAAAAAGGACTGGTAAATTCGCTGATCAAAAAAATGAAAGACGATCATCACCGGCTGTTATCCACGATTCTCATCGGCAACAATATTGTAAATGTCGGCGCCTCGGCACTGGCCACCGCGATTACCATCAAACTGGTTTCCCACAATGCAGTGGGGATTGCCACCGGCAGCATGACCTTTCTTATTTTGATTTTTGGCGAAATCTTTCCTAAATCAATTGCCACCAGAAACAATATCCTCATTGCCAGACTGGTCATTATTCCATTGTACTGGCTGTCGATTCTATTTGCTCCGATAATTTTCATGCTGAACTTCATTCCCAAACTCACCGGAAAAGTTTGGAAAAAACCACAGGTGACCGAGGAAGAGTTGCTGACATTTGTTGAAGTGGTCGAGGAAGAAGGGGGAATTGAAGAAGATGAAAAAGAGCTTATCCATAACATATTTGAATTTGATGATACCAGTGCCTCTGAAATCATGACACCCCGCGCGGATATGTTTGTAATCAATGCCGATGAGAAGCTGGACCCAGAGGAAGTCATCCGGTCCGGTTATACCCGGTTTCCAGTCATCGAGGAAGATATTGACCATGTCATCGGCATTTTAAATGTTAAAGATCTATTCATGCACCAGGTAACCTCATCCGCCCAGGCAGAGGCCCGCGATGTGATGCGCGAGCCTTATTTTGTGCCGGAAAATAAAAAGTTGGATAATTTGCTGCAAGAGTTTAAAAGGAGAAAACAGCACATGGCCGTCGTGGTGGATGAGCACGGGGGCGTCTCCGGTCTGATAACCCTGGAAGATGCACTTGAAGAAATTGTCGGAGAAATTATTGATGAAACCGACAAATTTGAAGCCCATATCGTCAAGCTGGCTGCAAACGAATGGATGGTGCTGGGCAAATCAGAGATCGATGATGTCAATGAAAAACTGCAAATGAAGATTCCTGATACCAAGGAATATGATACTTTTTCCGGATACGTCCTGGATAAGATCGGCAGAATCCCCAGGGAAAAAGAAGAAATCCACATCGAGAATTTTGTCATTACCGTTAAAGAAATGGAGGGAACGAGGATTAAAGAATATATTGTTAAAAAGAAAGAAGATGTGTCTCAGGAAGCTGAAGAGGCATCATGAGGTTTCTAATTGTAGACCTTGTCATTTCGTCTATAATTAGGCCGTATTATTCAGACAAGAAAGCTGTACTAAAAATCGACCAAGATGCTTGATACCGGATGCTGGATACTGGATTATAGAGGCATTTTGTCGATTTTATAAATAAAAGAACAGCGATCTGACTCCACCATCGTAGCCTATGGATTTGACAGCTGGGGGCGACTCCTTTTCCCAGAATCCAGTAACCAGTATCCAGCCACCAGTATCCAGCCATCTGTCAGAGTTCCTCAGGTGTGAAGGTAACCACCTCATCAATTTCAGCCGTGTCGCAAAACAGCATTGCCAGACGATCGATTCCCAGCGCATTGCCGCCGGCTTCCGGCATGTCTTTTAAGGCCCTTAAAAATTTCTGCGGCATCGGGTAAACCGGTTGACCAAAGGATTTACGCTGTCGCTGCTCTTTTTCGAAACGGGTCTTCTGCTCGACAGGATCGGTCAGTTCACTGAAGCCATTGCACAGCTCAATGCCGGCAATATAAAGCTCAAAGCGTTCGGCCAGCAAATCATTTTGGGGTTTCAATCTTGACAGAGCCCCGCATGACGCCGGATAGTCATAAAGAAAGAGCGGTGTCGGGGATCCCAAATTGGGTTCAATATCGTTTACCATAATCTCATCAAAGCAATCTTTCTCAAGGGCCTTTTCCATTGTCATCGATGCAAATTGATGAAATGCCGCGGCCACCGGCATGCGCGTCCAGGGATTAGCCAGATGGATTTCGCGACCGCGATAACGAATTCTATCGTTCTCGTTTACCAGGCGGGCGACAAAGCAGATGAGGTCTTCACAATCGTCCATGAGATTCATGTAATTGCAACCGGAGTGATACCACTCCAGCATGGTGAGCTCCGGGAGATGTTTAGCCCCCCTTTCCTTATGTCGGAAACATTTGCAGATTTGAAAAATGCGGGAAAATCCCGCAGCCAACAACTGCTTCATACACAATTCGGGTGAGGTTTGCAGAAACCAATCATCGCTGAAGACGGCATGGATGTGAGCTTCAGGGGCCGGGGCCGGAATGCGGATGGGGGTCTCGACCTCGAGAAATTCCCGATCGATAAAAAAAGTGCGGATTGCCTGAATGATCCGGGCGCGCAGTTGTAGATTTCTCTTTATTTGGGCTTGTCTATATTCTCCCATTGGAATTTCCGTGCGTAAAGTTGAGGGATCATTTGGAATAGAAGATGCAGGATACTGGTTACTCGACATTGGATTAACTTGGTATTCGGTTTGAGCGAATCTTTGCTATACTTTACCTTCTATATATTCATCCTCTGTGCGATCCTGAAGAAAGATCATGTCGAATTGTCCGGTACCTGCGGTATCGTACCAGCGGTAGCCGATTTCTTTGCATTTGCTGCAGGCTTTGCGAGGAATGTGTACGGCAAGGATAGACTTGCCGCGGGTTGAAGAAGATTCAATACGCAAGGCTCCGGCGCAATCAGGACAAATCTGAATTTCTTCCGACTGGGACTCCTGAATGCCGTCGGTATCATAATAAAGGCTGCGTGTTCGGTGTTGCGGGTCCGGTTGCTCCAATAACCTATCTTTTATCTTGTCCCTTTGCTGCCAGATCTTTAAAGTAATTTCACCGATTTTTTCGATCGCTTCGGCCACCGATTGTGTTTGCCGGATACTTTCCGCATTGTAGTTCGGTTCTTTTACCTTGCTGTAATCCACTCCCGCCATGGCCAGGATGATGCCGACATTGACATAGGGGAGAGCTCCTTCAATGGAATAGCCGCCTTCCAGTACGGCAATATCCGGCGCTAATATGGCTGTCAGGTCGGCGTAACCCTGGGCCGAAAAATTCATATTGGTGATCGGGTCGCTGTAATGGTTATCCTGACCGGCAGAGTTGATGATAAGATCCGGTTTGAAATCTTTGAGAATCGGCATGACAATGTTTTTTACGGCAGCCAGAAAGCCCTCTTCAGATGTGTTCGGCGGCAGCGGGATATTGAGCGTTCTTCCAGCCGCGTTGATGCCTCCCAGTTCATCCGGAAACCCTGTGCCGGGATATAGGGTTCGGCCATCCTGGTGAATCGATATAAAGAGGGTGTCCGGGTCATGCCAATAGATATCCTGGGTGCCGTCACCATGGTGACAATCCGTATCGACGATGGCCACCCTGTCGATGTCGTATGCTTGGCGGAGATATTCAATCATGACGGCTTCGATATTGATATTGCAAAAGCCCCTGGCACCATGCACGATGCGCATGGCGTGATGCCCCGGTGGCCTGACGAGGGCAAAGCCCCGATCAATCTGTCCGGAGAGAACAGCCATGCCGATAGTTTTAGCGCCGCCGGCACTGATGAAATGAGACTCGGTGGCGACGCTCCATACGTCCGGTATGCAAAAATGAACTCGCTGAATATCCTTTACGGTCACCGGATCCGGTTTTAGTTCTGTCACCCCGTCAATATCGAAGAGTCCTTCCTCAAATATCTGATCCTGGGTATATAGCAACCGTTCTTCCCTTTCCGGATGGGTCGGGCTGATGGCCCAATCGAAGGCGGGAAAGAATACGAGACCGGTTTTATGCTTGGCCTGTAACATTTCGGATTCCCATTATTTTATGTTCGATGTTCAACATTCATTTCAACTTTCAGATAATTTCCGAATCGCATCATCGTACCCATGAATCAAGCCCGGCGTGATTTGGACCTTGACACGGATGTTTTTACCGGTGGTGGTAAATCCGCGTACCATATTAAATTGCAGGCTTTCAATTACTTCCATTTCAAGATAGTCGGCGTTGGCACCCCGTTTGATGGCTTTGGCTTTCAGCAGCTCAGAGGCCTGGTGAATGGCTGCATTGATGTCGAATCCAAAATCAATGGTTTGCCTGAAATTTTCTTCCGGCGCCTGGGCAACCCGTCTTTCGGTGTCGGCAAAAAAAGTGACGTCACAAGTAGTGCGGGCCAGCGCCGCGCCGATGGCATTGGCGACTTTCCATCTGGGCACAACCCGTACCCGATAGTTCGATAGGTTTTCAAGATATCTCGCAAAATACGGTGCCGGGCCGCCAAGAACCAAAATCGATTTCGGACGCACAACATATCCCTCCTGAATTTCATGGATAGTGTATACCGGTTTGCTGTTGATTCTGGTGATGAGTTGCCGGGCGGCGGATAATATTTTTTTACAGGCGACATTCAGAATTTCAGCGGCACAGGCTTCGACGGAGTATCCAAGCGTACTGGCCAGAGGCTCTATCCCGGTGACCGCTTTCGCCCGGCTGCCATCGGTGATATTTTCCAGAATAAAAAGCGCATCCGTCGGCGTCGGCGATGACCCTCCATACGCCATTGCGGGGCCCAATCTCTCGGGACCGACTTCCAATTTTCTGTTGTTGATCCTGACGGCACTGTCCCCGCCCAGGCCTATGGAAAGGGTTTCAAGGGATCGGATCAGGGTTTTATACCTGCCCAGCTCAATTCCGAGCGGATCCAGCACCGGGGACCGGTTGATGAGGACTGCAATATCGGTGGTTGTGCCGCCGATGTCCATTACCAGGGTATCTTCTTTTCGGGGACCGAAGGCTAGGGCACCCATGGCACTGGCGGCCGGACCGGAAAGAATTGTTTGCGCGGGATGCTCAATGGTGGATATGAATCTCATATTGCCGCCGTCCGCTTTAAGAAGGCGAATAGGCAACTTCAGGCCCTTGGCAGCCAGGGATTTCTCCACCGCATGGTAAAATTCATTGTGGATCGGATACACCGATGCATTCAAAAAGGTGGTTGCAATTCGGCGGGGAAAGTTCAAATTTCCGGATATGCGATGACCCATGAAGACTTTTTCAAAAGATGAGTTTAATATTTTTCCGATTTCCAATTCGTGGGACGGGTTGCGAACGGAAAATTTACCTACCACTCCGATATGTTCGATTCCATTTGCTTTTAAATGAGCGGTGATATCTTTAATTTCAGCCGGATTGATCGGTTCTATTTCCCGGCCCCTATGATCAATGGAGCCTGCAACCGGAAAATAATTGGCGTTGGTGCGGTAGAATTCAGGGTCAATTCCGGGGCCTCCGGCAACAATCATACCTACCGGTTGAGTTTTATCCTGAACGATGGCGTTGGTGGTCAGGGTGGTGCTTAAGACAATGCGGTTAATTTTTTCAGGATTATGGTCCTCTGTGATCGCCGTCAATCCTGCTAAAACGGACTTAAACAGGTCCGACGAATCCGTGGGAATCTTTATCTCTTTGATGAGCCCATTCCTGTCGACAAGGACCACATCGGTGTGGGTGCCACCTACGTCTAATCCTATGATCATGGGAGTTATCCTTTTTTATGGTTTTAATATTATCGAAACACTTTCATTTTGCAATAAAAAATAATTTGTCGCTTCATTCTGGCCAATGATGAAGATCAGAATTAACTGAAACGTTCAGCCATCAAGACACGAAAACTCAAATAAGGGAACATGGAGTTTGTTTTTAATATGGGCTATTCAAAGACAAGTTGATCTGCCGATGGCATGTGATCGGAGGATATTGATGCGGGATTGCGTTCAGAGGTTCTTTTAGAAGCGCGCATTAGTGTTGAACCTGAAGCTGTTGAGGCGCGTACTCCTGTGTGGAAAGCCTTGTAGGTCAGATTGGATTGCGCGCCGCAGTCGTTACCTGACATTTGGTGTGTTCTCGAACGATGGAATTGTCAGAAAACTCGCTTCGCTCGCATCCTGACTTACAAAATGAGCTGAAAATCGGGGCTGATCGATGACCAACATCCAGCGCTATGAGACTGTGTGGAACTATCGAATTTTCACTGACTTTGTGAAAGGATAATATTTTGCTGGGGCGATATGAGTTTAATCTCTACCCGGTGATTCTTATCTGCTCGCATTTCAGCATCATTATCTTCCATTGGATATTCTGCCCCCAAACCGATGGTTTTTATTCTTGCTGAAATAATTCCGTGGTTAATAAAATAGTTTTTTACTAGGTTTGCTCTGATTTTGGAAAGTTTTTTATTGCGCCAGTAATTTCCACGGGAATCTGTATGACCTTCAATAATTATTTCAGAGTTTGGATGATTTCTGATCCACTCGACAAATATGGCCAGGGTTTCAAGATTATTATTTGAAAGCTTTTTTGAAACATCTTGGAAGTAGATGATGTCACTTTGGCGAAATCCATTTTTGCTGCCGATATTCTTTTTAACCTTTTTGTTTTGCTCTGAGATCCTACTGACAGGCTCTTTTTTGACAAGCCGGAATTCCTCTTCAGCATGTTCAATTTTTGTATGCTCAATTTTCACTTCATATCGCTTGTAATCACGGAAGGCCTCTGCTTTTGTCGGCGGAGATTGAGATTGTACCGGGTATAAATCATAAATTGTAAAGATCATGAATAGCAATACGCCAACGATCGCTGCGGCCAAATCAAATTTTCTAAAACGCGGACGCGGATTCCTGGCAGCGAGTGATTGTTCCATGCCATCACCGCTGTTTCTTTCTTTCTCCTCCATAATCTCTGAACGGTCTGATATTTTTAATTCTTGGGCGCATTCTTTGATGATTTTTTCGTCAATACTGTCTTTGCCTAAAGAATACCCCGACAGCAACGCGAGATCGCAGATAGCATTAATTAGCCGGGGGACTCCGGCTGATAAGCAGTGAATATCCCTTTTCGCCTTAGCGCTGAAAATTTCTTTTTCTGCTCCGGCGACCTTGAGACGATGGTTTACATATTCATCCGTTTCTGAATCATTTAAAGGGTCAAGATGGTATCTGATACCGATACTTCGCTTAAATGTGCTGTTCCGGTTTTCAGCTAGAATGGCATTAAACTCATTCTGGGCAACAAAAATAATATTTATAAGCTTTGTATCTGCCGACTCAATATCCGATAGTTGCCGTAATTCTTCCAAGAGCCCATGTGATATGTTTTGAGCTTCATCAATGATCAATAATATTGTTTTACCTTTTAAGCTTTTCTCATACAGAAATGGTTTTAAATGACTCAGAAAGTCCTCTTTGCTAGTGAACTTTTGGTTCATTTTAAATTCATTAGAAAGGATATTATAAAAATCGATGGAATCCAATGCCGGATCAGGAATCATTGCAGCAATTACATTTTCATCAATCTTTTCTAAAAGAGTATTGATGACAGCCGTTTTTCCCGTACCGACGTTTCCCGTAAGCACCAATAACCTTTTGTTTTGATGCAGTCCATTTTGCAAGGCGGCCAGCGCCTCAGCATGTTTATTACCAAGCCAAATAAATTTCGGATCAGCCGTCATCTGAAAAGGCTTTTGATTAAGATTATAATGAGAAAGGTACATGTTTTTGATTTTCCAAGGATTTTTAATTCTGTGGCGATTTAATTAAATTTGGACGGTCCATTTTTGTTATCGGTAATTTTAAAAAATGCTTGACGCAAAATAGTTCAAGTTGGCTGTTCAGCGATAGATTGACGCCTGTGCAACGCGGTCCTCATGAATATCCTACATAAGATCCAGCACGAATCGTCTAAAAAGTAGAAAGATTCGCTAAAATTGTGAAGTTAATTTCACAAAAATTGTGTACTAAATTTCATATAACTTTGTAAGGGTTGATGTTTCTGATTATATAAGTATCTGTAATATATTTATATAATTGTTTTTACAAACCATAGTAAAAATTTGTATGGTTTTTGCAGAGCTTTATTTCTCGTATCGATGAATGATTTAAATTCGTTTAAACACTGACCCGCTACTGAGATAAGGACATAAGAAATTGAAAATATTATGCACTTTATTCGGTTTATCCTTCTTAATAATTGCTCAGGACGCCGTTGCCTTTAATTTTAGCATCTTCGCTATGAATCGATTACCAATCTCCGAAGACGTCATTATACTTCTACTAGGAGCAGGTATTGTTGGGTTTATCGGACTAGGCAGGCGGAAGTTGAAGAAGTAATAGGCTACTAATTTTAGCTGCAAGAAATTGCTTTGGTGGGGGATTCAAAAATAGACAAAAAGCTGATATGTATGTGTTACAAATATTGCTAACACATGCCGCTGCAACTATGATTCGCGCGACTACATACTCAATTTGGGTGATGGCTTAAGCGAATCAAAAATGTCCTTTAAACAGGATATCAGAAGTTTGAGGTGGGAAAAGCAGGGTCAGAAATGGCACTGCTTTTTCTATGTTGTTATGCTTTATTCCAGCTCTGAGTCAGGGATTTCGGTTTAAAATGATCTATGAATTCGTTTTTACCACCTTCCAGGGAGGTGCGTTGACTGAATACACCTAAATTCATTGGCCATCTTCAGGATAAATTTTTCCTCTACATTCCATGTGCGCTCATCCTAACTCCCTTCATAAGCCACCGGCCGGTGATAATTGAAAAGGTTCTACCGTTGACGAATGATCGCGGCTCATTAATCTAACGTTTAACAACTCTGGTGGCTTATGAGGGGAGTTAATAATCAGCGATCACCAGCAGAGCATAGCGCCACGGCCCCTTCGATGGCCCTTCCTCATAACCCCAGCTCTGCTGGTGGTCGCTGATTGGCACATTCTTATTTCTTGACACATATTAGCTAAGTGCATAAGATAAATCCGCTTTAAAATCAAGCTCTAAGTGATATCTGCTCACTTAGTATTCATTAGGATCACCAATTCCGTATGAAAAATTGAAATTGAACAGGATGATGTCCAAATGCTTGTCAAAAGCTTTAACTTGAGCCGGAAACCCAATACGGATAGACGTACCAAAAAAGACCGCAGAGTCAAAAACCTCGGCAGCCCGACTGGTATTGAGCGCAGAACCGGCCTCAATCGTCGAAAATTTCTAAAGATACCAATTTTTTTAAAATTTATTACGCTATCCGCACTCGTCATTATCATTGTCATTTCGACAAGCAGCTTTTTCATGCTAAAAAAGCAAAGAGCCCAATTCCGGGATCAATTAATTGCATTGGGTGAAAGCCTGGTTCGTATCACTGCCGATCAGTCTCCGGACAAGCTTTTAGCTGAAGAGGAACTCACACTTTTTCAACTCATCAAAAATGTTACCGCAGAAGACCAGGTGCTCTATGCTTTTATTGCCGATTCTAAAAACGTGATAAAGGCACATAGCGATCCTGCCAAGGTAAATTCTCAATACATACCTTCCCCTGCAACAAAATCGAATCCAAGGTCTGATGAAGTGATAGTAACGAGTTTTTCTAAAGATAATACCGAAATTCTTTACTTTGAAAAACCGATTACGTATCAAAAGATTCGTGTCGGCACCGTGGCTTTGGCGATCTCACAGCACAAAATTATCGAAAACATCAAGAGTGCCAAAAGTTTTATTACGATACTCACTGTTATTATCACTTTTCTGGGTGTCCTCCTCAGTTTCCTGCTAAGTCTATATTTCTCACGACCCATCGAGAAATTGAAGAAAGGAACCCAGGCCATAAGTTCCGGGGATCTGGAATATCGGGTTAAAATACAACGGAATGATGAACTTGGCGATTTGGGTCTGGCATTTAACCAAATGGCTAAAGGACTTAAAGAACGGAATCTGATGCGCCAATCTCTTGAATTTGCCAGGAAGATACAGCAGACGCTTCTGCCAAAAGACAACCCCAAGGTTAAGGGATTGGATATTGCGGGTAAAAGTGTCTATTGTGACGAAACCGGTGGAGATTATTATGATTTTCTGAAACTCAAAGAGGACGGAAATGAGAAAATCGGGGTCATTTTAGGGGATATTTCCGGTCATGGTATTCCATCCGCGCTGCTAATGGCCACCGCTAGGGCGTTCATTCGCCAACGATCATTTTTACCGGGCAGCCTGACCGAGATTATCACGGACATAAATGTGCTATTGTGTGCGGATGCCATGGAATCAAATAGTTTCATGACATTGTTTTATGCGGTCATCGACACATACACCAACAGCGTTAAATGGATTCGGGCCGGACACGATCCGGCCATAGTTTATAACCCGAAGTCGGATATTTTTGAAGAACTCCGGGGACCGGCGGGCATACCCATCGGTGTCGTTCCTGACTGGCACTATGAGGAAGATGAGAAGACTGGGCTTGAAAAAGGCCAGGTGATCGTTATCAGCACAGATGGAATTAATGAGACATTGAATCCTCAAAATGAAATGTATGGCAAGGAACCGGTACTCAACACCATCAGAAAGAATAAGAATGGCACGGCCGAACAAATTCTTGAAGCTATCATAGCTGATTTGAACGGTTTCCGGAAAGGACGGGATTTCCAAGATGATGTTACGCTGATTGTCATCAAGATTATGGAATAGTCTGCCACAATGTTCCATCGTTTTGGTAAAACCTGCAGGTCCGTTGACGATAAGCGCAGCTAAATTTCAGAAGAGAACATAGCGTATTTTGCTAACCGAATTCAAATAATTCAACCGATCTCTTTAAGGTAATTACATGTGTTGTAAAACTCGGAGTTCGTTCCATCTTATACTTGTCACTACCGTATTATTCGGTTGTGCCGTCATCGAGAAACAACTGCAATTTCCGAATGCAGCGGCAAAGGGCTATCTATCCCAGGGCCGGGCGAGTGAAAATGCTGGAAATTGGGTTGAGGCCGCCCGCTATTACAACCTAGCGCTTACGGCTGAGCCGCAAAACAAACAAATTGCCGACAGTTTGAAGCGCGTTCAAGCAAAAAGGCTCAATTTGGCTGAAGTGCATTATCGACAAGGCCTCAGGAATTTAGCTCAAGGAAAGTATCGGGACGGGGAGCGGCAATTTTTAGCGGCCCTAAGATATTGGCCTCAGCATAAGGGCGCCCTGAAAAAGTTACAGTCGCGAACCCAGATCAAGACCAAACGCTACATTATGCATACCGTTCAAAAGGGTGAGACGATCAGCATAATTTCTAAAAACTATTACAATGATCCTAAACATTTTCAGATTGTTGCCAAGTTTAATAATCTGCCCGATGCCACCACCGTTCGAGTTGGAAAAGAGCTTAAAATTCCCGAAATTGAAGGTGTGCCATTTCTTGTACCGGAGGGTACTCCCGAAATCAAATCCGACAGCCAGATTGTGGATTGGCAATTGACCAACCGAGGCTGGGAGTACCAGGAAGCGCAACAAACCGAAGAGGTCCAGGCGGACGCCGAGGCCTTTGATACCATGGTGGCCAACTATCGTGATGCCGGTCTCCAACTGTTTCACGAGAAAAAATATGATGAAGCGGTTATAGAGTTTAAAAAAGTTGTCAATGCAGATCCCCAAGACTTCAAGACCCAAGAGTATCTCTTTAAAGCCCATGTTAACAGCGCGCAAGACTTATTGAAGGAAAAACAATATCAGGCTGCAGATCAGCAATTGCAGGCCTGTCTGGACTTCAGGACCGATTGTTTGCAATGTCTGCCGATGATTAAACAATGTGAGGATGCCTACAAGGAACTTCACTATCAATTGGGAATCCGATATTTCGGAGAAGAAAAACTTGAAGATGCAATCAACGAGTGGCAATTGGTAAAAAAAATTGATCCCAATTACAAGCAGGTCCAAGAAAATATCCGAAGAGCAGAGAAAATTTCCACAAAAATACAACAGCTAAAAAAGGAAAGCAGGCCGTAGTTCTGCTATGTCATATTTTATTATGAGAACTATGGTATTTGATACATAAATTGTGAACAACATTTCTTATTCTGCCGTTTTATCCTCTTGTTTTTCCCATAATTTAACTCCTAAAATTTATCTAACCATCTGAAATTGATATTAATTTTTTGTTACGACGGTTCTGGCATAGTTGTTGTATCATAACATTTTCAGCAGAAGGTCAGACCAATTCGACCTTGCTGAAAGGGGACCAAAAAAATTCAAACAGAACCGCCTGCGATATTGGGCCGTCAGGGAAAAGAAGAAGATAGAAAAGTGCTTCGACACGGAAAACTCTAACGTGTAGATTTTGAATGGATTTTTATCATGAAAGGCATCTGGCATAAATACAAAATCTGGCTACTCATCGGGGTGTTTTATGCTGTTTACTGCGTGGTCAAGGGTTTTAAGATGGTGAAGCAGATTGACATCCACAAAAATAAACCGAGTGCCGATAGGTCAAATTTAAAATGTGGCTGACTTTTCCCGACAGACTTAGAATCGTTTTGCGCCTTTTGCGCAAAAAAATTCTGAAACTTGTCATTAACTGGTCACGTGGATTACGAATTACATCATGGATCAGCCACTAATCCGGACGAGCCGGAATTGACTATTGATTATTGAATATTTAATGAATCGTTATGCGCTATCTTTTTTAAATCAGAAGAATTCCACGAATATTCCATTAATATAGACCCATTCATATTTTCGACCCTTTGCTCTATTATCCCACTGTCCAACTTCCCAGCGTACTGCCGGCGTGTTACCACGAGATTTTACCATGGGACACGTTTTGGCTCCTGCCTTTCAGGATCGGGTCACATGAATATCTTCCCCGGATTCATCAGCCCTTATGCTGATTTCGTGCACTCATCCACCAGGTAAAGGATCGATTTGTAATACAATCCACTGTGAAAGGAAAGGCCGATTTCACAGGTGCGGCTGTTCGAATAACCGGCTCTGCAGGCGTCAGAGACAGCCGATCGCAATTCATTTAGGGCGGATTGGTTGAGTTCGGGATGGGTGAAGCCGCGATCTCCTGCAAACCCGCAGCAACCCACCCTTTCCGGGACGATTACCTTCTGAGCACATGCCTGGGCAACGGCCTGGAATTTATCTTTGAGTTCCATTTTTATAGTGCTGCAGGTGTTATGGATGGCGATGGTCCGAGGCAATTGAGTGAAGATCAGCTTATCCATTAAAAATTCATGGATAAACTCCACCGGTTCATATAGCTTTAAAACAG
>Ga0316190_10000650_pt1 | contig 24387 bp, 24 predicted proteins | sample Eddworburrow2_MG_FD_204929 | JGI IMG/M metagenome (GOLD analysis project Ga0316190, IMG submission 204929) | Coastal sediment microbial communities from Maine, United States - Eddy worm burrow 2 | ecosystem: Environmental > Aquatic > Marine > Coastal > Sediment | place: USA: Maine | collected... | reverse complement strand
TCAATCAGGTTTTACATTCTCTGCTGAAATTCTATGGTCTTAATCGCGGTTTCCTGGGCACTGAAACAGTGCATTTCCTGGCCTGAATATGGCTGTGTGCATTTCATTGGTGCAGCCGCATTTAGTGCCATTCATATAAGTTATTAATTAATATAGAAATATATGGTTGGCACGGCATGTGCAATTACCAGGGTGCATTAGTAAAAAACTCTGGAGGATAAATAATGCGTAAGATAACTAGACAGCTCCCTTTAACCATCGCCGTATTGGGCGCGCTTTCAGCCTCAAACATAGCTGTAGCTGCCGGCAGTTTTTCGGCTAATCTTGGCTTTGCCAGTGATTATGTATTTCGTGGAGTGCTTCAGGCGCCGTCTTCAGGATCGGCCGGGCTTGATTATGCAATGGATGGCTTTTATGTCGGGACCTGGGCCGGTGATGTGGGTGTGGGTCTGGAATATGATCTTTATGCCGGTTACGGCGGTGAAGCATCTGGCATCAGCTATGATCTGAACTACACCACCTATAACTACACCGATGACACCTTTGATGATACCTATGCCGAATTCAATATCGGTCTGGGTTATGGCCCCATCAGTGTGGGTTATGCCAGTGGTACCTATGATAACTACGGTGCCGAGCAGGATTACACCGTAACGACGGTTTCTGCCGAGCAAAATGGTTTCACACTTCTGTACGGTAGCAATGGTAAGGACTTCACGGGTTCCTGGTACGAGCTGGGGTATAGCACCGAGGTCGGTGGTTTTGATACGGGCATCAACTATATCAGTTCCGACAAGGATCTTGATGATTCTGATTATTTGATTATGTCACTGGGCAAGTCATTTGACCTGTAATACAACGTTATTCTTCTGACGCTCAGGTCAGAAATAATAACAATAATCATCCTCAACTCAGAGATATTGGCATGGCCTTCGGGCCATGCCTTTTTTCTTGCTTTGTAGTGAATATGCCTGGCGTCTCAAACTGGCAGCAGGGGTCGCAGCCACCAGACCAGAGCCAGAATGACAAACGGCATCAGCAGATTGAGGCGAATACCTACCCTCATCATATTATCCATGCTGACCCGCTCAGTACCGAAGATTATGGCATTGGGGGGGGTTGCCACTGGCAGCATAAAGGCGCACGAGGCAGCCAGTGTGGCCGATAACAGGACCATCGTCAGATCATGATCGCTGGCGACAGCAACGGCGGCCAGAATAGGCAGCATGACCTGCGTCGTGGCCGTATTACTGGTGATCTCGGTCAGAAAGGTAATGCTGAGCGCAATACCGAGCAACATCAGCGGCAAAGGTACTGCCGACAAAAAATGCAATTGTTCACCCACCCACTGCGACAGATTCGATTGTTGCATACCCATGGCCAGGGCAAAACCACCACCAAGCAGGATCAGTATGTCCCAGGGTAGGTGACGGATGGCCTCTTTGCCGAGAATCGGCCGCCTGTCGGCAACCGGTATCAGGAATAACAGCAGTGCGGCGATCATTGCTACAGTGCCATCATCCACACCTTTGTGGGGCAGCAGTAATGACCAGCCGGGAATGTTAAAAGTATCGCCCTGGATACCCTGGCGCGTTATCCATGCCAGTGCGGTTATCCCCAGTACCCAGGCAACAAACTGTTCGCTGCGCTGCATTACCCCGAGTGTCTGTAATTCCTTACCCAGACCATTGGCGACATCATGTGACCAGGGCAGGTGACGCACCTGGCGGCCGAACAGCCACAATAAGATGACAATGCCGATAATGACCATGGGCACACCAATCATCATCCATTGTAAAAAACTGGGCGCCATTTCCGGTGCACTGGTGCGCATGTTTTCCAGAAATACCAGGTTAGGGACGGTACCCACCGGCGTCCCCATGCCGCCGATATTGGCCGCATAGGCGATCACCAGTAACAGGGCTGGTGCCAAAACGGTCATTTGTTTTTTATCAAACACGGCATCGAGGCGGGTGATGACGGCGATGCCGATAGTTACCATCAACATAGCCGTGGCGGTATTGGATATCCACATCGACAGAAAACTCGTGGCAATCGCAAATCCCGTCAGGATCTGCAGCGGACTGCGATGTAGATAATGCAGAATATTCAGGGCAATACGCCGATGTAGCCCGGTACGCTCCATGGCCTGTGCAATCAGGAACCCGCCAACAAACAGAAACATGATGCTGGTCATATAACGCGGGGCGGTATCATTGGCCGAGGCAATGCCCGTTAGCGGAAAGGCGATCAGGGGGATCAGGGCCGTCACTGCCAACGGGACACATTCCGTTAGCCACCAGGTGGCCATCCAGGCAACAATGGCCAGCATCAGCGGGGCCTTCGGATAGTCAGGGATATCCACGGCCAGAACGATGATTAATGCCAGTAAGGGGCCAGCGAACAGGGCAATCTGCCTGAGCCTGGAGGGTGGGAGTGTACTGTTAGGCTTGGCTGACATAAGAGAATATGGGCAATACAATAGCCCACATCTTACCGCGTGGCCTTCATTATGCAAAACCATGACCCATGGGCTGTGATTTCTGGTGGCAGGGATAAAAACCGAGTAAAATAATCAGGAATTATCCTTGTGGGGACGGAATATGACTTTAACTACCACGACGCAGTCTGCACCAGGATCGGAATCGGGACTGAGACTGGAACAGCTGGTCTTTGATAATCGTTACGCCCGCTTGCCTGAGGAGTTCTGGCATGCGGTTGCGCCACAACCCTTGCTGGATGCACATCTGGTCAGTTTCAATGAGCAGGCTGCGGCACTCATAGGCCTGGGCCCTGGAGAGGCTCGACGGCCGGATTTTGTGGATTTCTTCAGTGGAAAACGATCATGGCCTGGTTTTGAACCACTGGCCATGTGTTATTCAGGGCACCAATTTGGTGTTTATGTGCCGCGCCTAGGTGATGGCCGCGCCGTACTGCTGGGGCAGGTGCGCAACCATGACGGTGCCTTATGGGATATTCAGGTCAAGGGCAGTGGCCCGACGCGTTATTCGCGTCAGGGTGATGGTCGGGCCGTATTACGTTCATCCATTCGCGAGTATCTGTGCAGTGAGGCCATGGCCGGGCTCGGCATCCCGACTACACGGGCCCTATGCCTGATCGGTAGTCGCCAGGCCGTATATCGTGAACAGGTGGAACCGGGCGCCATGCTGGTACGCCTGGCCGAATCTCATATCCGCTTTGGCAGTTTTGAATATTTTTTCTACACCGGGCAGCACGACCATCTGCGCCAGCTGGCCGATTATGTGCTGCAGCAGCATTATCCTCAGCTTTTGGATCATGAGCAGCCCTATCTGGCGTTGTTGGATGAGATCATTCAGCGTACAGCTGATTTAATCGCCCGCTGGCAGGGGGTCGGTTTTACCCATGGGGTCATGAACAGCGACAATATGTCTGTTTTGGGGCTGACGCTTGATTACGGTCCGTTCGGGTTTCTCGATACCTTTCAGGCCGGATATGTCTGTAACCATTCGGACCACCAGGGGCGCTATGCCTTCAGGGAACAGCCCGATATTGGCCTGTTTAACCTGGGTTGTCTGGCTCAGGCCCTGTTGCCTCTGCTCAGTGATAACAAGGATCAGGCCATGGCCCTGGCTCGGGCCAGTCTCGATAACTACTGGTCCTGCTATGAGCAGGCCTACCGCTCGATTGTGCGCGCCAAGCTTGGTTTGCTGCAGCAACACAAGGGGGACCATATCCTGTGGCTGGACCTGCTTCGATTGCTGGAGGGGCGGCTTGATTATACGCACTTCTTTCGAGCCTTATGTGGCTTTGATTCTACAGTGGCGACATCGAAAAATGGGCTGTGCAATCTGTTTATAGATCGGCAGGCCTTTGTTGCCTGGGCTGAACGTTACCGTCTGCGACTGCTGCAGGAGGGGAGTGATGATGTGCGGCGCAGTCGATCGATGAAGGCGGTGAATCCGAAATATATCCTGCGTAACTATCTGGCCGAGCGCGCGATACGTCAGGCCGAAGATGAGGGTGATTATACTGAAATTAGCAGGCTGCTGGAGTTGTTGAAACAACCGTTTGCAGAACAGCCTGGCTTCGAGTCTTATGCCGCCACACCACCCGAGTGGGCTGGGTCGATCAGCGTGTCCTGTTCGTCGTAGAAATTAGCCGGCTGAAACTAAAAAAGACGCGGGCCTTAATCATTCCGGGCATGTTTTATACCACGAATGATTAAGACCCACGCCAAAACCGCTTGAGTCTGCAATAATGATGCAGGCGGCTGATCGCGCTAGTCAGGCAGGACAAAGAATGCTGACAGCAGCAGATCAGGTTGTGGCAGACCGTGTTTAGCCTTTCGCCGTGGCGGCCCGGGGCTGCGTCCGGCTGGTTTCGGCCGCCGCCTGCATATTCATTCGCCCGTCTCCGGGTTAGGACAAAAATTACTGCTCCGGCCGGGTCTCAAATACCTAAGGTGTATTCTTAACTAAATTACTCAACCACTTAATTTATGTAGAGAAAACATTTTAACATAGCCGGCAAAAGATTTAAACGATAAATCACGTGGGTAGCTCTGATCTGAGGCTGGACAGGTGTATTTGAGGTCAATGGCGGCTACAATTTCAGCATGATGATTAACCTGGAATCTATACGCAACGACTGGCGTCAACGCGGCTTTAGTTGTGATGTCTGGACGGACCCGGCCGGGCAGGTGTGGTCAGATTTTGTTCATGATAGTGATGAGTTATTGATGCCGCTAGAAGGTGATATCGAATTACAATTTAATGGCCAGACCCTGTACCCGGCCATCGGCGAAGAGGTGTTGATCCCGGCGGGTGTTTGTCATACCGTTATCAATATTGGCACCAGGACCAATCACTGGATGTATGGGTATAAAGTAGTGGTTGAAACCGAATAAGCCAAATAAATATTTGATCGTCTACAGTTTCCAGTTAACGTGTGGGCACCTTGGCTCTATATTTAGCTGTGGCTTTATATTTCAATACTGAATACACCAGCGGCGGATTCAACCATGAAACTTTATTCATCAACCACATCGCCCTATGGCCGTAAGGTACGTATTGCGCTGATTGAGCACGGCCTGGACTTTGAATTTACTGCCGAATCACCCTCCGACCCGGATAGCCATGTTGTACGTCTGAACCCGTTGGGCAAAGTGCCGCTGGTACAACGTGATGACGGCGAGGTGTTATTCAACTCACCCATGATTGTGGAATATATCGATGGCCTGGCCGAGAACCCGTTAATCCCGGTCGATAGAGATCAAGGCTGGCAGGTGCAGCGCTGGCATGCGCTTGGTGACGGTATTGTGGATGCCGTCGTTGCACGCATGTTAGAGCTGCGTCGTGATGAGGATAAACAGGATCTGAGTTTTATCGCCAAACAGGAAAAAAAGATTGCCGCCAGTTTGGTCTTTGCCAGTGAGCATATGCTGGGTAGTGAATATCTGTTTAACGGTCGTTTGAGCATGGCCGATATCGCCATGGCCGTGGCGCTGGATTATATTGATCTGCGTTATGCGCATGACTGGCGAGACGGGCACCCGGTGCTAGCTCGCTGGCTCGTCAACATTAATAACCGCCAGTCCTTTCAGGATACCTTGCCGTAGCAGGCTGCAGGTGTGCAGTTGGGTAGAGTCGTTATCACTGTAGTAGAGGTGCCAGAAAAAAGGCAGGATGTGGCCTCAACAGCACGGTGAAATATGCTGTAACTACAAATCGTGCTACATTGTCTCCACTGCCTGTATTGATAAACTCTATAGGGAAAGCATGCCATGAATATAATTCAGCGTCTCAACAGGATGTGTTTGCCGTTGCTGATATTACTGGGGCTGTTCGCACTCAGTGCCTGCAGCCCGGATCATAGTAACGCCGGGCCAGTCACCTCATCAGTAGACGATAACAGGGGAGGCGACCCACTCAACCAGCAATTCAATAGCGTCATTGACCAAAAACTCAGCGCGGCCATCAACGGTGACCATCGCACGCAGGCCAATATGGCCCGTGACCTGTACCGCCACCCGGCGCAGACCTTGGGTTTTTTCGGTATTAAACCCGATATGACGGTTGTTGAAATCTTCCCCGGTGGTGGATGGTATACCGAAATCCTGGCGCCATACCTGAAAGACGATGGTACCTACTATGCCGCCGGTAATGATCCCGATTCAGGATCAAACTTTTCCCGCAAGTCTGCGCAACGTTTCAAGATCAAGATGATGTCACATCCCGTCTATACGAACGTCAACATTACTGTGCTGGCGCCACCCGAAAAAACCGCTATTGCCCCGCCGGGTAGCGCCGATGCCGTGTTGACCTTTCGTAACATTCACAACTGGATGAAGGCCGGCACGGCCGATGATGTCTTCAGGGCCATGTATACGGCCCTGAAACCGGGCGGCACCCTGGGTGTTGTTGAACATCGTGGTAACCCTGATACCCCTCAGGACTCCGGGGCAGGTACAGGTTACGTCAATCAGGACGTTGCGATCCGGCTGGCCGAAAAGGTCGGTTTTGTGTTTGTTGCCAGTTCCGAAATCAACGCCAATCCCAGGGATACCAAAGACCACCCCAAGGGTGTCTGGACCCTGCCGCCCACCCTGGCATTAAAAGAACAGGATAAGGCCAAATACCTGGCCATCGGTGAGAGCGACCGTTTTACATTGAAGTTTATCAAGCCGATCAAATAAGCATGCGATAGGACCAGGGCCGGCGTGCGTCGTATTATCGAAAACATTGTCGAGCGACTGAACGAGCATCTGCCTGATGGCGAGCGTGAGCTGGCGGCACGTTTTGCACAGCAGTTTTACCAGCACAGTATCGCCGAAGATTTGCAGGAACGTTCCCTCGATAACCTCTATGGTGCGGTACTGGCACTGTGGAAGCTGGCCATGCAACGTCAACCCGGTGAACCGCTGATCCGTATCTATAATCCCGGCTTTGATGAATACGGCTGGCAGAGTACCCATACCGTCGTCGAGATCATCGCGGATGACATGCCGTTCCTAGTCGACTCCCTGAATATGGCGCTGGCGCAATTTGATGTCAGCATCCATCTGCTGATTCATCCCGTGATCACCGTGGTCCGTGGTGAAGGCGGTCACCTGCGTAATGTGTTGCCGGAAGCGAATGGCGCTGAGGGTGAACAGGCCGAAGCCGTCCTGCATTTCGAGATCGACCGCCAGAATGATCCCGAACGCCTGCAGGCCATACATGAACAACTGGAACATGTGCTCAGTGATGTCCTCATTGTGGTGCACGACTGGCATGCCATGCGGGCGCGTCTCAATGAAGCCATCCAGGCCATCGAGTCGCAGGATATACCGGTCCCCGCGGAAGAGAAGGCCGAAAGCCTGGCCTTCCTGCGCTGGCTCGGAGACAGCCGTTTCACCTTTATCGGTTACCGTGCCTATGATCTGGTGCAAAAGCAGGGTGAAGACCATCTCAAACGCGTGCCGGAATCCGGGCTCGGCATCTTGCATGATCATCAACTGGCGCGGGTGTCGAGAAGTTTTGCCCATGTGCCGCCCACGCTGCGGGCCATGGCCCGGCAGGCAACATTGTTGATCATCACCAAGTCGACGGCCGTGTCCACGGTGCATCGTCCGGTGCATCTCGACTACATCGGTATCAAACGGTATGACGATGCCGGCAAGGTCATTGGTGAATGGCGCTTTCTGGGTCTTTACAGTTCGCTGGCCTATAGCGAACGGCCCGTTAACATCCCGATCCTACGCCAGAAGGTGGACTATGTCTGGCGCCATACCGGTTATAGCACCAGCAGTCACAGCCGCAAGGCAATGCAGCATGTACTCGATACCTTTCCGCGTGATGAGATGTTCCAGTTCACCGAGGAGGAACTTTACGAAACCGCTCTCGGCATTCTTCAGGTCGTCGAGCGCCATCGCCTCGGCCTGTTCATGCGTAATGATATCTATGAGCGGTTTGTAACGGCGCTGGTCTATATTCCGCGTGACCGTTATCGCTCCGAACTGCGGCAACGCATTCAGGCCCTGTTGCTGGAGGTGTTGGACGGGCAGAGCGTCGAGTTTAATGTGCAACTGGTGGACTCTCCGCTGGCACGTGTACATTTTATTATCCGCACCCAACCCGGCGAGATACCCGCCTACGATGTCGCGGAGCTGCGTGACAGTATGGTCGAGGCCATGTTGTCCTGGCAGGATAAACTGGCCCAGGCCCTGCATGAACAACTGGGCGAGTTTGATGGCAGCCGAATCTATCCGTGCTTTGCCCACGCCTTTCCGCTGGCCTATCAGGCCGATTTTAACGTCCATACGGCCGTTGCCGACATCGAGCGCCTGTTGACGGTCTGTGATGAACAACCGCTGGCCGTGCACCTGTATCGCCCGCCCGAGGAAGGTCAGGAACTGCTGCGTTTCAAGGTCTATGGTCGTGAACAACCCATGGCCTTGTCCGATGTCCTGCCGCTGCTGGAACGCATGGGCCTGCGTGTACTCGAGGCGCGGCCTTACGAGATCACGGCTGCTGCGGGCACCCGTTACTGGATACTTGACTTTGACATGAGTGTGATTGCTGCCAGCAACATCGATGTGCTGGCGGTCAAGGACAGTTTTCAGCAGGCCTTTCTGCAGGTCTGTAACGGCGCGATGGAAAACGACGGTTTCAATCGTCTGGTGCTCGACGCCGGCCTGCACTGGCGGCAGGTCACCGTGCTGCGGGCCCTGGCCAGATATCTCGTACAGACCCGGCTGCCGTTGAGCCAGGCCTATATGGAAGACACCCTGTCGCATTACCCGCAGTTGGCGCAGCAACTCATCACACTGTTCGAGCGGCGCTTTGATCCCGCACAGCTGGCCGATGAAGCGGCGCAACAGACTATCATTGACAACATCGTTGCCGCGATCGATCAGGTGACCAGTCTCGACAGCGATCGCATCCTGCGCCAGTTTCTGCACCTGATCCAGGCACTGTTGCGCTGTAATTATTTTCAGACGGATGAACAGGGCCAGCCCAGGACCTATCTGAGTTTCAAGCTGGACCCGGCCCGCGTGCCATCGCTGCCACAGCCATTACCGGCGCTGGAGATTTTTGTCTATTCACCGCGTGTCGAGGGTGTTCACCTGCGCGGCGGTGCCGTGGCGCGCGGTGGCATTCGCTGGTCGGATCGGCGCGAGGATTATCGCACCGAGGTGCTGGGACTCATGAAGGCGCAGATGGTCAAGAACGCCGTCATCGTCCCGGTCGGGGCCAAGGGCGGCTTCATTGTCAAGGAGCCACCTGAAGAGCGCGATGCCCTGGCCCGGGAAGTGCTGGCCTGTTACCGTATTTTTATCAGCGCCATGCTCGAGCTTACCGACAACTGGGTGGCCGGGGTGTTGCAACCGCCGCCACAGACGCTGCGTTATGATGATGATGACCCCTATCTGGTAGTGGCCGCCGACAAGGGGACGGCAACCTTTTCCGACAGTGCCAATGCCATCGCCCAGGCCCGCGGCTTCTGGCTCGATGATGCCTTTGCCTCGGGTGGCTCGAGTGGTTATGACCACAAAAAGATCGGCATCACCGCACGCGGTGCCTGGGAGGCCGTCAAGCGGCATTTTTACGAACGCGGCCTCGATACACAGAGTGAAACCTTTACGGTCATCGGCATCGGCGGCATGTCCGGCGATGTCTTCGGCAACGGCATGTTGTTATCAGAGCATATCCGTCTCGTGGCGGCCTTCAGTCATAGCCACATCTTCATCGATCCCGACCCCGACCCGGCGAGCAGCTTCGAGGAACGCCGGCGCCTGTTTCAATTACGCTCGAGCTGGAATGAGTATGATCTCGCGGTGATCTCGACTGGGGGGGCTGTCTATGCGCGCAGCGTCAAACGCATCGATCTGTCGGAACAGGCACGCCAGGCCCTGGGTACCACGGCCACACGGCTGACCCCCAATGAATTGATCCAGGCCATACTCTGTGCCCCCGTTGATCTGCTCTGGAACGGCGGCATCGGTACCTATGTCAAGGCCAGCACCGAAACCCATGCCGCCGTCGGTGACCGCGCCAACGATGGTGTACGCGTCGACGCCGCGGCACTGCGTTGCCATGTCGTGGCCGAAGGCGGCAATCTTGGTTTTACACAACTGGGCCGCGTCGAATATGCCCAGGCGGGCGGGGCGATCAATACGGATTTCATCGATAACTCCGGCGGCGTCGAATGTTCCGATCACGAGGTCAACATCAAGATTCTGCTCGGCCAGGTCATGGCCAATGGTGACCTGACGCTCAAACAACGTGACCAGTTGCTGTTTGAGATGACCGATGCCGTGGCCGAACTCGTACTCACGCACAGTTACCAGCAAACCCAGGCCATCAGCATCGGTGCGACGCAGGCACCATTGATACTGACCGATCATGCCCGGCTGATCCGGCAGATGGAAAAGGCCGGGCGGCTTAAGCGCCGGCTTGAATTCCTACCCGATGATGAACAGCTGGCCGAACGCCAGAAACGTAATGCCGGCCTGACGCGACCCGAGATCGCGATCTTTTTTGCCTATAGCAAGATCGAACTTTATCAGGCCCTGCATGCCTCAGACATCAGTGAAGACCCGTACCTGTCGGCCGAACTGATCACCTATTTTCCGCAGCCGATGCGCGAACGTTTTGCGCCGCAGATGCAGGCCCATCCGCTGCGGCGTGAGATCATCGCCACCCAGATCACCAACAGCCTGGTCAATCGCATGGGTGGCACTTTTGTCATGCGTTTGCAGGACACGACGGGCGCCTCGCCCGTCGAGATCGCCCGCTGTTACACGGCCGTACGGGAAATCTTTCGTGTACGCGAGCTGTGGACCGCCATTGAGACTCTGGAACATCGGGTCAGTGCCGTCGTGCAGACCGAGATGCTCATCGACACCCGGCGGCTGCTCGACCGCGCTACGGTCTGGTTATTACGTTACCAGACCCAGCCCGTCGATATCGCCACCATGATCAGCACCTATCAAACCGAACTGGATCCGCTGCGTAGCCGCCTGCCGCAACTGTTGCGTGATGAAGCACGCCAGACCCTGCGCCGCCACAGCCGCGAGATGGTCAAGGCCGGTGTCCCCGCAGAACTGGCCCAGGCGGTGGCGCTGATGGACGCACTGTTTGCGGGACTCGATATCATTGAGCTTGCGGGCGCGACGCACAGCGATGTACTCAAGGTGGCCGAGATCTTTTTTGCACTTGAGGCCCGGCTGGGACTGTTCTGGTTACGGGTACAGATACGCGCCTTGCCACGCCAGGACCAATGGCAACGCAAGGTGCGCATCGGCCTGCTTGATGAACTGCAGGCGGTCACCACCGACCTGACGCGACAGGTCTTACTCAGTACACGTACCATCCGCGCCATCCCGAAAAAAATAGACGCCTGGATCACGCAGCATGACAACCGCATTCAACACTGCCGCAACCTGTTCGAAGAGATCCAGGGCAATCACGACATCGACCTGGCCATGCTCACGGTCGCCGTGCGAGCCATTAAGGCCCTGCGCCAGGAGTTACATTCGGCATAGCCGTGCCGCGTAAAAAAGCGCTACAATCACTACAGTCCCAATCATAGCCACAACCGGAGGTCCACCATGATCGACGTAACAGAACAACTGGATGAAATGGTACAACGGCTCAAACAGGAGCGTGATGAACTGCGTCTGAAATTACATCTCGCCAAGGAAGACGTCAGTGATGAATGGGACAAGATTGAAGACGCGTTGGCCAGGCTCGAGTCGAAGGCAAAACACGTCGGCGGCGCCACCAGGGAAGCCTCCAAAGACGTTGGTGCCGCAGCCAGGCTGCTCGCTGAAGAAATCGCCAACGGGCTCAACAAAATCCGCAGACGTTTCTAAGGGTGGAGATATCCCAGCAACAAATCACACTGAACTGCCCGGAGCCCGATGTCTATAACCGTCTGCTGACGCTCGACAATAAACACATACTCGAGCTGGGTTGCGGTAGCGCTGAGATCACCCGCAACATTGCCTGTGGCGGAGTGGGGCGCAGGGTCACGGCTTTCGAGGTCGATGCCATTGCCCATGATAAAAACCTGCGACTGATCGGTCTCGATAATGTCACCTTTGGCCTGGCCGGTGCTGAAGATATCCCGTTGGCCGATGCAACAGTCGATGTGGTGTTTATGTTCAAATCGCTGCACCATGTTCCGCTGGCGCAAATGGATCAGGCCCTGGCAGAAATCCGCCGTGTACTCAAGACAGGCGGGCTGGCCTACATCTCTGAGCCGGTTTATGCCGGTGCTTTTAACGATATACTGCGCCTGTTTCACGATGAGCAACAGGTGCGACAGGCGGCCTTTAATGCTGTCAAAAAAGCCGTTGATAACGGCGTAATGCTTCTGATAGAAGAATGTTTTTTCAATAGCCCGATGGTTTTTGCCGATTTCGATGATTTTGAAACTCGTATCCTCCAGGTTACTCATACCCAGCACACGATCAATAACGAGTTGTATCAACGGATTAAACAAAGTTTTGAAGAACATATGGGGGACGACGGCGCATATTTCCAGATGCCGATCCGCGTGGATTTATTACAAACTCCTGATTATTAATAATGGTATTTGAGAACACACATGACTGACATGGAACAGTAGATCAGAATATTTGGGCAGCTTCCTGTTATGGGGCTGCTCCACCATCGGTTATACTGATATTCCAGAAGGATTAGGTTTGGAATTCTCCATGACTGGTCAGTTTTTTCTGGTGTTGCAAAGGATAACCAATAACTACGGGATATATGTACTGCTATAATCCCAATATATTATCTGCAGAGATCACAATGAACAAGGATAAGACAGCTAATGATACCGCGGCACTGGATGAGGGGCGCCGTGATTTTCTAGAGAAAGGTACAACCGTATTTGCGGCGGCGGGTGTTGCAGCAGCGTGTTGGCCATTTATTGCCAGTATGAACCCAAGCCGCGATATTCAGGCAAAGGCATTCACCACAGTTGACCTGGGTAAGCTGGCGCCGGGCAAGGTTGAGACCATAGGATGGCAGGGTAAGCCGGTTTTTGTCTTCCATCGGACCGATGAGCAGATCGCCGACATGCATTCGACGCAAACGAAGATAGATCCCGAGTCTGATAACAAACGCGTGGTCAAACCGGAATACCTTGTTGTTGTTGGTATTTGTACCCACCTGGGCTGTATACCAAATCGTAGTGGTCCGGAAGGCTGGCTGTGTCCCTGTCATGGCAGTCTTTATGACAACAGTGGTCGGGTGATTCAGGGGCCTGCGCCCAATAATCTTGCTGTTCCCCCATACCGTTTTGACGGTGAGAAGAAAATCATTATCGGTAAGGCGTGATAATAATGAGAAAATCCTGGAAAAGATGGATCGACGCACGTTTTCCATTGACGAGTTTTGTCAAAAATGAATTAACGGATTATCCAACACCACGTAATCTGAATTATTGGTGGAACTTCGGTTTTCTGGCTGGCTTTGTGCTGGTGTTGCAGATTGTAACCGGTGTATTTCTCGCTATGCATTATAAACCGGCAGCAGCTGAGGCATTTAACTCGGTGCAGCATATCATGCGTGATGTTAATTATGGCTGGTTGATTCGTTACCTGCACTCGACCGGCGCATCGGCATTTTTTGCTGTCATTTTCGTTCACATGGCGCGGACACTCTATTACGGTTCCTATCGTGCGCCGCGTGAGTTGATGTGGTGGAGCGGGCAGATGTTGTTGATTATGTTAATGGCCACTGCATTTATGGGCTACCTGCTGCCCTGGGGGCAGATGTCTTACTGGGGGGCCCAGGTTATTACCGGCCTGTTTGGGGCTACGCCGTTGATAGGAGATCATATCGTAATCTGGTTGCGGGGTGATTTTTCGGTGGGTGATGACACATTGACGCGATTTTTTGCGTTACATTATCTGTTCCCATTTCTGATTATGGCGGTGGTTGTCCTGCATATGATTGCGTTACATACGGTTAAAAGTAGTAACCCCTCGGGCATGTCGCTACATGCCAAAGACAATATCCCGTTTCATCCCTATTTTACTATCAAAGATTTTTTTGGTCTGGGATTGTTCCTGATTATTTTTTGCTCGTTTGTGTTTTTCAAGCCGGAGTTTTTTATTGAGACAGAAAATAATGTCCCCGCCAATCCGCTGCAAACACCGGCGCATATTGTGCCGGAATGGTATTTCCTACCATTTTACGCGATCCTGCGTTCAATCCCTGACAAGCTTGGTGGTGTTGTGGCCATGGGGATGTCCATCATTGTCTTCGCCCTGATGCCGTTTCTGGATCGCTGTAAGATTCCTGGTGGCGCGTGTTTTCGCCCTGTTTTTCGTGCGATGTTCTATCTATTCATGGCCGATGTGGTGTTGCTTGGTTATATAGGCGCGCAGCCACCGAATGCGACATTGACGATAATTGGCGAGATTGCAACATTTTTCTATTTCGCCATATTCATTATCCTGCCGTTCACGTCGCACTGGGAAAATCGAATGTTATTACGTGAAGAGAAGTTGCCCGATGCTGCGCGGACATTGATTCTAGAAGAAAGATACATACCGATTCGCCGTGATGAAAAGAAAAACGGTGATGCACCATGAGTGGCCGGGGTGCATTTATAGCACTATTATTTCTGGTCGTTGCTGGTGCTGTTAGTGCATCATCATTGCCACTGGCCGATATTAATATCGCAAGCGATGACCGTAGTATTCGTCGTGGTGCCGAGACCGTGGTTACGGTCTGTATGAACTGTCATAATCTTAAATATATCAGATTCCAGAACTTGCTTGATATCGGCGTTGACCGTGATTCACTGGATTTGTGGAAAAGCGACAAGGATTTGAATGCGCCCTTGATTGGCTACACACCGGCGGCGATGGCACTGGATATCTATGGCGTTGTTCCGCCAGATTTGTCGCTGATCACTGCGGCACGTGCCCATGGCGGACGTTATGTCTATTCGCTGCTGACGAGTTTCTACACCAATGATAGTGGCAATAGCGACAATCATGTTTTCCCGGGTATCATGATGCCGGACGTGCTGGGATACTCCTTTGCCAGTGATGATAAAGAACGTCATGATATCGAAAAAAGTGCTTCTGATGTGGCCGCATTCCTTGTCTGGGCGGCAGATCCTAATGCAGGCCTGAGAAAGAAAATCGGTGTTGGCGTCATAATCTACCTGCTTATATTGACATTGTTGCTTTCTATCTGGAAACGGCATATTTGGAAGGATGTATTTAAAAGCGGCAGTAATAGCGCATGAGGGCATGAAATGATGGATGGTGATGGTTGGTCCAATAACTTCAAGGAAATAATTGTGTTTCGCGCCGGGCTGTTGTTACCACTGCTACTGATGCAGTTGACCATTACGGCCTGTAGTCAGCAAATTGTGCCGGTCAGTTACCGGCAGGATATCGCACCGCTGCTTGCCGAACACTGTGGTCGTTGTCATCAGCTTGATGGCAATGGGACACGCAAGAGCGGTTTTGCAATGGATAGTTATGAGCAGCTGTTAAAGGGTACACGTTTTGGACCGATTATCAAACCCGGTGCTGCAACTGCCAGCACATTGATGTCGCTGATTGATGGGCGTGCCGACCCGGCTATACGTATGCCGCCTGATAACCATAATCCACTGGCGCCAGAACAAATTAGCCTGATTAGACGCTGGATAGATGAAGGTGCAAAAAACAACTAGATAAGGAGATAGCGGTGGATAGACAAAAAAAATATAAAGGTATGATTTTATCGATAATCGTGCTGGCCGCACCTGGTGTTATGGTGACGCCGCTGTATGCGAGCGATGGTAAGGCCGTCTATAAAAAATCCTGTAAGATATGTCATGGCAATGGTAGTGCCGGGGCGCCGAAGGCTGGCGATGCGGATGCCTGGAAGGAGCGTATCGCAAAAGGAAATGAACTGCTTTATGACCACGCGATTAATGGTTTTCGAGAGAAAGGAATTATGCCTGCCAAAGGTGGTAACAAAAAATTGACCGATGATGAAGTTAAGGCCGCAGTCGATTATTTGTTACAGCTGGTTAAATGAAATCAGAAGGATGACATTAAAGAAGCAAGCTGGGGCACAGCAGTCATTGGCTGAACAACAGGTTCACTGGCGGCTGATTTTTGTCGCCTGGTTTATTGCCGCACTATCAACGCTGGCTAGTTTGTTTTTCAGTGAGGTGATGAACCTGATTCCCTGCGTATTGTGCTGGTATCAGCGCATCTTCATGTTTCCATTGGCCGTGATCCTGCTGCTAGGGTTGCACCCAGTTGATATCCGTGTGGCGCGTTATACCTTGCCACTGGCCATTATCGGATTGTTATTTACGCTGTATCATTGTTTGCTTTTTTACGGCCTGATCCCAGAGTCCCTGCAACCCTGTCGGCAGGGTGTCTCCTGTGCCGATGACAGTATGGTTCTGATGGGTTTTTTACCAATTCCACTGCTGTCTCTGGCTGCCTTTGCTATTATTAGTGCCGTGTTAGTCAAGGTTAGTCTGCTTGCACGGCATATGCCTTAGACTGTGTTGCCCCGTTAACTATATTTCAGGAAATTTACAATGAAACAGAGCCATTTTACCCTGATTGCCTTGCTACTCATGATTGCTGCCTTTACGGTCGCGACACTATTTTATAGCACAGGCCTGGAACAGGCGCAGAGTGACAGAGCTAGCAACAATAGTGCGGCTTTAATCAAGGACTATTCGGTTCGCGCGGGTGATCCAGCGGCAAAGGTGACCATTGTTGAATTTATGGATCCGGCCTGTGGCACTTGTGCGCAATTTTATCCGTTTGTGAAACAGATGATGAGTTATTACTCGGGTAAGGTTAATCTGGTGGTTCGTTATCTACCGTTGCATCAGGGGTCGGATCAGATGGTAGCGATGCTGGAGGCTGCCAGAAAGCAGGGTAAATTCTGGGAGGTCTTAGAGCTGATGTTTGCCTCCCAGTCGCAGTGGACGGTAAACCATGTGGCCCAGCCAGAGGTGTTTCTCGGTTTTATTGAACAGGCTGGTGTGAATGTGGCACGTATCCGCCAGGACATGCAGGCCCCTGTTATACAGAGTGTTATCCAGCAGGATCTTGCCGATGGTGATTTGCTGGGAGCCGATAAAACCCCGACGTTTTTTGTTAATGGCAAACCGTTGCCCAGTTTCGGATATAAGCAGTTACAGGCCCTGGTGGAGGATGAGTTGCGGGCGAATTATTGATGCCGAGCCGGAGTTACGATTGAAGTACTGTGATATTACTAAATAAATCGTTGCAGGCCTGGACGAGTGATCGTTTCAAGGCTGTATTAAAAGATGAGCTGGAGGCGCTACCGCATGGGCAATTGCCTTTACAGCAGAGGCTGCGGTTTGGAAATTATGTCCTCGATGAAAGGCCGGGGGTGATGGTATTGGCCAGTGAAGATGTCGGTCATGAGATTGCTCTACGGATCGGGGTTTTTTATCGTGGCATCATCGCCGGTTGTAGTTGTGCCGATGATCCGACGCCGGTCGAGCCGGTTAATGAATATTGTGAATTGAATCTGCGGCTGGATAAAAGCACCGCTATGGCCACCGTGAGTCCGGTAGAAGAATAAACTGGCACGGACGCATAGATTTTCTATGGCCAATCATAAGCTTAATAGGCATAATTCAATATGTTGACCTTTCTGGCGTCAGGGAGTGAACAATGTTTTGGGATTCTGTAACTGCGGGCTTGAAAATCCTGACCTATTGGCAGACCTATGCTGCCGGTCTTGAATATCTTGTGATTTATATTTTACCGATGGTTATTCTGGTAAGGCTGAATCAGCAGAGTACGGCAGGGGAGGGTATGCGTTATATAAGTATGCTACTGACACCCTTGGCTCAGGTTTCGGCCTTGTTGGTGTTTGTTTTGACATTGGCCACCATTATTTTCGGATTTTCTGATCAGGCCACCTGGCGTTTTCCATGGGATGTGCTTACAAAGGCGCCGACCGCGTTTTTTATAATCGCTGGTGCACTTGTTATTATTTCGTTTGTTCTGTCACTGATTCCGGTTTTAGGGCGATTACATTCATTGCAGACACTGGTGCTTGGTGGGGTTGCATTGATCGCTGTGTTGAGCATGTTCGATTCCGTAAATCCTGATAAGGTTCAGGTGAATTTTGTGCCGGGTTTCTGGTTTTCTGTCGGCATTATTTTTATGGGTGCATTTATGTCCTGGATAGGGACGGTGGTGTCATCTCTGATTATAGAAAGAATAGATTTCGGTGATAAACGTGTGGGTCAGTTCATAATGATTCCTGTATCGGCTATCTTTGGTTTTATCCCGCTGTTCATGTATGGCGCCTGGCTGGGGGCACAGGTAAAGGGAGGCTTCGGATGACTGCCGCCGATCCTTGCCTTAATACATTGTGCATCGATACAGATCCGGAATTTCTATAATGAATTCTCCTGCTATAGGCGAGCTTAACGACGAATTTTCAATTCAGGATGGAAATAACAGCCTGCATTTTGAAAATGGAACGGGTGATATTCCCGTAGCGGTCATAAAAAATGAACAGGCAAAGGCCGTTATCAGCCTCCAGGGTGCGCAATTGTTGAGTTGGGTGCCTGCGGCCGGCGACGAAATGATCTGGGTATCACCTGACGCCTGCTTTATGCCTGGTAAGTCCGTGCGTGGTGGTGTCCCGGTTTGTTGGCCCTGGTTTGGTGCCCATGTATCCAATCCAGACTTACCAGCTCATGGTTTTGCCCGTACCAGTCTCTGGCGGGTGGCTGATGTCGGGGTAACGATTACTGGTGAGAGCGAGATCACTTTCAGGCTCGACAGCCGCACACTGACAGACGCCGTGCAGGCGATGTGGCCGCAGGCTACGACGCTGGACTTGAGTCTGACGTTGGGTACCAGCCTGCAGTTGGCGCTGACATCGACGAACCACAGTGATCAGGACATGAAGATCACACAGGCCCTGCATACCTATTTTGCGATCGACGATATTGCCAGTACCCTGGTGTATGGCCTGGAAGGCCGGGATTATCTGGATAAGAGTGACGGTTTTTCGCGTAAAACCCAGGACGGGCCGGTGGTTATCAACACTGAGGTCGATCGTGTGTATCTGCAGACCGCTGATGATGTAATGATTGACGATAACAAAAGAAAGATCCTGATCAAAAAACAGGGAAGCCAGACGACGGTGGTCTGGAACCCGTGGCAGGCCGTTGCCGAAAAGATGGGCGATCTGGGTAAAGACGGTTACCGCAAGATGGTGTGTGTAGAGTCGGCCAATGCGGCGGATGATGTGGTAGTGCTTGAGCCGGGTGGGCGGCATACATTATCAGTCACTTATTCCCTGGGTTAACTGTTGGGCTGGTTTAGGGGCTGGGATCATTCAGTTATCATACTGCCGCTACGGCTGTCGTATGCCAAACAAAAGGATTAACGATGTGTTTTTCAGCGACAGCCAGTTTTACCGCCGCCGCGGTGTTGTTGCCTGCGGGTGCTTATTGTCTGAAGGTATCGAACCAGATCGATAAACGCTACTGGGCCTTTGCCATATTGCCGTTTATGTTTGGATTGCAGCAATTGATCGAGGGCGGGGTGTGGCTGGCCCTGCAACAGGATGATGCGGATATGGCACACAGCCTGGCTCTGGCCTTCCTGCTTTTTTCGCATGTGTTCTGGCTGGGCTGGGTCGCCTATTCGGCCTCTCTGGTTGAGAGCTCTGTGCGCTTAGCTACGCTTTTTGTCAGGATGGTTGTTTTTGGTGTGTTGTTTGGCGCCATGATGTATGTGCCGCTGTTGCTCAGGCCTGAGTGGATGGTGGTGTCGATCGTGAATCATTCAATACATTATGAGCTGGTATTTATATCCGATGCCTATATCAGTCAAACTGTGATCACGGCCCTGTATGCGATCGTGATCCTGTTACCGTTATTGTTGTCGTCGGATCGATATCACAAGCGGCTGGGTTTGTTGGTACTGATTTCCGGACTCGTGACCTGGTCCTTTTATGAATGGGTCTTTATTTCGGTATGGTGTTATTTTGCGGCACTGATATCAGTGTATATCTTTGTTGCCATTGCCCGCAGTGTGCAGGCAACAAAGACGACGGATGTCGCCTTGTAGGGGAAGACAGTGATCGAACAGACGATGTTCATGTTGGCAATGATCTGCCTGATCGGCATTGGTTGCCAGTGGCTGGCCTGGTTGCTGAAGGTGCCAGCCATCCTGATATTGTTGCTGGCCGGTATTGTGGTGGGTCCTGTCAGTGGCCTGGTAAACCCGGATACGTTATTTGGCGACCTGTTGTTTCCCGTCATTTCCCTCAGTGTGGCGCTGATCCTGTTTGAAGGCGGGCTGACTTTACGCCTGCATGAGTTACATGATGTTGGCCATGTCGTGCGTAATCTGGTGACGATGGGGGCGCTTGTTACCTGGGTTGTGATCGGGCTGGCTACCCATGCCCTGCTGGGTTTTTCATGGGAGCTGTCTTTTTTATTCGGCGCCCTGGTTGTTGTTACCGGCCCGACTGTTATCGTGCCATTGCTGCGCACAGTTCGGCCACGGGCCAATCTGTCAAATATCCTGCGTTGGGAGGGCATCCTGATTGATCCGTTGGGGGCTTTGCTCGCAGTGCTGGTGTTTAATTTCATTGTTTCGGGACGGCAAAGTGAGCCGTTGCAAACCTTTGGTTTGATCGTCTTCGTCGGTTCGCTGGCGGGTGCCCTCGGAGCCTATGGTCTGGGGCTGGTGTTGCGTCGTCATTTGTTGCCGGAGTATTTGCATAATGTTGCGACCCTGGCCATCGTGCTGGCAATCTATACTGTTGCCAACAAGCTGGCCCATGAGTCCGGTTTGCTGGCGGTAACACTGATGGGGATGTTACTGGCCAACCAGAAACAGACACCGATTGAAGGCATTCTGGATTTCAAGGAAAGCCTGAGTGTGTTGCTGATCTCGATATTGTTTATCGTCCTGGCAGCGCGTATTGATTTTAATGAGTTGGTCTTTCTGGGGTGGGGGGCATTGGCGGTTATTACTGTCATTATCTTTGTTGCCCGCCCGCTGGCCGTCATGGTTTCGGCGATTGGGTCTGGCCTGAACTGGCGAGAGCAGGCCTTGCTGTCCTGGATTGCACCACGGGGTATTGTTGCGGCGGCCGTTTCCGCCCTGTTTGCATTACGCCTGGATCAGATGGGTGTGGCTGATGCCAATCTGTTAATACCGTTAACCTTCCTGGTCATCATTAGCACAGTCGTTCTGCAAAGTCTCAGTGCCAGACCAGTTGCTAAGCTACTTGATCTGGCCGAGCCTGAGCCGCGCGGAGTGTTGATTGTTGGTGCGCACCCGGCGGCACGTGCTATAGCACAGGAATTGGCTAGCCATGATTTTCGTGTTTTGCTGGCCGATACCAACTGGGATAATATACGTGCTGCGCGTATGGCTGGCCTGAATACGTATTTTGGCAATGTTGTGTCCGAACATGCTGACCGGCATTTGGACCTGGTGGGGCTTGGGCAATTGTTTGCGATGTCACGGCGGCCGGCCTTAAATGCCCTGGCCTGTCAGCGTTATAAGTCCGAGTTTGGCGGCAACCGGGTGTTTAGCCTGATGACGTCGGAGGAGAAAACGCCTGCCGAAAAATTAACGATCTCCGAAGACATTGTTGGTCAACGACTGTTTGGGACGGATGTTACAGACACCATGCTGGCGAGCATGCTCGGACAGGGGGCGGAGATCCGCACAACTCGTTTGACCGAAACGCATGACTTTGTCAGTTATATGAACCATTATGCCAACAAGGCACTGCCATTATTTGCCGTTGATGGTAAAGGGCGATTGCATGTCTTTGTTGCTGAAACAAAACTTGATCCCCTTCCGGGTTGGCAAGTCATCAGCCTTATTCCTGCCGATCAGCTTGGTAACTCCGAGCCATCGCCTGAGGCTTCCTCATGATGATGATGGCTGAAGCGGGGATTATGTCGAATCAATGACCGTTGGCCTGGCATGTTATCATGTCAGCTCTGGGTGCGGGTCTTGTCGGTGATAGTGAAACATTGAGAACGCCAGTGAATAATAGCGGAGACCAGGTCATGGGAAGTTCATTATTTGATCAGTTACAGAAAAGCGGACTGGTTGATGAAAAAAAGGCAAAAAAGGCCCGCCAGGAACAGCATAAGGGCCGGAAGCAGAAGACGAAAAAAGGGGCGCCGGCAGCCGTCACTGAGAGCCAGTTGCTGGCGCAAAAGGCCCGGGCCGACAAGGTGGCCCGTGATCGCCAGCTGAACCAGCAGAAAAAAGAACAACAGGAACGTAAGGCCATTACGGCGCAAATCCGGCAGCTGATTGAAAACAATGCGGTAAAAGGGGCGGATGGTGATATCGCCTACCATTTTAATGATGCCAATGTCGTCAAGAGCCTTTATGTCTCCGCAGCAGTGCACAAATCGCTGAGTGCGGGGCGGCTGTTGATCGTTCGCCTTGATCAGGCTTATGAAATGGTGCCCTGGCAAGTGGCAGAGAAGATCCGCCAGCGTGATGAACACTGTGTTATCCAGCCGGTACCAGCATCGGAACCCGTACTGGATGATGAAGACCCGTACGCTGACTACCAGATTCCTGACGACCTGATGTGGTGAGGCATGTCGAGAACGGCTATTGCTAACAACACACCCTGCAACACGCTAACACGTTTTATTTTTATATGACTGCGCTGTAATGAGTAATGTGCTGCTGCAAATGGTGGTGTTGATAGGCTGCGGCCTGGTGTGGCAACTGCTTAAACCGGGCGGCCTGGATAGCCGTCAGATGCGGGCGGTATTGACCGGCGCGGTTTATTATCTGTTTTTACCGGCCCTGGTGTTGCGTGTGATCTGGCAGGCACCACTGGGCATTGCCTCATTGCATATTGCCTTGCTGGCGGCCGTGGGTGTGTTGTCAGGTGCTGTTCTGGCCTGGTTGGCAATGCGTGCCTTACGGGTGTCGCCAGTGGTGGCCGGTGCCTGTATTCTGGCGGCGGCCTGGCCTAATGCCACCTATGTCGGTCTGCCGGTGCTGGAGGCTGTCTTCGGTGAGTTGGGGCGCAGTACCGCGATCCAGTATGATTTGTTTGCCTGTACCCCGTTGTTATTGACGCTGGGTATTATGATTGCACGTCATTATGGTGATACAAGGGGTACAGCCCGAGACAGTGGTATGGCCACATTGCTGCGCGTGCCGCCCATGTGGGCAGCCGTGCTGGCCGTAGCCCTGAATGTTGCTGACTTGACGATGCCGGCATTGTTACAGGGTTCACTGCAACTGCTGGGCAATGCCGTGGTACCGCTGATGCTGTTTTCCCTAGGCCTGAGTCTGCAGTGGCAGAGTTTGCACTGGCGGCAGTTGCCTGCGCTCGTGCCGGTATTGCTGATTCAGCTGATGCTGATGCCACTGCTGGTGTGGGCCGGGGCCTTGTCACTGGGGCTTGAAGGTATGCGTTTACAGGCCATCGTCCTCGAGGCATCATTACCATCCATGGTGCTGGGCCTGGTTTTTTGTGATCGTTACGGCCTGGATACCGGTGTTTACGCCGCGGCGGTAACATTATCGACAGCGCTGAGCCTGGTGACAATGCCGATATGGTATTCAATACTGCTATAAATGTAGTGTACAGATACGATGATGTCAGGCGGGAAGGAAAGAATAAGTATGGTGATCAGGTACAAGAGACACTATTTGCCGCCGACGCGCTGGCTGTTATTGTCTGGTGTAATATTTCTTATCTCCTTGAGCGGCTGCAGTCGTGACCGGCATGATCACCCCGGATTGACAACGGGTGCGGCCTTGTTTAATCATCACTGTGAGGAATGCCATGGCGAGGATGGTACCGGCAAGCTGGTCAAGGCCACACCAGCCAATATCCTCACTAAACTGGGACGCCAGGGTATCATCAGTTATATCACTGCTGGCGATAAGCCGGGACGAAATATGCCGGTGTTTCATACCATGCCCGCATCCGAGGCGGCGGCGATTGCCGATCATTTACTCGGACTGAAGCGGACCTATGAAGAAACGCCGCCGGAAAAAAAGAAACTGCGGATGTTGATGGTTGAGCCTTGAGGTTAAAGTAGGCAGGTCTATGTGAGAGTTAACATCCTGGCCTGCATACCATTATATATTTATATATTCCCTAAATGATTATGGCCGTCAACCTGAATAGGTCAACAGGCTTTTCTTTCCCTTTGCCTGACAATCAGCCACAATGGCTTTACGATTAGACAGTGTAGAGGATGGCCTGATGACTGACGAGAAAATAACTGTGGTTGCGACTGAGAGTGGTCAGGAAATGGATGTCGTAGTGTTCAGTAAGCGTGCCAACCTGATCCAGGTCGTGATTGGTGAGGGCGTGCATAGTGTTACCTGTGATCTGACACCTACTGGCAATGGCCAGG
>Ga0316190_10000649_pt1 | contig 24405 bp, 20 predicted proteins | sample Eddworburrow2_MG_FD_204929 | JGI IMG/M metagenome (GOLD analysis project Ga0316190, IMG submission 204929) | Coastal sediment microbial communities from Maine, United States - Eddy worm burrow 2 | ecosystem: Environmental > Aquatic > Marine > Coastal > Sediment | place: USA: Maine | collected... | reverse complement strand
CTACGGCGAGGCCCTGGCTGGTCTGGTGGCCGGCGGCTCCGACATCATCGTCATCGAGACGATCTTCGACACCCTCAACGCCAAGGCCGCCATCTACGCCTATCTCGACTACGTGGAGCGCAGCGGCGACGAGATCCCCCTCATCATCTCCGGCACCATCACCGACCGCAGCGGACGCACCCTGTCGGGCCAGACCACCGAGGCCTTCTGGAACTCGGTGCGCCACGCCCGGCCCCTTGTCGTCGGCCTCAACTGCGCCCTGGGCGCGGATGAACTCAAGCCCTACCTGGCTGAGTTGTCGACCGTGGCCGACACCTACGTCAGCGTCTACCCCAACGCCGGACTGCCAAACGAACTCGGCCTGTACGACGAAACCCCGGCCCACACCGCGGCGGCCGTCGGCGCCTTCGCCCGGTCGGGGCTGGTCAACCTGGCCGGGGGTTGTTGCGGCACCACCCCGGCCCACATCGCCGCCATCGCCGCCGCCGTGACCGACGTGGCCCCCCGCATCGTGCCTGAGATACCGGTAGCCACCCGACTGTCGGGGCTGGAACCGATGACGATCGACGGCGACTCGTTACTGGTCAACGTCGGGGAGCGCACCAACGTCACCGGCTCGGCCCGCTTCGCCAAGCTGATCAAGGCCGACGACTATGACGCCGCGGTGGCCGTGGCCCGCGACCAGGTCGACAACGGCGCCCAGATCGTCGACGTCAACATGGACGAGGCCCTACTCGACTCCGAGGCGGCCATGGTCCGCTTCCTGCGCCTCATCGGCTCCGAACCCGACATCGCCAGGGTGCCGGTCATGATCGACTCCTCGAAGTGGTCGGTGATCGAGGCCGGACTGCGTTCGGTGCAGGGCAAGGCCGTCATCAACTCCATCAGCCTCAAAGAAGGCGAGGAACAGTTTCTGACCCAGGCCGCCGCCGCCCAACGCTACGGGGCGGCCGTGGTGGTCATGGCCTTCGACGAGGGCGGCCAGGCCGAGACCCTGGAACAGAAAGTCTCGGTCTGCACCCGGGCCCGTGACCTGCTGGTCGAGCGGCTAAATTTTGCTCCCGAGGACATCATCTTCGACCCAAACATCTTCGCTGTGGCCACCGGTATTGAGGCCCACGCCGACTACGGACGAGCCTTCATCGAAGCGGCCCGCCACATCAGCACCGAACTGGCCCCGTCCAGGGTGTCGGGCGGTCTGTCGAACCTGTCGTTCTCGTTCCGGGGCAACAACCCCCTGCGCGAAGCGATGCACGCCGTGTTCCTGTACCACGCCGTGGCTGCTGGACTGGGCCTGGCCATCGTCAACGCCGGCCGTCTGCCCATCTACGCCGACATCCCCGACGATCTGCGTCAACGCATCGAGGACGTGCTGTTCAACACCCGCCCCGACGCCACCGAACGCCTCATCGAGGTGGCTTCGGAGGCCCAGAGCGCCACCTTCGCCGCCGGGGCCGACGACTCCTGGCGTGAGGCCCCGGTCATCGAGCGGCTGATCCACAGCCTGGTGCACGGGATCGACGAGAACATCACCGCCGACACCGAAGAGGCCCGGGTCGCTTCATCCCGGGCTCTGGAGGTCATCGAGGGACCGCTGATGGACGGTATGAACGTGGTCGGCGACCTGTTCGGCTCGGGCAAAATGTTCCTCCCCCAGGTGGTCAAGAGCGCCCGGGTGATGAAGAAGGCGGTGGCCCACCTGGAGCCCTACGTGGCCTCCGAGGGCGACGGGGCCCGCGCCGCCGGGCGGGTGGTGCTGGCTACGGCCAAGGGCGATGTGCACGACATTGGCAAGAACATCGTGGGCGTGGTGCTGCGCTGCAACAACTACGAGGTCACCGACCTGGGGGTCATGGTCCGCCCCGAGACGATCCTGGCCACCGCCCGCGAGATCGGAGCCGACATCGTCGGCGTTTCGGGCCTGATCACCCCCAGTCTGGACGAAATGGTTCGAGTGGCGAGTGAACTTCAGACCGAGGGCTTCGTGCTGCCACTGCTCATCGGCGGGGCCACCACCAGCGAACTCCACACCGCGGTCAAGATCGAACCCGCCTACGACGGGCCCGTGATCCACGTGGCCGACGCCTCCCGGGCCGTTGGCGTGGTGTCCAAACTGCTGAGCTCCGACCGCGACCGCTACGTGGGAGAGGTGGCCGCCGGTTACCAACGCCTGCGTGACGCCCGCTCGGGCCCGAAGCTGGCCCTGCGCTCCCTGGAGGAGTCCCGGGCCAACCGGGCCCCCATCGACTGGACCGGCTACACCCCGTCGGTGCCGAGCTTCACCGGGGTGCGGCGAATCGACGACATCAAGCTGCGAACCCTGGCCGAGTACATCGACTGGACCCCGTTCTTCCGGGCCTGGGACCTGACCGGTACCTACCCCAAGATCCTCGACGACGCCGTTGTGGGCGAAGCGGCCCGCGAGCTGCTGGCCGACGGGCAGGAGATGATGGATCAGATCATCGCCGAGGAATGGCTGGACGCCCGTGCCGTCGTCGGCTTCTGGCCCGCCAACGCCAACGGTGACGACATCACCCTGTTCGATCCCCCGTCCAACGGCTCCACACCCAGTGTCCAGGAGTTGGCCGTGCTGCACACGCTGCGTCAGCAAGTGGTGCACAGCGACAGCCGCCCCAATTTGGCCCTGGCCGATTTTGTGGCCCCCGGCGAATCGGGCCTCACCGACTACGTCGGTGCCTTCACCTGCACCACCGGCACCGGGGTCGACGAGATCTCGGCCCGGTTCGAGGCCGACAACGACGACTACCGGGCCATCATGATCAAGGCCCTGGCCGATCGGCTGGCCGAAGCGTGCGCCGAATACCTGCACCATCGGGTCCGCACCGAGCTGTGGGGCTACCAGCAGTCCGAGTTCAGCAACGAGGAGCTGATCAGGGAGCGTTACCGGGGCATCCGACCGGCTCCCGGCTACCCGGCATGCCCCGACCACACCGAGAAGGGCACGATCTTCGATCTGCTCGAAAGCGAGGCGCACATCGGGGTCTCGCTCACCGAGTCCTACGCCATGGCCCCCGCCGCCTCGGTCAGCGGGTTGTACTTCGCCCACCCCGACAGCCGCTACTTCGGCGTGCGCCGCATCGACGACGATCAGATCGTCGACTACGCAGACCGCAAGGGCCTTTCCGAGACCGACGCCCGCCGCTGGCTGGCCCCTCTCATCAGCTCATAACCAGGGAGCTGGCCGGGCCGGGGACACGGAACGGGATCAAGGTTTCCTGACCGGCACCGATGACCTGTTCAGGGCTTGGTTTCTCGTGCCCGAGGAGGCCGAGGTGGCGGCCTGGAACGCAGGAGGCAAGGCTGGAGCGTTCCGACAACCTGGCTCGGAACTGAGCCGACCCGACGTCCGATACCATCGGTCGGCGGCAGATCATCAGCTTCTGCCAATGAGGAGTAGTGTTATGTCATCGCAGCGGTTGATCGCCCTCGTGGCCGCTCTGTTGTTGTTGGTCGCGGCCTGTGCCGACGACACCGGTTCCACTGATTCCGCCGGCGAGGAGGGATCTGACCAGACCCAAGCCGAGTCGTCCAACGACGCCGCTGAGTCCGCCAGCGACACCACCGAAGCCGCCGAAGCCAATGATCAGTCCGACACTGCCAAGGCAGCCGACGTTCCCGCCAAGTCGGTCAACCCAGCAGTGCTCGAGTCGGCCGTGTCCGGGGACCTGACAGCCGAGGCCGAAGACTGCATCACCAGCAACGCCCTGACCGACCTGTCGCTGTCGACCTCACTGGTTGTCGGCGGTGACGACGCCGACATCACCGATCTCTCCCCCGAGGATCAGGTGAGGTTCTCCGAGATCATTATCGAATGCAGCACCCCCGAGGCATTGGGTCAGTTGTTGAGCGATGGTTTCGCCGACGGCGCAGGGTTCGCCTCACCACCGGAAATGGCCGACTGTTTCACCAATGCGTTGGCAGCCGAATCCGGGCCGCATCTACTGGTCGGCATGGCGTCATTCGATACCGACGCCCCGCAGCCTGAGCAGTCGAAGGGCCCCCTCGTCGACACCCTCACCGATTGTGTCCCGGCGTCGCTGTTGTCAACGGTTGTAACCGCCGATCCCGAACTCGCCGAGCTGGCCGACCCCGCCTGTATCGAGGCCGCCTACGGCGGCAACGGTGACGCGCTGCGCCCACTGTGGGAAGCCATGGTGGAGAACCCGGACACCGATTTCGACTCTCTACCGCCCGAGGTTGCCGCCCCCCTGGTTGAGCCGATTCTGGGGTGCATCAGCATGGGCAAGATCGTTGCCAACGAGGCGGCAGCCGGCGGAGTCACCCTGTCGGACGAGACGATCACCTGCATTGACGTGGAGGCCACCAAGCTCGGCGTCATCGACACCATCGCCTTGGGCGAAGAACCCGATGAGGCCGATGAGGCCGCCCTGGGCCTGGCCATTCTCGACTGCATGACCCCCGAGGAGCTCGAAGCCTTCATCGCTCTGGGCTGAGGCCGTGCTTGCACCCCAGGCGTTCCGGCACTAGGCACTCTCCATGGACGGACATGATGCCATCGCCCAAGCACTGACCGATCAGGGGGTCGACACCATGTTCGGGGTGCTGGGCGACGGCAACCTGTTCATCGCCGAGGCCATGATGCGCAAACACGGCCTGCACTACGTGGCCGCCACCCACGAAGCCAACGCTGTGCTCATGGCCGAGGGCTGGGGCCGGGCCGCCGGACGCCTCGGGGTGGCCACGGTGACCCACGGCCCGGGCCTGACCAACACCGTCACCGCCCTGGTCGAGGCCACCCGGAACCGCACCCCGTTGCTGCTGGTGGCGGGCGACACCCCCGTGGCCGATCGCACCCACCTGCAGAACCTTGACCAGCACGCTGTGGTGGCCTCCACCGGAGCCGGATTCGAGCCAATCCGCAGCGCCGCCACCATTGCCACCGATGTGGCTGCCGCCGTGCGTCGAGCCCACGCCGAACGACGGCCCATCGTGTTGAACGTTCCCCTCAACATCGAGTGGGAGACGGACGTGGCACTGACCCCCGTCGATGCGGTGGTCGCCTTCCCCATGGCCACCGCCCCCGACCCCGCCGCCCTCGACATTGCCGTCGGCATGGCCGCCACCGCCACCCGACCCATCGTCCTGGCCGGGCGAGGCGCGGTGCGGGCCGGAGCCCACGATGCCCTGGTAGCGCTGGCCGAACGGTTGGGGGCGCCGGTGGCCACCACCGTGCTGGGCACGGGCTACTTCGCCGACGATCCGGCCAACCTCGGCCTGTTCGGCACCCTGTCCAACCCGGTCGGGGTGGAGGCCATCGCCGGGGCCGATCTGGTCATCACCTTCGGGGCCAGCTTGAATCGCCATACCACCGACCAGGGCGCCCTGCTGCGGGACAAGACCGTCATCCAGTGCGATCTCGACCCGGCATCCATCGGAGCCGGTGTTCCCATCGATGCCGCCGTGGTCGGCGACGCCACCAGGACGGCGGAAACCATGACGGCCTGGCTCGAAGAGGCTGGCCACAAACCAAGCGGTTTCCGGGCCCAGGTGGCCGAACAGGTGGCCGCCTTCGATCCCTACGACGCCTTCAACGACCTCAGCCGCGACGGCGCCGTCGATCCCCGCACCTTCACCCTGCGCCTCGATGAGATCCTGCCCGACGACCGCACCGTGGTGGTCGACGCCGGACGGTTCATGCTCCACGCTCTGACCCTGCCCGTGCCCGACCCACGGTCGCTCATCACCAGCCACGGTTTTGGGGCCATTGGGCTGGGCATGAGCAACGCCATCGGGGCCAGCGTGGCCCGCCCCAACCGGCCAACCGTACTCATGGTTGGCGACGGCGGTTTCATGATGGGCGGGCTGGGTGAACTGCACACCGCGGTGGAGAACAACCTCGACCTGATCGTGGTGCTCTACAACGACGGCAGCTACGGCGCTGAACACATCCAATTGTGGCGCAAGCAAATGGACACCAAGGCCTCGCTGCACCACTGGCCCGACCTGCCCCCCGTCGCCGCCGCCCTGGGCACCAAGTCGGTCCAGGTGTCACACCTCGACCACATGGACGCCGTGGCCGACGCCGTGGCCAACCGCCAGCCGGGACAACCGGTGTTCATCGAGGTCGTACTCGACCCCGACATGGTCAGTTCCATCATGGGGTAGCCGGACCCGTCCAGGCCGAGGCTCGACCGCTCAGATCCATCAAGCAGGCACTGCCTGGTATGACAAAGTATGATCAACCCATGACTGTGGAGCGAGTCACCGTCTCCGTCGAAAGTGAATTGGCCGAGGCCATTCGGCAGGCAGCTGATGCTGACGCCCAGAACCTCTCGGCCTGGTTGGTTGAGGCCGCACGCCGGCGGCTGGCGTCGAGAGGCCTTCGCGATGTGATGGCGGAGTGGGAAGATGAACACGGACACTTCACCGATGAGGAACTTGCTGTCGCCCGGGCCCGACTTCAAGCGTGAGCCCAGCGTTGGTCCTCGACACGGGAGCCCTCATCGCCCTCGACCGTAACGACCGGGCGACCTGGGCCCTGCTGCGAGTCGCGGCTGATGACAGCGCCATCATGCAAGTACCCGCTGGCGTGATCGCCCAGGGATGGCGAGACGGTGCCCGTCAAGTTCTACTTTCTCGAGCGCTGCGACACTGCGATGAAGTCCCTCTCGATGGGCAAACCGCACGAGTCGCCGGTCTGCTGCTTGGCAAATCTCGAACCACCGACGTGATCGACGCCACGGTCGCGCTCACCGCCAACGCGCTCAACCGCACCGTTGACACCGTCATCCTGACCTCCGATCCTGGCGACATCAAACTTCTAGCCGAAGCCCTCGGCAGCCCCATTCGAGTCGAAACCGTATAACGCGCAAGCACTATCTCTCTGTCGGAGTCCGAAACTGGTCGCAAGGCGAACCTAGGATCAACGCTAATGCGAGCGGGATCCATGACTGAACGGGAGGAAGTCGAGCGGTGGTTCCTCCGTCAGGGCCTACCTCATCTCATTGAGGGCTACCGGGCGTCCACCGGGGTGTTCAACCGGGCCCTGCCCTTCCTGCTCCTGGTGTTCCTGTTCGACGTCATTGGCGCCTTCGGCGATCGCTTCACCGGATGGTCACAGGCCTGGGCCGCGGTGGCCAGCTTCGCCCTCATCGTCGGGGCCGCCATCGCCGTCAACCTGCTGCGCCGACGTCGACCCCTGCAACTCCCCAACGAGGTGGGGCCGATCGAACTGACCGTATTTTTGGTCGTACCGGCCATCCCACCCCTGATCTTCGGCGACCATCCCCTCACCGCCGCCCTGGGCGTGATCGGACTGAACCTCGTCATCCTCGGTGTTGTCTACGTCGTGGTCGGTTTCGGGTTGGTGCCAACCACGCTGTGGGCTGCCCGCCAGACCTACCGTCACCTCAGCCAACTGCTGACCCTGATGGGGCGGGCCCTGCCTTTCGTGCTGGTGTTCTCGGCCTTCCTGTTCCTCAACGCCGAACTGTGGCAGGTGGCGCGTGACTTCACCCCCCTCGCCTTCTGGGTATCCGTCGGGTTGCTCACGGGGGTGGCGGCCGGTTTCATCGCCCTACGCATCCCCCGCGAGATCGCCCAGATCGCCCGCTTCGGATCGTGGGAGCAGGTCGGTCGTCTGGCTTCTGGCGCCGACGCCCCGCTGACCCTGGTCGACCCGGCCCAGATGAACGGCTCCCACGAACCGCCCCTGAGCAGGGCCGACCGACTGAACGTCGGCCTGGTGGTGTTGTTCAACCTCGGCCTCCAGATCGTGGTGGTGTCCCTCGCCATCGGGCTCTTCTACGTCGTGTTCGGTCTGTTCGCCGTCCGGGAGGACACCATCGTTGTCTGGACCTCGCTCGAAGCACTGCCCGCCGGTGACGTGTTTGGCCGTTGGGAGCTGTTCGGAACCGAATTGGTGCTCACCGTCCACCTGCTGCGGGTCGTCGGCTTCCTCGTCGCCTTCTCCGCCCTCCAGTTCGCCGTGGCGGCGGTGACCGACAGCACCTACCGCGAGGAGTTCTTCGACGAGGTGACGGCCGAAGTCCGCAGCGCCCTGGCCGTGCGGGCCGCCTACCTCGACCGTCTGGTCGATTGAGGAAGGGCCGATGGTCGATCAATTCGACGCGGCTCGCCGCAGTTGGGGAGCCGTGAGCGGGGCTCGGTAGCCTCGACAGGGCGACCGAAGGGGCCGATGAGCGATCACAGCAACGATCACCGCCTGGCGTCCAGCCTGGCGGACTCCGCGGGCCGGGCCCTGGTAACACTGCACGAGGACCATCACACGAACGCGTTCGACCCCTGGCTCCTGCGCGATCGGGGTGACCAGCAGGCCCACGATCTATTGGTGGCCGAACTCGCCCGCAGCCGACCCGACGACATCGTGTTGTCCGAAGAAGGAGCCGAGGATCTGCGCCGCCTCCAGGCCGAGCGCACCTGGATCATCGACCCTCTTGACGGCACCTACGACTACCCCTTCACCAACTCCTTCGAGTGGGCCGTGCACGTGGCCCTGGTCGAGTCAGGGCGGGCCGTGGCTGCGGCGGTGTCGGTGCCCGGCCTCGATCAGCTGTACGCCACCGATGTGGTCACCCTGGGCGAGCGTCGCAACACCGATGTCCCGGTGGTGGTGTCCGGACGCTCAAACGTGTACTTCGCCTCCGAGGTGGCCGAGACCCTGGGCGGCAAGGCCACGGCCTGTGGCTCGTCGGGGGTCAAGGCAATGCTCGTTGTCAGCGGGGCGGCCGACGCCTACGTGCACGGCAGCGGGCTGTATGAGTGGGATGTGTGTGCCCCGGCCGCCGTGTGCCAGGCCGCTGGCCTGGTGGTGACCGACATGCACGGCCGGGAGATCATCTACAACAAACCCCGGCCGGTGGTTGAAGGTCTCGTGATCAGTCGTCCCGAGTTCGCCGAGGCGACCCGAGCCACCCTCGACCGGCTGATGTAGGTACGGCGCTACGAAGCGGCCAGGGCCGTGTCGGCCCGACCGGCGAGTTCGTTGTCAATCATGAGCAGGCCGTAGCCATCACCCTTGACGAGGCGCAGTTTGGCGATGACGCCCCCCACCGTCGCCTCTTCCTCGACCTGCTCGTTGACGAACCACTGCAGGAGGTTGTAGGTGGCGTGATCCTTCTCTTTCAGAGCCTGATCACTGAGCTCGTTCAGCCGGGCCGTCATGTCCTGCTCATGCTGCAGCGAAGCTTCGAAGACCTCGATCAGGTCGCCAAACTCGCTCGGGGGTTGCGCGATGCTGCTCAGCGTGACCTGCACACCCTGATCAATCAGGTAGTTGTAGATCTTGGTGGCGTGCACATGCTCTTCCTCGTACTGCAACCGAAGCCAACGGGCGGCACCGTTGAAGTCGTGGTGGCTGCAGTTGGCCGACATTGCCAGGTAGAGGTACGCCGAGTAGAACTCCCGGTTGAGCTGATCGGCTAGAGCTTGCTGAATATTGGGAGAGATCATGGGATCACTGGCCTCCGGGAGATTTCGTGGGCCGCGCAACTCTAACTGGCAACGCCGGTAGCAGCCGTCCTACGTGACTTTTTCCAGCGGAGCCCAGGCCAGAAGCAGGGTCTTCTCGCCAACCGAGGGAAAGCGCACCACAACTTCGGTCTTGTCGCCCGAACCCCGAAGGTCGAGGATCACGCCGTCGCCCCACTTGCGGTGCAACACGTCGTCGCCGATCTTGAGATCAAGATCGTCGGCTCCCGACGGTTCCGGGCCCCGAGGCTTCAGGGCGGTGTCGACCATGCGGTCGCGACTGCGGCCGAACCCGCCCCCACCACCACTGCTGCTTCCGCTGTCATGGCTGTCGCTGCGGTAGCGGCTGGTGCCACTGGAGCCGAACACCGAGGTCCGCAATTTGCGTCCGGTGCCCCGGCTGCCGGGGGCCTCTTCGATCAGGTTCGACGGGATCTCGTCGAGGAAGCGGCTCGGCGGGTTGTACTGGGTCTGGCCGAAGATCATGCGGGCCCAGGCGTGGGTCAGGTAGAGGCGCTGCTGGGCCCGGGTGATGCCAACATAGGCCAGGCGCCGCTCCTCCTCCATCTCCTCGGGATCGGTCATGGAGCGCAGGTGGGGGAAGATCCCGTCCTCCAGGCCGAGGATAAACACCGTTGGGAACTCCAGGCCCTTCGCCGCGTGCAGAGTCATCAACATCACGGCCGAGGCGTCGTCATCGATCTCGTCGGAATCGGAGACCAGACTGACCTGCTCCAGGAAGTCATCGGTTGTTTCGAACTGGGCGGCCACCCCCACCAGCTCCTGCAGGTTCTCCAGACGGCTCTCGGCCTCTACTGAGCGTTCATCCTCCAGCTCGGCCACGTAGCCGGTGTCGCGCAGGATGGCCTCGAGAGCGGCTCCGGGGCCCTTCTCCATGGCCTCGGTGAAACCGTCGAGCAGCGACAGGAACGAGGCGATGCCCTTCAGCGACTTGCCCCCAACCCCGGCGTCGGCCGCCCGGCGCAGACCTTCGATGAAGGTCACCCCGATCATCTGGGCGTAGTTGTCGACCTTACCCAGGGTGGTGTCACCGATGCCGCGTTTTGGCACGTTGACGATGCGCTTGATCGAGATCTCATCGGAGGGGTTCGACACCGCCTTCAGGTAGGCGACGGCGTCCTTGATCTCGCGCCGATCATAGAAGCGGGTGCCGCCAACCACCTTGTACGGGATGCCGACCCGCATCAGGTACTCCTCCAACACCCGGGACTGGGCGTTGGTGCGGTAGAACACCGCCATCTCACCCCAGCGGCAATCACCCACGTCGTGCAGGCGGGCCAGTTCCCCGGCCACGTACTGGGCCTCATCGACCTCGTCGTCAGCGTGGAAGCGCAGGATGCGGTCGCCGGAGTCGGCGTCGGTCCACAGGTTCTTGGGTTTGCGGCCGAAGTTGTTGGCAATAACGGCGTTGGCGGCGTCGAGGATGGTCTGGGTCGAGCGGTAGTTCTGCTCCAACAGCACCACGGTGGTGTCGGGGAAGGCGTCCTCGAACTGGATGATGTTGCGGATGTCGGCACCCCGGAAGCGGTAAACCGACTGGTCGGAGTCGCCGACCACCGTGATGTCACGATGGTCCGACGCCAGACGCACCACCAGTTCGTTCTGCACACCGTTGGTGTCCTGGTACTCATCAACCAGCAGGTGCTTGAAGCGCCGCTGGTAACCGGCCAGGGTCTCGGGTGACTGGCGGAACACCTTGACGGCGTTGAGCAGCAGATCGTCAAAATCCATGGCCGAGGACTGCAACAGCCGCTTCTGGTACTCGCGGTAGATCTCGGACGCCCGCTTCTCGATCGGGGAGTTGGCGGCGTCGGCGTAGCGGGCGGCGTCGAGCCCTTCGTTCTTGGCCGTGCTGATAACACCGTGCATGGCGCGGGGTTGGAAGCGCTTGGAGTCGAGGCCGAGGTCCCGGATCACGTAGCTGGTGAGGCGAACGGCATCGGCCTGATCGTAGATGGTGAAGTTCGACGGGAAGTCGAGCACCTTGGCGTCGCGGCGCAGGATGCGCACACAGGCCGAGTGGAACGTGGAGACCCACATCTTGGCCGCCACCGGGCCAACCAGTTCGGAGATGCGGTGCTTCATCTCCTGGGCGGCTTTGTTGGTGAAGGTGATGGCCAGGATCTCGAACGGCGACACGTTCTCGTGCTGGATGAGCCAGGCGATACGGCGCGTGAGCACGCGGGTCTTGCCCGAACCGGCGCCTGCCACCACGAGCAGCGGCCCGCCCAGGTGGGTGACCGCATCGTGCTGGGCGGGGTTGAGGCCGTCGAGGATGTCTTGGTCTGCCATTCGAATCAACCCTAACGGCATCAAGCAGCGGCAGGGAGCCTACGCTGTGCCCAGTTCGCCCTCACCCTCTCACCCTCTCACCCGCCCCCGGAGGATCACGTGATCAAGACAACAACCCTGACCGCTCTCCGGGGGTTCGCCATGGGAGCCGCCGACATCGTTCCCGGGGTATCGGGGGGCACCGTGGCCCTGGTGGTGGGAATCTACGAGCGTCTGCTGCACAACGTCGGTGCCGGAGCCAAGGCACTGGGATCTCTGGCGAAGGGCGACGTTGCCCGCTTCCGGCAACGCCTAGGCGAGGTCGAGTGGAGCTTCCTGCTACCGCTGGGGGCCGGGATCCTGGTGGCCATCGGGTTGTTGTCGTCAGTCATCGAGCAACAGTTGCAGGACCGCCCCGAGGAGATGGCCGGGCTGTTCTTCGGCCTCGTCATCGGTTCCATCGTGGTGGCTTGGGCTCTGCTCACCGACCGCACACCGATGGTCCTGGCTCTGGTCGCCGGGGTGGGAGTGGTGGCGTTCCTGCTACTCGGTCTGCAATCGGGACCGACCGTCGATCCCCCACTTTGGGCCTTCTTCGGGGCCGGCTCGATCGCCATCTGCGCCATGATCCTGCCCGGGATCAGCGGCTCGTTCCTGCTGTTGATGATGGGGATGTACGTGGCGGTGCTGTCCGCAGCCCACGAACTCGACATCGTGTCCCTGGCGGTGTTCGCCGCCGGGGCCGTGCTCGGCCTGGCCCTGTTCTCGACCCTGCTCGAATGGTTGCTTGAGCGCTACCACGATGAACTGCTGGGCAGCTTGATCGGCCTCATGATCGGTTCGTTGCGGGTGTTGTGGCCCTGGCCCCATGGGGTTGGGCTGCTGGGCGACGACGAGACACCCTCGATCAGCGGCACCGGCCTCGACTGGCCGGCCTCGGACCAAATCGTGGTGCCGGTGGTGTTGGCCGTCGTGGCCTTCGTCGTGGTGGTGGGGGTGGCCCGCCTGGCCGATCACCAACCCGCACACCCGGATCCAGCAGCCGTCGACGCCTGAGCGCTGGCGGTAGCGATGAGGTGGTCGGCGCTCCTCAACATCGCTACGCCTTGCGGGTTTATGCCGGTAAACGAGGGCGGTCTCAGCTCAACCAGGGAACGCCGACCATCTCAACCCTCCATGAAAGCCGATCGACGCAACACTGACGCAACATTTTGCTCTCCGGAGCCGTCACTGGGGTGGTCTACCTACTCCCACTCGATGGTGCCCGGCGGCTTCGACGTCACGTCGTAGACCACCCGGTTGATGCCCTCGACCTCGTTGATGATGCGGCTCGACATCTTCTCCAACAGGTCATAGGGCAGGCGGGCCCAGTCCGCAGTCATGGCATCGTCGCTGGTCACGGCCCGAATGATCACCGGGTTGGCGTAGGTGCGTTCGTCGCCCATCACCCCAACCGACTTGATGTCGGCCAGCACGGCGAAGGCCTGCCAGATCTCACGGGTCAGTCCGGCGGCGTCAATCTCGGCCCTGACGATGGCGTCGGCCTTCTGCAGCATCGCCACCTTGCCCGGCGTCACCTCGCCGATGATGCGGACACCAAGACCGGGGCCGGGGAAGGGCTGACGCCAAACGATCTCGTCGGGAAGACCCAGTTCGTGACCAACCTGGCGGACCTCGTCCTTGAACAGGTTGCGCAACGGTTCGATCAGCTTGAACTTGATGTCGTCAGGGAGGCCACCGACATTGTGGTGGCTCTTGATCTTGGCTGCGGTCTCGGTGCCCGACTCGATCACGTCGGGATAGAGGGTGCCCTGCACCAGGAAGTCGGCGTCGGTGAGGCCGCCCGAGTTCTCCTCGAAGACCCGCACGAACAGCTCGCCGATGGTCTTGCGTTTCTCCTCCGGCTCGGTGACGCCCTGCAACCGTTCGAAGAAGCGTTCGCCCGCATTGACGTGGATCAGTTCAATGCCCTGGTGACGGCCAAAGGTCTCGACGACCTGTTCGGACTCCCCGAGGCGCATGAGTCCGGTGTCGACGTACACGCAGGTGAGGTTGTGGCCAATGGCCCGATGCACCAGGGCTGCGGCCACCGCCGAATCGACCCCGCCCGAAAGCCCACAGATGGCTCGACCGGGCCCAACCTGGGAACGGATGGCGTCGATGGAGGCATCGATGATCGAGTCCATGGTCCACGATGGCTCAGCCCCGGTCACCTCGAACAGGAAGCGGGCGATGAGATCGATGCCGCCCTCGGTGTGTCCCACCTCGGGGTGGTATTGCACGCCGTAGAGGCGGCGTTCCTCGTTCTCCATTACCGCCACCGGTGATGCTGCGGTGCCACCGCAGGCGATGAAGCCCTCGGGCACCTCGCTGATGGCGTCGAAGTGGCTCATCCACACCGTGGTCGGCTCACTGCCCCCGGGCAGCAGCTGCGAGTTGGAGGTGTTGGGTTCCAACGTGGTGCGCCCGTACTCACCGGCTTCGTTACGTCGGACCTCGCCGCCGAGCTGATGGGCGATCAGTTGCGACCCGTAGCAGATCCCCAGGATGGGAATGCCCAGTTCGTAGATGGCGGGATCGAGCCGGGGTGACGCCTCGACGTGCACACTTTTAGGTCCGCCGGACAGGATGATGGCCGTCGGACGGCGCAGCTCAACCTCTTCGGCGGTGAGATTGTGGGACACGATCTCGGAATAGACGTTCAGCTCACGCACCCGGCGGGCAATGAGCTGGGCGTACTGGGCCCCGAAGTCGACGACAAAGACGACCTGGGTGGGTGCGGCTACTCCCGTCGACATCACGGGCCTGCCGCGATCATGACCTCGGCCTTTTGCAGTTCCTTGATGCTGCGGTAGCCGAGGGTGGCCATGGCCTTGGCCAGACCACCGAAGATGTTGAGCCGACCGTCGGGTTGCTCGGCCGGGCCGAGCAGGAGCTGTTCAAGGGGGGCGATCTGTTCCACCGCCACCCGCCGCCCCTGGGGCAGGGTGGGGTGCACGACCGAAGCGGGCCAGTGCCAGCCCCGTCCGGGGGCTTCGTAGGCGGCGGCCAGGGCCGAGCCCATCATGACGGCGTCGGCCCCGCAGGCGATGGCCTTGGCGATCTGGCCCCCGGTGCGGAATCCGCCGTCGGCGATGACCTGCACGTAGACGCCGGTCTCGTCGAGATGGCGCATGCGGGCGGCCCGAACGTCGGCGATGGCGGTAGCCATACCCGATCCGATACCGATCACATCGGCGGTGGTGGCGGTGCTGCCTCCGTCGATGCCCACCAGCACTCCGGCGGCACCGGTTTGCATCAGGTGCAGGGCGGCCTGGTAGCTGACGCAGCCGCCGACGATGACGGGGGTTTCCAGCTCGCGCACGAACTGTTTCAGGTTGAGGGTGTCGTCATCCCGGCCGACGTGTTCAGCCGAGATCACGGTGCCCCGGATCAGCAGTAGATCGAGCTCGGCCTTCAACAAGGTTGCAGCCAGGGTGGCAACGTGACGGGGCGACACCGCTCCGGCGGCAACCACGCCGGCCTCGTGGACCTCGGCGATGCGGGAGACGATCAGGTCGGGGTCGACGGGTGACTCGTACAACTTGCGTAGCCTGGCCACGGCCTTCGCTTCGTCGAGGTTTGCCAGCTCGATCAGTTGTTCCTCGGCATCGACGTGGCGGGTCCACAGACCTTCGAGGTCGAGCACGGCCAGGCCGCCGAGGCGGCCAATGGCGGCAGCCATTGACGGGCTCGTGACCGAATCCATGGCCGAAGCCAGGAACGGCAACTCCAGGTGGTAGGCGTCAATATCGACCGACAGGTCGACCAAATCACCATCTCGGGTGCGACGACCGGGCAACAGCAGCAGGTCATCAAGGTCATAGCTGCGCCGACCCGACTTCCCCATTCCGATCTCGATATCGGCCATGAAGGCTCCTCCCAGGAAAGAAACCAGGCTAACGGACGTTCACACCGCCCGTTGCAGGTGGGGGGCCAGGTCGCCCCTATCGAGCACGTCAAACCCGTCGAGGTCGAGCCATGCCGCCATTTCCCGCAACGAGGCGGCCAATTCATGCGCCACGTGGTCGAGGTCGGTTCCCGGCTCAGCGAACGAACCGCGGGCCAGCAGGCGCGAGGCCTTACGGTCGGCCTTGAGGCAGACCCGGGCCACCAACTCACCGTCGAGCAGGAAGGGCAGTACGTAGTAGCCGTACACCCGTTTGGCCTCGGGAACGTAGATCTCGATGCGGTAATGGAAATCGAACAGGCGCTCGGCCCGGGGCCGATACCAGACGATCGGATCGAAGGGGCTGAGCAGAGCCCGACCGGTGACGGCGCGTGGTCGTTTGGCTTCGGGGTGGACCAGGGCCGGTTCGGACCAACCGTCGACCTCGACCGGGATCAACTGCCCGTCGGCCACCAGTTCGGCCAGCAGGGGGCGGGCCACCGGCATCTTCAGCCGGAAATAGTCGGCCAGGTCGGCGGCGGTGCCGACACCGTGGCTGCGGGCCGCCAGCATGAGCAGGGCCCGCTGGGCCTCTGACTCGTCGATGGTTGGAGTGGACAACACCTCGGGCCGTACCACCCGTTCGGGGAGGTCGTAGACGGTGACGAACATCCTGGACCGCTCGGCAATGGCGAGGCGGCCCGAAACGTAGAGCCATTCGAGGGCCACCTTGCCCTTCGACCGGCCCCACCACGGCCCCGTGCGTTGGCCTGGCTCGCTGAGGTCCTTGACGCTGAGCGGGCCGCGTTCGGTGATCTCATCCAGCACGCCCTGGACGTAGTGGGGCACCTCCTGTTCCATGGCCATGCCCTGGCGCCAGCGGCTGCGGGTCATGCGCCAGCGCAGCAAGGGATGCAGATCCTGGGAGGTGATTGACGCCTCGTGCGACAGGTATTCGAAGTTCTCCCCCGACCGGTACAGGAACTGGTCGAGCCGGTCGCGGTCATACGGGCCGAGCCGGGACAGGAAGGGTAGGTAGTGGCTGCGGCTCACGACGTTGACCGAATCGAGCTGCAGGATGGTCATCCGGTCGAGCACCCGCCGCAGGTGGCGAACCGTGACCGGGCCGGTGGGGGCGGGGTCACTGAAACCCTGGGCCGCCAGGGCCATCCGCCGGGCAGCGGCGAGGGAAACCCGCTTCACCGGTAGCTCCTGCGCCGGGCTGGATCGAGGCTGCACATGGAGCGCAGGTTAGCGTCGGGGTATGACACCGACGGTTGGTTCCCTGATCCGTTCGTTCCTGGAGAAGGTCGGCCGCTCCTCTGACGGACGCCCCAACGATGGGCAGGGCAACCGCCCTCCAGCGGCGAAGGGACGGGTCACTGGACCGCCGACATCGTCGAACGGGGCCTCGTCGTTCCACCTGTTCTGGGAGCTGGCACCGGTGCCGTTGATCGAGGTGGCGGCCACCATCGAAGTGGTCGAACCGCCGACGGTTGACAAGTTGTACTTCTGGGCCCTCCAGGCCAACTTTCAGTTCGGAAACAGCGCCCGGGGTGGCGCCCACTTCGGCCTGCAGCACCACCCGGCCTACACCTGGGCCGGAGCGGTGAACTGGGGTGGCTACCGTCACGGGGGTGGCGAACTCGACGGCTCGACCTCCGAGCTGCCCTCCGCGCTCGACAACGTCAACACCCGCAACTACCAATGGCAACCCCACCGTCGCTACCGCTACCGGATCTACCGCTCCCCGCGCCGCGGCTGGCGTGGCTCCATCACCGACCTGGAGACCGGCGAGCAGACCGTGGTGCGGGACCTTTTGATTGAGGCCGACACCATGATCAACCCGATGGTTTGGACCGAGGCCTTCGCCGACTGCGATGACAGCCCGGCCGCCGTGCGCTGGTCGGACTTCCAGGCGTTGAGTACGGCCGGGGAGCCGCTGACCCCGGTGGCGGTCAGGGTCAACTACCAGAGCCACCCCGACGGAGGCTGCGCCAACACCAATATCGAACTCGACGGGTCGTCCATCATCCAACGCACCTCAACCGAACGGACCACCCGCACCGGCACCCGCCTCCCCCACCCTCCCCCCGAATCCTGACCCCAGCCTGAACGCAGAAAGGGCCCGCCTCCCTTCCGGGAGCCAGACCCTTTCCAAACACTGTGCAAAATTCTTGAGCAAGTCGTTTGAGCAGACCTGGGAGTTCGTGTTCCCGGCCGGCGTACCGCCGGCAGGGAAACGAACTCCGGTGCGCCCGGACTCCGGGGCTTTGCCCCGGAGTCCAGCGCTACATCATGCCGCCCATGCCACCCATGCCGCCCATGTCGGGCATGGCGGGGGCGCCGCCCTCTTCCTCGGGCTTGTCGGCAACGAGTGACTCGGTGGTCAGAACCAGAGCCGCAATGGAGGCTGCGTTCTGCAGCGCAGCCCGGGTGACCTTGGCCGGGTCGGTGATACCGGCGGCCATGAGGTCCTCGATGATGCCGCTGGCGGCGTTGAGGCCCTCGTTGCCCGAGGCTTCCTCCACCCGCTGGACCCAGATGGCGCCTTCGAGTCCGGCGTTGTCGGCGATGAGCCGAGTCGGGGCTTCGAGAGCCCGCAGAACCGAACGGGCACCGGTGGCCTGATCGCCGCTGAGGTCAGCCATGCTGGCCTCAACTGCGGCGCGGGTACGGATCAGGGCGGTACCACCACCGGCAACCACACCCTCTTCGAGAGCGGCCCGGGTAGCGGAGAGTGCATCCTCGATGCGGTGCTTCTTCTCCTTGAGCTCCACCTCGGTGGCAGCGCCAACCTTGACCACCGCAACACCGCCGGCCAGCTTGGCCAGACGCTCCTGCAGCTTCTCACGGTCCCAATCGGAATCGGTGTTGTCGATCTCGGCCTTGATCTGGCTCACTCGACCTTCGACCTCGGACTTTTCACCAGCGCCTTCGACGATGGTGGTGTTGTCCTTGGTGATGATGACCTTGCGGGCGGTGCCCAGCATGTCGAGGGTCACGCCATCAAGCTTGAGGCCGACATCTTCGGAGATGACCTGACCACCGGTGAGGATGGCCATGTCCTGCAGCATTGCCTTGCGTCGCTCGCCAAAGCCGGGGGCCTTGACCGAAGCGGAGCTGAAGGTGCCGCGGATCTTGTTGACGACGAGCGTGGCCAGGGCCTCACCCTCGATGTCCTCGGCGATGATGACCAGCTGCTTGCCGGCCTGCATGACCTTCTCCAGCACGGGCAGGAGATCCTGCACGGCGGTGATCTTGCCCTGGTTGAGGAGGATGTACGGATCCTCGAGAATCGCTTCCTGACGCTCGGCGTCGGTCACGAAGTACGGGGAGACGTAGCCCTTGTCGAACTGCATGCCCTCGGTGAACTCAAGCTCGAGTCCGAAGGTGTTCGACTCCTCGATGGTGACAACACCATCCTTACCGACCTTGTCGATGGCGTCGGCCAGAACCTGGCCGACGTTGGTGTCGGCGGCGGAGATGGCGGCAACCTGGGCGATCTCGGACTTGTCGTCGATCTCCTTGGACTGCTTGGCAATCTCGGCAACGGCAACGGCAACGGCGGCTTCGATGCCCCGCTTGAGGTCCATCGGGTTGGCCCCGGCGGCCACGTTGCGCAGGCCTTCCTTGATCAGCGACTGGGCCAGCACCGTGGCGGTGGTGGTTCCGTCACCGGCGACGTCGTTGGTCTTGGTCGCTACTTCCTTGACCAGCTGGGCGCCCATGTTCTCGAACGGATCTTCGAGCTCGATCTCACGAGCAATCGAAACACCGTCGTTGGTGATGGTGGGGGCGCCGAACTTCTTGTCAAGCACCACGTTACGGCCCTTGGGACCGAGGGTGACCTTGACGGCGTCAGCCAGCTTGTTCACACCGGCTTCAAGGGCGCGGCGTGCATCTTCGTCAAACTTCAGAATTTTTGGCAAGGTTCAGCTCACTTCACGATCGCAAGTACGTCACGGGCCGAAAGAATCAAGAGGTCATCGCCCTCGATGGTGATCTCGGTTCCCCCGTACTTTGAGTAGACAACGGTGTCACCGGCGCTGACATCCATGGGGATGACCTCACCGGAGTCGGAGCGGCGACCGCCACCGACAGCCAGGACTTCACCCTGCTGGGGCTTCTCCTTGGCAGTATCAGGAATTACCAGACCGCTGGCCGTTGTGGCCTCGGCATCGTCAGGCTTGACGACGATACGATCTTCGAGTGGTTGAAGGTTCATGCAAAGCTCCGTTTGGGCGTTAGCACTCTCATGGGACGAGTGCTAATGGTAAGGCGAACAACGTACCGCGCCAACCGTCTTCGCCAAGAAGTTGACAATGGTGTTGCCAGGAACGGGCCGAAACCCCCCACCCCCATCGAGTGGGCCCGAAAATCGAATAATTCCAGGTTGTAGCGCCAACGGGAGCCGATTCGGTAGTCGTTTCGGTAATGCCCAGAACTGACATGGGTGGTGACCAGGGAGGTCACTACCCATGTTCGAAACGTTGCTGGCCGAGTGGACGCAGTGGACCACCTCGATCCGTGCCGCACGCACCCTGACCCGGTGGGCCGCCGAGGACCCGGGGCTGAGAGGTTGGACCGTCGACGACCTGGCCGCTCCCCGGGCCTCATCGGTCACCGACACCATGCAGGCCGCCCTGGTCTCCCGGGCCCAGGCGGGGGAACGGGCGGCAGTGCTGACGTTGATGATCCAGTTGCGCCCTGGACTGGGCGCGTTGGCCCGTTGGGCCGAGCGGGTCGATCACCGCTTCGGGTCCCCGGCGGAGGCAGCCGAGGAGGTCGTTGCCGTATTCGGCGAGGTGTTGATGGGCCACAACCTCCAGCGCCGGCCAGGTAAGGTCGCCGCCAACCTGCTGCGCGACTCCCGTCAACGCATCTGGCGGGCGTCGTGTCGAGATGCCAGGGCCGCGGAGGCCGCTCTCAACGCCGCCCCCATCGAGGCTTGCCGGGCCCAATCGAACCGATCCGACGATTGGGCCATGGAACTGGACCTGGCCGGGATCGTGGGTTCGGCCCTCGATGATGTCTCAGGCTCGGCGGCGTCACGCCGCCTCAACGCCGAGTTGGCCTATCGGGCCTGGATCCTCGACGAGCCGGGAGCGGCGATCGCCGCCGACCTCGGCGTCGACCATGGCGCGGTGCGAACCAGGTTGAGCCGCCTCCGCCGAGCCATGAAGCAGCGGCAGCCGGCCGCGGTCTAGCCATCTGGTTGTCTACTCGACCCAGGCGGCCCACTGATCGAGGGGAAGACGGGTGCTGTGCAGTTCGTTGACCGGTTGGTCCCAGTCGGCGTGACCAAGGGCCAGTCCGCAGAACAGCATCTCCGATTCAGGGGCACCGACAAAGGCCTGCACCGTTTCGTACCAGGGGGCCCAGGCCTCCTGGGGGCAGGTGTCCACCCCGGCCTCTTGGGCCAGGAGCATGAAGGTCTGGAGGAACATGCCCAGGTCTGACCACTGGGCCGAACCCATCCGCCGGTCGACGAAGCAGAACAGGGCGGCAGGGGCGCCGAAGAAGTCGGCGTTTCGGGCCAACTGGGCGTAGCGGGCGGCCTTGTCCTCACGGGGAATACCCAACTTCTCGTACATGGCCTCCCCCACCTCAAACCGGGCGCTGCGATGCGGTTCCCACAAGCCCTCGGGGTAGATGGGGTACTCGGGGCGTCCTGGTTTGGCCTCGGCCATGATGGTGCGGAACCGGGCCATGGCCCCGCCATTGACCACATAGATCCGCCACGGCTGGACGTTGCCCCCCGACGGGGCCCTGGCCGCCCCTTCGAGCAACCGGGTGACGGTCACATTGTCGATCGGGTCGGGAAGGAAGGCCCGGATGCTCTTGCGTTTGTTGACAGCCTCGGTGACGTTCACGCCACCGGTCTAGCGCGAACTGAGCCGCAGGGAGGGATTGGCGCCTCCGTCGAGGGAGGTCGGCCCGTCGTTGGCGAGGCGCCAGTGGGCGGCAGCGGCGATCATGGCTGCGTTGTCGGTGCAGAAGGCCCGGTCGGGTACCAGGCACTCAATGCCTGCCTCCTCGCAGGCGGCGGCAAAACGTTCGCGCAGGCGGGAATTGGCGGCCACTCCCCCGCCCAGGGCGGCCGAGCGGGCCCCGGTGGTGGTGGCGGCCCGGACGATCTTGGTCACCAGCACGTCGACGACGGCTTCCTGGAAACTGGCGGCGAGGTCGGCGTTTGCGGCGTCGGGGTTGCGGCGCACGTAGTTGATGACGGCGGTCTTCATGCCGCTGAAGGAGAAATCAAGCCCGTCATCGAGCATGGCCCGGGGGAAGCGGATGGCCCGGCGGTCGCCCTCGGCCGACAGTCGGTCGATGATGGGGCCGCCCGGATAGCCCAGGCCGAGGTAGCGGGCCACCTTGTCGAAGGCCTCACCGGCGGCGTCATCAACGGTGGAACCGAGGATCTGGTAGCTGCCGGGGGCGTCGACTCGCACGATCATGGTGTGGCCTCCCGACACCAGACCGACCACGAGGGGCAGTTCAAGGTCGGGCCGCTCCAGGAAGGCGGCGAAGAGGTGGCCCTCCATGTGGTTGACTCCGACGTAGGGCACATCCCAGGCCAGGGCCAGGGCCTTGGCCGCGCTGACCCCGACGAGCAGGGCCCCGATGAGGCCGGGGCCGTAGGTGGCGGCAACGGCATCGATGCCGTCGGGACCGACCTCAGCTTGGGCCAGAGCCTCGGCGATCACCGGTTCCAGCATGTCGAGGTGTGCCCGACTGGCCACCTCGGGCACCACCCCACCGAAAGCGGCGTGGGTCTCGACCTGGGAGGAGACGACGTTGGACAGCACCTCCAGGTGGGGCGCCGATTCGCTCCTCACGACTGCCACCGACGTTTCGTCGCAGCTCGTCTCAATGGCCAGCATGATGGTCATGATCGGCTCAGCTCCTCAAGGCGGGCGTCGACCTCAGCCGAGTGCAGATCATGGATCCACATGATCAGGGCATCCTCGCCGTCGGGGTAGTAGCGGGGGCGGGTCCCGGCCGAGGTCATGTCGAACTTGTCATAGAGCGAGATGGCCCGGGTGTTGGACGTTCGCACTTCGAGCGTGAGGTCGACCGCGCCGCGACGACGGGCCTCGTCGAACAACTCGACGCACAGACGCAGCCCGATCCCCTGGCGGCCCGCCTCGGGGGCGACACCGAGGTTCATGAGGTGCGCGGTGTCGGCGGCGAACATGATCCCGCCAAAACCCACGACCGCGTTCGGGCCGGAGGAGGCAACCAACCAGTGACGGGAGTTGGGGGGGAGCACCAGTTCCCCCTCGAACAGTTGGTAGGGCCACGGGCTGGGGTTCACCCTGGCCTCGATGGCGGCCACGATATTGACGTCGGACCGTTCCATGGGGCGAGTCGTGATCGGATTCGACGGAGCGGCTGGAGCGGGCGGAGTGGCGGTCATCGGGGGCTGTTTCGGGTCTTGACGTTGACGTTCACATCGGGGTCCCGCAGATAGAGCGGCGTGATGGCCCGCCCCTCGACACCTTGACGGCCCCGAGCCAGGCCCAGCATCACCGCGGCCGAGGGAACCCGACCGAGCCGGACGCCCGCACCGTACAGCTCCTGGTAACGATCGGCCCCATCACCAACGATCTCGATACCAATGTTGATGTCGATGCCGCTGTCGATGCTGGCGGCCAGGTCCTCGGGTCGACCGACGATTGCCGGACCAGCGTGAGCGAGGGCACCCTGGGGGCCGGGCTCGAACTGCTGTTGGAAGACCTCGGCCCGGCGGGCGTCGATCACGGCCAGTACCGGTTGCCCCGACTCCGACGCTCCTGCGGCCAGAATCTCCAGGCTGGTGAGGCCAACCACAGGCCGGTCGATAGCCAGGGCCAGGGCTCGCACCGTGGCCAGTCCGACCCGGAGGCCGGTGAAACGCCCCGGCCCGACGTCGACCACCAACTGTTCGACGTCGGCCATCTTCGCCCCGGCCTCAGCCAGGGTGGCGGCGATGAGCGGGGTGAGTTCCTCAGCGTGACGGCGGTCGGTGGTGACCTGATTGAAGGCCTCGACCACGGCTCCCGGCTCGCCAACGGCCACCCCCACCACCGAGGTCGACGACGTGACGGCGAGGCTCAGCATCTGGGGGCGCACCGGATCGAGGTTTCGTACACCGCTTCAGGCTACGAGATCTCCCCGATACCGGTGACCTCGATTTTGTTGTCGGTGAAGAACCGGTACTGCGTTTGGCCGAACCCGTCACCCTCGTACACCACGGCGTCTTCGAGGAAGGTTTCGAGAGGCTCGAAGGAACTGTCCTCCACCAAACCCTTGACGTCGTTCTCCAACGCCGCAGCAGTCTTACCGGGGTAGTCGTAGCTGAGGATGACGGCGACCGAGGTGTCCCCGATGCGCTGCTGGGTGAACATCAAGACCCGATCGAGACTGCCCCCGGGGAAGGAGCAGGTCGGACGCCCACGGCTCCCACCAACGAGCGATGGATGTGGGCGTCGCACCATCACGATAAATCCACTCGACCTCGGTGCCGAAGATGCCGACGTCGTCGTGAATGACGATGTCGAAGCCGCCCTGACCGTCGAGCCGGTACATGGTGGTGGTGACGGTGGTCTGGTCGTTGTCCTCCATGCGCCCCGGGTCCGGGTCCGGGTCCGGGTCCGGGTCCGGGTCCGGGTCCGGGTCCGGGTCCGGGTCCGGGGTGGGCTCCGGGGCCGGGTCCGGGGTGGGCTCCG
>Ga0316190_10000646_pt1 | contig 24445 bp, 21 predicted proteins | sample Eddworburrow2_MG_FD_204929 | JGI IMG/M metagenome (GOLD analysis project Ga0316190, IMG submission 204929) | Coastal sediment microbial communities from Maine, United States - Eddy worm burrow 2 | ecosystem: Environmental > Aquatic > Marine > Coastal > Sediment | place: USA: Maine | collected... | reverse complement strand
TCTCTAGCCTGGCCTCAGGGGTGACTGGCATGGTTTCATCTTTGCACAGCACCTGAAAGGCGAGCGTTTGCAGGGCATCGCCGACCAGTATGGCGGTAGCCTCATCGTACTGTTTGTGGCAAGTGGGCTGGCCGCGACGCAGGTCATCGTCATCCATGGCCGGGAGATCATCATGTACCAGTGAATAGGCATGGATCAGCTCTACGGCACAGGCTGCCCCATTGAGTTGCTGGGTGTTGCCGCCCAGTGCAATGCCAGTGGCATAGACCAGTACAGCTCGAATACGCTTTCCTCCGCCAAGTGTGCTATAGCGCATGGCGGCATGCAGTTGCTCTGGAGTGATGGTGGCTGCGGGTAGCCAGTGATCCAATGCATTTTCAACTTGATTCCGGCATGTTTTCAGAAATGCCTGTAATTCAGGATTAGCTTGCATCAAAGGGTTCCAAATCGGCGTCGGGGGTATTGGCGCTGAGTATCTCAATTTTTTGTTCGGCATTTTTCAATGCCTGTTGGCAGGCGTGGGTTAATTCAACACCACGTTCAAAGGATTTAAGTGACTCTTCAAGTGTCAAATCCCCTTGCTCCATGGCTTCAACCAAAGACTCCAGTTCGTTGAGAGCCTCTTCAAAAGAGGGCTTCGAAGCTTTTTTCCGCGCCACAATTATATCCAGAACATCAAGAAACAGAGCAGCTTACATTACTGCTGTTGTGACGGTCAATGTTCAGCTGGTCTGGTATTGCAGGTGGGTACCTGTAATCAGAAATAGGGGATGGTCTCCAACACTGTGTCGTGCGTACAAAAATCTGCACTACCATTGTGCGGATAGTTAGATGCATGCCCCATTAACCGACATTTCCCTCTCTCCCATGCATCAAAATCAGCTGTTTTCCACTAAAAATCAGCTGGCATGCTAGTTGCTCATAGGCAATACAAAGCCCTCAGATAGCGATGTTGAAGGGTAGCTATTTAATATGAGACTAGAGCCCATGAAAGAGAAGCTGGTACTGATTGGAAATGGAATGGCGGGTATCCGTACGCTGGAGGAGCTGCTTAAGCTCTCGCCAGATATGTATGAAATCACCGTCTTTGGTGATGAACCTCACGGTAACTATAACCGTATCCTGCTTTCGCCTGTGTTGGCAGCGGAGAAGACCATTGATGACATTATCCTCAATGATAGGCAGTGGTATGCAGATAACGGCATCACGCTGCACACAGGCAAGCGCATTACCGAGATCAATCGTGGTCGTCGTACAGTAACAGCTGAAGATGGAACTGAAGCTGCCTATGACCGATTGATTATTTCCACCGGCTCCAGCCCTTTCATTATCCCTGTCCCCGGCTCTGAGCTGGAGGGTGTGATTGGCTTCCGAGATATCCAGGATGTGGATGAGATGCTGGATGCTGCCAGTAAATACAACAAGGCCATTGTCATTGGCGGCGGCTTGCTGGGCTTGGAAGCGGCTGATGGTCTGATGAAACAGGGCATGGATGTCACGGTGGTTCATCTTGTGGATACCCTGATGGAGCGGCAGCTGGACAGCGCTGCCGGGGCCCTGCTGAAAAGCTCCCTGGAAGAGCGTGGCCTGAAGTTCCTGATGGAACATGAGACCGAGGCACTGCTAGGCGATAAGCGGGTGGAACATATCTGCTTCTCCAATGGCCTGCGGCTGCCTGCTGATCTGGTAGTGATGGCCGTGGGTATTCGTCCCAATATTGAGCTGGCAAAATCTGCTGGCATCTACAGTGAACGCGGCATCGTGGTGAATGACACCATGCAGACCTATGACCCCCGAGTCTACGCCGTGGGAGAGTGTGCCCAGCACCGTAACATCACCTATGGTTTGGTTGCCCCGCTCTTTGAGCAGGCAAAGGTGGCTGCCAACCAGCTGGCTCAGCTGGGTATCGGCTACTACAAGGGTTCCATTACCTCCACCAAGCTGAAGGTCAGCGGTATCGATCTCTTCTCCGCTGGAGAGTTTCAGGAGAGTGATGACACTGAAGAGCTGCTCTACCAGGATCCAGGCCGGGGCGTTTACAAAAAGGTGGTGATCCGCAACAGCCGCATCATTGGCAGCGTACTCTATGGCGACACGATGGATGGCCCCTGGTATTTTCAGCTGATGCGCGATGGGGTCGACATCACCGAGATGCGAGAAAAGCTGCTGTTTGGCCAGGGCAATGTGGGTGACTCTGGCCATAGTGCAGCAGATCAGATCGCCTCAATGCCGGATGATACCGAGGTCTGCGGCTGTAACGGTGTCTGCAAAGGCGACATCGTAAATGCCATTATCGATAAAGGACTCTTCACTCTGGATGAGGTGAAACTGCACACCAAGGCGGCAGCCTCCTGTGGCTCTTGTTCAGGCGTGGTTGAGCAGATATTGGCCTCCACCGTGGGTTCTGACTTCACAGTTTCACCTGGCAAGAAACCAATGTGTGGCTGCACCGAATATACCCACGACGAAGCACGAGCCACCCTCTTCAAATATGGGCTGAAGGATATCCGGGCTGTGATGGACTTCATGGAGTGGAAGACCCCGGATGGTTGCAGCAAATGTCGTCCGGCGCTGAACTACTACCTGCTCTGCGCATGGCCGGGAGAGTATGTGGATGATGCACGTTCACGTTTTATCAATGAACGGGTGCATGCCAATATCCAGAAGGATGGCACCTACTCGGTTATACCTCAAATGAAGGGTGGCATGACCTCTGCCGCAGAGTTGCGCGCCATTGCAGATGTTGCCGACAAATATGATGTGCCAGAGGTGAAAGTCACCGGCGGTCAGCGCATTGACCTGTTTGGACTCAGGAAAGAGCAGCTACCGGAGATCTGGGCTGATCTCAATGCGGCTGGCATGATCTCAGGCCATGCTTATGGCAAATCCCTGCGTACCGTGAAAAGCTGCATTGGCAATCGCTGGTGCCGTTTTGGCACCCAGGATTCCGTCAGCATGGCGATAGCGCTTGAGGAGATGACATGGGGAAGCTGGACGCCGCACAAGTTCAAGATGGCAGTATCAGGCTGTCCCCGCAACTGTGCAGAGGCCACCATAAAGGATCTTGGTGTGGTGGGCATCGACTCCGGTTGGGAGCTTCACGTTGGTGGCAATGGTGGTGTAAAAGTACGCGCCACCGACCTGCTCTGCAAAGTACAAACTGAGGCGGAAGTACTGCAATACACTGCAGCCTTCATGCAGCTCTACCGGGAAGAAGCTCACTATCTGGATCGGACAGCCCCCTGGATTGAGCGTGTGGGACTCACCTATATCAAACAGCGCCTGATTGAAGATGGAGATGGCCGTGAAGTACTCGCCAAACGCTTTTGTATATCCCAGAAATTTGCCCAGGTTGACCCCTGGAAAGAGCGCGCTGCAGGAAAGGATGCCCATGAATTCACGCCCATGATTGAGATTGTTGATTCAGTCGTTTAACTGCAAACAAGTAGATATATTCAACACCAACAAAGAGATTACAAAATGTCTGACTGGAAAGAGATAGGCCATATCGATGAGATCCCTCGACTTGGCGCTCGTGTTGTCAAAAGCAAAGAGGGCGATATCGCCATCTTCCGTACCGCCCAGGATAAAGTTCATGCTCTACTGGACAAATGCCCACACAAAGGCGGCCCACTTTCACAAGGCATTGTGCATGGAGATCAGGTTACCTGCCCATTGCACGATTGGAAGATTCAACTGGCCAGTGGCGAAGCTGTAGCGCCTGATGAAGGGTGTGCCCGCAGCTATCGGGTGAGGGTGAAAGATGGGGTTGTTTTTCTTTTAGTTGGATGAGGCTTGCGTTAAATTAGTTCTCTTTTAATGCGGATGTGATTTTCTGAAGGACGACTTCAGCATTAAAGGGCTTAACAATAAAGCCTATGCTGCCTTTAGCCTGCGCAGCTTTTATGTGGTCAACGGTAGCCTCTGAGCTAACCATCAGGATTTTACTCTCTGGGACTATAGTGCGTAATTTGTCTAATAGATCTATCCCGTCACAATCTGGAAGGTTGATATCGAGAAGCACTAGCCCAGGCGAATACTGTTCAGCCAAATTAATGGCTCTCTCTCCATTGCTGGCCTCATGAATATTTTGGATATCCAGATTGCCTAGCATGGTCTTTAGATACCTTCGTATCAGGTTGTCATCATCGACAATGAGTGCATTCTTCATACATAGTAGTATGGATAAAAAAGCAGCAAACACAACCTTTTTACAGGGTGGCTCTATCCGTAAATTAAGAGGCTGCAATAGGCTTCTTGCCCGTATTAGATAACTGTATCCAGTGTTTTATTCCTCTCTTTTTAAGGGGTGTTGCACTTTCATCTTCCAACTCTCCCTTTCGCTTTTTATCCCCTGCACGCAGGCTGATTCATGATGGCATTGTGGCTAAATGCCATTTTCTTATTCGAGTAAACAGCAGTATCTTTCCATTTTCATGGTTTATTTCCAGGCATAAAATAACGGACGCCGAAGCGCCCGTTATTTATAAAAACTTAAAGCAAAAGGGTTAGATGCTTGATCCGCGAGAGCCTACAAATTCAGGATAGGCTTCAAGACCACACTCAGCTATATCAGCGCCTTCATACTCTTCCTGTTCACTGATGCGAATCCCGGTGAGTTTCTTAATGCCAAACCAAACTGCAAAGCTAGTACCAAAGGTCCACGCAAAGATAGTAACTAACCCCGTAATCTGAGCAATAAAAGTGGCGTCGCTGTTAGAGAGGGGTACGGCCAGCAGCCCCCAAATGCCGACAATGCCATGCACCGATATGGCACCAACAGGGTCATCAACCTTCAACTTATCCAATCCAAGAATGGATAAGACAACAATAACGCCACCTATACATCCAACCAGTGTTGCCCAAAGAGGGCTGGGCGCCAGCGGTTCTGCGGTAATGGCAACCAAGCCAGCAAGTGCACCGTTAAGCGTCATGGTCAGGTCAGCTTTGCCAAACAGCATGCGGGCAGTTAACAGAGCTGCAACTACACCGCCAGCTGCCGCGGCATTGGTGTTAACAAAGACAGCCGCTACAGCGTTTGCATCTGATGCAGTGGAAAGAATCAACTGAGAGCCACCATTGAACCCGAACCACCCCATCCATAAGATAAAGGTGCCCAGAGTAGCCAATGGCATGTTGGCACCGGGTATAGCCATAACCTGGCCATCTTTACCGTACTTGCCTTTACGTGCGCCGAGCAACAATACACCAGCCAGTGCAGCGGAAGCACCACAGAGGTGCACTACGCCAGAGCCGGCAAAGTCATTGAAACCCAGTCCATCCAGAAAGCCGCCACCCCACTTCCAGTAGCCCTGCACAGGGTATATGAAGCCCGTCATTACAACGGCAAATGCCAGAAAGCTCCAGAGCTTCATACGTTCAGCTACAGCACCAGAGACGATAGACATCGCAGTGGCAACAAATACAACCTGAAAGAAAAAGTCTGACATCTTGGAGTAGTAGTTGCCATCATACCAAGTCTCAGCACCCTGTTTTACAACAGCGGCTGCATCATGATCTCCCCCCAACATGAAAGAGAAATCAAACAGAGCGGGAATAACGCTGCTGGTGCCTGTGCCATACATAATGCCGTAACCCATCACCATATACATAATGCAGGCAATAGCGAACAATGCGACATTTTTTGTCAGGATCTCAGCAGTATTTTTAGCACGTACTAAGCCAGCTTCCAGCATAGCGAACCCTGCCGCCATCCACATAACAAGTGCACCTGCCATTAGAAAATAGAAAGTATCTAAGGCGTAACGCAAATTAAGAATATCTTCCACAGTAATCTCCAGCTAAATAATATTTAAAGCGCCTCTGAACCCGTTTCACCGGTACGGATACGCACAACCTGGTCAAGGTTATAGACAAAGATCTTGCCGTCACCGATCTTGCCGGTTCTGGCTGCGCCGGTAATCGCTTCGATAACCTGGTCTACCTTGTCATCATCCACGGCAGCTTCGATCTTGATTTTGGGGAGAAAATCCACCACATACTCAGCGCCCCGGTAGAGTTCGGTGTGCCCCTTCTGGCGGCCAAAGCCCTTTACCTCAACTACGGTTATGCCATTAACGCCGACCTCGGAAAGCGCTTCGCGTACATCGTCCAACTTGAACGGTTTAATAATTGATGAAATAAGTTTCATGGGTTTTTCTCCTTGCCTGACAGGGTTGCTATTCAACTGAAAATTGGATTTTTTGTGACAATTGATTAGCTGATTGCAACCTTTATGCCATTTGGCTTTTATCTATATAAACAGTTGGTTATCTGTCTGTGTATGGGTTGCCTCTTTAACATGGCTGCACAATAAAAATGCAAACTATAAAGAGTGCGCACAAGGCTGGTGCGCCTACAGGAATTAATAACACAGGGTAACTACTACGATAGTGGCCTACAGAGTACTGTTGGCTGATCGGTTATGCTTAAATTTAAATAGAATGGATGATGTCAGATTTGAAGCGGCAGGATTTATCTCTGAGTAGCCATTTAAATCAAATGGCTAAGTGGTGGCTGCCAAAAGTAAGTGAGTACTTGTTTTAGCTATTAAAAGAGAGCAATGTACTTGCCTCTGCTATTAGAAAATATTGGTGTGTGGTAGGTTAATACACACAGAAGTCATTTAGATACAGGTTGCCATTAGCAGGTGTCGACCCAAAGCGGTCATTTTAGGCAAAAATAGATATCTGGATTCTTGGTATCGTTAGAAATCTGTTTCCATAGTATGAGCTAACTGTAAAACATAAGGAATGAATTCTTGAAAAAATTTCTAAGCATGCTTGGTCACAAGATGGATATAGCAAAAGAAGATTCTGACTTTACTTATTTTTTTAGTTTATTGGTAACAGGTGAGGCAGTTACCAAAATGATTACACTTCTATCTGTGGCATCCCTAAATAATGATAAGGATAGGCACCAATATCGAATACTTCATAATTTAGTGCGGGCTAGTGGAATTGGAGAGTGGAGTAAAGCTATTGATGATTTACTGGTGGGTACCGCATCACAACACCTTTCAAGCCAGTTTCGTATTCATCAAGCAGAACTCACAAAAAAGGTTAGTAGCGACGAATGGCAATTCAAAGCTGTAGAAGATTTGACTCACACCCTGAATGCTTTGAATATAAATATTGAAAGTTCCGCAGGAAAAAAAGACCTTAAAAGCTGGTTTAGGTTGTTTACAGAGCTTAGAAACAAGACTAGGGGTCACGGTGCGATAAAAATAGAAAGTGCATCAAATGCATCCGTTCATCTTTCAAAAAGTATAAATCTTATTATAGATAACCTAAGTCTATTTGACATACCAATGGCGTATATTCGGCGTAATTTAAGTGGTAAGTATAGAGTAACAGACATAGTAGGTAATTCGGTTTATTTTTCGAAGCTTAAGAAGAGTTATAGCTATCAACTAGAAGATGGAATCTATATGTATTTAGATGATTTCCGGAAGCTACCATTGATTGTTAGTGATTCAGATTTGAATGATTTTTATATTTCAAATGGTGGATTTACAAATAGAAAATATGAATTGTTGTCGTATTGTACAGATGACAAAAAACAGGGTGATTCATCTGTCTATATGATTCCGAAAGGACAGCTTCCCCCGAGTGAATCAGATGGCCTAGGAGAATTAGAAGACGTTGGGAACTGTTTCTCTAATGTGCCATCTTTGTCATATGAATATATCCGCAGAGAGGAGTTAGAGGATAAGCTTTTTTCCTTGCTTAAAGATGATAGGAGAACTGTCGTTACTCTATTAGGTCGGGGTGGAATTGGTAAAACGTCATTGGCACTAAAAGTGATTCCATGGCTCTATGATACGCGAAGATTTGATGCTGTTATTTGGTTTAGCTCCAGGGACATTGATCTAAAGATTAGCGGTGCCAAGCTAGTAACAGCAAATGTTATATCAGATAAAGATATCTCAAAATGTTACTGCTCACTTGTCCTTTCACATGAAGAAAGAAATAAGAAAGGTTTTGATTCAATCGAATATTTCCAGAAGCAGTTGACAGAATCAGATATTGGGTCGTGTCTGTTTGTTTTCGATAATTTTGAGACTACAGAAAATCCATTTGAGTTATTTAAATGGATAGACACTTATATAAGAAACCCCAATAAGGTCTTAATCACAACTAGGTTAAGAGATTTTATTGGTGATTATCCTATAAATGTTCACGGGATGTCGCTTGATGAATCTGAGAAGCTTATTCGTTTAACAGCTGATAATCTTGGCACTGAAGGTAGTATAACTCAAGATTTAATAGATGATATATATAGTGTATCTGCTGGCCATCCATACATTATAAAAATAATGTTGGGTGAATTATCTAAACAGAATATGAGGGGGTCACTTCCAAAAATTGTGGCTGGAAGCGAAGAAGTTCTTACTGCTTTGTTTGAAAGAACCTATGCTGCACTAAACCCATGTGCACAGCGCGTATATCTCACATTGGCATCTTGGAACTCAGCAGTTCCTAGATTAGCCCTTGAAGCAATACTTATGGTCTCAATAGATGAACCACTTGAAGTTGAAAAGGCTATTGATAATTTACTACAGTACTCGATGGCAGAAGAGTTTAAGTCAAATACTGATGGCCACAAATTTATAGTTCTACCCTATGCAGCAATGGCATTTGGTGCGAAAAAACTTAGGGTAAGTCCATTAAAGGCAATTATTAGTAATGACGTTCGTATGTTACAGAGGTTTGGGCCAGTAAAAGTTGAAGATAAAAATTTATCACTTTCCCACCATTTTTCGAGATTTCTTGGAACAGTGCAACAGACAGAAACACAGTTTGAGAATAATAGAAGCTTAATTGAAAGAATTTGTTTATCTCATCTGGATGGATGGTTACTTATCTCAAGATGGCTTGAGGAATCTGGGGATATTGGCCTTCTAAAGTTTGCTAAGGAATATCTACTTCGTTACTTGGAAAACGAGACATCAGAATTAAAAAAGGTTGGTGCTTGGAGGCAGTTGGCAGACCTGTCTAGAGAGCTAGGGGAACCGCTAGATGAAGTGCATTCACTAATAGAGGCATCCCAATATTCAGAAGTAGAATTCTCAGACCTCTCTAATGTCGCAAATAAAATTAATCACATGCTGAACAAGCATGAGCTTGAACTAGAAAATAATGACATTAAGAAGGAGTTATTAAGTAGGTTATTTAATGTAATATGGCGACGGAGAGCGGAGGCAGATGCAGTCGACTTTTCAAGAATGGCATGGTTGGCACTTCATCTAGAAAGGCTGGACGATGCAAAAGAATTGATTGTTCTGGGGTTATCAAAAGATCCATCTAACAGGTACTGCCAGAAGCTAAGCGAGAAAATGGAAAGTAGATATTAGTGTTTTTTGATAAAAAAGACCTAACAAAGATACTATGACAGACATCCTCTTTCTATTGCATGAAAGCTCTATTGCTGATCCAAGTCAGGTTGGTATTTGCTTTCAAGAGACCCGAGATGCCTTTTGTCCAATAGGGCATCATCAGATCACGGATCAAATACCGAAGATTGGTGAAGAAGATCTGTTAAGTGCCTTGGGCAAGTTGCCGGTGAATGCCCCAGGGCGGATTGATCCAGAGCGTGCTAGTAGCTTCAGAATATTATTGAGCAAACAAGTTCGAGGGGTGTATTTTCCGAGGATAGACCGACCAATACTTGGAGAGTCAGAACACTTACACGGCCAAAAAATCAGGGCGGTGATCAATGCCTCGGCCTTGCAAGGAGCGCGCAAGCAATTTGATATCCTCAAAGATGCGCTTGAGGATATATTTCGGTGCGTTCATCCATGTGTTGAAAACTACCATGTGTATGGCCATGCAATTCGCAATTTATTAATGCTTGCAGCTACGGAGGTGGAGTCTGCCTTTGTTGCTGTATTGCGCGCAAACAATATTGATCCAATTGCCAACCACTATAGCACCAAAGACTACGTGCGCCTGCTGAAGGTAATGCAGCTTGGCATCTATGAAGTGAGATTGCGGGAGTATCCATGCTTGCCTGCGTTAAGGCCGTTTAAGGATTGGGATTGCAATAAGCCCACGCAAAGTCTTGTTTGGTACGATCATTACAACAAAGTCAAGCATAACAGGGAAGCAAATCTGACCCACGCAAAGCTAGAGTATGCGGTGAATGCCATAGCGGCGGCGCATGTTATGAATATGGCACAATTTGCGGAGCGGAATGTATATGATCCGTATTTCGAAGTGCAGCAAATACCACGGTGGGATCGTGGTGAGCTGTATATCCCGCCCGCAGGCGGTGAAGAATGGAAAGTTGGAAGTGTAAATGCGTAGTAGTCAGAGCTGCCACAGAAACTGCCGAACAAGGATGTGCACCGGACGCATTTAGTGCCGTGACCTTTAGCGTTGAACGGCTGCTTATGGCCGTTTTCTGACTGTCGCTTACCCCAGCGCCAAGGACAGGATGGCGCCAAAACCTGCCGTTTGAGACTGTGCACCAACTGATCTATATCAATTAGCAGAAGCTTCCTGAAGAGTAGCCTGTATTGCATTAGGAAGTAAAAACTAAACACGGATGTCGCTCATGGACGCTACGCCTTCAGTACAATCAATACTCCCGCATAAGCACACCCCGGATTCTCTGATTTACGCTGTAATCCTTTATCAACTTTTTATGTTGACCGATGCTCCGACTTTACAAAAGAGTTGGGATTTTGTCATGCCAGATGTCTTTCGAATGTCGTTTCAATATCTTATTTAAAAGGAGATTCATGATGAAAAAAGAGAATTTATTTTGTGCAACTTCAAATAATAAACTATGGATGCGGGAGGCATCTCTTCAAGATATAAAATGGCTCAATATTGGTCATGCTAATAAAGTAGTTGGTATGACTTCGTCCTCGGGAAAATTATTCTGTGCCACAAAAGACAATAAGTTATGGATGCGTGAGCCTGTGCTCCATGATGTCGCATGGCACCACATAGGTCATGCTAATAAAGTGGTGTCAATGGCTGCAATTGGGGATTCGTTATTTTGTGCGACATCAGACAATAAGCTATGGATGCGCGAATCTGTATTGCATGATGTTAAGTGGCATCATATTGGACATGCAAATAAAGTTGTGGGCATGACAGCGGTTGACGGAATGTTATTTTGCGCAACAAAAGATAATAAGCTATGGGTAAGAGAGAGTGCTCTTCACAATATTAAATGGCTTCATATAGGTCATGCTAATAAAGTAGTCGGTATGACGTCAGTAGATGGAAAGTTATTTTGTTCCACAAAAGATAATAAGCTGTGGGTGCGTGAACCTGTACTTCATGATGTTAGTTGGCACCATATTGGACACGCCAACAAGGTAGTTGCAATGGCCTCAACATAGATCAAAGAGTTATTCTTACTATAACAACTATAGCAGCGTCTTTTGTATAGAAATGCGTAGCGTTGCACCTAACAATGGCAATTGAAAGGGACTTGCCTTCCGCGGCATTCGTTTGTGCTTAAATAGCACAAGCCTCACTCCGCTACGGCAAGCCCCTCATTGCTGGCGTTGAATGGCTGCTCTTGGCCGGAAGCACTCAATTTACAACTGAAGGGTAATGGCTCCTTCCGCTGTAAAATAGTATGGGTCAGACTTCATTTGCCCCATGCCTGAGTCTCGGTCTAAATTCGATAAAGAAAAGACAAAAAGGGGGCAGAGGGAATATTTTTTAACCACTTAGTGTGATTGGTTATTTATTAATCCTTACGAACCCCTTTTTTCTGATGTTATCCAGGGACCTCCTCAAGCTGGAGGTAAAAAGTGAGAAAGCAATGATTTACAAGACGAACTGGATAAAAGCACTTGGCATATTGTCCTTGTTATTGTTGCTATTCTTTGTTGCCCGTTATTGGTATATCTATAGTGAGGTGCAAGCGTTAAAAGCACCAAGATTCGAACAGGGGTTGCATAAAGGAGCACTCTTTTGTGCAGAATGTCACCGTGAGATTTACGATGAATGGTCAAAACGTTCACTGCATGCTTTGGCAACAGCCGGTAAATCGTTCAATGATTATTTAGCCTTATTCAAAACAAGTTTCATCTTAAATACTTTTATTACTGATGCTGCGTGTTATTCATGTCATGGCGAAAAAACTAGCACAGAAGGAGTCAATTGTGAGATTTGTCATGGGGTAGTAGTAGAGAACATACCGATAATGGAAACACATAAGCTAAAATATAAACCTGGACTACAGCTGCTACGTGAAGAAGGATTTTGTATTAAATGTCATGAATTGAGAAGTCCTTTGACTCTTGATGGTATTCTTACTGTGCCGGATGAATGGCGCAACAGTCAATCTGCAGCTAAAGGAGAAACGTGTCAAGTGTGTCACATGAGAAAAGGAATTAATGGTTTAAGTTATCATGGATTTGATACCGCTCATCACGATGAGTCGATATATATAGATGATGTGAAGATACAAAATGCAAAACTTGAGTTCCCACGTTTTAGTCTGGAGATAGAAAATCGCATAACTGGACATGCGATACCACCAAGCGGACCAACCCGCGTTATGGTGCTGGAAGTCATTTTTCTCGATGTTGAGGGTAATGAGCAATATCGATTAGAAGAAATCTTTAGCAAAAAGTTCGAGCTTATGCCGCTTGCTGGCATTTTCCCAAATAAACTAATCAAGAACACTCAGCTACAAAGTGGTGAGCGGCGACTCCTGAATTTGACATTACCAGAATCTTTGGAAGGTAAAATAAATGATGCAGTGGCTACCTTAAGATTCTACGGTGTTTCAGATGAATACCAAGGTGATATTCAAAAAGCACATTGGATAAGTGAGCCCATTCTGAGAGAAGAATTCACTCTTTCAAGTCAGGTGCCAGATTAAGTCGTGACTAATTAAAAAAATGCCAAAAAAGCAAAAAAGCGTAATAGGGGGCAGACCACGTTTAATTAGATATCTTCAGTAAGGCCCAACAATTTAATGGGATAGAAATCATGCCACGTAGGGCAAGACTGTCGATGGCTGGGTTCCTTGACATATTATTCAGGGCCGTAGGGCAATAAGAGAAACGCATTGCACCGAATGCAAGCTTATTGGTGGGTTACGCTATCGCTCTTGTGCCCTTTGGGTAAACCCACCCTACAATAGATAACTATATGACAGCTAATGGCTGTAAGTGATCATTTGATTTTAAAAAAATGTTATTGCATGCCATTTTAAGGAAGTGGTTTGATTCAAGTGAAAATCACTTTCTGGTGTTTTTCCCTGCCGCAGTAGAATAACCATCTAAACTTTCAACGGATAAATATATGTCGAGTACTCAGGTGCAAAGCCTTCAACCCAGCTTGTTTGCAATTATCCTTCCAGGAATTCTAATCGCTGCTACAGGTGTAGGTGCTGGTGATTTAGCCACTGCCAGCTTTGCAGGTAGTCAGCTGGGTTTGGCGATATTGTGGGCAGTTGTTGTGGGCAGTGTTTTTAAGTTGGTTTTAACGGAGGGTCTAGCGCGCTGGCAGCTCGCCACTGGACTTACTCTGTTAGAAGGTTTAGCAAAACAAGTTGGGCCTGTATTCGTCTGGTTGTTCCTGCCGTACTTATTACTGTGGTCTTTTTTTGTTGGTTCGGCCTTAATGGGTGCCTGTGGTGTGACTTTGCACGCTATGTTTCCTGTATTTGCGGATCCAGCTCAGGCCAAGGTTGTTTTCGGTATCGGCAGTAGTTTACTCGGGCTGGTGCTGGTTTTGATGGGTGGCTTTAAGCTATTTGAAAAAATCATGGCAGCATCTATCGCTCTTATGTTTGCCATTGTATTGGTTACTGCTGCTATTTTGTGGCCAGGGGCAAGTGAGGTATTGATGGGGCTTAGTGTGCCCACTATCCCTGATGCCGGAGGCAAGGGCGTTGCCTGGACCGTTGCGTTAATTGGTGGCGTAGGGGGTACGCTAACTATTCTCTGTTATGGCTATTGGATAAAAGAAAAGGGTCGCGACTCTGTAGAACATATCCGCACATGTCGCATTGACTTGGCTACAGGTTATTTTCTTACGGCAATATTTGGTATTGCGATGGTTATCATCGGTAGCAATTTGGATTTAAACGGTAAGGGTGCAGGGTTATTAGTGGCCTTGGCTAACACCTTGGAACAGCCATTGGGTGAAACCGGACGTTGGTTATTTTTGATTGGTGCATTTGGTGCTGTGTTTAGCAGTTTGTTGGGTGTATGGCAGGCGGTACCCTATCTGTTTGCTGATATTTATCGGTTATTCATTCACAAGCAACAGAATGATATGGTCAGCATGCAAGCATGGCCTTATCGTAGTTATTTGGTGGCTCTTGCATTCGTTCCGATGCTTGGATTGATGATAAGTTTTAAGGAAGTTCAAAAATTTTATGGCATTGTGGGGGCGGCATTTTTACCATTGTTGGCTATTGCTCTCTTAATTATGAATAGTAAGCATGAATGGTTAGGGAGTTATGTTAACCGCTGGCCAAGTCAAGTTTTACTGAGTGCTACTGTGATATTTTTTATCGGCATGGCATGGATGAAGTGGGTATAAAAGAAGACGCAGAGATTGAATAATGAGCCGCTAACCTTTAGTGGTTAATCAACAGCGCCTCAGTAAGTGAGAATGCTTGAGATTAGAACAAAACAGAGATGCCCGCTGCCTCCGCAAAACTGTTATTTAGATATAAGCAGTAAATCAATCGCTCTGTTGTATGCCAAACAGATAGACGCCAATAAAGACGCCGACTATCGTAAAGATACCGGCCAGTGAGCCATAGCCAATCTGCGCTAATGCAGGGCCAGGGCATGCGCCTGTAATGGCCCATCCAACACCGCAGGTAAGACCACCATAGAGCTGTTTCTTGCTAACATCTTTTACTGACATTTCGATGGGGCTATTTGTCAATAGTGCTTTCATTTTCATTCGCTTAATTAGCAGATTAACTAGAAATGTTGTTGTTACTGCAACGCCCAATACACCATAAAGATGGAAGCTTTGAAACAGGAACATTTCCCGAATCACATCATAGTTTGAGACGCCGGATTTAATCAGGATATAACCGAAACAGATTCCGAATATAAGAAACGCAGCCCGAACCATCACAGGCCTCCCAACAATGCATTAATCAGAAAAGTGACTGAGATGCCTGCAATCATAAATCCCATGGTTGCTATCAGGCTCGCTAATGACCCTTTTGATAGACCAGCAATTGAGTTGCCAGAGGTGCATCCGCCAGCAAGCCGTGAGCCATAACCCCAACATATACCGCCAGCTGTCATGAGTAGTGCTTTAGTCAGCAGGCTATCGCCAAAGAGCTGATCAAACTGGCCGTAGGCAAATGAGGGTGCCCATGTTCCTTCAGTTGTCAGTGCGGCCAGCAATCCTCCGATAACAATGCCGATCACAAACAGCGTTCTAACGCCCCATGGGCCGCCCATCTCTGGGCGATGAAAATAGGGGCGATTACTGACAATTGAGCAGATACTGACATATCCGCGGGTAACCCCAATAAACTGTCCAGTAAAGATGGTGATGAGCAGAGCAACTGCTGCAATCGCAAATCCACCAATCCAGAACTCCCAATATTGCGCAATCATATGTCAACCTTCCACAGTATTATTCATCCGCTTATCAACACTTTATACTAAATACTGATTTAGTGTGCTGGAACCTAACCCGATAATCTACGCACCTCCGAATACTTGCATAATGGGGATGTTAACCAAGGTGCTCCCATGTGGTTTTGCCAGAATTTTTTACACCTCATTTTAGCTGTCTCAATAGACCGTTACCAACCTAAACTACTGTTCTAGTTAAGGTTTGTGTGGGCCATCTTGGTGGGCGTTGTAAATATTTGCCATTTGTTGGGACAATGTTTATTTATGGCGTCAGGATTTTTTACACTTCAAATGAGGTCTGCTGATAATGGCCTTGTAACCTGCTGAATCAAAACACTAAATATATGGTGGTGTAATTATTGCTTATATTGAAGTTACTACATTTATGTCAGTTGGTCAGGCGAAGCGGGTTTGTGCTTAATCTTAAAGGGTTGTGCATATTGCTAATGAAGAATGGGGATGTTTACTATGAAAACGGTGATTAGAAAAGTGGTTATGTTGACTGCTTTGTGTGGCTCTACAGTAGCTAATGCAACAGTTGTGTATTCTGGATATACCTTTGAGGATAATGCATTTGCTGATGCTGTGGTCTCATATAATCCTGGGCCTGATGTTGGAGCAGGCTACAACGTAGGTAGCGCCGCATTGGGTCAGCCAGACTACAGTGGAGCAAATAACACAGCTGCTTCACTTGGTGATGCTGGTAGTTTAATTGTTCAGTTTACTGATAATTCATTGACAACCTCTGGAGACAGTACCGCTGATCTCTTTATTTTTGAAATTGGCGGAGCAGTTGAGTATTTCAATGTCGCAATTTCTACTAATAATATCGACTGGATTGATATTGGTAATGTTTTGGGGCAACCGATTGCTATTGATATTGATGCTATTGCAGGGGTGACTCTATGGGAGCAATATAGTTACGTAAAGCTAACTGACGTTTTGCCTAACCAATCAGGCCATCCATATGGCGAAGCAGATATTGATGCTGTTGCTGCAATATCATCTGCACCACCAGCAGGCATTCCTGAACCGGCGACTGTTCTGCTCATGAGTCTTGGCCTAGCAGGGCTTGGTTTTAGGGGCAAGAAGTAAGCTTAAGAACAAGAATGTGAAGTAGTGACTGACCCCGTCTTCGCACGGGGTTTTCTTTGCCTGTGAACTTGCTTTTGTACATAGCCATAGTAGGAAGAGAAGTTAAGGCTTGGTATTGCTGGATTCCTGTCAATTACCAATACTGAGCTATCGCCTATTAGATGTTTAAGCTAAATGAGTACTTAAAAATAGTTAATCATATGGTATTTATAATGGTGGTTGTTAACAATTATATTAGTGGCCTGTTTCTGTTTGGTGCTTCAATAAAAAATTTTACATTTAGAGATAGAAAATAATGAGAAAAATAGCTGTGTCTACAGTATTGCTTGGTTGTTGTCTGCTATATGGATGCGCCTCAACAGAAGAAAAAATAGATCTAAAAGCAAGCTTTGTTGGCAAGAAAATAAATGTGTTGATTGCTGCAGTGGGTGAGCCTAAATACACGATTGATAGTACATTTGATGATGATGTTGCATCAAGAACCTATGTTTACCCGACGAGTGCAACGCGGGGCTGTATAGAGAGTTACAAGGTAGAAGTTAAGTCTAATATAATTGTTGACTATGTCTGTCACTAACACTGAATCCACCAGTCAGTGCTTCATAGTTCAAGGTTTCGCATAATTGTTCATGTTACTGCCTACTATGATAATGCCGATTTAATTACTGTCTTTAGTCCTTGATCGTAAACAGCGCATAGAAATTGGCCATTTCAAAGATGTCTCTGATCTCAGGTGGTGGATGATAGAGGGTGACTGTCCCTTTGTTGACTTCAGCGTGCTCCTTGATCATCAGCAGCATGCCCAGCGCTGAGCTGTCCATGTACTCGGTTTTACTCAGATCTATCTGATAATTAGTCCCGGCTTCGGTTTTGGATCTGTATGCGTCTCTAAAATCAGTATGTGACGCAAAGTCGAATTTACCCTCCACTCGGATGGTAAGCGTGTTTCCGCTTTCAGATGATTGTGCATGTATTGTCATCTCAACCTCTCTCAAACATATGGCTCATATTTTTTATCTTCTTTCAGGATGTGTGTTATCAACCACTCCTGGGCCAATTCAAGCAGACTTTCTATTTTCAGTGAGGAGCTGTCTTTTCTAAATGCACGTTCGATCTCCAGGATTTTATTTTCGAATTGGTGATGCGTTGCTGCATGCGCCTTGGCACCTGGGAAATTCACTCTTTCCAGTAGGCGCTCTTCAGCCCGGAGGTGCATATCGAGATACTCAATGAGGAAGGTTAGGACAGCCACTTTATCAACATCCTGTTTTTCGGATGAGACGGCTTGATCCAATTCGTGAACCACATTTAAAAACTGTCGGTGATGGGCGTCCATTAGTGGGTTTCCCACGCTGTATTCATCCCTCCACTTAACAATTTTCATAGTCCACCAATAAGTGAGAAGTTTACTGAAGACTAGTAACTCAAACCTATAAAGTCAATATATGAAGGCATCTGTCAGCTTATTGAGATAAGCGATGGTGTTGTTGGTCACTCATCACAAGTACCAGTTTACCGGATTGGGTTTGTGGTTTGATTACAAAAGAAAAACCGACATGATTACGGCGTATAGTATGAGCTTATGTTTTGGTGCCCTTGATCTATGTGGAAGAGGGTGCTGGGTTTGCTGAACAGGATAAAGATTTAAATTACACTTAATGAAACCAAATATAGATGGCATAGCGTCAGATAAGGCTGTCATTATTTTCTAGCGGGTTGTTTTATGAAAAAACGGAATGAAAAAGAGTATGTATCACCTTGGGAAAAGGCTTTTGATAGTGTATTAACGCCGCTTGATGAGTTTATTCATCGCCAAACCACCAGTGGCGTTCTGCTTATGCTGTGCGCCATTGTGGCGCTCTATGTTGCGAACAGCCAGTGGTATGAAGCCTATCATCATCTGTTAGAGGCACCCTTTACAATTGGTATGCCGGGGTTTCAGCTCTCCATGTCTCTGCACCATTGGATTAACGATGGTTTGATGGCGCTGTTTTTTTTCTTAGTAGGGCTAGAGCTTAAACGCGAGGTTTTGGTGGGAGAGCTGGCTGATCCAAAACATGCCATGTTTCCCATCATTGCGGCTATTGGTGGCATGCTGGTTCCTGTTCTTATTTATATGGGCATTAACCCTGAAGGACATGCTTTTGATGGCTGGGGTGTGCCGATGGCAACGGATATCGCTTTTGCTTTGGGTACCTTGGCACTGTTGGGCAGTCGAATACCCAAAAACCTGCTGACATTTCTGGTGGCTCTGGCAATTGTGGATGATCTGGGGGCGGTGTTGGTGATTGCTCTCGTTTACACGGAGTCCATCGATCTTATGGCGCTGGCTGCTGCTGGTTTTATGCTGCTATTACTTGTTTCATTAAATCTTGGTGGGATTCGTCGCCCTTTACCCTATGTTTTAATTGGTCTGGTGCTTTGGATTGCCATGTTGAAGAGTGGTGTTCATGCTACGCTTGCGGGAATCTTTCTGGCATTCACCATTCCAATGCGCCCAAAGTATGATCCAAAACGTTTTCTGGCGCAGATTACCGGGTTGCTTGGCTTGATTCAAAAGGCCTACCAGCGTGAGGAGAGTATCCTTAAGAATTGTGAGCTGCGCTCCAGGGTTAGGGCTTTGGGTGAGGGGGTGCAGTTGGCGCAAGCCCCTGCGCAAATCCTGGAGCACAAGATGCATTTGCCATCGGCCTACCTTGTGATCCCTATCTTTTCTCTGGCGAATGCGGGTATCCCTATCGATTGGTCCTCTTTTGGCTCCATCATCACTCACCCGGTATCCATGGGTATTGCCCTCGGCTTGGTTTTTGGAAAGCTGATTGGTATTGCCGGTTTCTCTTTGATAGCGGTAAAGGTTGGGTTGACGACACTCCCGCAGGGCTTGAATTTTAAACACATTGTTGGTGCCGCCTTGATGGGGGGTATCGGCTTTACCATGTCGATATTCATTGCTGAGTTGGGCTTTGCTAACCATGCCCAGGATCTGCTGATGGCTAAAACTGGTGTGCTTCTCGCCTCGCTTGTGGCTGGGCTTTCGGGTTTTTTCTGGCTCTACTTTACCTCTGAGAAAAGCGAAGAATAGTGCTACAGGTGGGCAGGGTGGATTGACACATTTGCAGTGCAGGTCCACATCGTACACAATCCGCTGGTTTTATTTTTTACAGGTTTGAATGCCCATCTATGAGTAGCAGCTCCTATCAGTCATCCGATATTGAGGTACTGAGCGGTCTTGATCCAGTGCGGAAACGCCCTGGCATGTATACCGACACCTCCCGTCCCAACCACTTGGCGCAGGAGGTCATTGATAACAGCGTGGATGAGGCCATTGCGGGCCACGCTTCAAAAATCGATGTCATCCTTTTTAAGGATGGTTCTCTGCAGGTTAAGGATGATGGCCGTGGCATGCCGGTGGATATCCACCCAAAACAGGGCATTCCGGGCGTTGAGGTCATTCTGACCAAACTGCATGCCGGCGGTAAGTTCTCTAACAAAAACTACAAGTTCTCCGGTGGCCTGCACGGTGTGGGTGTGTCGGTGGTGAATGCCCTCTCGAAACACCTGGAGGTGTGGGTCAAGCGTGATGGTGTTGAATCCAATATGGCCTTTGCCGGGGGTAATAAGTCCAGCGACCTGGAACCGGTGGGCAAGGTTGGTCGCAACAATACTGGCACCACGCTACGTTTCTGGCCTGATCCCAAGTATTTTGATTCAGCTAAGTTTTCGGTGCGCCAGCTACTGCATGTGCTGCGGGCCAAGGCAGTGCTTTGTCCTGGATTGCAGGTTAAGTTTTTGGATGAAAATACGGGCGATGAGCATGAGTGGTGCTATGAGGATGGCCTGAAAGACTATCTGCTGGATGCACTACAGGGTTTACCTCTGATCCCCGAGGCCCCTTTTATCGGCAGTATGCAAGGCAATGATGAGGCCGCTGACTGGGCGGTTCTATGGTTGCCGGAAGGAGGGGAGGCGGTGACAGAGAGCTATGTCAATCTGATCCCCACTGCCCAGGGTGGAACTCATGTTAATGGACTGCGCACCGGCTTGACGGAAGCGGTGCGGGAGTTTTGCGAATTTCGCAACCTATTGCCACGCGGTGTCAAGCTGGCTCCGGAAGATGTCTGGAGTCGCTGTAGTTATGTGCTATCGGTAAAGCTGCTTGATCCGCAGTTTTCCGGACAGACCAAAGAGCGTCTCTCATCGCGTGAGTGTGCTGCGTTTGTCTCTGGTGTGGCGAAGGATGCCTTTAGCTTGTGGCTTAACCAGCATACTGAGGCGGGTGAGCGGATTGCTGATCTGGCGATCAATGCGGCTCAGGCCCGGATGCGGGTGGGACGCAAGGTGGCGCGTAAGAAGGTGACTCAGGGGCCTGCTTTGCCTGGGAAACTGGCGGACTGTAGCTCAGTAGATCCACTTCGCAGTGAGCTGTTTCTGGTAGAGGGTGATTCTGCAGGTGGTTCTGCCAAGCAGGCGCGGAACAAGGAGTTCCAGGCTGTGATGCCGTTGAGAGGCAAGATTCTCAACACCTGGGAGGTTGATTCGGCTGAGGTGCTGGCCTCGCAAGAGGTGCATGATATTTCAGTGGCGATTGGTGTAGAGCCGGGTTCTGATGATCTGTCGAATCTTCGTTTCGGTAAGGTCTGTATCCTGGCTGATGCTGATTCGGATGGCCTGCATATTGCCACTCTGTTGTGTGCACTGTTTTTGCGTCATTTTCGTAAATTGGTGCAGGCAGGGCATGTCTATGTGGCTATGCCGCCGCTCTATCGTATCGATGTGGGTAAGCAGGTCTTTTATGCCCTGGATGATCAGGAAAAGAGGGGCGTGTTGGATCGCATTCAAGCCGAGAAGATCAAAGGCAAAGTCAGTGAGCAGCGCTTTAAAGGACTGGGTGAGATGAACCCGCTACAGCTGCGTGAAACCACTATTCACCCTGATACTCGGCGACTGGTGCAGCTTGTGATTAGCGCCGGTGATGATAGCAATAGCATGATGGATATGTTGTTGGCCAAAAAACGTGCGGGTGATCGTAAACAGTGGTTGCAAGAGAAAGGCGACCTAGCCGAGGTGTAGTGTGATGAGTATTCGACCGTTTTATCAAATTGTTCTATTGAGTCTAATGCTGAGCTTCAGTTCTGCGCTGTGGGCCAAAGGGCCGTTTCTGGATGAGTATGATGAGGGTCTCGATATAACAGACCCTGAAGCCTGGAAAGAGGGCGCGGTTACGCTGCCTGCCTATCCCAATGATGATGACCTGTTGGAATTTCCAGTAGAAGAGGATACCGGGGCAAAGCTACGCTACTTTATAGATAGCAAAACATTGTCGATTGGTGATGATGGCATTGTGCGTTATGTGTTGGTGATCCGAGCCCAGCAGGGTGCAAAGAATGTTGTCTTTGAAGGTATCCATTGCATTACTCGTGAATTTAAAACCTATGCTTTTGGCACGGGTAAAGAGACCTTTCACTCACTACACAAGCCTGCCTGGAAGCCTATTCGAGGCAATAACCGCACAGCCTATCACCAACGGTTAGTTGATCATTATCTATGCCATGGTGAGTATCCGGTGGCGCGTGATCGGCAGAATATTGTTGATGCATTTAAGTATCACGATACAACGAGAGATTGCACGCTGTGTGATTGATATTCATGTTGTATGTATCAAACCAGAATTAAATTGAGTGGTTTCAAAATCTAAATGACAGACCAGACTGACCTGAATGCAGAGGGCATTGAACAGCAGCCCTTAGCCGCCTTTACCGAGAAGGCATACCTGAATTATTCCATGTATGTGATTCTTGATCGCGCACTGCCACATATTGGCGATGGCCTGAAGCCGGTGCAGCGACGCATACTTTATGCGATGTCTGAGTTGGGGTTGTCGGCCACGGCAAAATATAAGAAATCTGCCCGTACCGTGGGCGATGTGTTGGGTAAGTTTCATCCGCATGGGGATACGGCCTGTTATGAAGCAATGGTGCTGATGGCGCAGAGCTTCTCCTACCGCTACCCGCTGGTGGATGGTCAGGGTAACTGGGGCGCACAGGATGATCCCAAATCCTTTGCCGCTATGCGTTATACCGAGGCGAAGCTGACGCCATATGCTCAGGTGTTGTTATCTGAACTGGGGCAGGGCACGGTTGAGTGGACTCCTAATTTTGATGGCACTTTGAAAGAGCCTTGTAATCTACCTGCACGCCTACCCAATTTGCTACTTAATGGTACAACGGGCATTGCCGTGGGTATGGCAACGGATGTTCCCCCACATAATCTGCGTGAGGTTGCTAGCGCCTGCATCCGTCTGTTGGAGAACCCAAAAGCCACATTGGAAGAGCTGTGTGAGCATGTGCAGGGGCCGGATTATCCTACACAAGCAGAGATTATCACCCCAAAGGCAGATCTGCTGAAGATGTACCAGACGGGTAACGGCAGTGTGCGCATGCGCGCCCGTTATGAGTGGGATCGGGGTGAGATTGTTGTCTATGCGCTGCCGCATCAAGTGTCGGGGGCGCGTGTGTTAGAGCAGATTGCCGCGCAGATGCAAGCTAAAAAGCTGCCATTGGTAGAGGATCTGCGGGATGAGTCCGATCATGAAAACCCTACCCGGCTGGTGATTGTGCCGCGCTCTAATCGCGTGGATGTAGAGCGGCTGATGTCCCACCTGTTTGCCTCGACCGACCTGGAGCGTACCTACCGGGTGAATATGAATGTTATCGGTCTGGATGGGCGGCCTGCAGTCAAAAATCTGCGCGAGATGATCGGCGAATGGCTCGAGTTCCGTACTGAAACCGTACGCCGGCGTTTGCAATACCGCCTGGATAAGGTGCTGGAACGACTGCATCTGTTGGATGGTTTGCTGGTTGCATTTCTTAATCTGGATGAGGTAATTCGCATCATCCGTACCGAGGATGAGCCAAAACCTGTTTTGATGGCGCGCTTTGGTCTCACTGATCCGCAAGTCAATTATGTGCTGGATACCAAGTTGCGCCAGTTGGCACGCCTGGAGGAGATGAAGATCCGGGCAGAGCAGGAGGAGTTGGCTACAGAGCGAGACAAGCTGGAGAAAATTCTGGGTTCGAAACAACGATTGAAAACCTTAATCCGAAAAGAGTTACAGGCTGATGCTGAGGAGTATGGTGATGAGCGCCGTTCTCCGATTGTGGCGCGTGATGCGGCAGAGGCTCTGCAAGAGACAGACCTGACCCCCAGTGAGCCTGTGACTGTGGTGCTCTCTGAAAAAGGGTGGGCGCGGGTGGCCAAAGGGCATGAGATTGATGCCGCCACGTTGAATTACAAATCGGGTGATAAACACATGGATTCAGCCCGGTTACGCAGTAATCAGCAGGCAATGTTCCTGGATTCATCAGGGCGCTGCTATGCGTTATTGGCACATACGCTGCCTTCAGCACGTGGACAGGGGGAACCGCTGACAGGTCGATTTAACCCACCATCAGGTGCAATGTTTGTCTCCACCCTGGGTGGTGACCCAAATCAGTGGTATCTGATGGTCTCGGATGCTGGCTATGGTTTCCGGGTTCAGCTCAAAGAGTTGGCGACCAAGAATAAGGCAGGCAAAGCTTTGCTCTCATTGCCACAAGGCGCTTGTGTTATGCGGCCAGTTCCGGTCACTGATCCGACTACAGACCGTTTGGTTGCCATCACAAATGAGGGTCGCATGTTGGTCTTCCCTGTTTCAGAGCTGCCGGCATTGGCACGTGGCAAGGGTAATAAAATCATTAGTATCCCATCCAAACGTGT
>Ga0316190_10000645_pt1 | contig 24458 bp, 21 predicted proteins | sample Eddworburrow2_MG_FD_204929 | JGI IMG/M metagenome (GOLD analysis project Ga0316190, IMG submission 204929) | Coastal sediment microbial communities from Maine, United States - Eddy worm burrow 2 | ecosystem: Environmental > Aquatic > Marine > Coastal > Sediment | place: USA: Maine | collected... | reverse complement strand
CAGCGATCCCGCCAAGCAACGGGACGGGTCGCTTGGGCTGCCGTGGGGCTCTGCAGCCCGTCCCGTTGCACCACCGAGCCTGATGGGCTCAAATGACCAACGGACTCTACTTCCAACTGGAGGAAGTTTCGGGGCTCAGGTCAGAGCCCTCCCTCAAAGCTCTCCGCGCAAGCCGAGCTTAGCAGGCTGGGTCATGCGCCAACGCCATATGGCGTGACCCCGCTTAGTACCGGCGCTTTTTGTATCGGCGGCGCTCCTTGGGAGAAGCCGGGGTGAGATCGGCGACGCAGTTCGCGATGAACTGTTCCCGTTCGCCTCGCCCGTTGAACGACCTCTTCGCAGCCTTAGAGAAACAGATGTCCTCTATCTCGCGCGGGGCAGCCGAAGCGTGGCTGCTCCAGGCCACCAGGGTCATGAGAACCAACACTGTCCCCATCTCTAACTTCGCTCGCATCTGACTCACCTCTCTAGGTGAGCATAGCAGCCTCAGGTCATGCGCCAAGGTCGGGAGAAGCTCCTACCTCTCGGCCTCAGACTGCTTTAGCGACTAGCTAAGGTCGGGCATCTTCGTTCGGTCTGGGTCCAGAGGTTGCGTCCTTGCCCGCTTTAGTCCTTCTTGATTTCACCGTTCCGCGAGATCGTATTGAGCAGAGAGTCGAGCCGTAATCTCGCCAAGCTTTTTTAGGCAGTCTGCACTAACGATTGAATCGTCGCCCACGAGCGCAACATCCCAATTACCTCTTCCGACGGGCCTAACAATGACTACACCGTTGGAGAGCACGCACTCAGGATGCCTACTCAGCTCATCCATTATGTGCGCTTCTAACTCAACGGCCGTTTTCACTTGCTTTTGAGGCACTGGACCGTTTCTCCGATGGGGGTATGGTAAAGACTGGAGGCTGCCGCCGCACGGAGGCAGAATCGCAGGAATGAAAACGGGCGACTAGACGAGTGAAACCCCTATCCGGGCAGACCCCCGTGGGGATCTCCCGGCTCATTACCCTGTAGCTAAGTCTACTAAGACTATTATGCGGCAAACACGGCGGAACCTCCATGCTGCAAGCGCAACCGGCAGCCATGCCGTAGGCGACACGTCAATTCGCCGCGCTTCAAGCGGAGTTAGGAGAAAGGTAATGTCTACGACGCAACGTATGTGGCATGGAACTCGCCGTTGCAGCCCTAGGGATCTTGGCTTCCGCCACGGGTGGCTTACTCGTCTGGACCCTCTATGATTGTCGGTGCTGTATCTACCGCGATCTTTGGTAGCCTAAGAGTTTGCCTCCTAGGTTCCTTCTGATTTCAGGACCGCTCCCAACAGCTTCGGCAGCTTAGCCACGTTCACAGCGGTGCGCCGCGCCTCATTGAACGTGAGCACGTTCGCGATGTTGGCTTAATAGCCGGGGTAGACAAAAAAAGCCCCTGTCGGAGGCAGGAGCTTTTCATTTATTGAGGGTGAGCGATGGCAGGGGACAAATCGGGCGGCCTTGTCAGCTCATGAATAGCTCTAGCGGCCCTTGCACTTGGTCATGCCCTTTCATGGCCATATTGGCGTCGGCCTCGGTCTCGTACGAGCCCATCATCGCAAATTTCGCCGTGTCGGACGGTGCCGTGCGGCTCATGACACACTTCTTCATCGTGTTGTCGAACATGACATAGAAAGGGCCCATCGCCAGGGCCTGCTCGGCAACGACCTCCTTGAGATCGCGTGACTCACGGCGCAAATCCTTCACCTCGTCGGTATTGGCCGCTCGTGCCGTATCGCCGGCCAGCCGTTTCTTCCCGGCTTCGAGGAACTCCTTCGACCAGCTGTAATACAGGCCCTGCGTGATACCCTCCTGGCGGCAAAGCTCTGCAATGCTGTCCTCGCCCCGAAGCCCGGCGAGCACAATCCGTATCTTCTCCTCAGACAAATAACGCTTCCGCGTTTGACGGCGAATATCCTTGATCGTGTGTTCTGCGGCATCCTGATGCCGCTTTGTCTTCTGTCTCATCGTTCACTCCTGAAGGGTGACGATGAGACAAAAACACTCCCTTACGCAAATGCCTCAGTCTGTTCCATGGGCGCTGACGTCAGACAGTACATCCTCAGCCGTCTCGGTGCGTTCTGCAGAGATGCAAGAGTCGAAGGTCGTCGTCAGTCAAACAACATGAGGAAGCGTTCTTTGGATCAACCCAAAGCTGCCCCTCTACTGGGGCTGCGTCTTTGGCGCCTGCGCTGTAAAGGAACGTCACGCCCTTCAGACTCGGAGTTCCCTCCACTGCCACAAGCGAGGCGTTGCAGTGTTGATTCAGGATCTCCCGAGCGCGCGCTTCGACTTGCGTTGTAACGGCCTCCCATGCGTGGAGGTCGATAAAGGGAAGCCTTAACATGCCCGAGGAGGGGAACATCAACACGCCACCCGTATCGTTTTGGATGACGAGGATAGCTTTGGCCAGAGCCGCCCGCCGAACACGCCACACTCGGCGATAGAGCTGTATAAACGGTCGCCGCAGTCTGGGATATTTAGACCCCCAGCCCAAAAGCTCAGTCAGCATGATCGGTTGAACCCGTTGCCCCTAGCGCCACTGAGCTTGTCATGGATTCTGGGACGGCGCCACTGTCTTGCGGGAATGGCTAGGCGGCTGTTCGAATGGCGAGAAGGGGCAGGGTGCGTGTCTGAGGACCTGTTCAGTTGTACTTCCGCAAAGGGCATCGAGAAAGCCCTAATGTTCTTTCGATCGGCTTCAGGCGGCATCTCGTGGGGCCACCTCTTGCTCAATCTTCCGCCGCACCCTGCGGTCGGCGACGTCGAGGTCGTAACGCGTTTGGAGATTCAGCCAGAACCGCGGCGACATGCTGAAGTAGCGGGCCAGACGCATGGCTGTATCTGTCGTGATTGCGCGTCGTCCGAGCACGATATCATTGGCCCGAGAGCGCGGTACCTTGATCGCATTGGCGAGCGCGTAAACGCTGATACCCATGGGGATCAGGAACTCGTCCCGCAGACTGTCCGTCGTCAGATAAATTGGGACTGGGTGAGGTTTGAGCTAAGGGAGTATCTGGCTCACCTGGTTGTTGATGTTAGGCGGCGGATTTGCTGTGTAGCAAGCGCCTTTTGTCGAATGTCTTTCGTTTGATCCTTTCTCTTTCCAGCAAGATGATTTGGCCTCGTCCGAAGGTGACATCGGCGGGCGTGAGGTTTCTAAGGCTCTCGTGATAGCGCTGGTGATTGTAGTGCGCGACGAAGGCATCGATCTGTGCTTCGAGCTGGCCGGGCAGATATTAATTCTCAAGCAGGATGCGGTTCTTCAAAGTTTGATGCCAGCGTTCGATCTTGCCTTGGGTCTGCGGGTGATAGGGCGCCCCACGAACATGATCCATTTCTCTGTCATCGAGCCATTCGGCCAGATCGCCAGAGATGTAAGAGGCACCGTTGTCAGACAGCAATCGAGGCCTGTGGACCAAGTTGGCTTGATCGCAGCCTGACGCTTGCAGGGCCCTCTCAAGCGTGTCCGTGACATCACCCGCCTTCATTGTGGTGCACAGCTTCCAAGCGATGATGTATCGCGAGAAGTCGTCGAGGATCGTTGAGAGATAGAACCAGCCCCAGCCGATGACCTTCAGATAGGTGAAGTCCGTCTGCCATAGCTGGTTCGGCGCAGTGGTTTTGTCACGGAACTCATCAGCGGCCTTGATGACAACGAACGCCGGGCTGGTGATCAGGTCGTGGGCCTTGAGCAGGCGATACACGGACGCTTCTGACACGAAATAGCTTTGCGTATCAGTGAAGCGGACTGCCAGTTCGCGGGGTGACAGCTCTGGCTCATCGAGAGCCATGTCGAGGACCTGTTGTCGAATATCGTCAGGGATACGGTTCCACACACGCCCTGGCTTGGGAGAGCGGTCATCCAGTGCTTCCACACCGCCATTCAGATATCGATCGTACCAGCGGTAGAATGTGGTGCGGGGAATGCCGAGCTTATCCAGCGTGCGCTCGGCTGGCAGATGCGATTGCTCAACGAGCCGGATGATCTCCAGCTTCTCGGATGCAGGATACCTCATTCGAGATCCTCCCCATCCCCGATCATGCTTTTTTTGAGGAGGCGGAGTTCCAGGGCCTGCTCGGCAACGACCTCCTTGAGATCGCGTGACTCACGGCGCAGATCCTTCACCTCGTCGGAATTGGCCGCTCGTGCCGTATCCCCGGCCAGCCGCTTCTTCCCGGCTTAGAGGAACTCCTTCGACCAGCTGTAATACAGGCCCTGCGTGATACCCTCCTGGCGGCAAAGCTCTGCAATGCTGTCCTCGCCCCGAAGCCCGGCAAGCACAATCCGTATCTTCTCCTCAGACGAATAACGCTTCCGCGTTTGACGGCGAATATCCTTGATCGTGTGTTCTGCGGCATCCTGATGCCGCTTTGTCTTCTGTCTCATCGTTCACTCCTGAAGGGTGACGATGAGACAAAAACACTCCCTTACGCAAATGCCTCAGTCTGTTCCATGGGCGCTGACGTCAGACACTCTTGTCGAAAACCGGCAAGGTCGACGTCAGCAATTCGGTTGGGGCCGTTACACTGGCTGAGCCGGGAGAAGGCACCGACATTCCTCCGCCCCTAAAGATAATTACGGCCCGTTGGACCCTTATCTTTGGCTAGAGGATAAGGTGGCACGCGCTTTGGCGATGACCAGTTTTGGCTTGGCCTTAGGGCCGGAAATTCTGGCACCGGCTGCAATTCTTGGTGCCTTTGTTTTCTCGCAGGACGATGGCAACGATCCTCCGCGGCGTCCGCGGCGTCCGCGGCCGGCCTCGCCGTGAGGCTGTGCGGAATGCTGGTCGCGTCAAGTAAAGGAAACAATGAAGATCGATGGTAGGCCGGATAATCGCCCAGGCCCGCCATGACCATTTTTCAGCCTAAACCAGCTTCTTAATCTCTGCGATGACGGCATCGCGCAAATCCGGCCGCTCCATCGCATAGGCGACGTTGGCGGCGAGGAAGCCCGGCTTCGTGCCGCAGTCGAAGGCGCGGCCTTCATACTCCACTGCATAAAAGGGCAGCGTCTTTAGAAGTTCCAGCATGGAGTCCGTGAGCTGGATCTCGCCGCCGGCACCGTGTTCTTGTGAAGACAGGAGACCGAAGATCTCCGGCTGGAGAATGTAGCGGCCGAGAATGGTGAGGTTGGAGGGCGCGGTCCCTGGCGCAGGCTTTTCCACCATGCCAGTCACGGGGAAGACATTGCCTTCGGCTTCGCCAATGGCCACCACGCCGTAGTTCTTCGTCTGGTCGTCAGGCACCGGATCGACGGCCAAGATATTGCCGCCGTGCTTGTTATAGACGTCAAGCATTTGCGCCAGGCAGCCCTTGCCAGGGGCTTGCACCAGAACGTCTGGCAAGATTACCGCAAAGGGCTCGTCGCCGACAATGGTCCTTGCGCACCACACGGCGTGGCCCAATCCTAGCGGGGCTTGCTGCCGGACGAAACTTACGGCGCCGGCGTCGGGCAGGCATGCGGCAAGCGTCTCCAGCTCCGCCGTCTTGCCCCTCGCGGCAAGCGTATCTTCCAGTTCGGGCTGTCTATCGAAATGGTCCTCGATCGTGCCCTTGTTGCGTCCGGTGACAAAGATGAAGTGCTCGATACCGGCTTCGCGTGCTTCGTCGACCACATGCTGGATCAGTGGCCTGTCTACGACCGTCAGCATCTCTTTCGGCATGGCTTTGGTGGCGGGAAGGAAACGGGTTCCAAGCCCCGCGACTGGAAACACGGCTTTGCGAATGCGAGCGGGCATCAAGTCCTCTTCAAGTGTATCAGATGGGAACCGGTGGAGAATCGAGCTTGGGGATAGTAGTCCAAGACACTTAGAAGTCCCTCAACCTCTTTGCGATAACATACCGAGACGTGAGAATCGCAGCCTTTTAGGAGTCTAGCTGTAAGGGTGGCCTTGTCACCAGTCGCGCAAGCTCTGTCGGCAGCCTCATGGTCCTGGAGCTCCTCGGCGTCGGAAATTATAACGTGGGCTCCGAATTCGAACTGAAGGATGTGGCCCACGACGCCGCCGCATGCGAGTCGAGCAGATACTGGGCGGCTTCAAAGTTCTGGACGCATCCGGTCAGGGACTCGTCTACACCTAATCAAGAGGGCGTGGCGACGCTGACGTTTGCAACGTGCTAATGCTTCGATGAAGCAGAGCACACTGCCGTGGATGGCTCTAAGTTGCTTAAATTATTCAACTCAACTAGCGCGGCTTGCGTGCCTACTGGCTTCTAGTAGTTTGCCTTCGTTGTGCGCTGCCAATCTCGCAGTCACGCGACATGCATTGGCCTGCCGAGCAAAACGTGTTCTGGTTTCTAAAGGTGCATTATCGTGCTCTGCTAACTTTTCATAGCAGTCAGCAAGCATCCAAAATCGTTCTGCCGAGTATGTCATCGAGACAGCCTGACATGGTCATGGTTAATAGAGGGATAACGTGTGTCCCTGATCGGCATTGTGAAATGCCTGCATTCTGCTCGATGCTGCAAAGCAACCAAACCCGTTGGAAGCGCGAGAAGGGATTATAAAGTTTTGCCAACAGTTGGTAGCGCATCGAGATCCTATTCTAAGGGAGCGGGATATTGGTCGGCATGCGTTGGGCGCTCCAATTAGTTCGCGCGCATCACCATCTACTGTTTGCTATAACCCTATTTCATCGGCTATCACCATGCTTGTCTCGTCGATATCAGCGACGAACACGGCGAACCGCAGAGAATTATTTTATGACAGAATTTCTTCGTGTTAGGATTCGAACATGACCATATCCAAACTCCGCATAGACTTATCTAATGGCCAGTTAGAAATTGAAGGTGATGAGGACCTCGTCCGCGCAGTCTACGAGGACTTCAAAGGCCAAGTGGCCGGGATCGCCAGCGCGCCAAACAAGTCGCACTCCACGAATCGGGTCATGGCAAAGCGTCCGCGCGTTTCGAAGCTTGCAGCGCATTCCGATGGAACATCGGTACCTAAAAAGAGAGGGCGCAAACCAGGGCGCAAAGCATTGTCGAGAAATGGGGCGCCGCGCCGCTCTCGTGCAGATGCTGTTGCGATGCGCAAGGAAATAAAGGCCGCACGGAAAATGGGGATAAGCGCAGCTGAGATTGCCGAGAAATACGGTGTTAGCAAGTCATATGTTTATCAGCAGAAATAGGGCGCTTCTTGCTCATAGGCAGCGTTTTAGGATGACAGCTCCAGACAGCCCGTTATCGGTCATTGGCGGACCTTGACCTGTACAAATTACAGCCCGTGGCGGAGTACGTCTTTTCAAATTCCTCACGTCCAATCGCATAACGTGCAATCGGCTTAGGGCCAAGCGTACGCTAACCTTGCTATCCAATCTCATTTGGTAGTGGGGTGCGTACTGCAAGCGCCCGTCATACCGGACGAGAGCCGCATCTTACTTTGGCTGGAGCTCAGACGGGCAATATCAGCGCGAGATTGATGCGGCAGGGTGGGTGAGGAGCTTGGCGCGGGACCATTGCGGGTCGATAGATAGCGCCGAAGACCATCGCACAGCCTCGGAAAGACGGGCAATTCATGGACGCTGTGAGGATATCGGCTCGGCGCGAATGAGTAATAGCCTGTAGCCTCTAACAGATCTTGCACGGAACGACTGACTACCTTTTTGCGATAACGTACCGGCACGAGAAAATCGCAGTTTTTCAGGAGTCTAGCGGAATGGTTGTCCTTGTCACCGGCGGTGCGGGTTATATCGGTAGCCACATGGTGTTGGAACTCCTCGGTGCGGGCGAGGATGTCGTGGTTCTGGATAACTTGTCGACTGGCTTTCGGTGGGCCGTGCCGGACGCGGCCACCTTCGTCGAAGGCAGTGTCGGCGACGGCGCGTTGGTCTCCCGGCTGCTGAGCAACCATCCCTTCGACGCGATCCTTCATTTCGCGGGCTCGATCGTCGTTCCGGATTCGATCACGGATCCGTTGGGCTATTATTGTAACAACACGTGCAATTCTCGGAGCCTGCTGGCCTGCGCGGTCGAAGCCGGTGTCCCGCGTTTCATCTTTTCGTCCACGGCGGCGGTCTACGGCATTCCGGAGACGAACCCCATCACGGAGGATGCGCGGCTCCAGCCGATTTCGCCCTACGGCAGTTCCAAGCTCATGACCGAAACGATGTTGGCCGATACGGCCCGGGCGTTCCCTATGCGCTATGTAGCGCTGCGCTATTTCAATGTCGCGGGCGCTGACCCTGAAGGTCGAACGGGCCAGTCGACGCCGCGCGCCACGCATCTCATCAAGGTCGCCTCGGAGGCGGCAGTGGGGTTGCGACCCGGTCTGGACGTCTTCGGGACGGACTATGAGACGCCCGATGGCACCTGCGTCCGGGATTACATTCACGTCACCGACCTCGTTCGGGCGCATCTCGATGCACTGAGATATTTGCGGCCTGCCGGCGAAAGCACTGTACTCAACTGCGGCTATGGCGAGGGATTTTCAGTTCTCGACGTGGTCGATGCGGTCAAGCGCGCGTCCGGGGTCGATTTCCCGGTGCGCATGGTCGAACGGCGCGCGGGCGATCCTCCCGCTCTTGTTGCAGGCGCTGGCCGTATTCGCGAAACGCTTGGCTGGGAACCCCAGCTCAACGACCTCGATGCGATCGTGACCCATGCACTGTCCTGGGAAAAGCATCTCAAGGACTAGGACGGGACTTCTCCGACCACGTCGGATTTCGCCTTCTCAGCGCCAAAACCGCCCGCCACAATCGGTCCTATAGATTCGCATGGGAAGGGCCCTCGAGGACCGGTGATGAAGCTCTCCACGATCTCGCAAAACGGTTTGGCGCTCGTTCTGGGGCTTGCCGTGTTGGTGACGACAGTGCCTGCCGCGCGTGCCGCCGATTCTGTGACGGCCTATAAGCGTGCCGTTCAGTCAAGTTTTTCCCAATGGCTGCAAGGACTTTGGCCTGAGGCGGAAGCCGCAGGCATCTCGCGGCAGACCTTCGATACGCAACTGAAAGGCCTCAAGCTCGATTGGTCGCTGCCACAACTTGTGCCGCCAGATCCGGCTTTTCCGGGCGGGCCAGCCTTGCCCGCTGCCATGAAGCCAAAGCCCAAGCCGCAGGCCGAGTTTGGCGTTCCGCAGAATTACTTCAAGGCCCGGAGCTTGAACGCGCTCGCCAGTGGTGGCAGGGCCAAGTCCCGGCAACTTGCCAAAACGCTCAAAGCCATCGAGCAGCAATATGGCGTGCCGGCCAGTATCGTGGTTGCGATCTGGGGCCGTGAGACTGGATTTGGCCAGGCCGCGCTCCCCTATGACGCGGTGACCGCCATCGCGACGCAGGCCTTTATGGGCCGCCGGGCGGATGAGTTCCGACCGCAGCTGATCGGGGCGCTCAAGATTATCGAGCTTAAACACGCGACCCGGAAAATGATGAAAAGCTCCTGGGCGGGTGCCATGGGGCACACCCAGTTTCTGCCTGGCGATTTCGAGGACTATGCGGTCGATTTCGACGGCGACGGGCGGCAGGATATTTGGCGCTCGGTGCCCGATGCCTTAGCCAGTGTGGGCAATTCGCTCAAAAGCCAGGGGTGGGACGGTAATCAGCCTTGGGCCTATGAGGTGACACTGCCGAAGAATTTCGACTGTACGCTGCAAGGGCCGGACCAAGCACTGCCCATCAGCGAGTGGATCGACCTCGGAGTGCAACGTGTGCACGGGCGCCCCTTTCCGAAAGCGCGGCTGGGCGATTGGACCTTTCTCGTGCTCCCAGCGGGCATGAAGGGACCGGCCTTCCTCGCCACCACCAATTTCTCGGTCTTGAAGCTCTATAACAACTCGGATGTCTACGCGATTTTCGTCGGCCATGTGGCGGATATGATCGCCTACAATGCGCCGGTGAACTTTGTCGGCAAGTGGTTGCCGGTCGAACGCTTCACACGAGACCGAGTCTTGCGGTTCCAAAAAGTGCTTGTTTCCCAAGGGCATGACGTCGGAAAGGTCGACGGTCTGGTCGGCTTCAAGACTCGTCAGACCATCGGCAAGGAAGAGAAGGCGCGCGGCCTTCCGCTAACCTGCTATCCGAGCCACGCCTTGATTAACCAAGTGCTAAAGTAGGCACGCTAAGGATACGCAAAAGGGTTTTGGCGCGCTTGCCACTGTTTTGCCTGCCCCAATTGTTAGGCTCTAAATATGCGTCTCATGATATTTTCCAAGGCATTGATGTCGGCTGGTTTATCGGCCGTGCTCGTATTTGGCCTGGCTATGGCCATCTCGACCCCGGCCTTCGCGGACAGGTTCCAGACCTGCGTGAAAAGCTTCTGGCCTGCCGCTAAGCGGGCCGGTGTAAGCTGGGATACGTTCCAGCAGGCCACAGCAGGGATCGCGCTCGATAAAGAGGTGATCGAGTCGGCCAAGTATCAGCCGGAATATAAGAAGCCCATGGGCGAGTATGTCGAGCGGGCCATCTCGCCGAAGCGGCTGACGATGGGCCAGCAGAAGCTCATCGAATATGGGGCGCTTCTCGATGCGGTCGAAGCCAAATACGGCGTCGACAAGCACATCGTCCTCGCGATCTGGGGCGTGGAATCGAACTACGGTACCAACAAGGGCGATAAGCACGTTATCCAGTCGCTGATGACCCTGGCGTGTTCTGGCACTAAAGCTAAGTTTGCACGTGGGCAGATCGTCTCGGCACTGAAGATTCTTCAGCGCGGAGATACGGACGCTGAGCATTTCAATGGTTCGTGGGCCGGCGCTATGGGCCATACCCAGTTTATTCCCACGACCTATTCCGCCTATGCGGTCGACTTCGATGGCGACGGGCGCCGCGATATTTGGGACACGATCCCCGATGCCCTTGGGTCGACAGCCGCGTATTTGAAGAAGTCTCGCTGGAAGACCGGGCAGACCTGGGGTTACGAGGTGAAACTGCCTAAGAGTTACACGGCCAAGCGTTACAAGCGCGGGGCTTCCCGGACGCTTGCGAGTTGGCAGAAGGCCGGCGTCAAGCGCGTTGACGGACAGCCCTTTCCCCGCCCGAGCGACAAGGCGCAGCTCCTGTCGCCGGACGGACGGAACGGGCCGTCGTTCCTGGTCGTGAACAATTTCCGCTCGCTCCTGCGTTACAACAATGCCGATTCATATGCGCTCGCCGTGGGCCATCTGGCCGACCGGCTGGCCGGATACGAACCCTTCGTTCAGGCTTGGCCCACAAGCGAGCGGCGTCTGTCCATGGAGCAGCGGATGGAGCTGCAGCGCCATCTGATTGCGCTTGGGCATCTGGAAGGCGACGTGGATGGCATTATCGGTAGCGGCACGCTCGAAGGCGTGCGCTCCTATCAGCGCGCCAAAGGCATGCAGGTCGATGGTTATCCCACGCAGACGATTTTGACGAAGCTGCAGGCCGAGGCGCCACCGCCTGCACCGGTGGCCGTGGCACCAACGCCTCAGCCAGCACAGCCTCAAAAGTCGCAGCCTCAGATGGGGCAACCCACCGGAGCGCTCCCGGCTCCGAACGGTGCGCAGGCGCAAGGCGCTCAGCCTCAGCCGGTTCAAGCTCAGCCCGTTCAGCCTCAACCCAAAGCGCCGCAGGTGGCTTCGCCTCAAGCCGTGCCGCCTCAAGCCATGCCGCGGCAAGTGGAGCCGTCACGGACGGTCACCCTTCCGGTGGTCCCGCCGCAGGCTGCACCGGCCAAACCGTCACAACTGCCGCCGGAGGCGCAAATGTTCCTCCGGGGCGCTGCGCCGCAGGCGGCGCCAGGAACCACATCTCAGCCCAAGGCGGCTGGCGATGGTGCTCCTACGCCCGCCAATTGATGCTATAGAATGGGGCCTCGTGTCGGATATAGGGGTTCGGTGCCTTCGCATGTCTCGCTTGTTTTCTCGGCCTAAGCATCTCGCCGCCGCGCTTGTTTTGTCGCTGACGCCTCTGTTGTCTCTGGCGCCTCTGCCTGCGACGGCACAGGATGCGCTGGCGCATCGGAGCTACATTACCCCGTTCCCCAACGGTGACCGCTACCGTGTCGTCGTGCTGGGCGATGCCATGGGCGAGGGGCTTTGGAGCGGTCTCTATCGCACCTTCGAGGACGACCCGACCGTGGACGTTCTCCAACAGTCCAAGAAGTGGACGGGCTTCACCGATCCGAAGCGCTATGACTGGAATGGGCAGATCGATCAGATCTTGAATGACGGCAACTATCATGTCGCCGTCGTTACGTTCGGTCTTGGCGAGGCCAAGGCTCTCCGAAAAGACGGCAAGCTTCTGAAGGTCGGCACCGAGGAATGGCGCCAAGCCTATGGCGCGCGCGTCGAGACTTTTATCAAGAAATTACGAGCGGCCGGCCTTGGCGTCTATTGGGTGGGTCTGCCCATCATGCGCTCGACGGGACAGAGCGCGATCGCCGAGAAGCTGAATGATGTTTTTCGCGAGAAGGCCTTCGTGAACGGCGCCAAATTCGTCGACACATGGGCCGCCTTCACCAATGAGGCTGGTGGCTACACGCCGATTGGTCTCGACGCACAAGGGCGCGTCAATCGCTTGCGTGACGGCGACCGCTTCACCTCGCGCGGCAATTCGAAAGTGGCACGTCTCGTAGACAAGGAACTGCGCAAAGACATCAATCTGGCGAAGAAAGAGCGCGATATACCGCTTGCGGGCAATGCGGAGGAGCAGGCCAAGGTGGCGAACCGCCTCAACGAGCCCTTGGTCCGGCCCGCCGCTCCTAGGTCGACCGATGGCGCCGTGCTCGGCGGTGGCGAGGAAGATGCCATGAGAGAGGACCAGGTTGGCGGTGTTAGCGTCGTGAGTCCAAACCGTGATGCAACTGCTCCAATTCGGGATGCCGAGAGCGAAGCCACCACAAGGGCGGCGTCAGAACCGCAAGTGATCACGGCCGAGATGCCGGGCGGGTATACCGCGATTGCGTCGATCTCGGCGATCGGCGATGTCACCCTTGCCTCATCGCGACCGCGCCTGCCTCTGGCTCAGCGGCCCTATTACCGGGTTCTTGTGCGTGGTGAGCAGCTTGAGCCGAAATCCGGCCGGGCCGATGATTTCGCGTGGCCCCCAAGCTAGCCCTCGCGCTTAGGGTGCACAGGGTCGACTAGCGCGGAAGCGTCGTGGTTCCCATCAGGAGTTTGTCCATGGCGTGGGCTGCTTGCCTGCCTTCACGGATGGCCCACACGACCAGCGATTGACCGCGGCGCATGTCGCCGGCTGCAAAAACCTTCCGCTTCGACGTCTGGTAATCGAGCTCATTGGCTTTGACGTTGCCGCGTTGGTCCAGATCCAGGCCCAACGCCTCGATCATGCCCTCCTTGACTGGGTGCAAAAAGCCCATGGCCAAGAAGACGAGGTCGGCGGGGATCGTGAACTCACTGCCCTCGATCGGCTTCATCTGCTCGTCGAGACGTACACACTCGAGCTGTTCGACCTTGCCGTCTCCGAGGAAGCGGTTGGTTGCTACGCTAAAGTCGCGCGCTGCGCCCTCCGCCTGGCTCGAGGAGGTGCGGAACTTGAGCGGCCAGTGCGGCCAGGTCAGGGCCTTGTTTTCCTGCTCCGGCGGCTGCGGCATGATCTCAAGCTGCGCGACGGAGGTTGCGCCTTGGCGGAACGATGTTCCGATACAATCCGAGCCCGTGTCGCCCCCGCCGATCACCACCACCTGTTTTCCCTTGGCGACAATGGGTTCCACATCGCCCAACGGTTCGCCTGAAACACAGCGATTTTGCTGCGGGAGAAAATTCATGGCGAAATGGATGCCGGGAAGCTCGCGCCCTGGCACGGCTAGATCACGCGGGTGCTCCGAACCGCCCGCGAGCAACACGGCGTCGTGGTCGTGTTCCAGGGTTAGGATATCGATATCCTCGCCGACATTTATGTTGCAATGGAAGGTGACGCCCTCTTGTTCCATCTGAGCAACGCGACGCGCGACGATGGACTTGTCCATCTTGAAGTCGGGGATTCCGTAGCGGAGCAGACCGCCTGGCTCGGCGTGCTTTTCATAGACATGCACGTCGTGACCGGCGCGTCCGAGCTGCTGCGCGGCGGCCAGCCCCGCCGGCCCTGATCCGACGATTGCCACACGCTTGCCGGTCTTCGTCTCTGGCGGCTGCGGCTTGATCCAGCCTTCGTCGAAGGCTCGGTCTGCGATGGCGCGTTCAATCAATTTGATGGTCACCGGCTCGTCGATGATGTTGAGCGTGCAGGCGGCCTCGCACGGCGCAGGGCAGATACGGCCAGTCACTTCTGGGAAGTTATTGGTGGAGTGCAGGTTCTGGGCTGCCTCCAGCCAGTCCGCATGGTAGACGAGGTCGTTCCAATCCGGGATCTGGTTGTTTACCGGGCAACCCGTATGACAATACGGAATGCCGCAATCCATGCAGCGGGCGGCTTGCTTCGCGACGTCCGCATCGCTCGGCGCGATCACGAACTCTTTGAAATGGCGCACGCGGTCGGCGGCAGGCTCATAGGCCTGCTCTTGCCTCTCGATTTCCAGAAATCCTGTAACTTTGCCCATTTTCGAAAAGGATCTCCGCTCTAGTTCATCTCAACCATTCCAGCGCTTCGAACAGACCGAAGCCCTCACGCACACTCTCATGCGATTGCTCTATTTGCCGTTGCCGCGAAGTCCGATTTCGATATCGCCAAGCCCGTCCGGATCGGCCGCCTGCTGGCGCGCCATCTCTTGTAAGGCACGGCGATATTCCACGGGCATGACCTTGACGAATTTCGGCAGATAGTCCGCCCAATTATCGAGGATTTCGCGCGCCCGCGTCGAACCTGTGTAGTGCAGGTGATTTTCGATCAGCTGGCGCAGGCGCTGTTCGTCGAAGCGCGTCATATCGGAGAAATCCACAAGCCCGTGGGTTTCTAGATCTCCGCCCTGATGCTGCCTCGTCTCCAAAGCCTTGTCTTCGCTCGGGATTGGCTCGAGTTCAACCATGGCCATGTTGCAGCGTTGCTCGAAGTCGCCCGCCTCGTCGAGGACGTAAGCAATGCCGCCCGACATGCCGGCTGCGAAGTTCCGGCCTGTGGGGCCGAGAACCACCACCACACCACCTGTCATGTATTCACAGCCATGATCGCCAGTACCCTCGACAACGGCGGTCGCGCCGGAATTGCGGACGCCAAAGCGCTCGCCGCCCACGCCGCGAAAATAACACTCGCCGGCAATCGCGCCATACATCACGGTATTGCCCACGATGATCGACTTATCTGGATCGATGCCGGACTCTTCGGGGGGCCGAACGATGATGCGTCCACCTGACAAGCCCTTACCCACATAGTCGTTGCCTTCGCCAATAAGGTCGATGGTCACGCCGTGAGCGAGCCAGGCACCGAAGCTCTGGCCGGCAGAGCCGTTAAAGCGGATCCAGATCGTATCGTCTGGCAGGCCCGCATGACCGTAGCGCTTGGCAATCACACCCGACATCATCGCGCCGGTCGAGCGGTTCACATTCGCGATCGGCATGTCGAGCTTGACCGGTGTCTTGTCGTCGATGGCGGCACTGCAAAGCTCGATGAGCTCGTTATCGAGCACCGTCTCCAAGCCATGGTCCTGGCTCTCGGTGTGGCTTATCGGATGATGGGCGGCGTTCTCAGGCTTATGGAACAGTCTCGTGAAGTCGAGGCCGCGCGCCTTCCAATGATCGATGGCCTGCTCCTTGTCGAGCACTTCGGTCCGGCCGACCATCTCTTCGAAGGTCCGGAAGCCGAGCGAGGCCATGTATGCGCGCACTTCCTCGGCGACATAGAAGAAGAAGTTGATGACGTGCTCCGGTGCGCCCGTGAAGCGCGCCCGCAAGATAGGGTCCTGTGTCGCGATCCCGACCGGGCAGGTGTTGAGATGGCATTTGCGCATCATGATGCAGCCCACAGCAATCAGCGGCGCGGTGGAGAACCCGAACTCATCGGCCCCGAGCAGCGCGCCGACCACCACATCGCGGCCCGTGCGCAAGCCGCCGTCCACCTGAACGGCGATGCGGCCGCGAAGCCGATTGAGCACTAACGTCTGCTGCGTCTCCGCAAGCCCAATCTCCCATGGTGAGCCGGCATGTTTGATGGAGGTCAGGGGCGATGCACCCGTGCCGCCCTCGAAACCGGAAATCGTCACGTGATCCGCCATGGCCTTTGCAACGCCCGCGGCGACCGTGCCGACACCCACTTCGGAGACGAGTTTCACAGACACGTCGCTCGCGGGGTTCACGTTCTTCAAATCGTAGATGAGCTGCTTCAGATCTTCGATCGAGTAGATGTCATGATGCGGTGGCGGTGAGATGAGCCCGACGCCAGGGGTGGAATGGCGCACCTTGGCAATGGTGGCGTCGACCTTATGGCCGGGCAATTGGCCGCCTTCGCCGGGCTTCGCGCCTTGCGCCATCTTGATCTGGATCATGTCAGCGTTGGAGAGATATTCCGTCGTGACACCGAAGCGGCCTGAGGCCACCTGCTTGATCGCCGAGCGCATCGAATCGCCATTGGGCAGAGGTGTGAACCGGTCGACTTCCTCGCCGCCCTCGCCGGTGTTGGACTTGCCGCCAATGCGGTTCATGGCGATCGCGAGCGTGGTATGTGCCTCGCGGCTGATCGACCCAAAGGACATGGCACCAGTGGCGAAGCGCTTGACGATGTCAGCCGCGGGCTCGACCTCTTCCAGTGGGATCGGCGTCTGTCCGATCTCGTCGGCGTCCTTGATCCGGAACATTCCGCGCAAGGTGAGCAGCTCTTTGTCTTGCTCGTTCACGGCCTCGGCGTAGGTGCGATATTTCTCTGGCAGGTTGCCGCGCACGGCGTGCTGCAGATCGGCCACGACTTGCGGGCGCCAGGAATGGGCCTCGCCGCGAATGCGGAAGGCATATTCGCCGCCCACCTCGAGCGCATTCTTCAAGACCGGCGCATTGCCAAAGGCGGCACTGTGGCGCTTGACCGTCTCAGTGGCGATTTCCGCAAGCCCGATGCCCTCAATGCGGGAATTGGTGCCCGTGAAATACTTCGCCAAGAAATCGGATTTGAGCCCAACAGCATCGAAGATCTGGGCGCCGCAATAGGACTGGTAGGTGGAGATGCCCATCTTGGACATCACTTTCAGCATGCCCTTGTCCAAGGCCTTCATGTAACGCGTGATCGCCTCGTCGCGGGTCAGATCTTCGTCGATCTCCGGCAATATAGCCTCGATGGTCTCAAAGGCGAGATAAGGATTGATCGCCTCCGCGCCATAACCAGCCAGCGTACAGAACTGGTTCACTTCGCACGCCTCGCCGGTCTCGACGACGAGTCCGACAGAGGTCCGCAGGCCGCAGCGGATCAGGTGATGATGCACGGCGCTGGTGGTGAGCAGCGAGGGAATTGGAATGCGATCGGAGCCCGTCGCCCGGTCTGAGAGGATGATGATGTTGTCACCGTCCAGAACAGCGGCTTCTGCTTTCTGGCAGAGCTTGTCCAGTGCACCGGCCATGCCGGTCTCTCCGTCCTTGGCCGGATAGGTCATGTCGAGCGTCACGGTCAGAAACTGGTTGTCCGCAACCTCACCGATGGCGCGGATCCTCTCCAGATTCTCGTTGGTGAGAATGGGATGGGCGGCTTCAAGCCGCTTCTGCTTCGAGGTGCCTTCAAGGTTGAGCAGGTTCGGCCGCGGACCGATGAAGGTTACGAGTGACATGACGAGTTCTTCGCGGATCGGATCGATCGGCGGGTTCGTCACTTGCGCGAAGTTCTGCTTGAAATAGGTGTGCAGCAGCTTTGGCCGGTCGGACAGTGCCGAGATTGGCGTGTCCGTGCCCATGGAGCCGATGGCTTCCTGGCCCGTCTGGGCCATGGGAAGCATCAGGAATTTGATACTCTCTTGAGAAAAGCCGAAGGCCTGTTGGCGATCGAGCAGGCTGACATTGGGGTGTGCGGCCGGTGCAGGGGCGCCCGGCAATTCGTGCACATGGATCTGCGTGCGGTCCAGCCATTGCTGGTAAGGATGCGAAGCACCGAGCTCCGCCTTGATCTCCTTATCGGAGATGATGGCGCCTTTCTCGAGGTCAATGAGCAGCATCTTGCCCGGCTGGAGGCGCCACTTTTCGACGATTTTCTCTTCCGGGAAGGGCAGAACACCGGTTTCCGAGGCCATGACAACAAGGCCATCGTCCGTGACGAAATAGCGGGCAGGGCGCAGACCGTTGCGGTCGAGCGTGGCGCCGATCTGACGTCCGTCGGTGAACGCCATGGCGGCGGGACCGTCCCACGGCTCCATAAGGCAAGCGTGATATTCGTAAAAGGCGCGGCGCCTGGCATCCATCAAGGGATTGCCGGCCCACGCCTCCGGGATGAGCATCATGGCGGCGTGCGCGAGGCTGTAGCCGCCTTGCACGAGGAACTCGAGCGCATTGTCAAAGCAGGCCGTGTCGGACTGGCCTTCATGGGAAATCGGCCACAGCTTCTCGATGTCGTCGCCAAAGAGGGGCGAGGATACGCTCGCCTGACGGGCGGCCATCCAGTTCACGTTGCCGCGCAGCGTGTTGATCTCGCCATTATGCGCGACCATGCGATAGGGGTGCGACAGCTTCCACGATGGGAACGTGTTGGTGGAGAAGCGCTGATGGACAAGCGCCAAGGCCGACGTGAAATTTGGGTTGTGCAAGTCCTGGAAATAGGCCCCCAGCTGGTAGGCCAGGAACATGCCCTTATAGACCAGCGTGCGGCAGGACATGGACACGATGTAGAAGCCGATATCGCGACCGCCGGTCTCGCCGTTGATCGTCTTGGAAATCATTTTGCGCAAGAGATAGAGCCGGCGCTCGAAGTCCGTGTCGTCCGTGATGCCTGGGCCGCGCGCTATGAAGGCCTGCCGGTGCACCGGTTCGGTGTCGATGACTTCGGGCGACAGGGTGGCATTGTCGGTCGGCACAGTGCGCCAGCCGAGCATCACAAGCCCTTCCGCCTCGATCACACGCTCGATTGCGGACTCGCAATAAATGCGCTGGGCCTCGTTGGAGGGCATGAAAAATTGCCCAACCGCATAATGGCCGGGCTCCGGGAGCGTAAGGCCCAACGGTTCGCAGGCCTCTTTGAAGAACGCGTGCGGAATCTGAATGAGCATGCCGGCGCCATCGCCATCACGCGGATCCGCACCGGCGGCACCGCGATGGGTCAGGTTTGCCAGGATCTCAAGACCCTGCTCGATAATCGTGTGGCTCTTACGGCCCTTCAGATCGGCGACGAAGCCGACGCCGCAAGCATCATGTTCGTTGGCCGGGTCGTAGAGGCCTTGCGCGCGCGGCAATCCATTGGGAGCTGTGTCGAAAAATCCAGGAATGGGCGCACGGGGTGGCATCTTCTGCATGAAATCTCAGTCTCACCTTCAGGGGCAAGCATTTGGAGTTAGGCGGACAGCCGTCAACTTCACCAAGTGTGACAGTTTCGGTAGTAGTGAAGAGTAGGCCCTGGGCAGCTAGCGCGCCTCTGCGCTAGCGAACGCGGCGTCTTAAGGCCATTTTTCCGCCCTATCAGGCAGACGCTTTTGGGCCCCGCGCCGCAGACTCCAGTACAAAGGTCAGCAAGCCTGTCCTATTTAACCTCAAAATGCCAGATTTCCAGGGCGCACACAAGCGCAAGATTCAATGTGCTCGCCCGTGAGACTCGTGGCAACGGGAGCCCCATGACAGCGCTCAGCGGGTGCGCCTTTCAGGCGACTTCACGCAAATCTGGCGGAGGCGTGATTTGACCGGAGCCTGGTCGCGCTGCCTAGTTGAGCCGCAATCATCCCGGCTCGGACTATGGACTACGCTCGGGCGATTGCGTCTCCAACAGGATGTTCGACTTAAGAGGAACTAACATGACCGATCAATCCAAAAAGATTTCAGGCGTGGCCGTTGCGTCGGCTTTCGCGGCAGCGCTTGGGCTGGCCGCGGCGGCCACGCCAGCTGCAGCCGAAGACGCGCAAGTGAAGTGCTTCGGCGTCGCCCTTGCAGGCGAGAACGATTGCGCGGCGGGTGAAGGTACGACTTGTGCTGGAACGTCCAAAATCGACTACCAGGGCAATGCCTGGAAGCTCGTTCCGAAAGGTGAGTGCACGACGATGAAGTTGCCTGATGGCCGCGAGGGGAGCCTTGAGGCGCTCGAGCGCGACAATCCCCCCGCCTAAGGGATGAATTCTGTTTCAGCATCCATCGGGACCAGCCCGATTCCGCCAAGGGGTGGAGTCGGGCTGAAGCCCGAGCACTATCGAGACATTCTCGATGGTGCGCCGGACATTGGCTGGTTCGAGATACACGCCGAGAACTATATGGGCGAGGGCGGCCCGCCCCATGCCTACCTGACGGCCGTGCGCGAGCGATACCCCCTGTCTCTGCATGGGGTGGGGCTATCCATCGGCGGAACGGACCCCCTTAATCGGTCGCATCTGGCGCGGCTGCGCGCGCTCATAGAGCGCTATCAGCCTGCGCTCTTCTCCGAGCACTTGGCGTGGTCAAGCCACGGCGGCGTCTATTTCAATGATCTTCTACCGCTCCCCTATACGAGTGAGACGCTGAGACGCATTTGCGAGCATATCGAGGAGGTGCAGGAGACGCTTCAGCGTCAAATGCTGCTTGAGAACCCCTCGACCTATGTGGCCCATGCGGAGACCTCGATGAGCGAGGTGGATTTCCTGCGGGAGATCGCGGGGCGCACGGGCTGCGGGCTGCTGCTCGATGTAAATAATGTCTTCGTTCAGGCCGTCAATCACGGGTTCGGTGCGCGCGACTATCTCGAGAATTTTCCGATAGAGCATGTGGGTGAGATCCATCTCGGCGGTCATGCCTCGGACGAAGACGAGGACGGCTCGCCGCTGTTGATCGACGATCATGGACGCGAAGTCGCCGACCCGGTCTGGGATCTCTATGCGCGCACGCTCGACCTAACGGGCCCCAAACCGACTCTGATCGAGTGGGACAATGATGTACCTGCGTGGGCGGATTTGTTTGCCGAGGCCAAGCGGGCCGACGCGGTGCTCGCGGGGTGCCGGGTTGCCCCCACGGAAGCCCTTGTGTCCGATCTCACTCATTCTGGCGGCGTGGCGCTATGAACGCGCTGGCGCATGAGGGCGACTTCGCGCGGGCTCTGCTGGGCGCAGACGCGACGGTTCCGGTGGCGCTCAAGGGGCGTGCAGGCAATCCGCCGGCGAGGCGGTTCGCGGTCTACCGCAACAATGTCTATGCAAGTCTCATCGATGTGCTGGCCAGTCGTTTTCCAGCGTCCGAAAAGCTTGTTGGTGAGGAATTCTTCCGCGCCATGGGGCGCCTCCACGTGGAGAAGACGCCTCCCACTTCGGCGGTTCTGCTGCATTACGGTGCGGACTTCGCGGACTTCGTTGCCGCATTCCCACCGGCCGCGGCGGTGCCCTATCTGGCTGACGTGGCGCGTCTCGAATGGGCAAGGCACAAGGCCTATCATGCGGCAGATGCGGAGCCGCTGAGACAAGATGCGTTAGCGGCGTTCGTCTCGCAGGCCGATCAAGTCACTTTAGTCCTGCATCCCTCGCTTCAACTGGTCCGGTCGGCCTATCCAGTCATTACGATCTGGAGCCTTGCCGTGCGCGATCCTCGAGACGAGCCCGTACAGCTGCCGGCAGGCGGCGAAGTCGCGTTGGTGGTTCGGCCCGCTCTGGATGTCGAGGTGCGGTGTCTGCCGGAAGGAGGCCCGGCGTTCATCCAAGCGCTGACCGATGGCGCAACGCTCCTGGATGCCGCCTCACGAGCCTCGCAGGAAGCCCCTGCGTTCGATCTTGCGGCAACCCTTGCCGGTCTCATGACCAGCGGTGCGATTATCGGCGCATCCACAAAAAAACCATCAGTATACTGAAGAAAAAAGGCGCCCCGCGAGAGGGCGCCCTTATCCGCGAAATCGCGTTAACGAGGCTTACGCAGCCTGGTTGTCGATCACCTTGGGCTCATCAGCGTCAGCCTTGGTGGTGATCTCGATGCTGCGCGGCTTCATGGCCTCGGGCAGCTCGCGCACGAGGTCTACATGAAGCAAGCCGTTCTCGAGGCTCGCGCCTTTCACCACGACATAGTCGGCGAGCTGGAAGCGCCGCTCAAAGCTGCGCCCGGCAATGCCGCGATGCAGGTAGGTGGAGTTCTCCTGCTCCGAGCGCTTTTCGCCGCGAATGGAGAGCATTTGCTCATTCACCTCGATATCGAGGTCGCCTTCGCCGAATCCGGCGACGGCCATGCTGATGCGGTAGTCGTTCTCGCTGACCCGCTCAATATTATAAGGCGGGTAGGCGGGAGCCTCGCCCTCGAAATTGTTCAGCGTGTCGAGCAGCGATCCGATACGGTCGAAACCGATGGTGGAGCGGTAAAGGGGGGTCAAATCAAAATGCCTCATGTCACATCCTCCTAGTGAAGCGATATGGTGGAACGCCCGCGCGAGGCCGGGCAGGTACGCAAAGCCAAATGGCCTTTGCGCCACGGCATATAGGGTTGCTTGTGGGGTGCTTCAAGAGAGGTAGTTGCCTGAATAATATCGCACAATTGGCGCCTGGACGCGTTCGGACGTCCTCTGTGCCGCCACACATTGTCAGCGGCGATGTTGTCGTCGGCACGCTTGCGGCTGTAAGAAAGGTGTCGCAGACCAAAGGACCCGTTCGGCGGGATTTAGAGGCACTCCAAAACCGATGACTCTCGTCTCCACACCGACAAACCCGATCCCGCTCGGTGCATCGGTCGGCTATCTCGATGTGCGCAAAGGTATCAAGGTTCGCTATGCGAGCTGGCAATCGGCCTTGCGTGAACGGCGCGGGACCGTATGCATCTTTCCGGGCCGCAACGAATTCATCGAAAAGTATTTCGAAGTGGTGGGCGAACTGCGCCGCCGCGGCTTTGCCGTCGCGGTTCTGGATTGGCGCGGCCAGGGCGGGTCAACGCGTCTTGTCCGCGGCGCCTCTAGGGGGCATGTGCGAAATTTCTTCGACTATGAGGAAGACCTGCACCAGTTCATGAAGGGTGTGGTGCTTCCGGACTGCCCGATGCCCTATTACGCGCTGGCACACTCAATGTCGGCGGCGATCCTCTACAATGCCGCCACGAAGCGGGGCTGCTGGTTCAACCGCATGGTGATGACGGCGCCAATGGTGGAACTTGCGGGGCTCCCAATCCCGCAAGGGGTGTGCGCAAGTCTTGCGGCCACGCTGACTATGATCGGGATGGGCAAGCAATCCGTCCCGGGTGAAAGCGGGCCGTGGTGCGCCGAGTTCGAGGGTGATCTCCTCACTTCTGACCGCGAACGCTTCTATCGTAATGTCGGCGTGCTCGAGGCGGCACCAGGGCTTGCGGCAGGGCCGCCGACCATCGGCTGGCTTCACGCGGCGTTCAGCGCCATGGCGCGCTTGGAGAATGAGAAATACGCGCCCAAAGTCCGCATCCCCTCGCTCTTATTGGCTGCCGGTGACGATCAGATCGTCTCGAAAGAGGCCATTGAGGGACTTTCGTTGCGGCTTCGGGCCGGATCCCAGATCGTCTTGCGCGGGTCCCGCCACGAAATCCTGCAGGAACGGGACGCCATTCGAGAGCAGTTCTGGGCGGCTTTCGATGCCTTCGTGCCAGGTGTTGCCTTGAGCAAGGCCAGCTAGAGAGCCGGGCGCCCGTCCGACAAACATTCCAGGGCTGCCGCGTGCAGTTCCGGATCGCCAGCGGCAACGATGCGGCCGCCGCCGCTTGGGTCCCCGCCTTCCCAGTTCGTGACGATGCCGCCTGCGCGCTCGACGATTGGCACAAGCGGTAGGATGTCGAAGGGTTTGAGACCGGCCTCCACAACGAGATCGATCTGCCCCATCGCCAGCAGACAGTAATTGTAGCAGTCACCACCGAAGCGCCGCAGCCGGACCGCCCGCGCCAAGGACTCAAAGCGAATGAACTCCTCGTCCTCGAAGATCTCCGGTGCGGTGCTGGCAAGCGTTGCCGTCTTGAGCGTGGCGCCCGTGCGGACCTGCAATCGTTGGGTCCTCCCGCCGTGCGCAAAAAAACTTTCTGTCCAGCCGCTCCAAAAGCGCTCGCCAGTGTAGGGCTGGTTCATCATGCCAAGGATTGGCGTCCCGCCGGCAGTCAGGCCAATCAAGGTCCCCCAAAGAGGCTGACCCATGATGAATGCTCGAGTGCCGTCAATCGGATCGATGATCCAGCATAGCGGCGCGTCGGTGCGCTCATTGCCGAACTCTTCGCCGACAATGCCATGGGCCGGATAGATCTCATTCAGGGCTTGCCGAATGACCGTCTCGGCGTCCCGGTCGGCGACTGTGACAGGGTCGAACGCGCTGCCGCTTTTGTGGTCAACCGTCAGGTCAGCCCGAAAATGCGGCAATATGACCGCGCTTGATCGATCGGCCAAGTCATGGGCCAGCGCGAGATAGGCGTCGAAGTCAGGTGGCATGGTCTGGTTCACGGATAATGGGTTGGCGGCATTTACTGTTGTAAGTCAAAGCTTAGCTGGCCGGGGTTGGACGGTAAGGCGTGCTGGTGTGCCAGAGTCCAAGCCCTAG
>Ga0316190_10000642_pt1 | contig 24467 bp, 19 predicted proteins | sample Eddworburrow2_MG_FD_204929 | JGI IMG/M metagenome (GOLD analysis project Ga0316190, IMG submission 204929) | Coastal sediment microbial communities from Maine, United States - Eddy worm burrow 2 | ecosystem: Environmental > Aquatic > Marine > Coastal > Sediment | place: USA: Maine | collected... | reverse complement strand
CAGCTTTACCTCTTCGATTGCCTTGGCCTTGGTGGATACCTCATAGCCCTGCCCCTCGGCCATGAGCAGGTCACGCACGGTGGCCACATCATCCAGTTCATGCACATAAAGCCGAAAGCTGGAGTAGTAACGCTCGGCGTTAAAAGGCTTGCCGTCATTCCAACCGAATTCAGGTGCGGCATAGCCGTCACGGTAATCCTCGATGGCTGTCAGCAACTCCGGAGTGACGAAGCCGCCCTTGCGGGCAAATACATGGTCCGGCACCACCCCGGTTACCTTGAGTGAGGTATGTACCCGTGACCACTTGCCTTCCAGCTTGCGACGCACACTGCCCTTGAGCCGGTCACCCAGCTTGACCTTGAGTGCCCTGGCCACTTGGGCTGAAATCACAATGCTGTGGTTATCCATGGGCGCCTGGGCATGGCCTTTAAGCAGGGGGTCACCAAGGCCGGAGGGGATAAGCTCGACCGTAGCGTGTTCCGTGCCGCCACCCTCGGCACGCAGATCTATGCTGGCGGCGGCACCCCGGGTACGGGGCATCACGAAGGCAACCTCTTCCCGCTCCGCCATGGTCTTAAACCACGCCCCATCAAAGCGGCCGTGACCGCTGAGACGGATCTCCCGGTTGGTCGGATCCTGTACCAGTTCCTGTACCAGATTATCTATAACCCCAAATTTGAGTCCGAACAGCACCAACAGTGGTGTCAAGACGGCAGATAAGGCCAGGATAAGTACCAGGGAGGCCAGCTTCTGATGCAGCAGATCCATGGCGCCGAGGCGGGTGATCTGGAGGAAATCAATACGCAGGTGTGACGACAGGCCCCATTTTTCCCAAGGCAGTTTCTTTTGATCTCTGTTTTGCTGTGGAGACAAAATAATCAATCCCGCTCAGGTGTGAAATTCCGACCTTAAGAGGCCCTGCTCTTCCACTTGCCGGTGTTCCAACCTGGATAGTCCAAGATCGGCCATTCGTTCCCAATCATGGCTGGCAATCAGCAGGGTCGTGCCCTGTTGGGCGGCAAGCTCCACGAACAGCCCCATCACTTCGCCGGCCGTATGGGGGTCCAATGAGGCGGTGGGCTCGTCGGCCAGCACGACCGTAGGCTCATGAGCCAGGGCGCGGGCCACGGCCACGCGCTGGCGCTGGCCCACCGACAGCTCCGCCGGGAGTTTATCGAATTGATCGGAGATCCTCAGGCGTTGGCCCAGATCCTCTACCCTATCATCGTCTGCCAGTTCGCATAGGCGACGGGGCAGTTCGATATTTTCACGCACGGAGATAAAGGGCAGCAGCCCACCGGTCTGCAGCACATAGCCGATATGGCGTCCTCGCAGTCCAGCCAGTTGGTCCATATCACGGTCCTTCCATGCCTTGCTGATGTCTGTGTTGGCCGTGCCGACCGGTTCAAAGTGGAAGCTGTCGCAGCTGGAGGGCTCCAGGGTCATGGCCAGGATATCCAGCAAGGTACTTTTGCCGCAGCCGCTTTGGCCCAGTACGGCGATCTGGTCGCCCGCATGGACATCCAACTGGGGTACCGAAAGCTGAAACTCTCCGTCCTGGGCCTTCCAGGATTTGGTGAGGTTGCGGAGATGGAAGACTTTTGGGGGTGTCATGGCTTGAGGGGATGGCTAGACCGGAGCACTATTAAATTAACATTAATTAACACAATTAGTTACAGCCTATTTTTAATGTTATTAGTGGCTATGGTTATTGTCTAAGGCAGATCCATCAGCGATACCGGATAGACCAGATCCCCCTTCACCTGTCCATCATCCAGTTGAATCCAGAGATCCTGATCGTCATGGATATCCTGGTAGAGCTGGATCTTGGCCTCGATATCATCGATCACCTCCTGGCGTTCACCGGCCCCCATGGCCAGCCAGGACTCCTGGTTGATACCGGTCAGCGCGCTCTGATAGGGCAGCCCCTCCAGGTATTCCCCCAGCACCACCGGATCTCCCAGGGTCTTGGCCTGGGCCAGCTTGGTGGAGTCACGCTGGGCTACGATCAAAAGCTTTCTGACCTGGGTGAAAAAGTCCTGGGGTGCCAGGTCGGTCAGGTCGCCGGCCTCGATGATTTGCAGCAGTGCCATCTGTAGATCACTGAGCTGATCCTTGGTCAGCAGCACCCGGATCTCCAGGGATTGCTTGCGCCGGTCCTGGGCATTGCGTTCAGCCACCCAGGCCTCGAATACCTCGGGCGCCGGGGTGCCCTTGGTGCGTCCAAGATAGGCCAGGCGCATGGCATGGCCCAGCTGGTCGATTTGTGAGCTACTGCGAATGCCCTGCCTGCGGCTGTCCTTCACCCCATCCATGTACTCTGCCACCTCCTGCCCCAGCTGGCTGATGAGGGTATCGGAGAGCTGTTCGACCTCAATGCCAAACTGCTCGGCTCCGGCCGACAGGCCATAGTAGAAGGGGCGCATGTTGGGCCAGCTTGAGAGGGTCTTGTACTGGGCCTCGGCCCGCTCATGATCATGTTTACCTTGGGGGGAACGCAGGTGTAGGGCCAGTACCGCCACGCCCTGGGACTGGGCCTTGGAGTTCAACTCACTCGCATTCAGGCCGGTGGTGCTGTACTTGTTGTTGCCCGAGCGAGCGCTGGCATCGGTGATCAGTACAATGTAACGGCCACCAAAGGGCCGCCAGTCCAGCTCTGTCAGGGCGGCATTGATGCCAGCAAAGGCATCCTCATTAAAGCCCTTGCTGGAGATCCTCGATTCATTTATCCCGGCAGCCTCTTTGAGCAACGCCGTGCAGTCGCGCCCATCCTTGAAGCCTACGACCTGCTTCCAAGTGTATCCCAGCTCCGGCCTGGCCTTGGTGCTGTCACGGAAGGCGATGATGGAGAAGTTGAAGCGGTCGCGCCACTGGGTGGTCTGGGTCTTCTCACAGATGCGCCGAATGGCATCCCGGGTCTGGTCGATATAGGGCCCCATGGAGCGGGTGGTGTCGATCACGAAGGTCATGGCCACCTTGAAACCGGCCAGGGGATCATCCTTATCCACCTCGGTTGCCGTCACCAGCTCCTGCTGGGCATTGGCGTTTACCACCGCCACCTTCAGCACCTTGGTGGCAAAGTCATCGTCTGCCTCGAAGTGGTCCAGGATAGGCAACAGGTAGAAGTTCTCACGGGGATCGATATAGGTCTCGGGCTCTACCGCCACCAGGGGGGATTCACGGTCCGTTAGGCCGATCTCCTTACGGTAGTGTTCCGCCAGGCCGGTGCCGATCTCCGACTCCAGCACCTTGGTCAGGGTCTCCCTTTCCTTAAAAAACAGCGCCGGATAGCGGTTGCCGGGCTTGGTAAAAAGCCCCACCAGCATCTGTCGCCACTCCACCAGCTGCTGGGCAGCTATCCAGCCGCTGATATCCCCGCTACTGGAGGGACCGACCAGTACCCATTCAGTGCCGTCCAGCTGTTCCCTGGCATAGACATAGTAGATGGAGAATGGCGGTACCCTGGAGATCGGCTCCGCACCGGGGGATTTATGCAGTTCAGCACCCAGTCGGGTCAGCACCCGTTGGTAGAGGGTCTTCTTGCCCTCCATCTTCAGGGGATGGGCGGGAGTCTCGGCCCATGAGTTTCCAATGCCGCTCATGCCAAGCACCAGCAGCAGGCAGCCTATGAACAGGTGCCGGATTACTCTGTTGGATTCAGTTCTGGTATTCATCATTTCAGTTTCTGCAGTAGTCGCCTTGCCCCTTGATCCCCACTGGAGGCGGCCTCTCGTAGATATAGAACCAATGTGTCCCGCCGCCCTTTGGCCTGGGATTCCCCATCCCTGATGGCCTGGTCATACCACTGCAGGGCCTTGCGTGGATTGGGCTTGGTAAAGGCTGTGCGCTTGGGGTCAAAGTCCTCAGCCGCAAAGGTGGCGGGGTCATACATTTCGCCAATTACCATGGCCGACCAGCCATCACTCTTCTTTGCCGCCTGCTTGAACAGCAGGAAGGCCTTATCGGGGTCTCCTGCCTGGTAGAAACGCACCCCATGCTCACGGATCTCAGCCCCCGGCTTGTCGGCCAGGCTTTCGAGTAACTGCTCCCAGGTCAATGCCTGTACCTGTGGGGCCGGCGCCTCTGTCAGGCTAGGGGGTGTGGATGGGCCTCGCAGAAAGAACCAGTAGAGAGCGGCCACCACCACGGCAAGCAATAGGACTACCGGGAGCCAGATCTTATTGTTCATGGTTGAGGTCCCTAGGGGTTTTTGTGTCGGGTGTGCCCATGCCAGGGTAAATCACCCTAAATGGATATAAATCCAACATATTTTTTATGAGTATAGACCCTAACAGAGGGAATCTTATTCGGCCAGATTGCCGCCATCGGTTTGAATCGGTTGACTTGCGGGGGTAAAATCTGATTATTAGGGGTCGAAGTCATTTAAGATGCATGATCTGGCCCATGAGGATCATTGACGCAACCGACTGAAACGAAGCGATGCCCAAGTACATCCTGATTATCATCGGATTTATCTTTGTCGGCCTAGGGGCCCTCGGCCTGATATTGCCCGTGATGCCCACCACCCCCTTCCTGCTGGTTGCCGCCGCCTGCTTCGCCCGCTCCTCTGAGCGCTTCTACAACTGGCTCATGGATCTGCACCTATTTGGCCCCATTATCAAGAACTGGGAAGAGACCAAGAGCATTTCCCGAAATACCAAGCTGGTGTCCATCGCCTCCATTGTGTTGATCGGCGGGGCCTCCGTGGTGTTCATTGTGGAAAGCCCCACCGTCAAGCTGGTCGTTACCACGGTGCTACTGCTCAATATCCTGTTGATTACCCGCATTCGCACCACGGAAACGGTGTGTTTGGCCGAGATAGAGAATTAAGGCAGGCCGCCTTGTTATCACTCTGGCCGCATCTGTCGTAACCATCCCATCCAGCAATCATTCACTGAGAACCATTCGATGCATATTTGGGTCGACGCCGACGCATGCCCCAAGGTGATCAAGGAGATTCTGTTTCGCGCCGCCGAGCGTAAACAGATCAACCTGACCCTGGTCGCCAATCATCCCCTCAGGACCCCGCCATCACGCTATATCAAAAGCCTGCAGGTGCCCGCTGGTTTTGATGTGGCAGACAACAAGATCGTACAGAGTCTACAGCCGGGGGATCTGGTGATTACCGCCGATATCCCATTGGCGGCGGAGGTCATAGAAAAGCAGGGGCACGCCCTCAACCCAAGAGGCACCTTCTACAGCAAGGAGAATATCCAAGAGCGCCTGTCCAAGCGTAATTTCATGGAGGAGTTGCGCAGCACGGGCGTGCAAACCGGTGGTCCCCCCACGCTGAACCAAACCGACCGCCAGGCATTCGCCAATCAACTGGACCGCTTTCTGGCCACCTCCTGATCAGTAGTTACTTACGCTAAGATGACGCCCCAATAATCATGAACAACCGAGCCCCGGAGTCAATGTCGATGTTAAGAAAAAGCCTAGTGCTTCTGATACTACTGTTTGTCTCCAGCCACCTATCCAGTGCCGAGCATACTGAGCACCAGCAGGCCCCAGCCAAGCAACGGCAAATCCAACTCTCCCCTCCCCTGCAGGAGGCCCTGACCCAGGAGATGATCAGCATCCAGAACACCATGATGCAGATGCTGCCGAGCATTGCTGCCGGTGAGTGGGACCGGGTGGCGCAACTGGCAAAAAAGATCGAGGGGGCCTATATCATGCGCCAGAAGCTGTCCCCTACCCAGATGGAAGAGTTGCATCGTACGCTGCCACCGGCATTTGTTGCGCAGGATCACAGCTTTCATCAGATGGCTGGCATGCTCGCCCATGTGGCCGAGGAACCCCATGTGGAACTTGTAAGCTTCTACTACTACAAGCTCACGGAGGCCTGTATTGGCTGCCACAGCCGGTTCGCAACAACCCGCTTTCCGCACCTGGCCAAACCAGCCCAGATGCATAGGGATGAGCCGCAAAACCAGCCGATGCAGAACCCAGAGCAGATGCATAATCCGGAGCATCATCATTGATGACCCAGATCACATATCGGCAACAGCCTGTTGATTTTTTTCTGAATTGTAGTTAAATCCCTATAAGGCCTTATTTAAGAAAGAAAAATAAACGGATGTCTGAATGAAAAAAACAGCATCACTCCTGGTAGCCCTGCTGCTGCTCTCTGGGAATGCGCTCACCCGCGACATACCGGTGGCGGATAGCGTGTTGGTCGATAAATCTGAGCGGAAACTCTACCTGCTCAAGGAAGGACGCCCCTTCCGGGAATATGAGATCGTCATGGGGGAAAACCCCCGTGGGCACAAAAGGAAAGTGGGCGATGAGCGCACCCCAGAGGGCCGCTACCTTCTGGACTGGCGCAACCCGGAAAGCAATTTCTACAAATCCATCCACATCTCCTACCCGTCCGGAAAAGATCTGGCCGCCGCCAAGGCAAGGGGTGAAGACCCCGGTGGCATGATCATGATCCATGGTTTTCCAAACAACATGGACTGGGCGAAAACAATCCTGAAGGACTGGGACTGGACCGACGGCTGCATTGCCGTAACCAACAAAGAGATGGATGAGATCTGGCTGGCCGTCAGAGATGGCACCCCTATCGAAATCGTTCCCTAACCCCGCAGGCCCTAAATTGACCACCCAATACTGGCTGATGAAATCAGAGCCGGACGTCTACTCCATTGACGATCTGGAGCAGGAGTCTGACCAAACCGAGCACTGGGAGGGGGTGCGCAACTATCAGGCCCGTAACATGATGCGGGACCAGATGAAGTTGGGTGATAAGGCATTCTTCTACCAGTCCAACTGCAAGGAGCCCGGCATCGTGGGCATCATGGAGGTCTGCCGCGAGGGTTATCCCGACCACACCGCCTTTGATCCGGATGCCAAGTACTATGATCCCAAGAGCGATCCGGACAACCCCCGCTGGCATATGGTGGATGTGCGCTTCGTGCGCAAGCTGAAAAGAAATATCACCCTCACTGAGCTCAAGCAGCATCCAGTATTGGAGGAGATGCCCCTGGTACGGCGCGGCAACCGCCTCTCCATCATGCCGGTCACGGCAGAACAGTGGGACTACATCCTGGGACTGGAGGATCAACCCTAGCCCCCGCGATTGCTTGCCGCATACCCTGAATTTGCCTTGACCTTGGGACAGCTGTAACAATAGCGACCAATTTTTGTGTCTGTTAATGAATAAGGATGATTGATGCCGACCACTGCTAAACGCTGGATAAACCTGTTGGGCTTTACTGTCTGTGCGGCGTTGTTGGGTTTTGGTTACTACTCCCAGTTTTATCAGGGGCTCGAACCCTGCCCGCTCTGTATATTCCAGCGGGTCGCCTTTATCGCTCTTGGCGTTATCTTCCTGATTGCCGGCTTGCATAATCCCGGCCGCATTGGCGCACGCCTCTATGCCGTTCTCATTGGCTTGGCAGGCCTGGCGGGGACGGGCATCGCGGGCTGGCATGTCTATATCCAGAACCTGCCGCCGGATAAGGTGCCTGAATGCGGGCCGGGCCTGGATTATATGCTGGAGGCCTTTAACTTCTCTCAGACCCTGAAGATGGTCTTCACCGGCTCCGGTGAATGCGCCGAGATCTCATGGAGCTTTCTGGGACTGAGCATGCCGGCCTGGGCCCTGCTCTGGTTTGTGGGTTTTACCCTGGTCGGTTTTATCGCTAACTGGCGAAGCCCCAGCAGAAGAATCTTTTCATAAGGGCGGCTTATTTGGCATAGCCGGCCAGTTCAAGGTAACCGCGCCCCTGGATCGGCTGGCCGCTTCGCTTGCCGGCAACATCTACCGCGCCCTCCCAATAGCGTACATAGAGGTCGAGCTCCTGATTTTCCATTACAGGGGTCACCTCCAGTTCCAGTTGCAATGAAGGGATGTTCAGTCGCCAATGAACGGGATAACGGCCCCCCTTCGGGCTTTGCCAGTAGCGGACCACCTCCAGTTCCACCATTTCAGGCCCCAGTCGGGTCAAGGCGCCGTCCTTCTGAATGAAGCTACCTGCGCTATAGGGATCAACCGTGCCGTCCTTTTTTCGCAGGCGATAAAACATCAGGTCCGAGCCATCGGAAAGCTGGAGTGAAAACCAGTCCCAGCCTGCCTGGTCCTTGCCCAGGGCACTGGTGCTCCACTCCCGATCCAGCCAGGCAAGGCCCCTGACCTGATGGTGCCGCGCTCCCAGCCTGATCTCCCCTTCGGCAGAAAGCCGGGGAATAGAGTAGTAATGGGAGGCATTGCCGGGATCACCGCTCTTCTGGCTAAGGCCGCTCTCCCCCTGAAGCACCGGCGATCGCTGGGGCAGGAGTGACAGGCTTATTGATAGATCCCCTTCCCCTGCCTGCAGCTGCCAGCGTCCATCGACCTCGATGACGGACCAATCATCCAGCCAGACGGAGAACGGCTCGGATTGGGCGCCTGCCAGCCCGACAGCCCCGCGGCTGAAGCGCTCGAAGGCGTGAAACTCTTTGTCCTGGGCATCGGTCAGGGCAAAGTGGGCCATCCAGGATTGATGGCTGCGCCAGGGCGAGTCACCGGCCGCCTTGCCGGAGGCCAGGGCATTGCGGAAGAACACCAGTTGAAAGCCAAAACGACGCTGGCCTGCATCCTCCAGGTTCCCCGTAAAGTACCACCACTCATTACGGAAACTGGGATGGGGTCCATGGTCCTTGGGAAAGTGGAAGGTTCGTGCTGCCGTTGCACGCTCAAAACCCGCTTCGGCCACACCACCCAACACCTCTCCCAGATCCAGGGGTGCCACCGGCACAGCTGCCTGCCGGCCAAACAGCCACCAGGCCATGCCAATTCCGACAACCAGAAGGATCAGGAGCAGACGACGCATCACTCCTCCCTCAAGGCCGCTGCCGGTGGTACCCGCGCCATCTTCCATGCAGGATAGAGTCCGGCAAGCAGGGCGGCAATCAGCGCCAGCAAAAGCGCCTCAATCAGTACCCCGCCCGGCAATATGATGTCCATGCTCCAGCCAAAGGCCCGGCGGTTGATCACAAAGATCAACAGGGCCGCCAGCATCACGCCCAGGGGGATCGCCAGCAGCCCCGATATCAGACCCATAAATCCGGTTTGGGTGGTGACCAATCCCCACACCTGGCCCGGTGTGAAGCCCGTGGCACGCAGTATTGCCAGCTCCCGCGCCTTTTCCAGCTGTAGCGCCATCAGGGCACTCAGGATGCCCACAAAGGCCACACCGATGGCCAGTAGCCGTAATACATTGGTGATGGCAAAGGTGCGGTCAAAGGTATCTATCGAGGCCTCCCGCAGGGTGCGGTTGGATCGAATGCGCAACACCTGCTTGCCGGCGCTCAGGGCCTGTAGCTGTTTGATCATCCCGGGTACATCCACGCCCGGCTCAAGATAGAGGCCCATGGAGAAGATACTGTCATCCTTCCAATACTGCCGGTAAAGGGACATGCGCATGGTGACCACGCCCTGATCACTGCCATAGTCTCGGTAGACGCCGGCAATCCGGAACTCCTGTTCTCCCTCGTCGGTAACCAGGCGCAATAGCCCCCCGGCCTGCAGTCGATGGTGGTAGGCATAGGGCTCTGAGATGATTACAGCCTGCTCCTGGTCAAACTGTGCCCAGACCCTCTCCTTCTCGCCCTCGAGCAGCTCCATGCCGGCATAGCTCTGCTGGGCCATATGGAGAGCAAACAGCTGGGTGATGCCCTCGGCTGACTGGACATCCATCGGCCGACCACGACTGATCTCGGCAATGCCCGGTACCTGCTCGATGGCTGCTACCAATGCCGCATCCAGGCGGCGGTCACTACCACTGCCAGGCGCTAAGGGCGGTGCAATATAGATATCCCCCTGCAGGGTGGAGGCCAACCAGTGCTGCACCGAAGTGCGAAAACTCTCCACCATCACCCCCACCCCCACGGTGGCGGAGACCGCAATGCTCAGGGCCGCGATGGCGACACCGGTACGACTGAGAGAGGCCCTTACCCCCCGTGCCGCCATTCGGCCAGGCAGTCCGAAGAGCCTGCCCAGCAGAGGGACGGCAAGCTTGCTGCAGAGCACCACGCCAGCCGGAGTAAGGAGACTGAATCCCAGCATAAGCAGAAACAGTGAGCCAAAGCCCAAGACCAGACTGCGGTTGGGCAACAGCAAAACAAGCGCCAATCCAATCAGTGCCAGACCGGCTAGGGCCAAGGGTAGCAGCAGCCGGCTCGCCTTTAGCTCGATACGGGAACGATTCATGGCCATGCGCGGTGGTGCAAGCCCCGCTTCCCAGGCGGGTACCAGTACCGCAAGCAGGGTGGCACCCACACCGAGGGCCACGGCCTTTAGAATGCCGGTGAGGCTCAGCTCAACCCCTGTCACCTGTACCACAAAATAGAGATCGTTGATGGTGCGGGTGACCAGCTTAACCAGCTCCTGGGCCAACAGCATGCCCAGCAGCAGCCCCAGCAGGGTCCCGATCAGTCCAATCAAAAACCCCTCCCCCAGTACCAGCCCGGATATGCTGGTGCGGCTCACCCCCAGCACCCGCAGGTTGCCGATCAACCCCCGGCGCTGCAGTACGGAAAAGGACATGGTGTTGTAGATGAGGAACATGCCCACCACCAGTGCCAGCAGGCTCATGGCGGTGAGGTTGATACGAAAGGCCCGGGTCATCTGCCCCATGGCCTGGCCACGGGATTCGGCGCTTACCAGGCGGGCATTGGAGGGCAGCATGGCCTTTATGTCCGTAAGCCTATCCTCAGGCTCATGTTGGGACAGTCTCAGATCAATATAGCTCAGGCGTCCAACCATGCCCAACAGCTCCTGAGCACTGGCGATATCCGTCAGCAGCAGATCCTGTAGTGCAGCCGCTTTTCCGGGAGGGGGATCAAATATCCCGACCAATAGGGCCGGTTGCGCCAAGCCACTGGCATGCAGTGATAATTCAGCCCCGACCTGCAGTCCCAGTTCAGAGGCCATCTCCCGGCTCATCACCACGGCCCCAGGCTCAATCAACAGGCGGCGGATGGCATCTCCCGCCTCTGCATCATCAGTATAATCCAGTAGTTTACGGAACTGGCCTTCGGCAAAGGGATCAACACCCAGCAGGTGCAGGAGCCTGTCACCCAGCTGCACATAGGCAGAAATGACGGGGGCGCTATCCCGCACCAGCCCTTCACGCCTCAGATGCACATAGACGGCCTCATCCAATCCAGCCGGGCCGCCGATAATCTGGTGGCTTGCCTGGCCGGTAACCGCCTGCATGGAGTGATCAAAGGCCCGCCGTGCACTTTCATTGGCCAAATCCACCGCCACAACGACTGCAACACCCAAGGCAATGCCCAGTATGGAAAGCACCATCTGCCAGGGATGGCGGCCGTAGAATCTAAGGGTTGATTTCCAGAGCAGTGGTGTTGGGAAGCTCACCACAGCACCTTATCCGCGGCCTCGACCAACCGCCCTTGCTGGAGGGTCAGGATCTGATCTGCCTGTGCTGCCACTGCCTGGCTGTGGGTAACGATAAGCAGGGTGCGCTGTTCATCACGCACTAGACCATGGAGCAGCTCAAGCACCTGCCGTCCATTCTCGGCATCCAGATTGCCCGTGGGTTCATCTGCCAGCACCAGATCAGGGGCATGTACGAGGGCGCGGGCAACGGCTACCCGCTGCTGCTCACCGCCAGAGAGCTGGTCAGGAAAACTGCCTGCCCTATCCGAAAGGCCAACCGATGCTAACAGTGAATTGACCCTTTCACGGCGCTCTCCTGGCGTGGATGCGGCATTCAGCTCCAATGGCAGTAACAGGTTTTCCTCCACGTTCAGGGTCGGTATCAGGTTGAAGAATTGATAGACAAAACCGATGTGGCGCCGCCGGAACAGGGTGCGGGAGTATTCATTCATGGCCGTGATTTCCTGGCCGCCGATGATCACCCTCCCCTGGCTGGGAGAGTCGATGCCGGCAATCAGGTTCAGCAACGTGGACTTGCCTGATCCACTGTGTCCCAGCAAGGCCACGGCCTTGCCTTTGTGGATCTCACCGGAAACCCCGTTCAATACCGGGCGCGTGCGCTTGCCCTCCTGGAAAACGCGGGTGAGCGCCTCAAGACGGACGAAGGGTTCTGTGGGAGGGCTGGTCATACAGTGAAGCGATCCTTAGTAAAAAATCGGCCCTCGGATTCTAACCGATGAAACGGTATGCCGATCGCCTATTGACCCTGGGGGGGTAGATCATTAATATACGCGGCCTTAGCATCATTCCCCGGTAGCTCAGTTGGTAGAGCGGGTGACTGTTAATCACTAGGTCGGCAGTTCGAGCCTGTCCCGGGGAGCCATATGAAACAAGGGCTTAGCGAGAAATCGCTAGGCCCTTTTTTTATTCGCATCATTCCTTCCGTTTGCCCATGGCCCATTCTTGGACCTGCCTGTCACCCCTTTGCTGTCAGCATGAAGTCCTGTTCTCAGTTTATATTAGTCAAGAATTCAACAATCCACTGTAACAACCCAGAATATATAAAGATTCAGACTCAAGATTGTCATAATCCGACCGATATTATTAGGATTGAGAATTACAGCTATGGGCAAATGCTCACTATATATGGCGCATAACAAATGAAAAAATACCGCCAACCAAAAAACCAGCACGTGCTTGGGCTTGCGAAATGACGCAATCCGCACCCCTGTCCCAGGAAGAAAAGCCTGACCTCCCACCGCCGCGCGGTGTGGCGTTGCTGGTAGATGATGAACTGTCCAACCGGGTAGTCCTCGGCGCCTTGCTTAAAAAAATGGGCTATCAGATTATTCAGGCAGTGGATGGGGCCCAGGCGGTAAACCTGTTCGGTCAAGAGCAACCGGATATCGTGTTTATGGATGTCATGATGCCGGTAATGGATGGCCTCGAAGCGACCAGCCTGATTAAGGGGATGTGCAGTGACCGCTTTGTACCGGTCATATTCCTGACCGCCCTGACTGATGAAAAAGCGCTGGTGCGCTGTATCGAGGTTGGCGGGGATGATTTTCTAACAAAACCTTTTAGCCATACGGTACTGCGCTCTAAAATCCAGGCCATGGAGCGGATTCGCGATCTCCATCGTGAAATCAGCAAACTCTATGGTCAGCAGCAGCAAGAACAAGAAATTGCCGAGAAGGTATTCAACGGCGCGGTACTGACCAATAACGTGGATACCGATCAGATTCACGTACTCCTGAGGCCGGCCGCCCTATTCAGCGGTGACGTATTACTGACCGCCTTCACGCCCACCGGCGATCTCCATGTGCTGTTGGGGGATTTCACCGGGCATGGGCTGTATGCTGCACTGGGTGCATTACCCGTATCAGAGGTATTTCGCACCATGACCTCAAAGGGTTTTGCGATAGAGCAAATCCTTAATGAAATAAATCGCAAGCTACAGGAGCTTCTGCCTACCGGGATGTTCCTGGCGGCCAACATGCTTAGTATCAGTCATGATCTGGAAAACATTAGCCTCTGTAATTGCGGCATGCCGGATGCTTTGATCTTGGATGCCTCCGCCTCTCAGATCAAGCGGCGCATCAGCTCCAATTCCCTTCCCCTTGGAATCATGCCAAGCGGTGAATTCCGTATCCCGATTGAACAGATCTCTGCGGATTCCGGTGAGCGCGTTGTACTGCTGTCGGATGGTGTGCTTGAAGCACGAAATCCCAGCGGAGAGCAGTTTGGTGCAGAACGCCTGCAACAACTGCTTCAACGCGCCGGCAATAAATCACTTGTTCAGGCGGCCGAGGTTGAACTGAAGGACTTCTGCCAGGATGCTGAGCAGGACGATGACATCAGCATGGTGGAAATTGAACTTCTGCCGGCACTGGTTGCTAGCTGTGAATCGATACCTGCCGCACGTACGGAGACCTATCCTTTAACGGATGAGCCGATTGTTACCAGCTCTGGGGATGCTGTCGAATTTAGCTTGACGCTGCAGGGCCAGAAAATGCTACACACCAACCCTGTACCATTGCTAATCAGTCAAATTCAGGAACTCGAAGACCTTCAGTCTCATCGACGTGCGTTGTTTACCATCCTGAGTGAACTCTACGTTAATGCACTTGATCATGGTGTGCTTGGCCTTGACTCAAGCCTCAAGCAGCACGCGGATGGATTCACTCGCTACTTCGAGGAACGAGAGCGTGCATTGAATAGCTTATCAGAGGGCGAAGTCTCCATCTCGATTCGGAGTCAGTTGCAGGAGAAAGGCGGTGAGGTCATCATTCGTGTCGAAGATAGTGGGCCAGGATTTGATTTTCAGCATATCTTAGAAGAAATAGATGAGGGCGCTAAGACCAACACCGTACCAAGTGGCAGAGGGCTTCTGCTGGTTAAAGAGTTATGTGCCTATCTGCGTTATGAAGGGCAAGGAAATAAGGCAGAAGTGTTATATCGCTGGTCTGATTAATCGCATTTAGGTACCACTGTTTGGCATCAATATTCTAATTACGCCACCCCACTAACAGCATGAATCGCAAGCAATTCCAAACAACTCGGAAGTTTTCAGATTTGCCGATCGCCCTAAAGCTGACCTTGGTGGCAACCATCGGCATGGCGATAGCCGTCTCGCTCTCTTCATGGATGTCATTTAGCCGCTCACGTGACTTGCTGCTTGACGCTGCCGTGAGTTCAATGCAGCAGTCACTATCCCGTCAAAAAGAAAACCTAACCAGAACTATTGATCAGGTGCGACAAGATGCACTTATCTTGTCACGCTCGGATGCTATTTATGGGCTCATCGATGCCCATAAAAGCGGTGGTTATGCAGGCGCCGCATTTTTGTCAGAAGGTGAATGGCGGTTACATCTGATCAACAGTTTTAAGGATATTATTGCATCAAAAGAATATCAGGGAATTTACCTGATTGGCACAGAGGATCATGCTGTATTAGCGCATGCAAATGCAGGGGAATCGGAATTATCTGCCGATATTGATGCCGTCATTCCCTCATCAAGAATTCTCCAGCGCATTATTAAGCGCGCTGACAATCTTGTTCAAGGCGAGGTATATATATCAGACATTGAACTTGATGATACGAATCCCGGGCCTCCCGTCCAGTATATAGTTTCACCAATATTTGAGGAGCAGTTTGATTATGGTGAATCTGCAGGCACTGAAGACGCGGATTTCCCTGGGCTCATAGGATACTACGCCGAGGTACTGACATTATCGACTGCGGAATCGGTGAAAAACAAGCTGATTGATTGGCAGGAAGATCATGCCCTAAATGCTAATCGCTTACTGGACAGCATAGGAAATGCACGCAAAGTGGCTGATGGCCATGTACTGCCGCTTATTGACGCATTAAACAAGCAAGCAAAGAAGCTCATAAGATTAGAAACTACGGCAATCACGTTGGCACTCAACGATACGGCTGCCAGTCAAGACATCTTGAGCAGCAAAGAGTATCTCAACCTAAGGGCATCCTTTTGGGAGGCACTGGAAAAATACAGCATCAACCACAAGGAGGTAGCAAATAAACAGTTGCCACCCGCCTATATTGTATTAAAGAACAGCGTCAGCCATTTGTTGGGAAACCTTGAAACGTCAGGGTTCTTTTCAGCCACGCTCACGAATCAGGATGGGACCATCCTCCTTAGTCAGTCTGCGGGAAGCAAAGATCTAAATACGATTACTAATAATAATTTAAAAACCATGCATCCAGAGGCATGGTTTGCCATTAATAGCCAAGACAAATCGATCACCTGGGAGAATATCCATAAAGACGTACATGTCACGGGCCGCATACCACTCACCAACGACAGTGACGATGACAACTATCTTGGACTGCTGTTAACCGCGAAAGAAGAGGATGTTTTAGCTGACATTTCCATCTTAAGTATAAACATCTCTGTTATATCCGCATTGGCACTTTTGCTGGTCGGCTTTGTAACCATTATTCTGGTCAGGCAGTTGACGCGCCCTATTCTGGAGCTAACAGAGCAGGCGCACTTGATTGCGTCCGGTGATGACAGCATTAAAATTGCAACTTCTGCAGATGACGAAATAGGAAAACTAGGCAGGGCCTTTGCAAATCTTGTAGGTCAACTACAGAGCCGCACATCTGATGCCATTAATAGTGCATCAGAGGTCCGTAAACTTAATGCTTCTCTCGAGGAAAAGGTACTAAAAAGGACCGCGACCTTACGCAAGCATGAGAGACGACTGAATTATGAGGTTACAACCCGAACCGCCCTCAACCAATTGCTTGAGCTTTGCATGCAAGCCGTATCGAAAGATGAACTGTTGTGTGAGGTTCTTAATGCACTGCTCTCTATGGAGTTTATGCGCTTAAAAAACAAGGGTGCAATATTTCTTGCCGATGAAAGCAAGCGAATGCTCACAATGAAAACCAGTCGCAATTTTGAAATGCAATTACACGCCACCTGCGATACCGTCCCATTTGGTCACTGCCTGTGTGGTCGTGCCGCGGAAAACTCACAGATAATATTTTCATCTTGCATAGACTCCCGCCATGACACTCTGCATGATGAAATGGAACCACATGGGCATTATGTAATACCCATCAAAGACCACCACAAGCTATATGGCATTATTGTCTTATATCTACCCCATGGCGCCAATAAGCAGACCAGTGATCTTGATTTTCTGCAGGCCACTTCCGATATTGTTGCAAGTGCTTTGCGAAGACTGGAGGCCGAAGAGGAGCTAAGAAAAAGCAATGATGAAACATTGAAGACCTTGGCGCGTGAAAAACAAATATCCACCAAGCTTGAAAATACAATGTCCGAACTGGAGCATGCAAAGGAAATTGCAGAATCCGCGAATCTGGCGAAAAGTGAGTTTCTTGCCACCATGAGCCATGAGATTAGAACACCAATGAATGGCGTTCTTGGCATGGCTCAACTTCTCAGCGACACAAGCCTGACACCAGAACAAACAGAATTCGTTGATACAATAAATCTGTCTGGCAAGGCGTTATTGAACATCATCAATGACATCCTGGATTTCTCGAAGATCGAGGCTGGCCATTTCAGCTTGGAACTGGCGCCATTCAGTCTCGATCAAATTTCAAAGGATGTGATGAGCCTGTTGACAGCCACCGCAGATCAAAAAGGACTTAGACTAGAATATGATCACACCTCTGAATGCTCTAATCAGTTGATTGGCGATGCCGGGCGTATTCGCCAGATCCTAATCAATCTAGTCGGCAATGCAATAAAGTTCACTCATCACGGTGAGGTGATGCTGAGCATATCCTGTCAGCAACACGGCTCCATTGCCAATCTTGATATTAGCGTAGAAGATACTGGCATCGGCATTTCAGAAGGCGAGCAATCGAAGCTTTTTCAATCTTTCAGGCAGGCGGATGCATCAACTACCCGAAAATTCGGCGGCACTGGCCTTGGTCTTGCCATTAGTAAACAATTAATAGAGTTAATGGGCGGCAGCATCGGCGTTAATAGCACCCAGGGGCATGGCTCTACATTTTGGATCTCTCTTGAGCTGCCTATAGTGGATCTGGCCACTGATGAACAACCCAAAATCTTCGTAAGCAGTGACTCGGATTCAGCCCCATCCCTAAGAGGGCAGGTGTTGCTGGCGGAAGATGTTGTTGCCAATCAAAAAGTCGCTGCTGCCATATTGCAGCGTGCCGGACTTGAGGTCGAGATTGCTGAAGATGGGAGAATTGCAATTGAAAAATGGAGGGCTGCGAAATTCGATCTCATACTGATGGACTGCCGCATGCCTGATATGGATGGTTACGAGGCCACCCGCATTATTCGACAGGAAGAGGAATCAAGTGGCGAACACATCCCCATCCTTGCATTGACTGCCAATACGCTTTCAGGTGATCGCCAAGCCTGCCTTGATGCAGGCATGGATGATTTCATACCAAAACCCCTGCAGAGGGATAACCTGCTTGCAATGATTGCGCACTATCTATCACAAGGCACAAGCAGTAGCTCTCTAGTCAATAGAGCTTCAAAGCCACCCCTTCCTCTTGAGGCTGAGGGCGCAGATGCCATTAATGCCGATCATTTAGTAAAAATGCGCGAGGATATGGGAGAGTATTTTGATGAATTGGTTCCTGCATTTATCAGTAGCACCAGCGATATGATGGCAGCCTTATCCGATGCCCTTGCACAACAGGACAATAGTGAGCTGATTCGATTGGCCCATAGCATAAAATCAGCCAGTGCCAATGTTGGGGCAAATATCCTCTCTTCAATTGCCAGCGAAATGGAAACCATGGCACGTAATAATAGGCTTGGTGATATCGAAGGGCATAGCGCCCGTCTGTCCAACGAGTTCGTCCGTGTTAAGGCAGCTTTAGCTGTCGAGCAGGATCAAGCCTAATTTCCACACTCTTTTTCTCGCCCTCTCACGACCCGTCGACCGGCCAGTTTTCCATGGGTTTCTGTCACCACTGTATTCTGATTCTCATGATGGTGTTCGTCATAACATGAGATGACCACCCAGTCATGGGTATGCCCTAGCGCATGGGCACGAGCGGTATTGGAATAGAGGGCGGTGCAGTGCCATTCCCCCCGACTGGTATGCAATATAGGGAGCCAGGCCCTAGCTTCGGGATTAAAACGACGTGGGCTAATGGTAGGCAGCAGTCCCCTCTCTGCCTTTTCCCGATATTCACGGTCCACATCCAACAGCAGATCGACTGGCGGTGCTGCTTCCCCTAGGTTCACTCCCCTGTGGATGCGTTGGCCAAGCATATTGGCCAATGCCGCCCGAATTCCGGATGCCCGGCGCAATCCCACCCCAGGCACCTGCTCAAGCCGACCATCATGGGCGGCGATCTCCAGTGCCTCCAGTGAGTCCAGCTGCAGATGATCATGGATCTGGTGCGCCGTCTCCGGCCCTACCCCGGGAATGGTGCTGAAGAGCCTGACCGGGTCCAGTTCACCCCTGAGGCTCTCCAATCGACTGGAACGGCCAAGGGTAAGAATCTCGTATATGGTACGGCTGATTCCGCGACCAATACCCGGCAGGGCGATTAGCCCATCCATGCCTTGCTGATCAAAAAGCGCCTGCAGATCCTGCCCCAATCGATCCACCGTGTCCGCCGCATGACGGTAGGCATTGATGCGAAAGGGATTGGCCAGCTGCTGCTCCAGCAGGTCGGCAATCTCCCGCAGCTGCTCCGCCACTTGCTGATTTAGTGTGTAGCTTGACATGGTTTATGAATATTACATGGTTTGAGATCATCAGCCACATAACAGCGTTGCAACAATGCTGACCCTGAGGCAGACTTCTGCCTCATAAAAAACACCCCGACAGGAACCCCTGTCACCCAAGAGGGTCTTACACAGCAAAATCAGAATCCCCACCGGAGTACAATGTGGATGCACCGAACCAACTCGAACAGATAAACCAGGCAACCATGTCCAATCTGGACCAGATCAGACAGTTACAGGATTATGTCAGCCGGCAAATCATCGGCCAGGAGGTTCTCATCAACCGCCTGCTTGTCGCCCTGTTGGCAGACGGCCATCTATTGGTAGAGGGTGCCCCGGGGCTGGCCAAGACCCGCGCCATCAAGGTGCTGGGCGAAGGCATTGAAGGGGACTTCCATCGCGTGCAGTTTACCCCTGATCTGCTGCCGGCCGATCTGACCGGCACCGAGATCTTTCGCCCCCAGGATGGCTCCTTCAAGTTTCAGCACGGCCCCCTGTTTCACAATCTGATACTGGCGGATGAGATCAACCGCGCCCCGGCCAAGGTGCAGTCGGCCCTGTTGGAGGCCATGGCGGAACGCCAGATCACGGTAGGCAGTACCACCTATCCTTTGCCTGACCTCTTCCTGGTGATGGCAACCCAGAACCCCATTGAGCAGGAGGGGACCTACCCCCTGCCCGAGGCCCAGTTGGACCGTTTTCTGCTGCATGTGCGCATCGACTACCCGGACCGGGAGGCGGAGAAGCGTATCCTGCAACTGGCCCGGGATGAGGCCCGACAGGGAACCGAGATCACTGCTCCCCCTGCCCCTCTCTCCCAGCAGGCCCTGTTTGAAGCCCGGGATGAGGTGCTGGATCTCCACATGGCGGAGAACCTGGAGGAGTACCTGATCCAGATTGTGCTGGCCACCCGTGCACCGGGGAAGTATGGCGATGACCTGGCCCGCTGGGTGGATTATGGTGCCAGCCCCCGTGCCAGCATCGCCCTGGACCGTTGCGCCCGGGCCCACGCCTGGCTTGCCGGTCGTGATTTTGTGGCGCCAGAGGATATCCAGACCATGGCCCCTGACATATTGCGCCACCGGGTGCTCCTGAGCTACGAAGCCGAGGCCGAAGGCATCACACCAGACCGACTGATCGAGGAACTCCTTAACCGTATCGCCGTTCCCTAGGGCCTGTTAACACTATGTGGATACCCATCGACGTCGGCCATTTTTTTGCAGGACAAGGCGCACTGAGCGTAGAGTACCTGCCGTACATGAGCGAAAGGGCAACGCTGGCCTGCGGAAAAATGGCCCCGTCCCGAAGGGTTGGCCCTCCAATGAGGCCATACGGCGTTGCACATCGCTCATTTGGAATTACCAAACCACGCTCTGCGCGCCTTGTCTGGCCTCATTGGAGGACCAACGCTGGGCATCCACATAGTGTTAACAGGCCCTAATGTTTTCCCGCAGGCAGCAAGCTAACACCAAGATAAATGCTGACACCGCCAACAGCCAGGCGGCTGTTGCTGAGCGCATAGGCGTCAGCAGCCGCGAGCTGATCGGCTTACGTCAGGCAGGTGCCGCTCTCCCTTTGAATGCGGTAAAGGCCTTGACCCGGGTCAGCGGCAACACCCTCTCCCGTCTCAAGGGCCGCGGCATGGAGTTTGACGAGGCCCGTCCCTATGCATCGGGGGATGACGTACGCAACCTGGATTGGCGGGTCACTGCCCGCACCGGCAAGCCCCACACCAAGCTCTTCCGGGAGGAGCGTGAGCGCTCGATCCTACTGTGGGTGGACTATCGCGCCCCCATGCACTTTGCTACCCGCGGAAGCTTTAAGTCCGTGCTGGCCGCCCGCGCCGCCGCCATGCTGGCCTGGAGTGTCATACAGCACAGTGACCGCCTGGGCGGGCTGATCTTTTCCGAGGACAGCCATCTGGAACTGCGGCCCAAGCGAGGGAAGAAGGCAGCATTGGATTTCATCCACAACCTCTGCAGCGGCTTTCCTCAGCAGCCACCCATATCAGAACAGTCAGCCCAGCAAGAGGCCATCAGCCACGCCCTTGCACGACTGCGCCGAGTCACCCGCCCCGGAAGTCTGCTGTTCCTGCTCAGTGACTTCCGTGGCCTGGACGAAACGGCCGAGTCCCATCTGGTTCAACTGGCCAAGCACAATGAACTGGTCCTGCTGTTTCTGCATGATCGACTGGAGCAGGAGCTGCCGTCCGCTGGCTGGTATCGCCTGAGCAACGGTGCACATAGCATTTCGGTGAATACCGGCAGCCCTAAGGCGCGCCAGGCGCATATCCACAATTTCCAGGCCCATGAGCAGCGACTACAGCATCTCTGCCGCCGTACCGGCATGCATCTACTGAGCTGTGCCACGGATGAGGATCTGCTGGCTGTGTTGCAGCGAGGCCTGGGGGGACGCATAGCATGACAGGGCAACTCGACACCCTGCCCCTGCGGGATATCCACCTGCCGGACCCCATCTCCTGGTGGCCTCTCGCGCCGGGCTGGTGGCTGCTGGCCGCACTGTTGCTGACACTGGTTGCCCTATCCTCCCTGCTGATCCACCTGTGGCGCCGTGGCCGTCTGCGCCGGGAAGCCAGGAGTGCCCTGGAGCAGATCCAGAACAGCTACCGGCAACAGGGCAATGCCCAGCGGCTGGCGGCCGACCTCTCTGTGCTGTTGCGGCGCATTGCCATCAGCCGCTATCCCCAGGCCCAGGTCGCAGGCCTGACAGACTCGGAGTGGCTCGCCTTTCTGGACCGCGGCATAAAAAAGAACAAGATATCCGGCAGTTTTACCCAAGGTGTGGGACGTGTGTTGACAGAGGCGCCCTACCGCCTGGATGCGAAGGTCGATGCCGAGGGCCTGCTCACACTCTGCCAGGCCTGGATCCAGTCACTGCCGTCTGGGAGCAAGCAGCCATGATCAGCTTCCAGTGGCCCTGGCTCTTTTTCCTGCTGCCCTTGCCCCTGCTGATTCGGGTGCTGCTGCCCGCCGTCGCCCCACGTCAGGAGGCGGCCCTGCGGGTGCCCTTTCTCAAGGATTTCGAGTCCGGTGCCACAGATCATCGCACCACGCCTGCTCGCCGCTGGCATCTGCTGCTGGCTGTCATTGCCTGGGCGCTGCTGGTCACTGCCGCCGCCCGGCCCCAGTGGTTGGGTGATCCCTTGGAGCTGCCCACCAGTGGTCGTGATCTGATGCTGGCGGTGGATCTCTCCGGCAGCATGCAGGAGGAGGATTTCCAGCTGGCGGACGAATGGGTGGATCGCCTGACCGCCACCAAGTGGGTAGCGGGTAACTTTATCAAGCGGCGCGAGGGAGACCGTATTGGCCTCATCCTGTTCGGTGAGCAGGCCTATCTGCAGACGCCTCTCACCTTTGACCGTGAAACGGTCACCACCCTGCTGCATGAATCCGCCATCGGGCTGGCCGGCAAGAAGACGGCCATCGGGGATGCCATTGGCCTGGCGGTAAAACGGCTACTGGAGCGCCCGGCAGAGAACCGGGTTGTCATCCTGCTGACCGACGGTGCCAATACCGCCGGTGAAGTGGAGCCCCTGCGTGCGGCCGAGTTGGCGGCACGCAAAGAGGTCAAGATCTACACCATCGGCATTGGCGCCGATGAGATGCTGGTGCGTTCCCTGTTTGGTACCCGCCGGGTCAATCCATCTCGGGATCTGGATGAGGAGATGCTGAGTGGCATCGCCAAGCAAACCGGTGGCCGCTATTTTCGCGCAAGAAACACCAAGGAGCTGGAACAGATCTATGCCCTGCTGGATGAGCTGGAGCCGGTAGAGCAGGAGAAACAGCTCTATCGCCCCATCCGTGCCCTCTATCCCTGGCCCCTTGGGCTGGCATTCATTCTTGCCGGGTTGCTGATGGCGGCCTCTTCATTAGGCAGGAGGGCTGGCCATGGATAGCTTTCACTTCCTGCGCCCGGCCTGGCTGCTGGCCTGCATCCCGCTGCTGATGTTGCTCTGGCTGTTGTGGCGTCAACGGCTTTCCAGTCAGGCCTGGAAGTCCTTCTGTGATCCCGAACTGCTGCCGCACCTGCTGATAGGTGAAGATGGGGCTGCCCGTCGCTGGCCGCTTCTTCTTATCGGTATTGCCGGCCTGCTCAGCATTATTGCCCTGGCCGGCCCCGTATGGGAGCAGAGGGAGCAACCCGTATTCCGGGAGCAGTCGGCACTGGTCATAGTGCTGGATCTCTCCCGCTCCATGGATGCCCAGGATATCAAACCCAATCGTCTGACCCGCGCCCGCCACAAGCTCACGGATATCCTGCAGCAACGCCGGGAAGGGCAAACCGCACTCCTGGTCTATGCCGCCCTGCCCTTTGCCATCACCCCCCTGACTGAGGATCGAGGCACCATCCTTTCCCAGATCAACAGCCTGGATACAGCCCTGATGCCTTCCCAGGGTAGCCGCCCGGACCTGGCAATGGCAAAGGCGAGTGAACTGCTCGATCAGGCCGGTCATAGTCAGGGCGATATTCTGTTGCTGACCGATGGTATCGGAAACACTGCCACCGATGACATCCTGGCCCCGCTCAAGGGGACAGGACATCAACTTAGCATCCTGGCCATTGGCACCGAAGAGGGTGCCCCCATTCCCCTGGCCCAGGGCGGATTCCTAAAGGGTCAGGGTGGAGAGATTGTCATCCCACGCCTGAATCCGGCGGAACTGAGAAGCCTGGCAACACAAGGTGGGGGGCGTTTCACAATCCTGGCCCTGGATGATAGGGATATCAATTATCTGCTGGCTCCACTGGAGTCCCGTGACGTCACCCATCAGGATGAGAGGTCAGGACTGACCGCAGATCAATGGCGAGAGGAAGGGCCCTGGCTGCTTTTGATCATCCTGCCATTGGCCGCCTTTGCCTTCCGACGCGGTTATATTGCCGTGGTGCTGTTACTGCTTCTTCCCCCACCCCCTGCCAATGCACTCGACTGGCAGAATCTCTGGCAGAGAAAGGATCAGCGTGCATCCCAAGCCATGGAACAGGGGAAGCACCAACAGGCGGCAGAGCTGTTCACCCACCCCGAATGGCAGGCCACGGCCCACTATCGTGCCGGTGAATATGACAAGGCCATCGAAAGACTGGAGGGTATTGAAACCGACGATGCCCTCTATAACAAAGGCAATGCCCTGGCGAAAAGCCAACGCCTGGATGAGGCCCTGCAGGCCTATGAGCAATCACTGGAAATCAATCCGGATAATAGTGATGCCCGGCATAATAAAGATCTGGTAGAGAAGCAGTTGGAGCAGCAGCAACAACAAAATCAAGAACAACAGCAGTCTGGTGAAAATGGGGATAATCAGGAGAACAGCGAAGATCAGCAGCAGCCTGGAGAGCAAAACCAG
>Ga0316190_10000641_pt1 | contig 24493 bp, 19 predicted proteins | sample Eddworburrow2_MG_FD_204929 | JGI IMG/M metagenome (GOLD analysis project Ga0316190, IMG submission 204929) | Coastal sediment microbial communities from Maine, United States - Eddy worm burrow 2 | ecosystem: Environmental > Aquatic > Marine > Coastal > Sediment | place: USA: Maine | collected... | reverse complement strand
CCCGGAGGCCTTTAAACAGTTCCAGGCCAACCAGGATGCACTCGGCTCGGCACTGTCGCGCCTGCTGGTGACCGTGGAACGTTATCCTGACCTGAAGGCCAGCCAGAATTTCCTTGCCCTGCAGTCGCAGCTGGAAGGAACGGAAAATCGCATTGCCGTGGCACGCCGTGACTACATAGAGGCGGTAAAACGCTATAACACCGAGCTGCGCACCATTCCCGGCCGCTGGTGGCGCGATTTTCTCTACCCGGAATCAGAACTGCGCGTGAACTTCAGCGTCCCTGAAGCGATGCAACAGCCGCCGAAGGTGGAATTCTAGCCGCTCAGTCGCACCTCTTCGGAATGGCCAAATCGCGCGCGGCCCCTTACTGTAGCTGGTTGCTACTGCTGCTACTGCTATGCACGGGCAATACACCGGCGGCAGTGGAATTCCCTTCCCTGACGGGACGGGTCGTGGATGCCGCCAATCTGCTCCCGGAAGACATGCAGCAACAGCTGAAGCAACAGCTTGCACAACATGAGCAGGAAACCAGCAACCAGGTGGTGGTCGTGACGCTGCCCTCATTGCAGGGTTATGCCATTGATGACTACGGTTACCAGTTGGGTCGCCACTGGGGTATCGGACAGGGAGAGCGCGACAACGGGGTATTACTGATTGTCGCACCCAATGAACGCGAAGTACGCATCGAGGTCGGTTACGGCCTGGAAGGTGACCTGACCGATGCCGGCAGCCATGCCATCATCCAGGATGTAATCCTGCCGCAGTTCCGCGAAAATGATTACCCGGCCGGTATCCAGCAGGGCGTAAATGCCATCCTTGGCAGCTTGCAAGGCACCTATGAAGCTGTCGCCCGTAAACCGGCTGTAGACCCTAACATCCTGTTTATGCTGTTTGTTATCCTCATCAGTATCGGTGAAAGCTTCGCCTCGTTCTTCGGCTCCCGGGTAATTTCCGCCGGGGTGCTGGGCGGTATCGCAGGGCTGCTCGGCTGGCTGCTGCTGGGCTCGCTGGCCATCGGACTGGCGATGGCCTTCTTTATCGCCACCTTTCACTTTTTCATTGGCGGCGGTGGCGGCCCGACAAGCAGTCATGGACGCAGAAATTACCGTAGCGGTGGCCTTGGCAGCAGTGGCGGTTTCGGCGGTGGCGGTTTCGGTGGTGGCGGCGGCTCTTTCGGCGGCGGCGGTGCCTCAGGACGCTGGTAGCAGATGAGCTTTCTGAACAACAGCGAAAAGCAGCGCATCAGTGACGCCATCAGCGCCATTGAATGTCAGACATCCGGTGAACTGGTCACCGTCATCACCCGCAGCAGTGACGAGTACCGTTACATACCCTATCTGTGGGCGGCACTGCTGGCCCTGCTGGTACCCGGTATCCTGACACTGGTTACCCTCCCGGTAGCGGACAAGCTGCACTATCTGCTGCAAATCTGTGTATTTCTTGCCGCTGCCGTGCTGTTTAACTGGACACCCGTGAAGCTCCGCCTGATTCCGCCCGGGGTTAGGAAACTGCGCGCACACCGCCTGGCACAGGAGCAGTTTTTCCTGCAAAACCTGCACACCACCCCGGGGCGCACCGGTGTGCTGCTGTTTGTCTCGATTGCCGAGCATTACGTGGAGATCATTGCCGACAAGGGCATCAACGACGTGGTCAACGACCACGACTGGGAAACAATTGTTGCACAATTTGTCGACGAGGTTAAAACCAAACGCGTTGCCGACGGTTTTGTCACCGCCATTAACGCCTGCGGCGCATTGCTGGCAGAGCATTTTCCTGCAACAGATGTAAAAACCGATAGCCTCCCGAACCACCTCATCGAACTGTAAACCTGCGCAATGAACCTGTTTCATATCCTCGCCATCCTGCTAACTGCCTCGGCCATCTTCAGCTACATCAATCACCGCTTTTTGAAACTGCCAACCACCATTGGCATCATGCTGGTGGCACTGACTTTCTCACTGCTGTTGAACCTGCTGGGACCCATTGGCATCAACATCGAACATGAAGTACAGATTATGCTCGGCAGCATCGATTTCGATGCAACACTGCTGCACGGCATGTTGAGTTTTCTACTGTTCGCCGGTGCGCTGCATGTTGATCTCAGCGAGCTGTCCAAACAGCGAGGCGTGATCATCTTTCTTGCAACAGCCGGGGTCGTTGGCACAACGTTTATCATTGGCGCATTGTCATGGTTCGCCTTTGACCTGGCTGGACTGAGCATCCCGTTTATCTATTGCCTGTTGTTTGGTGCCCTGATTTCACCCACAGACCCGATTGCCGTACTCGGCATCCTCAAGCAATCGAATGCCCCGAAGAGCCTGGAAGCGAAGATTACCGGTGAATCACTGTTCAACGACGGCATGGCCGTGGTGGTCTTCCTGGTACTGGTGCGTATCGTAACCGATGGCGCAGGGGTATCCGCCGCTGATGTGTTGCTGCTGTTTTCTCAGGAGGCCATCGGCGGCATAGTGTTTGGGCTGGGTGCCGGCACCCTCACCTACTGGATGCTGAAGAGTGTCGATAATTACCAGGTAGAAGTACTGCTGACACTGGCACTGGTAACGGGGAGTTATGCTACTGCGGAATTTCTGCATTTCTCTGCGCCCATCACGGTTGTCTGCGCCGGACTGTTAATCGGTAATCATGGGCGCACCCTTGCCATGTCCGAAAAAACCCGCGAGCATCTGGATACCTTCTGGGAACTGGTCGACGAGGTACTGAACGCCGTGCTGTTCGTACTCATCGGGCTTGAAGTACTCACACTGGTGTATAACAGGGAATACCTGCTGGCAGGACTGCTGGCCATACCCATCGTGTTGCTGGCACGCTTCGTGACAGTGGGTATACCGATTACCATCATGCGCCGCTTCCGTAATTTCAGCCCAAGGGCCATCGAGATTCTTACCTGGGGCGGGCTGCGCGGTGGCATCTCGGTGGCACTGGCACTGTCATTACCGGCCAGCGAGATACGCGATGCGCTGGTCGTGGTCACCTATGTGGTGGTGGTATTTTCGATTCTGGTACAGGGTCTGACCATTGGCCCCCTCATTCGGGCATCAACAGGGAAACACTAGCATTCGATCACGTTGACCGCGAGACCGCCGCGCGAGGTCTCCTTGTACTTGGTTTTCATATCGGCGCCGGTATCGCGCATGGTCTTGATAACCTTGTCGAGCGACACGAAATGGGTACCGTCACCACGCAACGCCATGCGGGAGGCATTGATAGCCTTTACAGCACCCATGGCATTGCGTTCTATGCACGGTACCTGCACCAGCCCGCCAACCGGATCACAGGTCAGTCCGAGGTTGTGTTCCATAGCGATCTCCGCGGCGTTCTCAACCTGTTCGGGGGTACCACCCAGGACCTCGGTCAGTCCAGCGGCGGCCATCGAGCAGGCCGAACCGACTTCGCCCTGGCAGCCGACTTCAGCGCCTGAGATGGAGGCATTCTCCTTGTAGAGGATGCCGATAGCCCCGGCAGTCAGCAGGAAACGCACCACGCCATCCTCGCTATGACCGGGACAGAAATTCCAGTAATAGTGCAATACGGACGGGATGATACCGGCAGCGCCATTGGTGGGCGCCGTCACCACCCGCCCGCCGGCCGCATTCTCTTCATTGACGGCCAGCGCATACAGGTTGACCCAGTCCATGGTGCCGAGCGGCACCCGGTGCAGTTCCTGCTCGCTGGACAGCTGGCGATGCAGTCTGGCGGCGCGCCGCGGAACCTTGAGGCCGCCCGGCAGCACACCCTCGGTGCGACAGCCACGCGTGACGCATGCCTGCATGACCTCCCAGATATGCAGCAGGCCGGTCCTGATCTCTTCATCCATGCGCCACACACGTTCGTTCTGCAACATCACCTGGCTAATGGACAAGCCATGTTCGGTGCACTGCTCCAGTAATGCCTTCCCCGTGGTGAACGGCAACGGTAGCACTGTGCGGTCTTCGACAATGCGATCGGCGCCGGCCGCCGCCTCGTTGACCACGAAGCCACCCCCTACGGAATAGTAGCTGCGTTGCTGCAACAGCTGGTCGTTGCTATCGAAGGCATGAAAGGTCATACCATTGGGGTGATAGGGCAGCACCTTGCGTCGATGAAAGATCAGGTCCTTGTCAACATTAAAGGCCAGTTCCACATTACCCGGCAGCCGCAGGCGGCCACTAGTGCGAACCTGCTCGATGCGGGCGGGAATACTGTCGGTATCCACCTGCTCCGGCACCTCGCCCTGCAGGCCAAGCAGCAGCGCCTTGTCGGTACCGTGTCCCTTGCCGGTTGCGCCCAGTGAGCCAAACAGCTCGACCTGCAAGCGTGACACCTTACCAAGCAGGCCGCTGTCCGCCAGCCCCTCCACAAACATGCCGGCCGCACGCATCGGTCCGACGGTATGCGAGCTGGAAGGCCCGATACCGATTTTGAAAAGATCAAATACGCTGATAGCCAAGGTACACCTGCCTGATAAGAAATGCCTTCGCTATAGTATGCCGTTTAAATTACCTGTGCACGACTCACCCTGACAAATCGCAAGGATTTTCCAGACCCGCCAGACAACTGGCAGGACATGGAAGCCGGTACTGTTTTACAATGCAGCCTGCCTCGGCTGTTAGCTCATTTCAAAGTAATCAAGGAGAGAGACATGGGTGGTTTTTCATCATTTGCACTGGTCGTTCTGGTACTGGCAATCGTCACGGTTATCGCGGGTGTCAAGGTGGTACCGCAGGGTTACGAATGGACGGTGGAGCGCTTCGGCCGTTACCGCGCGACCCTGCGCCCCGGACTGAACCTGATCGTTCCTTATATTGACCGTATCGGGCACAAGCTCAACATGATGGAAACCGTGTTCGACATCCAGAGCCAGGAAGTCATCACGCGTGACAATGCCATGGTGCGCGCAGACGGCGTCGTCTTCTACCAGGTACTCGATGCGGCCAAGGCGGCCTATGAGGTCAATGACCTGGGGCGCGCGATTAACAACCTGACCATGACCAATATCCGAACCGTGATGGGCAGCATGGACCTTGATGAATTGTTATCGCAGCGCGACAAGATCAATGCCCAGTTGTTGATTGTGGTCGACGCCGCGACCACACCGTGGGGTGTCAAGGTCACGCGTATCGAAATCAAGGATATCCAGCCGCCACAGGACCTGATCGATTCCATGGCGCGCCAGATGAAGGCCGAACGTGAGAAGCGTGCCGTCATCCTTGATGCCGAGGGCCTGCGCCAGTCAGAAATTCTGCGTGCAGAGGGTGAAAAAATAGCCGTTATGCTGGATGCTGAAGGCCGCAAGGAGGCCGCGTTTCGGGATGCCGAGGCGCGTGAACGCGCGGCGGAAGCTGAAGCAAAAGCAACACAAGTAGTTTCTGACGCAATTTCCAAGGGCGACGTCAATGCCATCAATTATTTCGTGGCACAGAAATACGTGGATGCCCTGCAAAACATCGCATCCGCCCCCAACCAGAAACTGATATTAATGCCACTCGAGGCCTCGGGAATCATCGGCTCGATTGCCGGCATTGCCGAACTGGCCAAGGAGGCACTGGGTAAACAGGGGTCGACATAATGGACGTATTACTGTCTAACATTGACTACTGGCACTGGTGGATACTTGCCGGCATTTTGTTAATTTTTGAAATCAGTGCACCCAGCTTTTTCTTCCTGTGGCTGGCCATCGCCGCAGCCATCACCGGATTCGTGTTGCTGGCCATGCCCGATCTTGGCTGGCAGTACCAGGCTATGACCTTCTCGGGGCTCTCGATCGCGAGCATTGCCGCATTCCGTCGTTACAGGCGGTCCAGGCCAATGGTCACCGACCAGCCCACCCTGAACAGGCGTGGCGAACAGTACGTTGGCCGTACCTTCACCCTCACTGAACCGATCATCAACAATAACGGTGTCATTCGTGTTGATGATTCCACCTGGCGAATCAATGGTGCCGACCTGCCAGCCGGTTCGACCATCAAGGTTGTGGGTGTGGAGGGAGTCATACTGCAGGTTGAGGTGCTTGAGAAATAGAGCGCCTCGTAACGTAGACCTGCAAAATAATAGATTAAAACTACAATATAATCATACGCTTACAGAAAACAACCTGAGCGCACGACCTGCCGTGTGCAACCCCGCGTGACCGGGCCGTTGCACCCCGGCTCCACCCTCTACATCCAGCTGATAATGCCGATAGCTTCAATAAGTTAGCCACCGGCAGCTGACCAAGAAACCGGTAACCGGGCAGGATGTAACCATGAGCAACTCCGCACCGCAAAAGAAATTCTCGGGCAATGAAATTCTCCGTGACCTGATCCCGCTGAACGCCCTGAGCAAGGATCGCTTCAAGGAAGTCACCGGCAGCCTGAGCATTGAGGACGTCAGCGCCGGCAGTTACCTGTTTGGCGAGGGTGACCGCGATAATCGCTCCATCTATCTGCTGGACGGCGTCATCAGTTTTATCGATGCCAGTGGCCGGGTCACCGGCGTCGTGTCCGCCGGAACCGATCCAGCGCGTTATCCGATTGCCAATCAACAACCGCGCATTATCACGGCACGCGTCGCGACCAAGTCCGTGATTGCAACCATTGACTCGACCCTGCTGGATGTCATGCTGACCCTGGACCAGTCCACGGCGATTGGCTCCTCTGGCATCTGCACCGAAACAGGCGAGGACTGGATGACCCGCGTGTTGCAGTCCGATGCGTTCATCAAATTACCCCCGGCAGATATCCAGCGCCTGTTGCAGACACTGCAATCCGTGGTAGTCAGTGCCGGCGACGTCATCATCCGTCAGGGTGATGAGGGCGACTATTTCTATATTATAAAGGAAGGCAGCTGTTCAGTGACCCGACTGGCATCGGGTGAGGGCTGGGATGTACCCCTTGCCGAACTGGGCAAGGGTGACTGTTTTGGTGAGGAAGCCCTGGTCTCGGATGCCACGCGTAATGCCACTGTCACCATGATGACCGATGGCATCCTGATGCGTCTGTCGAAAAAGGACTTCGTGGAACTGCTGAAGAAACCACTCGTTCACCATGTCGACTACGAACTGGCCTCTGCCGTTGTGAAAGACGGTGGCATCTGGCTGGACGTACGCCTCCCGGACGAGCATTCCAAATATGCCTTTGAAAACAGTCAAAATGTGCCCCTGGCCAGCATCCGGGACAAGGCCCCGGCACTCTCCTCCAGTCATAAATACGTGATTTTGTGTGACACCGGACGCCGAAGTGCCGCCGCCGCCTTCCTGTTAAGCCAGCGTGGCCTGGATGTCTGCGTGCTCGATGGTGGTCTGAATAACGGTGTACCCGCCGACCTACCGGGACTGAACACGGTAGCTTCCGCTGATATGACTATCCATGACGATACGGCTGCCTTGCAGCAACATGCCGGTGATGTGTGGTCACTCGTCGAACCGGATGAAGCGGGCAACCTGCAACAACACCACAAGGGATCCACAAACAGGCAATCGCCTGCAGTTGACAGCAAGGATCATATCACCGCCATGCAGTCCGCCTTGTACGCACTACAAACAGAGTTCACTGCGTACGGCGAAGTAGTAACACAGATGCAGGCTGCCTGTACCGAGGAACGACATGCACGCGAGGCACTGTCCGGGCACATCGAACAACTGATGTCACGGCTATCTTCGGCAGCTGACAGGAAATAACACCCGGTTTCCGGGGGTTGCAATAACAACCGGTGATGGCTGAATGCCGTACTGATATGGTGCCCGGCAAGCACCTCGGCAGGATATAAATCAAATTTACGGCTTTGCTCGGGTATAATGGCGGCATTTTCAGCAACCATTATTCGCTTGGGGCTTTTTCATGCGCGCACTCATCCTGCTTCTGGTAACCAGCCTGCTATTGTCGGCCTGCGCGGCTGTCGACGACAGCAAGAAGTCCATTACTCTCGATAAGGCACTCTGGCAGTATGAAACAGCCATTCGCTGGGTGGACTTCAGTACCGCCAACAGCATGCGGCGACCTGAAGGAAACGCCGCCTATTCGCCTGACCCGGCATTACTGAAACACATCAAGGTCACCTCGTACGAAGTGCTCAACTCTACGACCACGGCCGACCATGCCGAAGTCAGAATGGCGGTTGAGATTGTCTACTATAATGACGAGCGCATGACACTGACGACACTGACCGACAATCAAATATGGAAGTATGATCCGGAAATCAAGGACTGGTATATCATTACGCCCCTGCCCGCCTTCAAATAACGATGACGTTTTTACACTGTTCAGTCACCCGAAATAACCACGTGCTTGCCGTGACCAGCCATTCCCGAACCAGGTTGTTTCACTGATGGCCTGGTGGGGAACAGTGCTTGGCGGCACGCTGGGATTCATGTTTGGTGGCCCGCTCGGGGCACTGCTCGGTGCCGCTCTTGGTCGAAACTTTGACCGCGGTATAAAAATCACCGACCAGCACGGAGCCTTCGGCGCTGGCCAGCAGGAGCGCGTGCAGGCCGCCTTCTTTGCAACGACCTTCTCGGTAATGGGCCACATCGCAAAGGTCGATGGCAAGGTCACAGCGGATGAGATTGCTGCAGCTGAAGGCATCATGAGCCACATGCAACTCGACGCACAGCAACGCAAGGCTGCCATCAAGTTATACAATGAAGGCAAGAAAGACGGCTTTCCACTAGATGACGTTATCATGCAATTCCGCCGGGAATGCATGCGTCGACGCAATCTTGCACAGGTATTTCTCGAGCTTCAGATTGCCACGGCCATGGCTGATGGCCACATGCATGCCAGCGAAAAGCGTGTTCTGTTTGGCATTGGCGAACAGCTGGGTTTCAGCCGCGCCGATATTGAACACCTGTTCAACATGTCCGGTACCAGTCAAACAGCGGGCACACGCAGGCAATCGATTTCTAAAGCCTATGAAATACTGGGAGTCAGCAAATCAGCCAGCGATGCGGAAGTCAAAAAAGCCTACCGACGCTTGATGAGTCAGCATCACCCTGACAAACTGATTGCCAAGGGATTGCCCGAAGAAATGATAAAGTTTGCGACTGAAAAGACACAGGAAATCAAGGCGGCCTACGAGCAAGTGAAGGAAAGCCGACACTCGGCATAACCGCCCTGACATCACCCATGGCTACGATCTACAGGTATACAACTATGAATAGTAAAATATTTTCGATCTTCCTGATGTTGTGTTTCTCGACCATGAGCCAGCCCCTGTCGGCCGACATCGGCGCACCCATCAGGGATTACCCGTTCGAGCAAGTGGCAGAAAACACCTGGGTGATACATGGCCCGCTGGAAATGCCCAACGTCAGCAACCAGGGATTCATGAACAATCCGGGGATTGTGTTGACCGATAGTGGCGTCGTGGTCGTTGACCCCGGCTCCAGTGTACAGGCCGGGGAAATGGTGTTGAGGATGCTTAAAAAGGTATCCGATCAACCAGTGGTTGCCGTTTTCAACACCCACATACACGGTGATCACTGGCTGGGCAATCAGGCAATCCGTGCCGCCTACCCGGATGCACCAATTTACGGGCACACGGAAATGCTGGCCATGGTGGCTGCCGGCAGCGGTGACACATGGGTTGAATTGATGGATAAGCTGACAGAAGGCGCCACCAAAGGCACTCGTGTTGTCGGACCCGGTGATGCTGTCAAACACGGCGACGCTATCAAGATAGGCAACAAAACCTTTCGTATCCACCACTACGGTCAGGCGCACACCCGCACCGATATCATGATCGAGGTTGAGGAAGACGAGGTGGTATTCCTGGGTGACAATGTCACCGCCGATCGTATCCCGAGAATGACGGATGGCAACTTCAAGGGAAACATCAGCACGGTGGACAGAATAAGCGAAATCGATGCATCCATCTGGATCCCGGGACATGGACCGACCGGTGATGCAACGATATTAAAGGCCTACCGTGACTACCTGCAGGCGGTCTATTCCTCTGCTGAAAAGGCATTCAATGAAGACCTGGACAGCAGCGACGTCAAGGGCATTTCACTAAAAGCCACGACGCAATACAAGGACTGGTCGGGCTATGATGAAGAACTGGGCCCGCAGGGTGCGCAGGCGTTCATGGAGGTCGAGGCCGCCGAGTTCTGAACCATTGCCCGACCGACCTAGAAGCTGATGGAGCCGGTTGCCTTGCCGGTTATCAGCAGCAGGTCGGCGACGGTAAATTCATCGTCCGGACTTGAGTCGGGTACACCACCAACAAGCGGTGCAACATTGCCGCGTGCCAGCTGGGCACTGTTCAGGGAAATCATACCCAGCGCCGCACGGGTAGCCAGCAATACGTCAGCCGCATTGACCACCCCGCTATTATCGATGTCACCCCAGACAGGGTAGTCAGTATCATCCAGCGGGTTATAGCCAGCCAGCACCTCGGCACCATCCTTTACCTGGTCGCCATCCGTATCGGGATTCAGCGGATTTGTATCCAGGCCGACTTTGTAAGCATTGGCATCACCATCCCGGGCAATCTCCTGATAATCAGTCAGGCCATCATTATCTGTATCGGTATCCAGAGGGTTGGTTCCCACAGTCAGCTCAAGGTTGTTTGATAGACCATCGCCATCAAGGTCGTCAAGATCTGGCAGACTTGCTGGTATCACCATCCGCACACGTCCGAATCCGGAGTACTGATCATAGCCAGGCAGATAGCTGCCCATACCTTCCGGATCGAGGAGATCCACTGCATTTGACCGGAGCATTTGGCGCAGCTGCCCCAAGGTTGCACCTGGATGTTGTGATAGTAGCAGCCCGATGTAGCCTGATACCAGTGGCGCAGAAAAGGAGGTTCCCTGACTAACAAACTCATAAGCATCGAGCCCGGGAACAGTTTCCAGATCGCCAAACAAATAACTGTATTGCGCCTCGAATACGCTATACACATACCCACTCCAGATATATTCACCAGGTGCCACCACGTCCACGACATCATCTATCCGGCCATTACCATCATCATCGAGTCCGTTATCTGGTATTTCACTTGCCGGAGCATAACTGGAAAATATGGAACGCTGATCCAGCCAGCTGGACGACCCAACGGCAATTGTGTCGGCCATGGCTGCAGGAAAATGCACCGCTTCACTGCCACTGTTTCCCGAAGAGGCCACCACGATGACACCATGATTGACTGCATGATTAATTGCATCTGTAATTACTGCAACCTCGGCCTCACCAGCTGCATCGAGGGTATCCAGGTCAAAACCCCAGCTGAGATTTAAGATATCTGCGCCCATATCAGTCGCATAGTAAATAGCCGCGGCTGCATCAGAACCAAAACCACCACCCTCAGCATTCACCATCCGCACTGGCATAATCTTGCAGCCCCAGCATGCACCGGCCATACCCTCGTATTCCCCAGGAAATTCGATAGACAGATTGTCTGTCATAGCAGCTGCCAGTGTTGCAACGGCAGTTCCATGAAACACACCGAGATCGGGCAACCCATCACCATCATTATCAACACCGTCACCCACTGACGGATCACCGGTAAAAGCAGGGATAAGCTCACTTGTATCCCAGATACCCATAGGGATATCCGGGCTGCCATCCTGAGAGGATGGATCATCCGTCAAGGGATCGCCGGCGTTATCACCCACGAAGTCTGCACCGTGGTAGTCATCAATCAGGCCATTGCCATCGTTGTCAATACCGTCACCGTCTACCTCACCCGGATTGATCCATATCTTGTCAATCAAATCATCATGGTCAAGATCAACACCACTATCGAGCACCGCGATCACCACAGAGGTACTGCCTGTCGTAATAGTCCAGCTGCCCTCTGCTTCCACCTTAAACAAGCCCCACTGGTCTACAAAATCCAGATCCTCGCAAATTTCATAAAACGGGTCGCACTTGATGCTTGGGTTATCATCATCCTTGTACAACGGATCACGAGGAGGAATCTGGTTGATCCGCACCACAGGATCAATGGTGGCCATCACGACACCCGGGAAGACACGGGCCCTGGCAGCAATTGCCCGGGGACTGGCCCTGGACGGGATGGATAAGGTGTACCAGTTTGAACCGTACACGCGGCCCTGCTTATGCAGATTATGCTTCCTGGCACGTGACAGGAATGCAGGAACACTGGCAGAAGGATCAAGCTTAACAAGGATATGCCGGGGGGCGACTCGTACAGGAGATGGCACAATGAGCGACGGTGCTTTAATAGTACCCAAAGACATTGGCCTTGATGCTGCAATCAGATGGCTTACTGGGAATAGCAGTGCTGTTAAAAGCAGAAGCAGACGAAGTACCCGTTGATTCATCTTGTGCCGCCCCATTTTCACAACCTTAAGCCGATTTAGTTGAATATCGGTCGATAGGCCAATTATTTGGTCGAATGGATGGCGATACGCAAAGCAGCATCACAGAATAATAAAAAAGAATTAGGGGCATAACAGCTTTTTGCCTACTATAGGGACCTCGGCCATCAGACAGCTACCGCCCCCCCATTACCCGCACATGAACATACAGGCAGACACGCAACCGGCAGACTATGCCGGCCTGACACCCGATACCCTGCTGGATGCCGTCGATCAATGCGGCTACCTCAGCGATGGCCGTTTTCTCGCGCTCAATAGTTACGAGAACCGTGTCTACCAGGTTGGCATGGAAAATGGCTCGCCGATCATTGCAAAATTCTACCGCCCGGGGCGCTGGTCAACTGAAGCGATCATTGAAGAGCATGAATTTTCACTGGCACTGGCTGAACAGGAAATACCGGTAGTCGCCCCCCTGCTCATCGACGGAGCCTCACTGCACCAATTTAACGGCTACCGTTTTGCCCTCTTCCCCCGTCAGGGCGGTCACTGGCCTGAACTGAATACACGGGAACACCGTGAATGGATGGGGCGGTTTATCGCACGCATTCATATGGTGGGTGCGTCACAAAGCTTTTCACATCGACCGACTCTGGACATCGACAATTTTGGTTTCAAGTCATACCAGTTCCTGCTTGCAGAGGGATTTATTCCCTCGCATATTGAATTGGCCTATCGCACACTCGCTGAAGATCTGCTGCAGCAAATAACCGGGATTTACAGCATTGCCGGTAATGTACATACCCTGCGTCTGCATGGTGATTGCCACCCGGGTAATATTTTATGGACCGAACAGGGACCGCACTTCGTTGATCTGGATGATTGCAGAACCGGGCCGGCCATTCAGGATATTTGGATGCTCATCTCCGGTGACCGGCACGAAATGCAATCGCAGCTGATGGACATCATGGAGGGTTATCTGCAGTTCCGTGACTTTGATCACCGTGAACTGCAGCTAATTGAGCCATTACGCACCCTGCGTATCATGCACTATGCTGCATGGCTGGCACGACGCTGGGATGACCCGGCATTCCCGCAAGCATTCCCCTGGTTCAATAGCCCGCGGTTTTGGGAAGAGCACGTGCTTTCTCTAAGAGAACAGGCAAGCCTGCTGGATGAACCGGCAATTGTGATTTAAAAAAAGGAGACATTGATGACTGCCACCATTGCCGTGATTGCCGTGATTGCCGTCGCTATCCTGCATTTCGCATTTCTGATACTGGAAATGTTTCTCTGGAACAAACCGCTGGGACGCCGAATATTCGGCTTGAATCGTGAATTCGCGGAGCAGACGGCCGCACTGGCGGCTAACCAGGGACTCTACAACGGCTTTCTTGCTGCCGGTCTCGTATGGGGACTGGTTTCACGCCCGCCTTCAATCGAAATAAGCGTGTTTTTTCTTGTCTGTATCATCATCGCCGGTGTTTATGGCGCATTCACGGTAAAGCCTGTGATCTTTTTTGTGCAAGCATTGCCCGCTGCTGTTGCACTGTTACTGGTGCTGTTCTCAGGCTGAGCGCATCGCGGCAACGTCCACTTCCAGCAACGGCATCGGCCTCGAAATGCCGTATCCCTGCGCATAATCAATACCAATTTCAGCCAGCTTGTTGCGTATTCCGTCATTCTCGACAAATTCCGCAATCGTTTTTATCCCGATGACACTCGCCAGCTGGTGTATGGAACTCACCATCGCGCAGTCAACCGCGTCTGTTTCCATATCCCGCACAAAGCTGCCATCGATCTTTATATAGTCAACCGGCAGATTCTTGAGGTAGGCAAATGAGCTTAAACCACTACCAAAGTCATCCAGTGCAAATCGACAACCCAGGTGTTTCAATTCCTGAATAAACCTTGTCGCCACCTCAATATTCGCGATAGCCGCGGTCTCGGTAATCTCAAAACAAATAACGCTGGCCGGCACCTCGTAGTGCTGCATCTCGTTTTTTATATATTGCAGGAATTCGGTATCCGTGACTGATGCACCCGAAAGGTTAATCGCTATGGTATCGAGCCCTGCGATACCCCTCAGCATGCAGTGCCTGGAAAACCAGGCAAAACTGTGGCTAACGACCCAGCGATCAAGACTGGTAATCAGGTTGTAACGCTCGGCAGCTGGCAGAAAGCTGTCAGGAAATATAATGTCACCATTGTCATCGATCATCCGCACCAGTATCTCAAAGTGAAGGCCGACATTTATATCCGGCATGACCGGAACGATATCCTGACAATACAGTACCAACCTGTCGGCTTTAATCGCTTCCGTGAGCTTCGATACCCACTGCATCTCACTGTGTCTGCGCGCAAGGTTCTGGTCTTCCTGATGATAAACATGGAACCGGTCACCGCCGTTGTCTTTTGCTGCATGACAGGCTAGATCGGCTTCAATCATCACTTCTTGCGCACTACCGATAGAGGTATCTATCGCAGCTATTCCAATACTGGCTGTTACATCGAAAACACGATTGCAACTTGAGAAATGTAATTCACGAATGACTGAGAGCATCGATTCAACCAGCTCGACAGCGTCGCCCAGGGAACAGTTTTTCAGCAACACGCCGAATTCATCGCCGCCCAGCCGCGCCAGCACATCTGACTCGCGCAGGCACCCGTGAAGCAACCCGGTAACCTCCCTGATCAGGGCATCGCCCGACTCATGCGAACAGGTGTCATTAATGATTTTCATCTGGTCGATATCCAGATAACAGAGCACATGGTTTTCTTCCGCATACAGGGCAGACTCGATTGAATAGTTGAGTCGTTTCTCAAATTCAGTGCGGTTAATCAACCCTGTGAGCGCGTCATGGGTTGCCTGGTAGGAGATCTGTTGTTCCATCTGTCGCGCTTCGGTGACATCATGAATTACCAGTATCACACCGAGGGCAGAGCCGCTCTCAAACAGTATCGGTGAAGCAGAATACTGAACAGAATAGTGCTCACCGTCATGACGCTTCAGGCCTGCGTCACTACCTGACTGGATTATTTCGCCATGGCGCAGGCACTGTTTTACAGGATCTTCAAGTGAAGACTGGCTTTCTTCATCAAACAGGCAAAGTATCCGTGACAGCGGCAAACCCTGTGCAATCCGGCTCTCCCAGCCCGTTAGTTGCTCGGCCCTGGGATTGAGATATTCGACCTGACCGTTAACATCAGTTGTGATTACCGCGTCTGCAATTGAGTGCAATGTCACCTGTGCACGCTCTCTTGCCTGCTCCAGGTCAAACTCTGCCTGCTTGCGACTCGTGATATCGAGAATATAACCGGCATAATGCGTCAGCTTGCCCGCATCATCCTTCACCGGAATGCTATAACTATAGACCCAGCGCACATCACCATCGCTGCAGACTATGCGATAGTCGATCCCGATATAGTGAGTTCCGTCCTGCCCCGATTGCAGTTCCGAATCAGCAATTCTCTGAACATCGTTGGCATGTACAATTTTCGCATACTGGGTCTTTTCATCAACCAGGCGCTCACTGTCATATCCATACTGTGAAATCGTTTCAGAGATATATTCGATAGGCCAGCCTTCTTCCGCAGTACAGCGGAATACAGTTACCGACCCTTTTGTAAACAACTGCCGTTCACGCAACAACTGCTTCTGTATCTGATGCCGATTGTTCACTTCTGCCTGCAATGCAACATTGAAATCTGCGGTCTCGCGCAACAGCACGTTATTCTCCTCGCGGAGTTGCAGCGATTTAAGCACGCTGTTGTTAAAGTTTCTCGCTATCACCAGCAACACGCCGGCATACAACATCAACAACAGCCCCATGTTGTGACTGATACTGCTGTTGTGTATCAGCATGGACTGGGCAGGAATCAGGATCGCCGGGACCATGAAGGCAATATAAACAGGCAACATCGCTGCATAGGATGAAATTGCACCGGCGAGCACACCGGCGAGACTCATCACGGCCAGTGTCTGATATTCCACCGGCCACGAAAAACTGAACAGCACACCAAGACAACCCCAGACGACGCCCGAGAACAGTGCACCGGTGAAGAATAGTGCTGCCCATCGCGAAGATGCCAGTTGTTCTTCCCGTGCATGCTTGTATTGGTAGATAAGCGTGAATCGCGCAGCAGTCAGGATAGACTGTGCACCCAGCCACAGCAGTAATTGATTATGGTCTGCAACGCCCCATAAACCGAACGTTACAAAGACAGCCAGTACGAATGCCGTCACCAGGGCAGCCGTTGACTGCGTGTAGACAAGCTCTATCTGCTGATTCTCCAGCTCGGGCTCAAAAACGCTCACGCCGTGAAGTACAATCTCATCGAGATCAACACGCCCGGTTTCACCGCCAGCCTGCCCGTGCCCTCTGGTACTCATACTGGATGACCTGCCATACGCTGTGTACTGTTGTTTGGGTGCCCGCAAGGCACAGAAATATATAAGCTTTTACAGAAAAGGTATCGGACAGACGTGGGGTATATTTAGACAGCGTACAAAAATTCAATGGCAGACAGACAAACTGTTTGTGACTGCAGCATGACATGCTCTATCTAATTGATATTTAAGAGTATTTAAAATGGACTATATAGTGCTGCCAGCCTGGAAGAATGGTGCGGAATCACACCCGGGCAGACGCGCTACTTTTTATTCCGTTCCGTTTCAGTCTCCTCGGGAAAATCGGCAAACGTATCCGTAACGCGTTTGGATGAATACAGGTAAACGATAATGGCGACAGCAAGCGCGAGCTGGCCCCAACCATAGACATTGATTGAGTGGGTAATATTCGCGAGAAAAGGGATAAAGATGACAATAATGTTCAACACTGCTGCCGCAACCAGCAAGTTTCTGCCATTTCGCCACAGTGACTGCACCAATTCAGATGCACCCGGCTTCCTTTTGGCATAAGCAAAGATCAGCAATAGCACAGGAATGGTCGCGACGAATGCGAGGAAAAACCCAAAGTCATTGGGATAAACAAGGTCTTTTAGGCCACTGACGCTGTCTGATTTAGCTCCCCGTCCCATCTGGATGGTCGACACTTTCAGTATAAACGGGCGCAGGAAATACACGATAATGAACCACATATTGGAGTCCAGTTTCAGACTCATATATTTGTCATAGGCAGTAAACGGGTAGACCCTGGACATGGCTAAATCACTGAATTAAGTGCGTCGACTTCTCGAGAAATAAAAGGTTAAATAATACCTAACACTCGCTCATCACTAATTTCAACATAAAAAAGGCGGCCGCAGCCGCCTTTCTTCGACACACCGATCCAGGCTAGTTTACCGTGGGATCGAGCTCACCGCTTTCATAACGCATGTACATATCTTCCAGTGTAATCACCTTGATCTTCGATGCCTGGCCAGCGGTTCCGAACGCCTCGTAGCGTGCCTTGCAGATATCACGCATGCCGTCTGTAGCGGCTCTCAGGTACTTGCGTGGATCGAAGTTTGAAGGATTGTCATGCATGTGCTTGCGAATGGCACCGGTAGAGGCCATACGCAGGTCAGTGTCGATATTCACCTTGCGTACACCATTCTTGATGCCTTCCTGAATTTCCTCGACCGGCACGCCATAGGTCTCACCCATGTCGCCACCATTCTCGTTGATTATCGCCAGCCAGTCCTGGGGCACAGATGACGAACCATGCATAACGAGGTGGGTGTCCGGGATACGCGCATGAATTTCCTTGATGCGGCCTATGGCAAGAATGTCACCTGTGGGCGGACGGGTAAACTTGTAGGCACCGTGGCTGGTACCGATGGCAATGGCCAGCGCATCACACTTGGTGTCTTCAACAAACCTTGCAGCCTCTTCCGGATCGGTCAGCAACTGATCATGAGACAGCACCCCCTCGGCACCGGAACCATCCTCTTCACCAGCCATGCCGGTTTCAAGTGAGCCCAGACAACCCAGTTCACCTTCAACGGAAACGCCACAGGCGTGCGCCATGGCAACTGTCCTGCTGGTCACGTCGACATTGTATTCATAGCTCATTGGCGTCTTCATGTCGGCACCCAGCGAGCCGTCCATCATAACCGAGCTGAAACCCAGCTGTATGGAACGCTGACAGACTGATGGAGAGGCACCGTGATCCTGGTGTACACAGACAGGAATATGCGGCCACTGTTCAACCGCGGCCTGAATCAGATGACGCAGGAATGGAGCCCCTGCATAGGAACGGGCACCGGCCGATGCCTGGCAGATAACCGGGCTGTCAGTTTCATCGGCAGCTTCCATGATGGCGTGCATCTGTTCCATGTTGTTAACGTTATAGGCTGGGACACCGTAGCCATGTTCGGCAGCGTGATCCAGCAGTTGGCGTAAGGATATAATGGCCATTGTCTTCTCCTAAAATTCTACAGGTTAGTCGTTCACTTGAATATTACAGGTATTCCGGCTCCAGGAGCCATTTTGAGCGCCACCACTCAGGGCAGTCACCCGGTGTAAAACTACTGTTCCATAATTTCGTGCTCGCCAACGCGTATGATCTTCATGGCGTTGGTACCACCGTGCACCCCCATTAGATCACCCTTGGTGATAATCACCAGGTCGCCGTCCCGTACCGCTCCACGCCGCATCAGTTCGTCAATCGCTTCCTTGTTGACTGTTGCGTGATCCGGCGTTGTCACATCAAAACTTACCGGATAAACACCGCGGTACAGGGTTACCTTTCTGCGTGTTTCGACCAGGCGTGTCATCGCAAAGATCGGTATGCCGGAGCTGATGCGTGACATCCACAAGGCGGTTGCACCTGACTCGGTCAAGGCAGCAATCGCCTTCACTCCAAGACTGTTTGCAGTATATATCGCTGCTTTCGCAATAGCCTCGTCGGCTCGATCAAAACGTATGTTGATGCGGCGTTCTGCTGCCGAGGTACTGCGCTGACGCTCTGCACCCGCACAAATCCGGTCCATTGCTTCAATCACCTTGGCCGGATAGCGCCCCGCTGCCGTTTCCGCTGACAACATAACTGCATCGGTACCGTCAATAACCGCATTGGCCACATCAAACACTTCGGCACGTGTGGGGATCGGGTTTTCGACCATGGACTGCATCATCTGGGTAGCCGTTATAACAACACGATCATGCGAACGGGCCACGCGTATAATTCTCTTCTGCACGGCCGGTAACTCTGCATCACCGATCTCAACACCCAGGTCACCGCGCGCAATCATGACTGCGTCGGATGCTTCAATTATTTCCTCAAGTGCATCAAGAGCCTCTGCACGTTCGATCTTGGCGACAATGCCACCGTGCCCACCCGCTGCTCGCAGCAGTTCACGTGCCTCGTGAATATCATCCGCACAGCGAGGAAAGGAAATTGCCACATAGTCTGCCCCCATGGCAGCAGCAACCTTGATATCCTCACGATCTTTCTCTGTTATCGATGCAGGACTGAGTCCACCACCAAGGCGGTTAATACCCTTGCTATTGGTTAGTCGTCCGCCGACAACGACCCGGCAACGCACCTCGGTGCCCTGCACCTCCTCGACCCAGAGCACCAGCAGTCCGTCATCGAGTAACAGGGTATCACCTCGGGAAACATCATCCTGCAGGCCCTTGTAGGTAACACCCACCTTTTCACGGTTCCCTGCATCAGCAGCCAGGGCCGTATCGAAGATGAAGTTATCATTCTCTTCCAGCTGAACCATGCCCTCCTTGAAACGCTCGATGCGGATCTTGGGGCCCTGCAGATCAGCCAGTACGCCGACCTGGTGTCCGTGTGCGCGTGCGCGGTTACGAACACTCTCTGCACGGTTGATATGATCTTCGTGGGTACCGTGCGAGAAATTCACCCGGACAACATCCATACCTGCCTGGATCATCTCATCCAGTACATGCTTGCCATCCGTGGCAGGACCAAGGGTTGCAACAATCTTTGTTCGTCTTGGCATAGCGTCAGTTTATATTATTCTTGGAATGCCGCCCGGGTCCGCGTACTATTTTGCCCGCTCTTCCAGCATCGCTACCGCCGGAAGTTTCTTGCCTTCCAGAAACTCGAGGAAAGCACCACCGCCAGTAGAGATATAGGATACCTTGTCCGCAATGTCGTATTTATCCACGGCTGCCAGCGTATCGCCACCACCAGCAATCGAGAATGCATCGGATGCTGCAATCGCAAGACCGAGAGTCCTGGTGCCTTCACCGAACTGGTCAAATTCGAACACGCCCACCGGACCATTCCAGACGATGGTGCCCGCACTCTTCATCATCTCGGCAAATTTAGCAGCCGTTTCCGGGCCGATATCAAAGATCATGTCGTCATCCGCCACATCTTCGACCTTTTTGACAACCGCCTCGGCAGACTCGGAAAATTCCTTGCCCACAACAACATCCGTCGGCACCGGTATATCACTACCCTTTGCCCTGGCGGCCTCCATCAGGCGCTTGGCCTCGGGTATCAGGTCCTCTTCAACGAGAGATTTACCGACATTGTAGCCACTGGCTGCAATAAAGGTGTTGGCAATACCACCGCCCGGAATCAGCTGATCAACCACGCCGGAAAGTGATTCGAGTACCGTTAACTTTGTGGAAACCTTGGATCCGCCAACGATGGCAGCCATCGGTCTGGCGGGATTACCCAGCGCCTTTCCAAGTGCATCCAGTTCCCCGGCCAGCAAGGGCCCGGCACAGGCTGAAGGTGCATACTGACCAGCACCGTGAGTCGAGGCTTGCGCACGGTGTGCTGTACCGAAAGCATCCATTACATAGATATCACACAGTGCAGCATACTGCCTGGACAGAGCCTCATCGTTTTTCTTCTCGCCCTTGTTAAAACGAACGTTCTCCAGCAGGACGACATCACCATCATTCAGTTCCGGCATCTGCTGCAGATAGTCACCAACGAGTTTTACCTCTTTACCCAGCAGGCCTGACATGTGCTCGGCAACCGGGCGCAACGAAAACTCATCGGCATACTCACCTTCAGTCGGGCGACCCAGATGAGACATCACCATCACCCGCGCGCCGGCGTTCACTGCAAACTCAATGGTTGGCATACTGGCACGTATGCGCTTGTCACTGGCAACCTTGCCATCCTTGATGGGAACATTCAGATCCTGGCGTATCAGGACACGCTTGCCGGACAGGTCTAGATCGGTCATCTTGAGTACAGACATTGACGACTCCAATTTATTGGGTTGAAAACTATCGAAATTGTGCTTGCTCAATCAATGCCCCTGGTGGCAACCGTTACCGGTCGCCGCCAGGGAACACGTCACTTATTTTGCAATGTGCTGCACAAAACGCATCATGTTACAGGTGTAGCCATACTCATTGTCGTACCAGGAAACCACCTTCACAAAAGTGCCATCCAGCGCAATGCCGGCGCCCACATCAAAGATCGACGACTGGCTTGCACCACGGAAATCCGTTGACACGACCTTGTGGTCCGTGTAACCCAGCGTGCCTTTCATCGGGCCTTCAGAGGCTGCCTTCATGGCTGCACAAATTTCATCGTACGAAGCTTGCTTGTCCAGTTCGGCCGTGAGGTCGACAACAGATACGTCAGATGTCGGCACACGGAAGGCCATACCGGTCAGCTTGCCATTCAGCTCGGGCAGTACCACACCGACAGCCTTGGCGGCACCTGTTGATGAAGGAATGATATTTTCCAGGATACCGCGACCGCCGCGCCAGTCTTTCTGGGAAGGACCGTCAACCGTCTTCTGGGTAGCCGTTGCCGCATGAACAGTGGTCATCAGGCCACGCTTCAGGCCCCAGTTATCGTTCAACACCTTGGCGATGGGTGCCAGGCAGTTAGTGGTACAGGAAGCGGCGGATACGATGGCCTGGCCTGCATACGTCTCGTGGTTGACCCCGTAAACGAACATCGGGGTGCCGTCCTTGGATGGCGCACTCTGTACAACCTTCTTCGCACCCGCATCAATGTGCTTCTGACAGCTTTCTTCTGTCAGGAAAAAGCCTGTTGAATCGATAACGATATCTGCACCGACATCGCCCCACCTCAGGTTGGCAGGGTCACGCTCCGCGGTCAGGCGGATCTTTCTGCCGTCGACGATGAGGTTGTTCTCATCAGAGGAAACATCACCGGCAAAGCGGCCGTGCACAGAGTCGTATTTCAGCATGTACGCAAGATAGTCCGCATCCAGCAGATCATTGATACCGACGATTTCTATGTCATTAAAATCCTTTGCTACAGCACGAAACACCATACGGCCAATACGACCAAAGCCATTGATACCGACTTTTATAGTCATGATTTTTCTCCTACAGTTTTATTAAAAAATAACCAACCCGCACCGTAACCGGGGAGGCATGAATTTTCAGACGGCTGTGCCTCAGGCTACGCTGTTAACGGCCTTGACCACATTGTCAATCGTGAAGCCGAATAGTTCGAACAGCTGGCCAGCCGGTGCAGACTCGCCGAAACGATCGATACCAACCACGGCACCGTTCAGGCCGACATACTTGTACCAGCCATCAGTGACCGCGGCCTCGACGGCAACACGCGCTGTCACATTGCCCGGCAATACCAGCTCCCGGTAGTCCTCGTCCTGTGCATCAAATACGGTTGTCGACGGCATGGAAACCACGCGCACCTTCTTGTCGCCCAGCTGTTCGGCAGCGCCCATCGCCAGTGCCACTTCGGAACCGGTCGCGATGATGATGACGTCCGGGGTGCCGTCACAATCCCTGAGGATGTAACCACCCTTGCGAATATTGGCGATCTGTTCTGCACTGCGTGTCTGGTGCGGCAGACCCTGGCGGGAAAAAATCAGGCAGGAAGGTCCATGCTGCTGCTCAATGGCTGCCTGCCATGCAACGGCACTTTCCACCGTGTCACACGGCCGCCAGACACTCATTCCCGGAATCATGCGCAGGGTAGGAATCTGCTCGATGGCCTGGTGCGTGGGACCGTCTTCACCGAGACCGATCGAATCATGGGTGTAAACAAAGATGCTCTGCACCTTCATCAACGCCGCCATACGCAATGCATTACGCGCATACTCGGAAAACATCAGGAAGGTAGCGCCGAAGGGGATAAAACCGCCATGCAGTGCGATGCCGTTCATGATGGCCGACATACCAAATTCACGCACCCCGTAGTTGACATAGTTGCTGTCCGGGGTGTCGGCACGCATCGGCTTGTAACCCGACCACTCGGTCAGGTTGGAACAACCGAGATCAGCCGAACCACCAAAGATCTCCGGCAGCAGCGGCGCATAGCCTTCAATCGACTTAAGCGAAGCCTGGCGTGTTGCCAGTGACTCACCCTTTTCATCCACGGAGTTGACGAAAGCTGCCGCCTTTGAAGCCCAGTCTGCCGGCAGGTCACCTGCCATGCGACGCTCGTATTCAGCAGCCAGTTCCGGGAACTCCGCCTTGTAGCCGGCGAATTTATCATTCCACTCTGATTCCGCGCGCAACCCCTTGTTTTTCCCATCCCAGCCATCGTAGATATCCTGTGGCACCACAAATGGCGCGTGCTCCCATCCCAGTTCCTTGCGCGTCAGTGCGACCTCGTCTTCTCCGAGGGGGGCACCGTGGCAACCATGGGTACCGGCCTTGTTTGGCGAACCGTAACCAATGGTTGTCTTGCAACAAATCATGGTGGGCTTGTCGGTGACTCCCTTTGCTTCAACAATTGCCTTGTCCAGCGCTGCCGCATCATGTCCGTCAACACCGGCAATCACATGCCAGCCGTAGGACGCGAACCGTGCGGGGGTATCATCCGTGAACCAGCCTTCGACATGGCCATCAATCGAGATGCCATTGTCATCCCAGAAGGCAATCAGTTTGCCCAGAGCCAGTGTACCGGCCAGTGAACAGGCCTCGTGCGAGATACCTTCCATCAGGCAACCATCACCAAGAAATACATAGGTGTGATGGTCCACGATCTCTTGACCGTCACGGTTGAATTCTGCGGCCAGTGAACGCTCGGCGATGGCCATGCCAACAGCATTGGTAATACCCTGCCCCAGAGGACCGGTGGTTGTCTCTACGCCTGGCGCATATCCGTATTCAGGGTGGCCCGGTGTTTTTGAGTGCAACTGCCGAAAGTTCTTCAGGTCATCAATGGTCAGGTCATAGCCGGTCAGGTGCAACAACGAGTAGATCAGCATGGATCCATGACCGTTAGACAGTACAAAACGGTCCCGGTCTGACCAGTTCGGATTACCCGGGTTGTGTTTCAGGTGATCGTTCCACAAGACCTCGGCTATATCCGCCATGCCCATGGGTGCACCCGGGT
>Ga0316190_10000640_pt1 | contig 24494 bp, 6 predicted proteins | sample Eddworburrow2_MG_FD_204929 | JGI IMG/M metagenome (GOLD analysis project Ga0316190, IMG submission 204929) | Coastal sediment microbial communities from Maine, United States - Eddy worm burrow 2 | ecosystem: Environmental > Aquatic > Marine > Coastal > Sediment | place: USA: Maine | collected... | reverse complement strand
CGGCCAGTGCTACAGACTCATTTCTGACAACAATAGCCTCAACAAATTCTTTGCGTTTTTGATTGCGTGATTCTGATTTAGACATGCATGCATTATATCATGCCAATACTTATGAAACGATTAATACACATAACCTCTCACATCAAATACCTCCAGACAGGTGGTCTATTGACGTGAGACAATAACCCTAAATAAAGCAACAGATTCAACAGCAGCGACAGAATATGAATATATGGGTAGATGCTGACGCATGTCCTACAGTGATCAAAGAGATCTTATTTAAAGCAGCAGAACGCACTGGTGCACAAGTTACACTTGTCGCCAATCAGCCGGTACGCATACCCCGCTCTCGCTATATTAAATTCATTCAAGTATCCGCTGGATTTGATGTGGCGGATAATGAAATCGTCAAACGACTTGAAGCGGGCGACCTTGTCATCACAAGCGATATTCCATTGGCAGCCGAGGTCATTGAAAAAGGAGGCCATGCACTCAATCCTCGCGGCGAACTCTACTCAGCTGATAATATTAGAGCGCGCCTGAATATGAGAGATTTTATGGACACCCTACGCTCCAGTGGAATACACACAGGTGGGCCGCCCACATTGAGCCAAAGCGACAGACAAGCTTTTGCAAATAACCTGGACACATTATTAACCAAGCATGTAAGAAAAGATTAATAGAAAAACAAAATTAAGAATGAATCATGCGTATATTAATAGCATTTTTTCTGATTTTAATAGCACTTCAAAGCCACGCCACAAGCCTTGCTTACCAGAAAGGCAAAGAAGCATCAGGCAAAGGAAATCACGCAGAAGCCCTTGCTATTTTTTCAAAAGCCGCTCAGCAAGGGGATGCCTGGTCACAGTTTGGTTTAGGCGTGCTTTATCTAAATGGACAGGGCACTACTATAAATAAAGCCAGCTCAACAGAGTGGTTTCAAAAAGCAGCTAATCAAGGTCTCTCTTTTGCTCAATTCAACCTTGGTAATGCTTACCTGCATGGAAGAGGGATAGATATCGATCTAGCCAAGGCAGGGTTTTGGTGGCAGCAGGCTGCCGAACAGGGCAACCCGAACGCCCAAACCAATCTCGGAACATTAATGTATTTCAACTATGCAACCAAAGCCAGCAAACGCCTTGGCCTGGCATGGTTGCTGGCCGCTGCCAATCAAGGTGATGATGCTGCTCAAACTCAGCTCATGCAAATTCACAGAGCAAATGGAGATAACAAGGATTCAATCTGGACATTAGAGCCAGAGTTGAGTGAAGTTAAAATTCTAGCTATGCCATCCAATAATTTCAGTATCAACCTGTTTTCCGCCAAACAGCAAATCTCTGTAGAAAAATTTCTACGCCAACACAACATGGAAGGCAAAGTCTATATATACCGCTTTCCAAAGGGTGACTCATTTTTATATGGCATTTTGCACGGCAACTACCCCAGCCGAGAAGAAGCAAAAGAGACTATAAATACCATACGGCCAGAGCTCCGCAAATATGGCCCCTGGTCAGTCACCCTTAACTCTATTCAAAATAAAATTCGCATTATGCATACCAAACAACTGGAACAAAAAACAGATTAGATGCAGTAGGATTATTGAACCAACTGCTGCAACCGCTGCTGCGTAGCCTGCATATTGGAATTAATACTCAAAGCCATTTTATAGTGATAAATGGCCTTCTCTTTCTGCCCGAGAAAAGCATACGAAATACCCAACCAATCATGTGTTTCCGGGCTATTTGGTTCCAGCTCCAATGCCAGCAGAAAGTGTTTGATTGCCGCCTCAATATCCCCCGCCTCACCATAGACTCGCGCAAGATTGGTACGTGCCGCCAGGTAAAAGGGATTTGAATTCACAGCTCGGCTAAAGTACTCAATCGCCTTTGCAAAATCACGCTTTGAAAAATAGGCGCTACCTATGTTGTTATTCACCTCAGGATGGTTAGGGATAACCTGTAATGCACGATTATACTGCTCAATAGCTTGATCCAGTTTCCCCTGGATCTGAAAAATGTTACCCAGATTATTGCGCGCCTCAACATGATCTGGAAGCTGGCTCAGCACCACTTGGTAATCTGCTACCGCCTTGTCATATTCCTGCTTGTTGAAATAGGCCACACCCCGGTTGTTATAGGCCTCATACTTATCTGGCTTGATTCTGATAGCCTCACTAAAGTGTTCAATTGCCTGATCAAATTCCCCAGCATTTTTATATGCCAGCGCCAGATTATTGTGGGCATAATGGGCATCTGGCGCATACTCTACCGTGTGCTCAAATACCGTCATGCTGTTCTTCATATAACCAACCTGTCTGTAGGTACAGGCCATAAGCAGCACAGTCACTACTGTACCGGCCACCATCAACGGCTTCTGTCGGCTTTTCCAATTTCTTGATAAGTAGGCAATACCCCACACTACAATGATCGCAACGCCAATCAGCGGCACATAGGTGTAACGATCAGCCCTCGCTTGAATACCAACCTGAATCAGACCAATAACCGGTACCAGCACCCCCAAGTAGAGAAGCCAACCAACGGGTAGAAAGCGATGCCGCTTACCCTGCCACATCACAAACAACGTAATAGCTGCAATTAGCAGCAGCGCCAAAAAGGGCTGCCAAAAAGGCAGCTCACCTGGATGTGGACGAAAGATAATCAGGGGATGCGGCCAGAACATATCTGAAAGATATGCAACATAAGAGGTCAGCGCATTTCCAATACGCCCCCAGATGGTGAAATCCTGCACCGTTTGCACATCACCAACCGACACGGTAATCAGAGCCGATATTATAGTAAGCACAAAGAATGGCAGCTTTTCTACAAACAACTGCTTGATTGTGATTTTGAGTTCAGAGATGCGTTGCCTGGCATCTTCAAAAGCTATTCGATTAAGCGGCCAGTAATCCAATAGCAGCAACACAAAAGGCAGCGTTACCAGCATTGGCTTTGACATCAGGCCCAAGGCAAACATCAACAATGCCAAAAGATATTTGCTCTTCTTTTTGCTCTCTACAAAATCAACATAGAACCAGATGGTTAGCATCCAAAAGAAGGTACTCATTACATCCTTGCGTTCAGACACCCAAGCCACCGACTCCACATGCAGAGGATGAATAGCAAACAGCATCGCCACACTGGCACTGCACCAGTGGGCACCCGTGAGGCGCTTTAGCAATAGAAAAAGCAAGATTGTATTGAGCAGATGAAGCAGCAAGCCAGTGACATGATGACCTGCCGGGTTTGCACCATACAGCTCAGCATCCAGCATATGTGAAAGCCAAGTCAGTGGATGCCAATTAGTCGTGTAGGTTGTAGTGAAGGCCCACTGCAGTCCATGCAGTGTCAGACCAGACTGAACCTCGGCATTCTCAGTGACATACTGCCCATCATCAAAATTAAGAAAATCGTGATTAATGACCTGCCAGTAGACCGCCAGGGTGCAGACTATCAGTAATAGACAGGCAACAAGGGTTGATGCATACAAACGATCACCCTTATTAAGTTGCGACAGGTCAGGTGTTGCCTCCTGTTCCTGCTGCCTGTTTTTTTTATTGCGGGATTTTTTACCCATCAGGTAGAGATTAGATTAACCAGTTGATAGAGACTCGGTGCTATCTGAGTTTACCAAAGATTACCAGCTGACATGGCGTTCAATAGAAAAGGGCCACCATATTTAGGGTGGCCCTCTCTTTCCAACAGGCAACAAGCGCCAATCACCTTGATCCAACCTTATGGAACACCATACTCATCGGCACCCATATCGTAGTCATTGACGCCATCATCTATGCCGCCAACATCGTAGGGGCGCGATCCGCCTTCAAAATCAACTGATGGTGTCCAGCCGGCATCATAGGTACCTGTATCGATGCTGGGCGAAACAGCCGGGCTTGCACAACCCACCGGATCGGCAAGTCCATTACAGAGCCTAAAATCACCCAATATTGTTGGGGCGCCCTGTGCTGCCTGTTGCATATCCACCATAACCGGATTCGAATCTATATTGCCGTTACTACCCGCATAGGTGTTTTGGCTTGGGCCAATGTTGGAGTAGGTCACAGTCGGCGCCCCAGAGAGATTATGGCGTGTCGTTGCGACTGACGTATTGCCCCAAACAATACTGTTTCTAATCTCACCAGTTCCAAAGCGGATACCGCCACCATAACGGTTCACATAGTTACCTACCACCGTACTGTTATAGAGCTTGAAGGTGCCACTATTGGTATAGATACCACCACCATCGCTCGTAGTGCCCGACTCATAGGCATGGTTCCCGGTAATCATACAGTTGGTAATTGTAGTTGGAGCGGTCACATAGATACCGCCACCATAGGCATCAGCGTCATTACCGGCAACAGTACAGTTAGACATATCAAGCGTGGTATAGGTGCCAGCAACACTGAGAGCACCACCACTACTATCAGCATCATTGCCATTGATAGTGGTTCCATCTATGGTCAAACCGACACCATCAAGAACCCTCATGCCACCTCCATTCCGGGATATATTATTACTAATGGAGCCACCGGTGATATTGACAGTAATATGTTGGTGCGTGATCGTACCCGTGCCATCAATATAGATACCACCACCATCATAGCTTCCCGTATTGGTCTGGGAGTTATTATCAATAGAGGTATTGGTCAGATCCAACGTAACTGTATTTGCAATACCAGTGGCAAAATAGATACCACCTGTTCCCAGTGCAGTATTGTTACTGACTGAGGAGTCTGTGAGTTCCACGGTTCCGCTAATGCCATTCAGACGGATACCGCCACCACCGTTCCCACTAACACTATTATTTTCAATAGTGCTGCTGGCAATCGACAGATTGATTGCACCCGTAGCATAAATGCCACCACCGCTTCGGGTTGAATTATTTCTGATGGTGGTATCACTGATGGAGGCACCACCACCGTTGATATAGAGACCAGCGCCATCCACATAGGTTGCCGTCACCGTACCCTCAATAATGGTGTTCTTGATCGTTGGCTCAGCACCGGTGATAACAATGCCTCTCGAGGCCGAGCCACTGTGGAAGACATTATCAACGGTGAAGCCATCCAGCACCGCACTCGTGGTCGAGCCAGCAGGAAAGTTAACCGCCATAGTATTGGTGTTGTTGCCGGTTATGGTGGTCTCTCCAGCACCCATGATTGACTTCACAGTAATATCCTTACCGAGGAAGTCGACCTTCTCCGCATAGCTGCCTGCACAAACAATCAGCTTATCACCACCGCTTGCAGCAGCAATGGCAGGCTGTAGGTTGCCATCACCACAGACGTAGGTAGGCGCATCACCGGTGGTGAACGAGGTACCTGTAGAGTAATCAGACCAGCCGCCATTGTTGTCCTTATAGCGCACACGCCAGTAATAGGTTGTCGTACCGGCCAGCGGTAGCTCAACAATACGGCTCTCAAGATCACTCACCTCACCCGAATCATAGGTGATAGAGCTGAAGTCAGCATTGTCATCCACCTGCCACTGACTGGATGCATGCGTATCACCCGGATCAGGATCACTAAAGGCCGAGCCAGTCAGCGTAGGCGTAACCTCAACGCCCGTTGCCGTATCCACTGGTGTGACATTGGTCGGTGTATTCGGTGGGTTGGCCTCTGTAGTGAAGGACGTACTCGTCGAGTAAGCAGACCAGCCACCATTGTTATCCTGATAACGGACACGCCAGTAATAGGTTGTTACACCCGCCAAGGATGAACCCAGGGTATGGCTGGTCAAGTCACCCACCGAGCCGGAATCATAGGTTATGGAGCTGAAGTCAGCATTATCATCCACCTGCCACTGACTGGCCGCATGGGTATCACCGCCATCCGGATCACTGAAGACCGAGGCCGTCAGAGTTGGCGTCGCAACAACATCCGTAGCCGTATCAGCCGGTGTGCTATTGGTAGCCGCATTTGGCATCTGGTTGGTGGTAAACGAAGTACCGCTGGAATAGCTTGACCAGGCACCCTTGTTATCCTGATAGCTGACACGCCAGTAATAGACAGTGCCTTCACTCAACGCCGAGCCTACTGTATGGCTGACCAGGTCGCCCACTGAACCCGAATCATAGGTGATGGAGCTGAAGTCAGAATTATTATCCACCTGCCAGCGACTGGCCTGATGACTGTCACCATTTGGATCAGAGAAGGCCGAACCCGTCAGCGTTGGGGTAGGACTTACGCCCGTTGCTGTATCTGCCGGTGCACTGTTGGCCGGCGTATTTGGTATCGTCGTCGTCGTGAACGAGGTGCCAGCTGAATAGGCTGCGGACCATGCGCTCAGATTATCGCGATAACGTACACGCCAGTAGTAAACAGTCGATGGATCCAGGGTAAAGCCAATGGTATGACTGGTCAGATCTGTCTCAACACCTGAGTCATAAATCACTGAGGCAAAACCTGAGTCTGTAGCTACCTGCCACTGACTGTGCAGATGGCTGGAACCTGGATCTGTGTCGTTGAACGCAGAACCCGTAAGCGCTGGGCTTAGTGCAACATTGGTTGCCACATCCGCAGGTGTGCTGTTGGTCGGCGTATCCGGTACAGTATTGGTCACCTGCACAGTTCTGATCGATGCAGGCGAACCGGTGGCGGCAAACCAGCCATCTGTTGCCTCAAAGTAGTAATCCAGGTTACCAACTGTTGTTAGCGTCAGTGCTGGCGAGGTTTCATAGATCTCACCATTGGCATAGTTGCCATCCTCACCAGCAGCTACCGTCAAGGCAGTCCGCTCAGCAGGATCTTCAAAGGTGCCACTGTCATCCGCATCCACCCAGACATAGATTGCATTTGGTGGATGATTATCGAGATCAGTGTACTCAACCTTGAAGGTAAAGCTGCTGCCACTTGTGGCACTGTCCGGGTCAACACCATCCGTTGCGTAGTTGCCACTGCCCAGCCAATCAATTGTCGGTGCCTGGTTACCAAGCGTCATCTCATCGGCACCGATATCTGGTGTTGCCGTAGTGTCAGCATCGCCATCATAGGGTCGGAGTTCATTCTCAATATCATACGCGGGGACATTAGAACCACCACCGATATCAATCAGCGTGGAGCTGTTCTGCAGTCTGTAATCACCACCCGTTGTCGGTGTGCCGAGTGTTGCCTGATCAACTGAGATATAGATGGGATCCACAAACGTTGGGTTGCTGCCACCGAGGTTCCAGCCACCGATATCGGAGTAGCTGATCTCTGCCACGGTCAGTGAGCTCTCCATGTCTGGCCAGGTCAAGCCAGAGGTATTGCCAAAAATAATGGTATTTTCAATCGTAGCCGGGGCACCAGGAGCCGCATAGAGACCTCCACCCCGCCTTGTAGCGTAGTTGCCCGCAAGGGTGCTGCTGTAGAGATTGAGTACAGCACTCGCATCATTATAGATACCACCACCCATATCGTAGACATTAACACCCCCCACGTTACCTGAGACAATGGTACTGGTCAGGGTTGCTGATCCACCCGCACCGATGTTAGCCAGACCACCACCATTCGTCGATGCCCAGTTGCCCTTCAGGTAGGATCGAGTCAGGTTCAGCGTCGAAGCGCTATTGACGATACCGCCGCCGGTACCATTAAAGGAGGTATTGCTGGCAATGGTACTGTCGGTCACATTAAGCGTAGACCCCCCCGTCACATAGGCCCCTGTCCCAGCCCGACTATAATTACTGCTGAGGGTGCTATCAATAACATCCACAGTAGCTGCCGAAGAGACATGTAGAGCACCGGCATACTGCACTGCAGAGTTGGCGGTAATAGTGCTACTGCTAAGCGTCAACGACCCACCCACGGTGTAGATACCACCACCACGATTACCCGCACTGTTATTGCTCACGGTCACGTTGGTAAGAATCGCTGGGTTGCTCAGGGTTGTCAGATAGATGCCAGCACCATATCCAGTGACCGTATTGGCACTGATCGTCGTATTGGTAATAGTCAGCGGTTCCGCAGCCGTGGAATCCGTAACATAGATACCTGCACCATTGGCCATACCGCTATGGTTGCTTATCGTACCACCCACCATATTCAGAGCTGCATTGGCACCAGTCAGGTAGATACCACCACCATTGCCAGCAGGGTAGACATTGCCGTTAATGGTTGAGCCGGAGACCGACAACGGCGACTCACTATAGATGCCCGCGCCACCCGTGTGGTTGATTGTGTTATTGCTGATAGATGAGTCGGTAATACTAACTACAGCGCTGGTTCCGGTCAGATAGACACCTCCACCCTTACCACTATTAGTGATGCTATTATCGTCCATGGTCGAATCAGTGATAGCGATAGTGCCATTGAAGTCAGCGAAGCGAACAGCACCACCTTCAGAATAGGCTGAATTGTGTCTAATGGTGCTGTTGGTAATGGTCAAGTTATAGGGGCCGCCTGCACTGGTGGTTGCATAGATACCACCACCATAACGCCCCAGATTGCCGCCACCCGCTGTAGTAGAACCGATAAGGCAGTTCTCAATAGTCGCACCGCCCTGAGTAATATTGATACCAGCACCCTTGCTGTCAACATCGGTAGCAAGCTCCTGGTTACCTGCAATCACACAGTTCTTGATCGTGGGGTTGGCACCGCCCTCAACAAGAACACCGCCTGCCCGATCAAGGTTATGCGTCTGATTGTCGATGGTGAAGCCATCCAGCACTGGTGCTGGGCTGACTGCACCAGCAAACTTAACCACCGGCAGGTTGGTAGATGTATCCGCGCCCTGGATGGTTACAGCACCACCATCTGTCTTCACAATCACACCATCATCCAGCACATCAAAGACAATGTTTTCGCTATAAGGGGAACCCGATGCATTAACGAGTACGGTCGTATCGGTAGCAGCCGCATCAATCGCATCCTGGATACTGGTGTAATCACAGCCGGATGGGCAGACGGTTAGAACAACCGGCAAGGTGACATTGGATACCGTCTGAGTATCACCACCGCCATCGGCATCGGTGTAGGTCATGCGGATGTCATAGCTCTGGCTATAGGTCAGGCCGGTAATGGTGTCGCTATAGGGGCTTGCAGCATGCGCAGCATCGGTAACCCAGTTAGTCCAGACCGTAGGCTCGGAGCTAAGTTTGTAGTCAACCGTGTAGGTGTTGTTGTTGTTGCCATCGTTACTGTAAGGCATGCTGAAGGTAATGGAAGTCTCATCAGCAACAACTGCCGTTGCCGTGCCTGCCGTAGTGGCATAGATAGGCAGTACAAACGTATCGATTGTTACTGAACTACCCAGCACGCCATCGGCATCGGTGAAGGTCATCTTCACATCGTAACTAACACCGCTGGTTAAGCCAGAAATAGATGATGGACTATAGGGGCTTGCAGGATGACCAGCTGTGGAAGATGTTGTCCAGCCATTGGTATCCGCAGGTGTTACACCATATTCAACCTTGAGGCTGTTATCGCTGTTCTCATCACCGGTGTAGGCCATAACCACACCGATACTGGTATCACTGGCCGCAGAAGCATCTGCAGAGACAACCGTCGTCTTAAAGTTATTAACCGTGAAATAGCGAGAGTAGCGTTCTTTGGCAAGTTGTTGTGAAGCCGGGTCACCCGTTGCATCATCCACCCCATCCGAGAAGGCAAAACGATAATTGAGACGGCCATCACCCGCTTTGGCTATGGCTCTATCAAGAGTAAAATACTCACCATTGCTATAGTCACCATCACGGTACTGACCTGCACCCGACTCAGCAGCCATATCGTAATACTCACCTGAGTCGTAGAAACTGGAGTCATTTTCATCAATCCAGACCTGTGCGATAACCGGTGCTGTATTGTCTGCATCGGTATACATAATGCGGAAGGTAAAGGCATCACCTGAGTCAGCCAGATCAGGATCCACACCATCTGACTCATAGTTGGTATCACCCGGCCAGGCTACGGTTGGAATTCTGTTCGTCACCTCAACTGTATTGAGATCAGCAGGCAAACCGTTGGCAAGCTGAATGCCATCTGAGGCAACAATGCGATAACTGAGTGTGCCACCACCGGGGTTAACCAGGGTCAGTGACTTGGTATAACGTTCACCATTAGTGTAGTCGCTGTCACCGTACTGGCCACCACCACCCACAGCGGCCATGGCGTATTTTTCACTGGCATCGAAGAGCGTATCACCGTCTTCATCAATCCACAGTTCGATAGGGTTTGGCGCATTACCTTCAGCATCGGTGTAATCCACTCTAAACTCAAAGCTGCTACCACCCACCGCACTATCTGGATTGACGCCATCCGCAACAAAGTCAGCCTCACCTGTCCAGGCCAGGGTTGGCACACCACCACCTACGCCCGTATCCATATATTCATAGGCGCCAAGATCTGGAACCGTACGGGTATTGCCGTCACGATCTGTTGCCGATGCACCTGCACCTGCATTATCAACGGCATCAGAGTAGTACTTAACACGGTAATCACCGGAAGCCGCATCAACAAAGGCAGGATCATTCTCTGATGTATAGCCCGATATTCCGAATACTATATTGGTGCTATGCATAAAGGGGCCATCAGAAAAGTCCCCATCACCATCATTTTGAATAATTGAATCAGCAATACTCACCGACCCGCTATTTGAATAAGCTACGTGGCCACTTCTGCTATTGCTGGTAATTTTATTATTCCAGAGAATACTGTTGGATATGGTGGTAGGCCCTGTCTGATTCCACAGCATGCCACCATCACCACCATTGGCCACGTTATCAGCCATAGTGCTGTTGTTGATGACAAGCGTGCCGCCATTGGTGGTAAAGGCGCCACCTTTACCCGTTGCAGTATTATTGGCAATGATGCAGTTGGTCAATGTGCCATGACTGGTGCCGCCACCAAAGCCCCAGGCACCTGCATCAGTGCCTGCCACATTGCCCGTGATAGTGCAGTCGGTAATATTGACCGTCGTGCCATTGCTGTACATGCCAGCGCCTGCACTAGTGGTCGTGTTGTCTTTGATCGTAACATTGGTCAGGGTTGCAGGCGCCGTCAGGTTCTGCCAGAAGATACCAGCACCGGTTTCTGTCGTCGTATTGTTGCGTACCGTCAGATTGGTAAAGGTATAACTGCCGCCATTGGTGGTTATACCTCTATTGGAATTATTGTAGATTTCCACATCTGTCAGGGTAACAGGAGTCTGAATCTGGGCACCATAACTCGCATTGCCATGGATCTTGCTGTTCTTAATGGTGACATTACCACCATTGGTTACAAAACCACGACCCGCACCACCGGTAAAAGAAAAACCATCAAGCGTACTGCCAGAACTGTCGGCGGTAAAGAGTGCATCACCTACGCCTCCAGCATCTATGATCGTTGAGTCCGCCCCGCAAGTCGAGATAATGGTCCAGTTATTATCCGCATAAGAGAAAGCAAGGCTGCCGTAAGTGCCTGGATCAACCAGCAGCGTAGTGGGTGTTGAATCACCATTTATGGCATCCATCGCAGCCTGGATAGTAGTGTAATCACCACCCGCTGCCTTTACAGTTTTTGCACTGTACACATCAACAGTACTGCCAGTAGTCACTGGGGTGCCTATAGCATTGTCAACCGTTACACCATCAGAGGCATGAAACTCAAATGGGATATCCTGATTAGCTGCTAACGCCAAGCCAGTGACATTGTAGAGTTTGCCACCACCTGCTGTTGTGCAGTCTGCATCACCATCTACGGGTGACAGGTTATGTTTTTCACCCGCTGTATAACCATCTTTATTCTCATCGATCCAAACCTGGATATCAGCAGCGCCGCCACCGGTAGGGCACTGGTTATCTTCATCCGTATATTTGATCTTGAACTCGAACAGAGTACCATTTGCGCCATTTGCACCACGTGGTGGCTTAGCACCATCGGTGAGACAACTTTCAGTTACCCAGGACAGCACAGGAACCGTATTGCCATCCGCAGCTACAGTGACAGTACCATCTGTCGTTGCGGGAGTTCCCGCAGCAGCATCACTACCATCACTGGCATAGAACCTATAGTTGTGTGACCCAGCAGCAGAGAGAACAGCATCATAATAATAGAGCTTGCCGTCGGTGCAATCTGCATCACCATCAACCTCTATCATGTTGTGCTTTTCGCCTGCTTCATAGCCGTTATCGTTGGCATCTATCCAAACCTGAATATTGGCTGAGGCACTGGCAGGACAGGTATCTCCATCCGGGTCAGTATAATTAATGCGGAATTGATAGGTACCACCATTAGCGCCATTGTCAGAGTGAACACCATCACTGGTATAACTCTCAGACTCTGCTGTCCAATCCAGGGTTGGCATTGAATTCTGGATTTGCAGGGTACTGTCACCCGTTGCTACGCCAGTTGCTGCACCATCAGCATCCGCAGCGCTGAATGTATATTTAATAAGATTGTCACCCGCCTTGTTCAGAGTAACAGTGGTGCTGTAGTTGTCACCTGACACAGGCGCAAGAGTAACCGACTCTGCAGTCAGCGCAAACTTCTCAGCAGGATCCTCATAGCTTCCATTGTCATTTACATCTACCCAAACATCGATGGAGAGTGGCACCTCATTGTCAGAATCCTGATGCTGCACCATAAACTTGAATGCAGTGCCGGCTACAGCAGCATCTGGGGTTACACCATCCTGCTCAAACCCCGTCACGCCTGCCCAGTTGAGCAGAGGCGTCCTATCTACCACCTGAAATGGGGTACGCTCAACATGCCGCCAGCCCAACCCATGACAGTGGCCATCGCAGTACTCAGCAACACTATTGCTCTTCAATATTGATCGATCACTGGCACCCAGGGTTATATTGTCTGGATTGGGTGCGGTCATATTCCATGGCAACTCACCAAATGAGGAGTTATAGAACCAGACCTGGATTGGTTCATTGCCCACCAGCTCACCCGTACGGATCATGCTGTGGTTCTTGGTGCCATGGGGGTTATGGCAGCCGATGCAGGTAATCCTGGTATTAAAATTACCAGACCAATCGGCACTCATGTAGAGCTGATTTCTATTGAGATGGACAAGGTGCAGGTTCGCATTAGGCAACCACTGAGCATCATAAAAGTTTGTAGTACGCGGTGACGGATCACCCTCGATAAAGGCCGAGACCACATCACCATGGCAACCGGAACGCAGACAGAGCAAGAAGTCAGTGGTCTGCGGTGGATTGATCGTCCCGGTACGCGGAATCGCCATCGGAGGAGAACCTCCAAAATAGCGCATACGATAACCCGTACCATACTCATCTGAATCACAGCCATCACTGCAATCAAAGGTACGGTGGTCACCATCGATATGCGTTTTGATGCTTTGGTGACAATAGGTACAGCTCTTATCCGGCCCCGCCTTTATACCACCTGTGGCCGGAAGGGTCGTGCTGCCTGGCGTACCATGACCGGTCTTATAAAAACCCCAGCCTTTGCCGTACCTAAACTCCTCTTCCTCATCACCAATCACTTTGGGTGCAGTGATGTCGATACCTCTGTCAGGTATCACAATATGGGAGGGGTCTTTATCATGACAACCTGCACACCACTTCTCTTTGCCGGGTTTGAAATTGTAGTCGGCATCATAGATACCCTCTGAGTGCCAGTTATTCTTGGCACCCACTGAGCCATCAACTGACACAACGCCATTGTAATCACCGCCAGGGCTATGGCAGTCATTGCAGACGCTGGTCTCATCCAGACTGACCTTGCCATCAGCATTTGTGTCATCTGCCGCAAAGGCACCATCAATTCTGAAGTTAGGCATATTGGCCGTATCATGGCACCAGCTGCAGTAGATGCCTGGGCCGCGCAGATCATCATCACCCGCACCTGCAGGTTTGGTGGTCTCCCAGTTGGCACCGTCGGTATGCCAGCTTTCGGTGTGGGTGGTGTGGGGAATAACCGAACCGAAACCACGGCTGGTCAGGGTGCTGCCATTAGGGAAATAGGGAAAAGTACCATCAGGATCATAGATGGTGCCCTCTTCATGGCCATGACACTCAATACAGAGTGTTACATCGGTATTGCCTTTACCATGACCAAAGCCACCAATGTGCAGGTGGCACTTCTCGGTGCAGTTCTCTCCGGCTGTGCCGGTAATATCACCCCGGTCGGCATTGGTGTGCATCTGATCTGCACCCGTGCCATCATTTTTGAAATGTCCCGTTTTGGTATGGCAAACCTGGCAGACACCATCCAACGTAGCATCATCATCAGCAAAGGAGTTGGCACCGGTTGCCGCAAAGAATTTGACCTGCTTCCAGCTGCTATCTGCGGGAGCTTGAATTTCATTACGGATGATCTTGCCATAGACGATGCCGTAGGTGTCACCTGCTGCAACATAGGCGGTGTTGATAACACCATCCAGCGTAAGCGTAGTGCCCGTATTACTTAGAATACGATAACTCAGATCACCAATCGGTATACCGCGACGATCACGGGCATTGGCATCGGGAAAGACAACACGGCCGGCATGTTCATCGACCGTCCAAGCAGCACTGCTGTCTGTGAGCGTGCTATTGGCGCTTGAAGTGACTGCTGTCAGCGTGCCTGTTGCCAGAAAAGCTTCAGTGCCAAAAGTCTGTATCTGAGGCTGATTATGGGGATTGTGGCAATCTTTGCACTCAATATTCCATGTGCCGTACTGATCACTGATTTGGTCGCTCGAATGCGGCACCCGATAGGGCGCGAGCGCCGGGCCAGTATGGCAGCTCCAGCAGAGATTGTTAGCCTCAGTGTTATCACCGCCCATATCAGGGTTGGGGGCTGCTGCCTTAAGCAAGCTACCCGCTGAACCATGCAGGTCATGGCAGCTGAGGCAGCTAATATCTGGAAGTATGGCATTGGAGGGTACGTGAGGAAAATCGAGGCCATGAACAACAGAAGCCATAAAGGCCAAAAATATAGCCAGAGATAGGTTCTTTATAGACATTTTTGCTTTTGCTGCCATACCCAAAGCATCAACCTCACTGTATTTATAACCGAATCTTCAATAGACACAGGCGCCGCAGTAACGCAGCACCCTACGCAATTATCAAAGATACCGATGTAATCAATAGCCACCGCCATCGATCAAGCCACCAAAACTACAACAGTCAATCTACTTAATATTTCATTTCTGGCAGGGCTTGCTCATTTATTAGCAATTATTGATACTGAATGCCCAACCTCCCTCGAATGTCTCTTAAACAAAGTAAATTGGCGACTAAAGGACACTATTTACCACGCACACACAGCTGGCCCAATACCCCACGCCCATAGTGATTTTCACTACTCCATAAGTTCGTAGTCGGTCAAACAGTGAAAACCTTTAGAATTAGCAGGCTATTAATTCACACAGTTTAAGAAGCATATTCTTATTGCCCTCTTGTTTTCCCTGCAATACTCAAAAAAAAACCTGCCAGAACAATACCTAGCAGGTTTTTATATTTACTTATCCGTTTTTATCCCTTTGCATCAGCCTCCATACCAGAATCAATATTTAGCAGGGCAGCAGTATGACTACGGCGACCACTCATATGCACCCATAGAGTTACTGGTGCCACTGGGTCTTGCATTTCCATTATAGTCATCCGTTGGCGCCAACGGATCCAGCGTATCAGGATCAATCAAGGTCAAATCAAGCACCGCATCTGGTGTATAGGTATAACCCTGCAGATAGTAATTACCTGTAGTAAATGTGTATGGCGCTACTGTAGGAGTAATCTGCTCAACAAACATTGGATCATTGGCTACGTTACCGTTACCCGGATAGACAGACCCTTCAACAACAGAGTAGCTGACGTTATAACCTGCTTTCAGCTGATCCTCACTACTCCAACTCTCATCCACATTACCCCAAAAGAGGCTGTACTTAGCGATCACCGTACCACTACCCCAAACACCACCGCCCTTCTGTGCCCGGTTACCCGAGAAGGTACTGTTAATAATGGTTGCCGTACATTCAGAGTAAGGGTCAGCAACATAGTGGACATACAGCCCTGCACCTGTACCTGCTAGTGAGCCATCAACTCGGCTATTACCACTAAATATACTGTTGATTATCTTAACGGTGCCACTTTGACAGTACATTCCTTTACCCGAAGCGCCACTGTTGCCTCTAATCCAGGTACGTTTGAAGACCGGATCACCAGAGACAATATAGACACCGGCACCATTCGCCCATGTGATTAGATTATTGTTCTCAATAATGCTCTGTTCAATCGTTGGCGAGGCCGCTGAGATATAGATACCCCGTGAGAGATCCTGCGTCTGGTTATTCCAGGCATTGGTGATAGTAAAGCCTTGTATTGTTGAAGTGTTACCTCCTCGGATATCAATTACCGGCTTATCCAGCGAACCTGTACCTGTGACCGTGACACTGCCCGCACCATCACGTGTCTTGAGGGTAATGTTAACCATATCTGCCGCATTAACACCCAGGGTCAGATACTCCGCATAGGTTCCTGGCAATACCACAACAACATCGCCATCAATGGCAGCATCGATACCTGCCTGAATGGTGCAATGGTTAGATCCAGCACAATCACTCCAATCCACCACCTGATCACCCAATGGTATCACAACACCAGATATTGTCTGTTGCTGCGTCCCACCAATAACACCTTCAGCATCATTGTAGGTCACACGTACATCGTAGGTAGAGCCAACTGTCAGGCCTGTAATAGAGGTAGCAAATGGCGTGGCTGCATGTGCATGTGGATCAGGTGCCCAGGTCGTCCAGGTCGTAGGCTCTGATGTGAGCTTGTACTCAACAGTATAAGTATTGTTCCCATTGGAATCATCGGTGTATGGCATCTCAACATCAATAGCCGTACCACCAGCAAAGACTGCTGTAGCCACCCCTGCCGTGGTGCCATTATTGACCAGCGTAATACTACTTACCGTCTGCGTAGTTGGCTGACCACCCAAAAAGCCATCCGCATCGTTATAAGTCATACGCACATCATAGGTTTCACCTGAGGTGAGAGGTGTAATAACCGAGCTAAAGGGCGAAGATGCATTTGCATGTGGATCAGGTGCCCAGGTTGTCCAGGTCGTAGGCTCTGATGTGAGCTTATACTCCACTGTATAATTATTATTGCTATTAGCATCATTGGTATACGGCATTGATAGTGTCAGAGAAGTCAGGCTCATAGCCGAAGCTGTCGCCACACCCGGTGTAGTTGAAATATAGGGCAGCAGAATATCTGCCACTTCAACCGGGTTGGTGCCGCTGACATAATCATCGATATAGGTCATCTGTACCTTGTAGGTTTCACCTGCAGTTAGACCCGTAATTGATGTGGTGTAAGGTGATGCCGTATGCGCTACCTCTACAAGGTGATCTGTCCAGCTGCCACAGGCACTCTGCACACAGTAACGAACGGTATAGCTGTTATTGGCATCGGCATCGCCACTAAAGCCCATACTGACATCAATGGAGCCATCAACACCGGGCGTTGGTACTGCTGTCGCAGTAGTAACAGTGGTGGGATTATCACTGATCACAACATACCGTGAGTAACGATCCTTTGCCAGGTTGATTACTGCTGGCGCTCCTGTTGCATCATCCTCACCATCAGTAAAGTAGAAGCGGAAACGGAAATTATCATCTCCTGCACTGTTAATTGTGATAGGTGCCGAGGTATAGATTTCACCACCCCGATAGTCTGTACCGACACCCTCTTTGGTCATGTCAAACTTCTCTATATCGTCATAGAGATAATCATCATCCAGGTCAACCCAAACTTGAGCCAGTACGGGGGGCATATCATCAATATCAGAATATTCCACCCGGAAAACAAAATCACCGCCATCCACACCTTCATTAGGGTGAACACCATCACTCACATAGTTGGCATCTCCTGCCCAATCCAATACCGGCACTTCATTGTCAACCTGAACCTGATTAACAGCCACCGGATCACCGGTAGCCACATTGCTACCTGCAGCTGAGAAGAAACGGTAGTTATAAAAACCATCGCCTAAAAAGTAGAGCGCCGCACTCGTGTAGGTATAACGCTCACCATTACTAAAATCACCATCATCAAAAGTATCCGTTGAACCGGTTAACTTTGTCATGACATGTTTTTCTGTCTCTTCAAAAGCACCGTTATCATTGGCATCTAACCACAACTCTATTGGAGCTGGCGCAGCATCACTACTCTCGGTGTAATCAACCCGAAACTCAAAGGTGCTGCCACCTGTTGCCCGATCAGGATTAACACCATCAGAAGTGAAGTTAGCTTCTCCCGTCCAAGTCAAGTCAGGCACAGAAGCTGCAGCACCTGATGCCAGGTATTCATAGGCGCCAAGATCTGCTGTCGTTCTGGCATTACCATCACGATCATCAGCCAGGGCACCAGCACCCGCATTATCGATAACATCAGAGATGAGTTGGATACGGTAGTCACGGCTGGCCGCATCAACAAAGTTGGGGTCAGTATTAAATAGCGTACCTGTAACTGTAGTGCCTGCTGATGCACCTGCAGGAGAGATCACAGGCTCATTATCATAAATAGAGTCGCCACCATCCTGAAGTACTGCATCAGTAATCGATAAAGTGTTGTAGTTATTCCAGGCAGCATGCCCTGTAGTCGTCGCAGTATTACCCCAGATTACGCTATTGGTTATCGAGACACTGGTACTGTTAAGATAAACGCCTCCACCCTGGTCACCTGCTGAGTTATTAACCAAGGTGCCATGGTTCAGAACTAACGATCCACCATTTATATAAAACCCACCGCCATCAACTGAAGCACTATTATCACTAACAACACAGTTGGTTAGGTTTAAAGGATCACTTACAGAGACACCACCACCTACTCCTCCATTCGCCCGGTTACCGGAGATCGTACATTTATCAGCATTAATGGTGGCGCTACTTGTCAGGCGCATACCACCACCATTGGTAGCTGCTGTATTATCTGTTATTGAGACATTGGTCAATGTAAGGGTGCCGTTAATACCACCCACAAAGATACCGCCACCCTCTCCTGTAGAGGTATTGCCACTGACTACAGTATTAGTGAATGTATGACCCACCCCTGATCCATAATTAAACCGGACACCACCACCATTACCCGTATTGTTCGATATTTCTGAATCTGACACATGCAGCGTGGCACTACTACCCAGATATATACCCGTATTATCGTTTGCATGTATCTTGCTGTTCTTGATTTCAATAACACCGCCAGAGTTGTTATTGATTCCTGAATCACTGGCGGTTATCTGAAACCCATCAATCGTGGTTGTACCCGACAGACTCTGCAGAAAAATAGCATCAGAGGCATTTGATGTAGCTTTCAACGTCGTAAGATCCACGCCACAGATTGACTTCAATGTTGTGTTGCTATCTATCGCATTGAGAATGGAGATATTCTGGGTATAGGTGCCTTCCATTACCAGTACGGTATGAGCACCATCGACTGCATCGATTGCAGACTGAACATTGTTATACCAAGGCGCTACGGCAGCTGCCCCCACTAACACGCCCTTTGTTGTACCACTACTGTCATAGATAGTAAGCAGCTTATCCGTAGTAGTTGGATCACCAATAGCCGCTAATCCACCGTCATCAACCGCCGCAAAGCGGTACTTCAGACTACCAAAATTGGTTGGTATAACATTATCAGCATCGACCGTCTCGTAGAACTCCCCATTGGTCCAATCATTATCTGTGCCTGCTGAAACCCAGGTCATTGGGAAGTTTTCACCACCATCGTAGGTGCCACTGCCGTCAAGATCCACAGAGAGGGTCACTGATATTGGGCCACTGCCTCCATCATTTGCATCGGTATATTTGACCTTAAATCCTATCTCTCCTCCAGCCCCTGGGGCAGTACTTCCAGCCATTAGAGAGGTATTGGGTTTTGCACTATCAATCCGACAATCTGTTGAATCAGTTATCCACTGCAATACTGCCGGGGTGTTGCTGGATGACAACACTGTGAAGCTAGTCCAACTTGTAGGATCACCTGCAGCAGCATCCACTCCATCACTGGCACTAAAGGCATATTGTGCTGAACCTGCTGTGGTATCAGCATAGTTAATCACTTTGCTATAGGTGTATATTTTTCCAGTCTGGTAATCTCCACCAGCAACTGGTGTCATGGCATAGCTGTTATCTGCAGTACCATCAAGATTCAGGTCTTCTAAGAACAAAATTGAGCTAGGCGCTTCAGCATCCCCATCTGAATAGGTAACCCGAAAAGTAAAGCTGGCGCCATCGCCACCAACCTCGGGATTGATACCATCACTCTCATAATTAGTTTCTGCCGTCCAATTCAGCTCAGGCGTTGCATTCACAATACGCAGAGTATTTATCTCTGTCGCCGGGCCAGTTGCTGCGCCATCTTCATCAGTGGCTTCAAAGTAGTATTTAAATTGGCCATCACCTACTTTGGTGAGTGTCGTAGTTTTGCCGTACTCCCAGCCATAGCTGTAGGGCATGGTTTGGCCTGTCGCTACAGCCATTACAAACCGCTCTGTTCCTACTTCAAAGGTGTCATCATTATCAATGTCTATCCAGACATATATTGAAACAGGAGCATCACCATCCCAGTCCAGATATTTGACCTTGAAGGTAACATTAACCCCCTGCTCCACCACATCCGGGCTGACACCATCACTCTCATAACCCGGATCACCTAGCCAATCTAGGATAGGGGTTTGATCTGTCTCCTGGATCGGATTGCGGATAATGTCTCGCATAGTGGCACCATGACAATCCGAGGAACAATAACCAGTGGCAGGATCCCCTGTCCCAATCCCTCCCCAGAAGTAGGTACGATCACTGGCTGATGTTGTCAGGTTTGCTGGAATCGGGGCCGTTTTGCTGGTAGGTGTTGATGTTGTGGGATTATCAACATCAGACTCATTTCCATACCAAATACTAAGCCCGCCTTGTAATCCTGCTGGAACGCTCGTATCCACCTCAAATATCTTACCGGTGCGGATCATGGAAAGATTGGTCGTGCCATGAGGATTATGGCAATAGATACAGGTTGGCTTGCTATTCCAGCTGCCACTCCAGTCACCACTGGCATAGAGCGCGCCTATCGAAAGGTGCACATAATGTAGGTTATTAGGGGAATTATCTGTTGTGTAATAGTTTGATGTTTGCGCCCCATTACCTGAATCAGCCGTATCAGTAATCGCCTCAAAATCATGGCAACTCATGCAGAGCTGGTAATTAGACTCATTTGGAGCGACATAACCATCCGTCAACGGCACCTGCATTGGATATTTTAGCCGGTAACTTGCCTGATACTCATCGGCATCACAGGTATCTGAGCAGTCAAAAGAGCGCTGGTTACCATCAATATGGCGCTCTCTTGGATTATGACAATTAAAGCAAGCCTTACCAGGGCCATTCTTACCGCCCCCTGTCGCAGGAATATAGCTATCGTTTGGGGTACCATGCCCCGTTTTAAAGAAGCCCCAACCCACACCGTAATCATAGATGCCATCCTCATCACCAATCACAGGCGGTGCATAAACATTGATATTCCGATTGATGCCGACCTCAGCATCCCAGGTAGTCAGATCAATATGGGATGAGTAAAGCTCCTCTGGGTTGCCGTCATAAGCTGCATGCCGCTCATCATGGCAACCCGCACACCATTTTTCCTTACCTGGTTTCAGTGTGTCGTTATCAGCACTGTAGACACCATCGGATGTCCAAGCAGTCTTAGCGCCCACCGAGTCCCCCACAGAATCAACGCCATTGTAGGTGCCACCTGGGCTATGGCATTTGTCACAGATATCTGTTTCAGCAAGGCTGAAATACTCTTCATCAGGGTCATCCGGATCGCCAGGGTCACTCACACCACTCTTAAAGCGCGGCATGTTGTTGATATCATGACAACGGTCGCAGTAAATCCCCGGGCCACGCTTGTCATCTTCAAAATTCGCAGCAGGTTCGATGGCTCCCCAACCAGTGCCAGAATCCACCCAGCTTTCAGTATGGGTGGAGTGAGCACGGGTGGAGCCAAAGCCTCTGGATGCTACACTTGAAATTCTTGAAACCTGCTGACCGTAGGTTGGTGAATCAGGGTCAGGATCAGCAATCAATGCGCCAGGATCAGGGTTGTAGGGATACTTCCCATCCCGCATATAGAAAGTGCCTTCCTCATGGCCATGGCACTGCACACAAAGATCTACCTTGGTGTAGCCCTTGCCGTGCCCAAAGCCACCAATATGCTTGTGGCACTTCTCAGTACAGTTCTCTCCAGCTGTGCCATTGGGATCACCCCGGTCTGCATTGCCATGCATCTGATCTGCACCGGTACCATCATTCTTAAAATGTCCTGTTTTTGTATGGCAGACCTGGCAGACACCATCTAACGTAGCGTCATTATCTGCAAAGGAGTTGGCTCCCGTCTGCGCGAAGAATTTGACCTCTTTCCAGGTACTAGTGCCTGGAACAAGAATTTGGTTCCTAATAATTTTTCCATAGACGATGCCGTAGGTGTCACCTGCAGCAATATAGGAGGTGTTGACAGTACCATCCACAGTTAGGGTGGTAGCGGTGTTGCTCAGGATACGGTAGCTTAGATCGCCAATCGGTATACCGCGACGGTCACGCACATAAACATCAGGAAAGACAACACGGCCAGCATGTTCATCCACTGTCCAGGCCGCATCATTATCGGTCAGAGTGCTGGTGCCCCCTGAAGTAACACCCTCAAGTGTTCCTGTGGCCAGAAAAGCTTCACTGCCAAAGGTCTGTATCTGCGGCTGATTATGGGGGTTGTGACAATCTTTACACTCAATATTCCAGACACCATGTTGCTGGCTGATTTGGTCACTGGAGTGCGGCACCCGGTAAGGCGCCAATGCAGGCCCCGTATGACAACTCCAACAGAGGTTATTAGCCTCGGTATCATCACCCGCCATATCAGGGTTAGCGGCTGCGGTCTTAAGTAGACTACCCAATGAGCCATGCAGGTCATGACAGCTGAGGCAGCCTATATCAGGGAGTATGGGATTGGAGGGTTCGTGGGGGTAATCCAGACCGTAAACAACAGAAGCCATAAAGGCCAAAAGTATGGCCAGAGAAAGACTCCTTATAGATGTTATTGCTTTTGTTGCCATACCTAACAATACCAACCTCACTACATCCATGGCCTAATCTTCAACGCGCACGGCACCAAAATGATGCAGCACTCCACATAACACTCGAAAAATAACAAATGTAGCCAATAGCTGTCGCCATCAATTAAACAACTACAGCTACAACTGAATACTCGACCCAAAAAAGCCAAACAATATGCTGGCCTGCAGCAATTTTCACTGCCCCACCAAACTCTGATCGGTCAAACAGCAAAAACCTTTAGCATTACATGCTTATTAATTCGTATAGTTCAGGAAAAAAATTCTTATTGCCTATCTGTTTTTCCTGCGGCCACCTAAAAACGCCAAGCCTTATTCAATCAGCATCATCACAATTTACAACATGCTGTTTTTCATGCCTTAAAGATGACTTAACACACCCGGCTGGACTGCTGGAAAGAGGGCCAATTGATTTTTTTGAGCACTCAGGGCGGGAATTCGGCAGCAACGACCCCGCATGATATCGGCAGCTAAAGGATCTTCCCGCTTCCATATGCTGCTGCACTTTAATCTCACCATTTTCAAAATAGAGTACAAGTATCCGCTCTAATTTGTGCATCCGTTGTATATCAAGCCATAGTGTTTGACAGCCCGAATAATCTTCTCCCATATACTTTCTTCTAGGAAAGATCTTCATCAATCGGCCATTCAAGACACTATCACCCGATTCTTTTGGCGGCTGCAACAGATCACAGTTGGTTGCATGCTTTGGTATTAGATCATTAGCTTGTAATAACGGGGTAGAGAACATCAAAGCAACGCATACGGCCAATAGAGTCTTTAAAGATAATCTATGTATACGAATATTATTATTGACCATTCTTAAAATATTCTCGCGTACCATGCGCTGCAACAGCATCCCCTATTCTACGCAGCGCCATCGTATAAGCTGCACTGCGCAAACTGCGCTCTTCATGCATGCTGGTATGCCATACCTCATTAAATGCTTTAACTATTATCTCTTCCAACCGCACTCTAATCTCTTCCAATGACCAGGCATAACCCGATCGATTCTGTACCCATTCGAAATAGCTGACGATCACACCACCTGAATTTACCAGCACATCAGGCAGAATGATTTTGTCTTGTTCTAACAGTATATTTTCTGCTTCACATAAAATAGGGCCATTGGCCACTTCAACAATATGCATTGCTTTAATATTGGGCGCATTTTTTGTTGTGATAACACCTTCAAGAGCTGCTGGAATCAGCAGGTCAACATCCAACTCTAATAACTCATCATTGCTAATATTTTTGTGATTCACCAACTCACAAACGGTCTGTTCACAGTACACACCCTGAACCTGCCGCGACTTTACCTTCTGCGTCCAAATACTCTCTATATCAAAACCTTCTTCAGAATAGATGCCACCTTTGGAGTCACTAAGCGCAACAATACGGTAGTTATCCTCCTGCAATAAGCGAGCAACATGATAGCCCGCATTACCAAAAC